>Ga0209123_1000229_pt1 | contig 83473 bp, 70 predicted proteins | sample BarGraIncu00431A_FD_184500 | JGI IMG/M metagenome (GOLD analysis project Ga0209123, IMG submission 184500) | Arctic peat soil microbial communities from Barrow, Alaska, USA - Barrow Graham LP Incubations 004-31A (SPAdes) (version 2) | ecosystem: Environmental > Terrestrial > Soil > Wetlands >... | reverse complement strand
CCACATTAGCAGGAACCTGTGGTGGCGGAATGCAAACGCCTGGTTTTATGGGAATTGGACGCTCTTACCTTGCCAGTAAGAAATTTATCCCTGCTGACGGTGGACTAGCTCGTATCATCTGGATGCCTAAAGAACTCAAAGAACAAATGCGCGAAGATATGACTGCACGTGCCATCGAAGAAGGTTTAGGAGCAGACTTCCTCGATAAGATTGCCGATGAATCAGTTGGGACAACGGTAGATGAAATTACTCCATTCCTCGAGGAAAAAGGACATCCATGCTTTGATCTCGATCCATTAATGTAAAACTTAAAGCTAGTTCGCAGTAAACCGAGGGCTCCACGTAATAATCTGTCCCTTGGTTTATTGCCCACTTATATAATTTAAGGAGAAAGGGGTTTCAAAATGGCTCTATCAGGCTTAGAAATCTATAAACAACTACCCAAGAAAAACTGCGGAGAATGTGGCGTACCCACTTGTCTGGCCTTTGCGATGGCTTTGTCTTCAGGCAAAGCTGCCTTAGACACCTGCCCTTATGTTACGGATGTTGCTCGGGAGAATCTGGCTTCCGCGTCCGCTCCTCCAATTAAGGCCATTACTTTTGGTAATGGATCTGTTATGGGGGATGAAACCGTCATGTTCCGTCATGATAAGACTTTTTACCACGAAACAACCTTGATCGTTAAGGTGTCTGATGCCCTAACTGACGATGAAGTTAGTGCAAAACTTGCCGAGATCAATGGCTTGGAATTCGACCGCGTTGGACTTCACTACTCCCTAGAAGGCGTTGCTGTGGTGAATGATTCCGGAGATGCTGCTCGTTTCGCTAAAGTTTGTGCTACCGTCGCAGCCAGCACCGATAAATCATTAGTATTGCTTAGTGATGATCCTGCAGCGTTAAAGGCAGCTCTTGTGCCATTGGCATCCCGTAAGCCTCTAATTGGAGAAGCAAATGCCGATAACTATGAAGCGGTAGTTAATCTTGCTAAAGAAAATTCAGTTCCTGTAATTCTTAAAGCAGAAGGCCTTGATGCACTGAACGATCTCGTTGAAAAAGCAGTGGCTCTAGGTTACAAGGAATTTGTCTTGGATCCTGGTTCGAAAACGACAGTCCAAAAGTTAGCTGATTTGACTCAATTGCGTCGTTTAGCTATCAAAAAGAAATTCCGTGCGTTTGGTTACCCTACGATTGCCTTCACCAACAATACAGATCCACTTGAAGAAATCATGGAAGCTACTGTATATGTTGCCAAATATGCTAGTGCCGTTGTATTAAATACCAGTGCTAAAGCCCATCTTTTGCCTCTAATGACCCTCAAACAAAATATTTATACTGATCCACAAAAACCAATTCAAGTAGAATCAACACTGCATTCTGTTGGCGATGTCAACGAGAATTCACCGTTCTACATTACAACAAACTTCTCCTTAACCTACTATTGTGTTGAGGGTGAAGTAGAATCCTCCAAGATTCCTAGTTATATCCTCCCTATTGATACTGACGGAACCTCGGTACTCACCGCATATGCAGCTGGTAAATACGAGCCAGAGTATATTTGGGATTGTATCGTTAAAGCCGGCGTTATGGATAAAGTTAAGCACAAAAATATTATTGTACCGGGCTATGTTGCAGTTATCTCTGGTAAACTCAAAGAATTATCAGGGTGTAATGTTATTGTTGGTCCTAGGGAGTCCAGCGGAATTGTTGCTTTCACGAAAACTTTTAAGTAATATCTTGTAGTAAAGTACCGACTGAAATATTGAAACTAGTGTGAGGAGGTGACTAGATGCCCCCATTTCAAATTAAATTCATGCCTGAGAGTCGCATCGTTGAGGTCGATCAAGGTACATCGCTGCTCATTGCAGCGGCAAAAGCGGAGATCTTTATCAAATCAGGGTGCGGTGGTAAGGGAACCTGCGGCGCTTGTAAAGTTGTCGTTTTAAGCGGGGATCCCCTGGTGACTGGAACTGGAAATTTAACACCCGAGCAGATCTCCGCTGGAGTTAGGCTAGCTTGTCAAACTTCAGTACAAGGGGATATGATGGTTGAGGTTCCTCCAGAGTCTAGATTACAGGAACATCAGGTCTTAATGGGGGATGTTCAAAAGGGGCTCTTACAAGTTAGCGACCATGATTTACTCGAAAAATACGGGCATCAGCCTCTCGCTACGAAGTTGAGAATTTCACTTTCGGCGCCGACCTTGACGGAGAATACGAGTGATTGGGCTCGCTTGAAAATGGAACTTCGCCGTGTCTTAAAAACCGGAGAAAAACCCATTGAAATTCCCTTGTCCGTCCTGAACCATCTCCCTAAAGTACTTCGCCAAGCAAACTGGGATGTGTCTGTCACCTTAACAGATATCGACTCAAGTTTAACAGTCACCCACGTGGAGCTTGGGAATGACCACCCGCCTTATGGGTTGGCAATTGATATCGGTACAACAACGGTTGTCGTTTACCTTATCAATCTCTTGACAGGAGAGATGGTCGATCAACAGGGTACTTATAATAGACAAGCGAAATTCGGCGATGACGTTATCACCCGTATAGTGTATGCGGTCGAAAACGAAGATCACTTACAAGAAATTCGTCTTGCCATCGTTGATACCATCAACGAACTTATTGATAAGATTCTTGAACGTCAAGCACTGTCCGTGACCGATTTTTCTTCCGCCGTGGTAGCTGGGAATACGACTATGACCCAATTGTTTCTAGGAGTAGATCCGCGCTATATCCGGTTAGAACCTTATATTCCCACCATGAATAACGTTCCTTCTATCCCAGCACGGGATATTGGGCTTCATATGTTACCTGAGGCCTTGGTACATTGTTATCCCTCAGTAGCTAGTTATGTCGGTGGGGACATTGTTTCTGGTACACTAGTCACGGATCTAGCCAATGGAGAGGACATTATACTCTTTATCGATATCGGAACGAACGGAGAAATAGTGCTCGGAAACCAAGATTGGCTCGTTTCTTGTGCTTGTTCTGCAGGACCAAGCTTTGAGGGCGGCGGAATTACGTTCGGAATGCGGGCTATGCCTGGGGCGATTGAAAGAGTCATTATTGATCCGGACACTCTGGATGTATCCCTTAAGGTGATCGGCAAAATACCTGCTGTGGGGATATGCGGATCTGGACTAGTGGACTGTATCGCTAAGCTACTAGATGCCGGCATTATCGATCGAGCCGGAAATTATCAAATGGGACATCATTCAGCCTCCGAACGGTTAAGAGGAACTGATGATGACAAAGAGTTCGTTCTTGCTTGGGCTCACCAAGCAGGTGGGGATAAAGACGTTGTCGTCACAGAAAATGATATTAAAAATACTATCCGCGCCAAAGGTGCTGTTTTCGCAGGCATCCGTACATTGCTAAACATGGTTGCCGTAGACATGGACATGATTAGCCGGATCATTATTGCTGGCGGTTTCGGTAACTACCTTAATGTTCAGGATTCAGTTCAAATTGGATTGCTTCCAGATATTGAAGAAGAACGGTATGAGTTTATCGGGAATGCTTCCGTAAAAGGAGCACGTCTTGCTTTGCTTTCTCAGAATGCTTGGCGTGAGGCGAAAGAATTGGGACAAAAAATGACCTATGTTGAGCTTTCGGTCGGACCAACATTTATGGATGAATATGTTTCCGCTCTATTTTTGCCCCATACGGATTTCTCTCTATTCCCATCTTGCACTTAATGTAACAATGGAGGTCATATTATGACAAAATATATTGCAGTCGCTGGTAAAGGTGGAGTAGGGAAAACCACATTCACTGCTTTATTACTAAGGCATATGGTTCAACAAAAGAGAGGGATTGCAGTTCTGGCTGTCGATGCCGACCCAAACGCAAATCTCGGAGAAGCTCTAGGATTGGATGTCACAGCAACTATTTCAGATTTGCTGGAACAGACCAAAGATCCTAAAGCGATACCCACTGGAATGTCAAAGAATATCTTTATTGAATATAAACTTTCGCAGTCGCTTGTAGAGACTAAAGATATCGACCTACTCGTCATGGGCGGGCCACAAGGGGCAGGGTGTTACTGCTATCCCAATGATATTTTACGTAAATATCTTGGGGAAATAGGAGAAAACTATGACTTTGTGGTTGTGGATTCTGAAGCTGGTCTGGAACACATCAGCAGACGTACCATTCCCCGTGTCGATGAGATGTTCGTTATCAGTGATTCTTCAGCACGGGGCATTCGCTCAGCGGGACGGGTACACGAACTTATCCGCGGACTCAAGTCCCCAGTAGAGACCCTTCATTTGATTGTTACAAAAACAAATGAAGGTAGTATGGAATCCTTGAGCGAAGAGATAGAAAATACAGGGTTGACTGTAATTGGAGATATTCCGTTAGATCCTTTGGTTGTGGAATTTGATTTGGCAGGCAAGCCATTATTCGACTTGCCTGATGATGCCGTCTCGGTCAAAGCTGTAGATAGAATTTTGAGCCGTGCCGGAATCTTTACCTAGAAAGGAGAAAAGTTTATGTCAGTAGCAATCGTAAAGGAAAAATATGCCAGTAAAGTCGGAGAGGTAGTACTTGGCGCAACTTCTGATCAAGGAGGAACAAGAACTTCTACTGTAACTGTTGGTGGAGACAGCACCTTACCTTATCTTCATTTTGAAGGTAAAATGCCTAATAAACCAGTTATTGCTATGGAGGTTTGTGACATTCCCCCTACATGGAGTGAGTCAGTTACTAAGCAATATGGTGATGTCTTGAGTAGTCCTGGAGCTTGGGCCAAAAAATGTGTTGAGTTTGGTGCTGAACTCATTTATTTGAAATTTGATGGAGCTGACCCTGAAGGGCTTAATCGTTCTCCTGAAGATTGTTCTCGTGTACTGAAAGAAGTCTTGGCAGCCGTTGGAGTACCCATTATTGTCGAGGGTTGTGGCGATAATGCCAAGGACAACGAAGTTATGGCCGCTATTGCTGAGGCTGGAGCAGGTGAGAACCTCCTGCTTGGTGTTGCTGAGCAAGATAACTACAAATCCTTAGCTGCTGCCGCAATGGTACACAAACATACGGTTATTGCTCGGACACCGCTTGATATCAATATCTGTAAACAACTTAATATTTTGATTAATGAAATGGGTTTACCATTAAACAAAATTATTATTGACCCAACTGTTGCAGGACTTGGATTCGGCATTGAATATGTTTATTCTATTATGGAACGAGCACGGCTGGGAGCCTTAGGAAATGACAAAATGCTTTCCATGCCAATGGTCTGTAATGTTGGCTTTGAGGCGAGTCGTAGTAAAGAAGCTAATATGACTAATGAAGAAGCTCCTCAATGGGGAGACCTTGATGATCGTTGCATACTGTGGGAAGCAGTGTCTGCTTCTACTTGTTTACAAGTTGGAGCTAGTATTCTCTTGATGCGCAACCCTAAAGCAGTAGCTATAACTAAAAAGAACATCGACGAATTGATGAGCGTTTAGGCCTTTAAAAATTTCAACTTTATTATCGAATGATGAATTTGACTTAATAGGTAGTTTAGCTATTAAGTCATCACCCCTATTTTATTATGAAAGGTCGTGACCAGATGATTATTTTTGGTGAACGTATTAATGGGATGTACACTGATATTGGAGATGCTCTTCGCGCGAAAGACCCCAAACCTTTACAGTATTGGGCCACAAAACAAGAAGAAGGCGGAGCTCATTATCTTGATTTGAATTCTGGTCCTGCTATCCCAAAAGAAGAGCGTGCAGAAGCTTATGAGTGGATGGTTAATGTTGTTCAAGAAGTTTCCGAGTTACCCCTTATTTTAGATTCAACAAACTATAACGCCATTGAAGCAGGATTGAAACTTTGTAAACGCCCTGCAATTATTAACTCAACTGATGCTGTACAAGAGCATATGGACCGTGTTTTCACTATGGCTATGGAACATAACGCTGGTGTGGTTGGCCTGTGCATGGATAAAAAAGGTATTCCCTTAGACCATGATTTGCGGGTAGCTTTTGCTATGGAAATTGTCGCTACAGCTGATGGTTACGGTTTACCAATGGAAGATCTCTATATTGATCCACTTATTCTTCCAGTTAACGTAGCTCAAGATCATGCTCTACAAGTACTAGAAACCTTACGTATGGTTAAGACGTTGTCTAACCCAGCGCCTCGTACAACTCTTGGCTTAACTAATGTATCCCAGAAATCGCCTACTAACATTACAAATTTACTCAATCGGACCTTCCTTGCTATGGCCGTTTCTGCTGGACTTGACTCAGCCATTATGAACGCTAACGATGATGATCTTGTTGATGTTGCGGCAACTACTGAAATTTTGCTCGGTCACAAAATCTATGCGGATTCCTACCTTAAAGTTTTCCGTTCACGATAATATCTTATCTTTCTAAAGGTAAGAGAAATTCAATGAAGGTCAAAAGCACCTCAGTTTACTGAGGTGCTTTTGCTATTGTGGCTTTATCAATTCAGGAACCCCCACTTCTATAAGCGGGGGTTCCGATTTCCACTTCGGTGACGATAGTTCTCCGGTGGAGAGTATCGCCGAGCCGCCATTCACAATAGGAACACTTAGCGGCGAAGGCGGTAGACTCCCCCACCGAAGCCCCGATGTTCAACTTTAGCGTAAGCGAGTGCACTCTGAAAATTGATGGTTATTTTATCCTATTATTCATACCTCCGATGTGACAAGCATAGCTATTTATAAGGTAGTAAACTGGAGGTGGATATTCTTGGAGACATATTTTCATAATGATCCTCGAATTCGAGAGTGGATTGATCAAATTACGGAAAAGATTTTTACGGTCGATTTATTATCTGGGATAGAATCTGATACGGAATTTCAAAATGGTTGTCTAATTGTCAGAGAAATAGCATCATTATTACAGGAGATTCCATCAATCCCATCAGAATTTTTAGCAGATGGGGTTATACAACTTCTTGAACAACAACTTCCGGATAAGCGTATTATTGATAACTTTCCTGCATTCAAAGTAACTATGGATAGAATGGTACGCGAAGGAATATTACAGTCAATCAATAGCCAAAATAAAGAGACCTTCGACTACTTGCCAACCTCTAATGATAATACGGAAAAAGATCGCATAGAACTTCAAGATAACTTCATAGGGGCGCACTTGGAAGAATCTAACGAAGAGCACGATGTTGAAAGTAGTATTCCTGCTTTTGCTACTATAAACATTCCTTGCCCGGATATGAAAAAAGGGGAGTTTGTGAATATAGAGGTAGAGGATCCCCAAGTATTGATTACTGACATGACTACAACTGAATATGATGCGAATGCAGCTAAGACGGAACATCTTAAACATGTTCTAAGTAACATCTTTCCAGACGGCACTGTCCATTGGAACAAGACCGTAATGGGGCAGACATTTGTGGCCCAAGTGAACGATATACTCATTTGCCTTCATAATTTAGAGTCTCCTTTAAGTCTGAAAAACATCCATAATGAAGGCTGGAAGGTCTTAATGTGTAGGACTGAAGACTTAATGTTTCCCCGTAGATTGGAAAGAGCACTAAGACAAATTCGGCGTTCCGGTCAGAAGTCCATAACAGTATAGAAATCACATCTTTTTTCTCAGTATTCGGTAGGAAATACTATATCTTTGTCGAATTAGACACAGAAGGGGAAGTTCTAGAGTCTAAAGCAAAATATTGAAATGAGGAATAATTTTGTCTGATCAGTTGGGAGAAATCTTAAAAAATACCTTGACAGCGATCGAATCAGGTAAAGAAGAAATCTTTTTTATCGTGGAGTCATCGCAGATTGAGAAGCATCGACTGATTAATGAACTCTCTCAGCTTAAATCCAATATTTCGGAAGTTATTTCTAAGGTAGATTATCAAGAAAAACATGATCGGCGTATGCGCCAGAAACTTATGGAAGTGAATCGAGCGTATCAAAAACATACCCAAGAAGAGATGTTCGAGACTTATAAAGATGCAACGGACGCGCAGGTCAATTTACAACTTTTGAGAGCCCAAGAAGCCCAATTGAGAAAGCGGCGAGATGATCTTGAACGCTCCCTACGTCAGATTTCATTGACTGTTGAGCGTGCCAAAAATCTAATGACTCAAGTTAGCATGGCGATCATCTTATTGCAAGGTGGGACAGCTGAAGCGCTACATACTCAGAGCCACGAACAACGACTGGAAATTGGTTTGCGAGTTATTAAAGCGCAAGAAGAAGAACGGCGGCGTGTTGCAAGAGAAATTCATGACGGCCCCGCCCAAACGTTTGCTAATATCGTATTGCGCTTGGAAATTGCTGAAAAGTTACTCGAAGTTGATCCTAGTCGGGTTAAATCTGAACTTGAAGATCTTAAAAAACTTGTCCGGTCAAACTTACAAGATATCCGAAGGATTATTTTTGATCTTCGACCAATGGCTCTTGACGATTTAGGAATTGTGCCTGCTATTGTCAAATATCTAGATAATTTACAAGAAAATTATGGTATTATCTGTGAGCTGAGAATTGAAGGGCGTGTAAAACGACTACTGCCGGCTATGGAAGTGGCCCTTTTTCGTCTAATCCAAGAGGGTATGACAAATGTCGCTAAACACGCTCACTCGACAAAAGTAGATGTTTCATTGATTCACCAAGACGGTTGGACGACTGTCCGGATTCGTGATTATGGTAAAGGCTTTGATGTGAACTCCGCTTTAACAGCTCCTGGAGAACATTTTGGACTTATCGGAATGCGTGAACGCGTGGAAATGTTCTCCGGGCATTTTTCTGTTCAATCCACTTTAGGGAAAGGGACAACCATCGAATTATCCATTCCATCGAAACAGGAGGGAGGAGTGACAACATGATTCGAATCGTGATTGCCGACGATCACCCACTGTTAAGAGAGGGACTTCGCCGGATCTTAGAATTTGAAGATGAAATTAAAGTCGTTGCAGAAGTAGGGGATGGTCAAGGTGCCATTAATATCGCACGGAGCATGAGTTTTGACATCTTATTAATGGATCTTAATATGCCAGGGGTCAATGGCTTAGAAGCTGGTCGCGTCATCCGCCGTGAATGTCCAAAGATAGGCATTTTAGTGCTTACTGTTGATGATTCGGATGAAAAGGTCCTCCAAGTCCTCCAAATTGGAGTAGCAGGCTATTTACTGAAAGATGTGGACTCAAAAACTTTGATTCAATCTATTCACAAGGTGTATGCTGGGGAATCAATTTTATCTCCAGTTGTAACTGCTAAATTACTTAAGCAATTGACGCATCCAACACCTTCAAAGGACACCTGTGGATTAAGTGCTCGTGAGATGGAAATTATCCATTATGTTGTAAAAGGTGCTTCCAACCGGGAGATCGGGACTGCCTTATTTATAAGTGAAAAGACGGTCAAAAATCATCTCTCCAGCGTTTTTCGTAAATTAGGGGTAGAAGACCGAACTCAAGCTGCCCTTAAAGCAGTCAAACTTAAATTTGTTTTGCTCGATTAACTGGACTAATAACTCGACTAATATTGAGGAATTTGCAATTTCCATTGCGAATTACCAATGAAACGCGTAATATACTAATTAATACTATAAATTGATTTCTATTAAGGTTAAATTACACATGCGTCCGTTAGGCTTATTTCTCACAGATTCTGATTCAAAGCCAATAAGACGTTATTTTTGGAGGAATTGTTATATGAATATTAGCTTTTTTGGCGCTGCGCAAGTCGTTACGGGGTCATCTTTTCTCGTTGAATCAGGTAAATTTCGAATATTAATTGATTGCGGAATGTTTCAGGGATCCAAAGCGCTCAAAGAGTTAAATTATGCGGAATTCCCCTTCAATCCTGCAAGCATTGACGCTGTTATTTTAACACATGCCCACATTGATCATTCTGGATTGTTGCCAAAATTGATTAAGGCAGGCTTCAAAGGTAATATCTGGGCTACCCCTGAGACAATTAAATTATGTTCTATCATGCTTCCTGATAGTGGACATATTCAAGAAATGGAAGTAGAACGCAAAAATCGTAAGCGCATGAGAGCAGGACTTGAACCTCTGGTTCCAACCTATACCGTCCAAGATGCGCTCGATACCCTTCCGTACTTTCATGCTACATCCTATGAAGAACGAATCGACCTCTTTCCGACTGTATCTTTTCAGCTCTATGATGCGGGCCACATTTTGGGATCGGCACATGTCATGCTTCATATCGAAGAACAAGGTTTGAATAAAACAATTGTTTTTTCCGGTGATATTGGCAATGTTAATCAACCATATCTTGAAGATCCAAGCATTTTAAGTGCAGCCGACGTTGTCATTATGGAGACAACCTATGGGAATCGCCTCCATAACAACTTAGAGGGGAAGAAAGTAGATCGTGTTGAGCAACTTGCTGAAACGATTCGCTCAACTTATAAGGCCGGGGGAAATTTAATTATCCCCGCGTTTGCTATAGAGCGTACTCAGGACCTTCTATTTTACCTCCGCCAATTACAGGACGAACATCGCATACCCACTTTACCTGTATATATTGATAGCCCCTTAGCAATTGCCGCGACAAAAATATTCCGTGAAAATACTGCACATTTTGATTTAGAAACGCGAGAATTAATTAGGAATGGTAGTAACCCTCTGAATTTGACTAATGTCAATTTTAGTCAGACTGCTGCTGATTCAATGGCCCTCAATGAGATTGAAGGTGGAGCAATTATTATTGCCGCCAGTGGTATGGCCGACGCCGGGCGTATAAAACATCACTTAAAGCATAATCTATGGCGGGAGAATGCCACCGTACTTTTTGTCGGGTATCAGGCTCAAGGTACACTCGGTCGAATTATTTCAGAGGGGGCCGAGGTTGTAACCATTCACGGGGAGAAGATTGTAGTTAAGGCTCGAATTAGTCATATGGATGGCCTATCTGCGCACGCTGATCAAGCGGAGCTACTTCATTGGCTCTCTCTTTTAGGAACAAAGGCGGAGCAAATCATTCTTATTCACGGGGAAGCAGAAGCTCAAACTATCTTTTCCAACAAAGTTCAAGAAACGTTCGGGAAAGTGCCTCTTATTCCTCAATTAGGGGAAACAATTGAATTCATGCCCGATCAAATCGTGCGCCATGCTCCCCTAAAAACGTGGTTATCTAAAGATCCTGCGGTCCAGACTAGTGTAGAGAAAGCCCACCTATTTGTGGAAGAGCCAATCGGAAGACTAATACCTCAACCGGTCCCCACTTCTAAACAAACAAAACTAGGGGAAGTCAAGTCATCCCGCGCTCAAGTCAATAGAGCGTATGTCCGACTACGCCATCATCTTAAACGCCTCATTGATGAGGGGCAACGGACCCATAATTTCGATCGAGTCGTTAATCTTCTGAACAACTTGACCCACTGGCTTGAAGAACAAGAACGGGGAAAGCGACACTAACCATAAAGTGTGACATCAAAGCCAAGCGAATTCAGCGCTTTGGCGTTTGATACCCGCCAGAAAGCGCAGAGTTTCTTCGCGCCGCTTTAAGGCCAAACGTTTTCCTGCTTTTGTGGATACTTTGTTCGGCAGGGCGTCCGCAAAGAGGCGCGCTCTGTCTATAGCATCCTCTGTGCTCTGAATCAAATCATCATGTCCGACCAAACTAAAGAGACGCATTAGTCCTATATTGCCAAAGTTGTCTAATATATCTGATTCTCGTATATATACTGCTTCATCGCTCCGTCCTGGTTCCGAGTAATACATGTGGTTTTCTACGGCATCTAAGACCTTAGGCAACTTGTTTGGTGAGAACATCATTTGTTGTAGGAGATTTGCCGCAATTCCCTTGGAACGCAAAGCGTGGTCAATGTTTTTGATCGCATAGACGGGGTATTTTCCTGTGTCGTGTAGCATAGCTGAAGCATAAAGAATTTCATCATCTAGGGTTAAGTGACTGGAAAGTTCTTTAGCCAGATGTAAGACTCGGAAACAATGTTTAATCCCCCAGGCAGGGTGTGCTCCTGATTTTTCCACAATTTGAATGAGTTCTTGCTGAAAGTCCATAATTTGTCCTCCTTAGTTCCTTTGCAAACTATAATACGCCAAAAGAACTCAATTCACCTTCCATAATAAGGAAAACATACCGAGCTTCTTTTACCAATTTCTGTTTTATTTAATATTTGAGGGTATAAATAGCTTGTAATCATATTTTTTCGAAAGGATAATACACAAAAAGAGAAAATGCTTTTAGGGTCATTTTCTTGATGGGTACATGGGGAGTGAACGTCAGTGAATAAAATTAGTGTATATGGGAGCTTTACACAAGCTCTTTTCTTTTCTGGTGTCGTTTCGATCCCAAAATATCTCTTAACTCATTATAAAGAAATTGGTTTGAATGATCACGAAATGATGGTATTGATTCAGATCCTCTGCGAAGCTGAAACTAATCCGTATCCGTCAATTATTACCTTAGCTGGGCGCATGACTGCCACTCCTGCAGATATTGAGGAGGTTGTGGGCCGATTGGTGGAGCTGAAATTATTGGCGATTGAAAGGTACTGGAATCCTATTGAACAAATATGGAGCAATAGCTATAGTTTAGTTGGTCTAATCGATGAAATTGCAGAACTCTGGGCCATTGAGCGCTCTCAGCAATTGGAAGAAGAACGCACTCTGAGAAAAAACCAAACCTCACCGCCGTCCACATCTCTAACTAACCTTCCAATGGAGACCTTAGTCCATGCCTTTGAGCAAGAACTCGGTCGACCGCTCACCAGCTTAGAGTGTGAGAACATAGACCGTTGGTTGTCATCCAATTTTTCGGAAGAGCTTATAATTGAGTCTTTACGAAGAGGAGTAAGTGCTGGGATACGAAACTTTCGGTATTTAGACTCAATACTTAGAGAATGGGAAAAAAAGGGGTTGCGTACACGAGCAGAAATTGAGACAGAAGACGCTTATTTTCAATCTCGTCAGGAGAAAAAGTATACAAAACCTAAGAACCCCGTCCCAAAAACTGCTTCTAATAAATACGAAAAGTTCTATCTGTAGTCCCGGTTACCTGTCATCGGACGTATGATGAACACCGAGAAACAAAGTAAAATAAAAATATTTTTAAAACCTATGCATGTCTGTAAGAGGACATGCATAGGTTTTTTTATAGGCGTATAATACAAAAATTTATGGAGGTGTTCGGCTTTGACTAAAATTATTGCGATTAACCGCAAATACTTGATCATGGTAGCCAGTGTTTTTGTGATTTGTCTGATCGGATTTGGCGGACTTTCACTCTGGCATACCACAGAAGTGAGTGTATCCAAAATTAGCACGATTCCCGAGATTAAAATGTTAGGTGTCACAGTGGAACCGACTTCGATCGTAAAAGATCTGACTTACGGAAGTGTAACGTTAAAAGGAATACAAGTAATTAACGCCAAAACGTTTGATCTTGTCGTAACCGTACAAAACATGACAGCCAAAACGATAACGAACGTCCCTGTAGAATTACAAGTGAGTATTATTGGTGATGAGAATAAAAAAATTACGGCACCCGGTACTTTACAATCCTTAGAACCAGGGAGTACGGCTCGAATTGCTTTTCGGCAGATTAAGGCTTTAGGGGATGCCTTAGGAAAAAGCCCAACGGCAGGACAACATTTAATGACTGTGCGCATCAAGCCTAATCTCGAAGGCGGTGTAGAACACGCTACAGAAGCAAGTTTCCGTTTTAATGTTGATTCGACGGTTAAAGTACCTACACCTGTCAAGAAACCTTAACGATGTTTATAGAAATAAGTGCTTATAGTAGCACTTATTTTTGTTTTTACATCATTTAGGCTATAATAGTTATGAGGTGTTTTAAAATGAATATACAAGTGGATTTACATACGCATACCATTACAAGCGGACATGCTTACAGTACCCTTTCTGAAAATGCGCTGGCAGCATCCCGCAAAGGCATCAAATTACTAGGAATGACAGACCATGGACCCAGTATGCCGGGTGCTCCCCATCTCTATCATTTTGGGAACTTGGCAATTCTCCCTGAGCAACTTTCCGGCGTCCATATATTGCCAGGAGTCGAAGCCAATATCACAAATCATGAAGGCGAATTAGATATTCCATTAGCATATCTGGAGCGGATGAAGCTCGTCCTCGTTGGCCTTCATGTTACCTGTTACCCTGGAGGGACGTCTGAACAAAATACACAAGCCTATATATCAGCTATGAAAAACCCTTTTGCAGATATGATGGTTCATCCGGGACGACCAGATTTTGAGCTGGATCTCGAACAGATTGCGCACATGTCAGCACAATTAAATATCCCAGTCGAGATTAATAACAGTTCTCTAGCAAAAGACAAAAAGGGAGTATGGGGGAATTGTCGTCTCTTTGCCCGTTACATGGCCAAGTACAAAGGACCTGTTATTTTAGGAAGTGATGCACACTTTTGGGATCGGGTGGGTGAGTTTGGCCACGCCTTGGAGTTGATTCAGGAAGTAGGAATTTTGGAACATCAAGTTCTTAACACCTCAGCTGAACGTGTGCTAGATTATTTAGCCACACGCCGTAAAAATCGCCCAAGTATCGACGACTAAGGTAGGAATGTGGTACCAATAGACGGGTAGGGGCACGATATTATCGTGCCCCTACCCGTCTATTGGTACACAACGACCATTCATTACCATATAATGTAACAAGGGGGCGATTGGGATGTCCGGTCATCAGCCAAATAGTGTGCGCGGAGAACCACTTAACATGGGTATCAGTCTATCCGTACCTATCAGTTCAGTGCTTGGAAGTTCCGTCCTTTTGTATGCTCAACCTCTCTTAGTTGGCAGAGTTTGCGCGTCTGTTGCTGTTTTAATTAGCTCAGAAACCTTCCTCTTTATTGCAAGGCGTTTTTTAAATATTGATAAGGTACCTACTCTTGACGCTAGAAATGGACAGACCGTGCAAATGCCTCTTACTGAACTTCAAGAGTTTTTGCACTGGATGGCCAATGGATCTGCTTCAAATCCCAATCCCAATCCTAACCTAGTAACTAATGGAAATATGCTTATAAACCCGGACGATGGAGAAACGCTTATCCCGGGCTTTATAACTGTAACCACACCGGAAGCCCCCCTTGTTATTTCATTATATGTCTCCGCAGATTATTCACTTAAGCCGTTTACACCGAGTACAGCAGTGTTTGTTCCCATACTCACGTTTCCGGGCCTGAGAGGAGCGCTCCCTTTTCTTATCCTAGGATTACTAGCAACTATTTTTGTGCGAACCGTTGTCCCACCAGAATCCACGGGTGCAAAGCCACTTTCTAAACCTAGGGCGACGATGAATAATCCGCTAACCTATACTCCCAACGATCTCCTGCAATTGCTCAACAGGTTTGGAAAACATTTTGGGTCAAAGTAGTGCATATTCAATTCCGAGACACCTACTTCAATAGGGTGTTCCAATTTCCACTTCTGTGGAGGTAGACAGCTTTAGCGTAAGCGAGTCCACTCGAGAATTTCCTGACTAGGTGTAGAAATCGACGAAAAATATCTGATAAACGCAGAAGAGAAGACAATTGGGCTCCTCTTCTGCGTTTATCAGATAAACTTTATTTGTCTGCCTAATTTATTTATAGTACAATGAACATTGTGGTTATGCTAAAAGGATTAATGGTAGAAGTAAAGGACGTGTCAAACTGTGGTTATTAAACGAAGTCTAATGGAACGCGAACGCATAGCTGGCGCTGTTATATTTCTTAGTTTATTTGTTATCTTGCTATCGATGCTTGGCATTCGACTTTTAGATGTTAAAGTGTCAAACATTGAGTTAGTCGACCGTGGACTATATACAGTCGTCACGGATTACGGGCCCGTAAATGTCAGCAAGGATGATATTTTAAGAATTGAACGGACCTATACAAAGGCAGCAATGACTGGTGCCCCAGTGGAACTGGATAGAATTTTTACGACCAAGGGGTTTATCTATATTTCTTCGTTAGATCCATTTTATAAAACGGGACATCAGCTTATTAATTCTGTAGATTTCGTAGGAAACCCGGTCTGGATCCGTGCCGACAATAATAATGAAACAACCGGATCGGAGACAACCCGGATTCAGTTGCAAAATGCTAATTTGAGAGCTGTTCAACCGGTAAGTTTTGCGATTGGTACACCTTCGAAACTTACATCTCTGGTATTTGCTGTTTTATTCATACAATATCTTGCACTTGCCATTGGAGGAATAACCTTACTGATTCTCATTTTTCCACTACGAGTGGGAAAACCTACACCTACTCATCCTTTTGCTCAACAAGACCCTGATTATAAATCTACTGAAGAATCTGTGGGCGCAGTGGCCAAGTGAAACAAAATATTCTCTTAACATACGTAATTAAAGAAGTTTTTGAAATGAGTGATTTAGGATGAAGAGGGCAATATTAGTATCAGGAAAGGCCCCATTAAATCTTGAACTTAAAGCGATGTTGCCACTCGTAAGTTATCAGCTTTTGGCCACAACAGATAATGGGATGGAAGCATTACGATTCGCTCATCGATTTGAGCCTGATCTAATCATTATGGGGTGGAATTTGCGTGGCCTTAATTCTTCAGATGTGCTTCAAAGTCTGATTGGTCAGCATCTTTGTCCGATCATTGTGGTACTTGCCCAGGAGGAACAACATGTATTAAATGAAGTTATTGATGCAGATGCCCACAATGTTATTTTTTATCCCTGGCGAGCACTGGAAATGGCAGCAGCTATACAGCTTGCAGAGCATCGCTTTACTCGTGAATCCGAAACCTCACAGCAGATTCAACATTTAGAAGAAGAACTTAAGTCCAGAAAGATTATTTTTCAGGCTATGTTATCCCTTATCCAGCTTCGGAGATATACTGAAAAGGACGCTTATACAGCCTTGCGTAATCAAGCAATGTCCACGCGTAAATCCATGCGAGCAGTTGCTCAGGACGTTCTGAAGGGCCTTTGGTTGCCGGATCAAGATTAAAGAAAGGAGTCTTGTTTATATGAAAGTATCCGTTAAACACGTAAAGGGAATGCATTTTCAGGGTGAAGGAAGTTCCAAAGTTGTAACTAATATAGATTCCAGTGTTACAGCTGGGGGAACGGGGCATGGAACTAGTCCAATGGAACTCCTCTTAATAGCGATTGCGGGTTGCAGTGGTATGGATATCGTCACGATTCTGGAAAAGATGCAGGTCAAAATTCAGCGCTTTCAGACGACAGTGGAAGGAGAACGCGCCAGTGATCACCCTCGTGTATTTAAAGATATTGAAGTAGTTTATAAATTTTGGGGCGACTCTATACCTGAAGATAAGATTCAACGCGCAGTGCAACTTTCGATGGAAAAATATTGTAGTGTTGCCAGTATGATTGATAAAGTAGCCGACCTTACATACCGCATTGAATATAACCCAACTCTGGGCTAAGTATATATTATCAATTAGGAAGAGCTGTTCTTTGCTAAAAGACGGCTCTTCTTCGCTTTATATCCCCAAATATGACTTCGATCCTAATAACTACAAATACCTCTTAGACAATCCTTGATTGAACATATATGTTTTGTTATACTAAGAACGGCGTTGTGCTGAATTTACATCTTGAAATCTGCGGTTGTTTTATTTGAATTTACTCAATCTTAAAGAAGGAGAAAGAGCGTGCATGAAAAAAAAGAGTTCGATAAGAATAAAGATGATTCTAGCTTTTTTAGGCTATAATCTTATTTTTGCGGCAATACTTGCTCCATTCATAGTGTTTTGGGGACCCTTCCAATCCCTCAAAAGCGTGGCAGTTGGCTCCATCTACACATCCCGCCATCCACAGGTTGTGCAGGCTTTTCTTTCCCAAGCAGAAATAGATCGTCTCATGAACCTCAACGATTCTCAAGGGATCAGCACCGGCACGACTATCACAAGTAAAAAGGTGAGCACCGATGCGAGTTCTGGCATCACTATTGAAGATATTCAAGGCCCAAGCTTCAAAGGTAAGGTTATGCTGATCAAAGACCCGAAACGAATTAAATTGGCCGTGACTAAAGAAATTGGCGTCACGGGAGAACGGGTTACTGATCTTGTCAAAGATATGGGAGCTTTTGCCGGAATTAATGCCGGAGGGTTCTATGACCCGAATGGTAAAGGGAACGGAGCTTTCCCAGACGGATTAACCGTGCATGACGGAACACTGGTTCACAATAATGTGGACAATCAGACGGTAAATATTGTTGCGTTTGATGACCAGGGGAAATTGGTTATTGGGAATATGACGGCCAATCAATTGCAGGCAAAAAACATTCGTGAAGCAGTTACCTTTAGCCCTAATCTTATTGTTGATGGCAAGTCCATGATTTCAGGAGATGGTGGTTGGGGAGTTGCTCCTCGGACAGGCATTGGACAAATGGCCGATGGAACCGTCATTTTCGTGGTCATTGACGGACGTCAGCCAACTTGGAGTATCGGGGCAACTTTACGCGATCTCATGAATGTTTTTGATGATTATCATGCAGTGAATGCTGTCAATCTCGATGGTGGTTCCTCGTCAGAACTCGTCTATAATGGCAAAGTTGTGAATAAGCTTTGGGACATTTTCGGTGAACGCTATATTCCCACTGCCTTTGTGGTAACCCCATAATGCATTAACAAAGGAGAATCGCATGAAGAAGAAACTGCGTATTATATTTGTCTGGACATTGGTTTCACTCCTCCTGCAATATGGAGTTTACTCCTTTTTTAACAATCAAATTGAAAAAGTAATGGCTCCCCCCGAAAATAGCGAACCAATCACTCTCCAGCTCAAAGCAACTATTCCAGGTTCTGACCTTAATGATATCCAAATTTCTTACGCCAAGGACTATTTGGCTTACACGGAAAATGGGACACTTAAAGTTTTCAACCTTACTAGTGAAAAAATTGTTTTTGAGAAAAAATCACCCTCCGCAGATGATAAGACATTAGGGGTTCTGACGTACCAATGGCTGCCTGATCGAAACACCTTACTATATTTTTATGCTAAGAAAAACCCTAACCCCGTAACTTACGTTACCGTTTACCCACCTAAAACCACAGTACAGACTCCGACTATAGTGGTGCCAAAAACAGAAGATCCCAATGAAAAAGTCGAAAAGGAAGTTCCGAAAGTTGTGCCCAAAGAGACTCCCGTAGCGCCCCGAACTGAAAAACGGTATGGGAATCCACAAATTACAGAACTCTATTCACTTGAACTCCCGAATAGTGATGAGAGTACTGTTCCAGATGATCGTTTTAATCAAACGATTGACAAATTTCCAGCAGGAGGGAAAATCGAAGATTTGGTTGTCTCGACTTCTACCAATCTTATGTACCTTACGGTTAAAAACGAATCAACGGAACTACTTATGGAGATTGACGTCATGAAAAACGTACTCACCTTAAGTAAATCTGGAGAATCCATCGATAATATGGCAGCCTCCGATCGGTACGGAACTTTATTTATTGACAGTAAAGTTGGAACAACCCATCAGGTTGTTGCTTTGGAAGGAACAACTCGTCAAAGTATCTCGAAGGACGTCAATGATAGAATCTTAGGTATCCGGGCGGGCAAGGTCTATATTGGGGAAGTCGAAAACAACGAACTCCGAAAGATTAAAACCGCGCCTGACCTTGCGAAATTGACGAGCGACCCTTCTCTGAAGACTGAATGGGAAGGATCTATCCCTTTTGACGATAATGTGCGTACAATCATTGGTGCGAAAGGTCAAATAGTTGTTTATGATCATCAGACAGCCTATATCGTAACAGGCAGTCAGTTAGCTAAAGTCCAATTGCATGGAGATGAGAATTACGTCTCTGTCGATGGCGCAGAACTAATCCAACTAACCAAGGCAGGAACATCTACTCTTGTGGAACTACAACCTCTCAAACAGTGAATTCACTAACGCTAAAGCTGAACATCGGGGCTTCGGTGGGGGAGTCTACCGTCTTCGCCACTAAGTGTTCCTATTGTGAATGGCGGCTCGGCGATACTCTCCACCGGAGACTATCGTCACCGAAGTGGAAATCGGAACACCCACCTATAGAAGTGGGTGTCTCTGAATTGATAAAGAATATAGAATTTAATTGAACAAATCGTGAGATTCTATAATTATTTCCTTAAAAAGGAACGCCATCGTGGCGTTCCTTTTTAACAGATCAGAAAGTATAAGTTTTCGGGTATCCGTAGCAATAGTAGGGGCACGATGTATCGTGCCCCAACGAATACGAAATTACTGATATCCGTGAACAATATAGGACCGAGGCACAACCTCGGTCCTTTATAATCTTATTTTATTATTGTAAATTAATTCTTCAACAAAGGCCTCTAAATTACCCGCCTAGCCCCAACATACGAATTGCTCCAATAAGGGGTAAAGTTGTAAATGGCAATTCCCTTACTGCTTGTGGCACTGATGAATTCACCATCTCCAATATAGATGCCTACATGACTAACTTTTTTTCCTGAGGATAGATTAAAAAAAACTAAGTCTCCAGGAATAAGATTGTTAAAGTTCACTGGGGTTCCGACTCCGTATTGATCGAGGCTAAGACGCGGCAAAGTGATCCCTTGGCGTGAAAATACATAACTTGTAAAGCCTGAACAATCAAACCCTGCAGGGGTGGTGCCACCCCAAATGTACGGAACGCCTAAGAATTCTTTGGCTGCACTAATGAGTTGGTTAGTATTTTGCTGAGATGAACTAAGGGCTTTGTTTAAGGCCTCTTGTGTTTCTGAACCAACGATACCATCCGCTTGTAGATGTACATCGCGTTGGAACGCTTGAACAGCAGCTTTAGTTGCACTTCCATAAATACCATCCACTGAGCCCACTGAGTAATCTAGAGCTTGAAGCTCAGATTGCAACATTCTGATTTCCGTCCCAGATGATCCCATTGTCAATGTAGCGGCTTGAGTTAAGGAGGCTGAGCTAATCATACCTGTGATTACTAAGGTTATCAGAAAAATACTTTTCTTTATGAGAACTCCCTCTTTTCTGTCGCAAATAGATTTTATGACTTGCTTATAGAAAGTATACCTGCTGACAACAGAGAAATAAAGTAGAAGTTGTTGGTTGAAATCCCAGTTATTATCATTCTTTACACAACAAAAAAGAGCCCTAGGGCTCTTTTTGTAAAATATATTTTTTTATTGACTAGGGAGTTTGGCTTGGAGTACTTTGTAATCCCTTGAGTTGGGTTTCGAGATTATCGAGCAAGGTGCGGATTTGGTTCATTTGATCAGTTATTGAAGTCATGTTTGGTGCACTTAGATTAGTCGGTGTTTGGGCTTGCGTCGCTGGGGTAGGAACTGGGATTGGTGTGCTTTGTCCAGGCGTTGTCGGTTGCGGTGCACCTTCTCCAAACAGCTGGGTTAAGGCAGAACCAAGATTGTCGGTCATTATTAACTTATCCTGATAAGCGAGAACGACTTGTTTCATTTCAGGGATACTACCGCCCTTATCCGATTGCAGATAGATCGGTTCAACGTAGAGAAAGTTTCCACCGATGGGTAGAGCTAAAAGGTTGCCGCGAATGACACTTGAGCCTTTTTGATCCCACAAGGAAAGCTCTTTCGATATTGTTGGATCTTGGTCTATGCGCGATTCAATTTGCAGAGGTCCGTCAATCTCCGTGTTTTTGGGTAATTTATAGAGTAGTAACTGGCCATAATGCTCTCCGTCCATCCGCGCGGCCATCCAAGCAACCATGTTGTTTCTTGAATTCGAGGCGCTGGACGCTGGTGTGAAGGGAAGCATGAGTACGAATTCTGGTTTATCTTCGCCGGGAATCTTCATGATCGTGTAATAGGGTGCCACGCTTTGAGGTTTGGCTTCAAAGAGTTCTTTGGCAATATCCCAGGCGTCTTCCTTATTATAGAAAACAGAGGAATTTGTCATATGAAAGGTTTTCAGTATATTGCTTTGCACGCTAAACATTGTTTCAGGATAACGGAGGTGGCTCTTGAGGCTGGACGGCATACTGGCGATGTCTTTAAATACTCCGGGGAATATCTTGCTATAGGTCCTTAAAATCGGATCTTGAGAATCTGAAGCATAAAAATCAACCGTACCGTCATTGGCATCGACAACGGCTTTAACCGAGTTTCGGATATAATTAAACCCTTGGTCTGGATACTGATTGGAATAGGGAAGGGCATCAGATGTGGTGTAGGCATCAATAATCCACTTGAGACGACCGCCATCAATGACCAGATATGGATCCGAATCATAGGTCAAGAAAGGAGCAAGTTTTTGAACTCTCTCTTTAATATTGCGGTACACAAGCATTTTGCTAGTCGAAGTCACCTCATTGGCTAGGTAAAATCGCAAGGTTGCATGGCGTAGGGAGAGCATCAGCTTATTCAGAGGGGTTAGCAGGATACCTGTTTTTCCTTGATAGGAGGTTTCAGCATTTGTATCTCCCTGGGGGTAATCAAATTCTTTGACTGTAGTGTCTGCCACAACCCAGTCGTTTGTCAACTCCCCATAATAAATGCGTGGCTCGGACATCTTGAATTCCGGAAAGGCACTGACAGGAGGAACGTCTTTAATGGCAAATGAGGGAAGCCCTTCTGAGGTAACAGCATTGGCAAACGAAGCGGCTACACCGTAGCCATGGGTATATTTAAAACGCAGGTTCACGTATGTTTGTGCTTTTGGATCTAAATCAGGAGTCGAGATTTCTCGTGGGCCCATCATGACCTGTCTATATTCTCCATTAACCATATACCGATCGATATCAATGTCATTAAATTTGTAATAGAGCCGAATGCCCTGCTTTTGGGTGTAGGTTTGCAACATAGGCCGGGTATCGTTAAGCCGGATATTATTGAGGGTCCCTTGATCAGCTTTCAAGGCACTTAAGGTGATTGGCGTGTTTCCCGGATAATCGACTTCCTTAATATTGTCTAGGCCATATCCGAAACGTGTCAAAGAGATTTCATTTTGGATATAAGGTTGTTCTTTAATTAGCTCGTTCGGGATGACGACAAACGATTGAATAAGCGTCGGAAAAATACCATAGAGTATGATTCCAGCAGTAAATATACCGATAACTGGAACAGTCAAAAAACGGGAATCTTTAATCGCCAGCGCGATACAAGACAAAATAAATCCTAAAATGCTGATGACAATTAATGTTTTGAGTGCCGGAAGTGTCGTTGTTAAGTCCGTATACCCTGCACCAACCACGTGTCCGTGGATAGAGTAAAGCAGTTGAAAAATCTCAAGGTAATAGCCGAACGCTTTCAGAATAAATAGGATTCCAATCAAGATAGCTAGATGCCTTCGAGACCCAGCTCCCATTTCCACTGCACCGTTTTGCCAAAGCCTTCTGGAGTGGAAGCGCAAAACTCCAGTAACAACATAAAAAATCGTGGTAAACAAGGTGAGTAGAAACAGCGGGCCAAAAAAGGCGTTATACAAGGTTTTCAAGAAGGGCAATTGAAAGAAATAGAAGGCTAAATCCTTGCCGAAAATCGGATCGACTCGACCGAAAGACGTGGCATGAGTAAATGATAGAACATCCAACCAACCAGTGAAGCCAGCAACTAAACTAACTCCAAAACTTACAACGGCAGAAATAATTAGTAACCATACGGTAACTCTACGTTGACTAAGGCTTAAAACTGGACGATTCATATCCTGTACCAGACGTAAGCGCAGACGTAAACGCTCATTTACAAAGGTTACAATGGCATGACGAATAGAAAAGAGAGTCCCGGCAATAAATATAAAGAGAATTGTACCGTTTACCGCTTGGAAAAGCCATTTACTGAGGAGTGGTGTCCAGAACAATTGGGTGTAACCGAGATCTTTAAACCACAGCCAATCTTCAAATAACCCACTTGATGCGGTCAAGACAGCAATTAAAAAAATGAGGCCAATAAGAAATTTGACAGAACGACGCAATAGGAATCTCCTCCTTTTAGTTTAGAGTATTTTTGCCATAACAGATAGATTATGGCGTACTACCTTAACATTACTGTATTCTTCCCAATTAATGAAAATCCCTTCATTAATTGGGAAGAAACTTTGAAACTTTTTTTATAAATTTAGCGAAAATATGGTATACTGTTTTCGCAATACCCTTAAGGGGTATTTCCAAATTGAAGATTTTAAGAGGAGTGAAAATCATGTATGATGTCATTATTGTCGGCGCGGGTCCTGCAGGCCTAACAGCTGGGATCTATGCTGCACGTGGAGGACTTAAGACCGCTATTTTGGAATTAGCGATGCCCGGAGGACAAGCTGCTTCAACTGAGTTGATCGAGAACTATCCTGGATTCCCTGATGGAATCAACGGATATGAACTTATGAATTCATTTCATAAGCAAGCCCTAACGTTCGGTGTCGAGTTTATATTTGAGGAAGTTCAAGAATTTAACCTCCAAGAGCACGTCAAAAAAATTCACACACTCAACGAAGTATATGAAGCACGTTCCATAATTATCGCCGCTGGTTCTAAACCCCGGTTATTAGGTGTACCTGGCGAGGATGTTTTTCATGGCCGTGGCGTCTCCTATTGCGCAACCTGTGACGGCGCCTTCTTTAAAGGCAAAAAGGTTGTCGTTGTCGGTGGGGGAGGAGCAGCCATTGAAGAGGGTGCATATCTTACTAAGTTTGCCGAAGAAGTCATTATCGTCCACCGGCGAGCTGGTTTTCGTGCTGCTCAAATTGTCATGGACAGAGCTAAAGCTAATCCTAAAGTTCGGTTTGAATTAAATGCTTTAATTGAGGAAATTCTTGGAACGGATCATGTCGAAGGCGTACGTATTCGCGATGTACTCACTGGAGGAACACGAGACATTCCAGCAGATGGTGTCTTTGTCTATGTTGGAGCAGATCCGAACACTAAATTCATCCCTGGCGAAATTAAGACTGACGACCAAGGGTATATTATTACCGACCACCACCTTCAAACTAATATTGAAGGGGTCTTTGCCGCAGGGGATATTCGAAACACTCCACTGCGCCAAGTTGCAACTGCTGTAGGAGATGGTGCCTTGGCAGCGGTTGAAGTGGAAAAATTTCTTTCGGAAAACGTGTAATCAATTCCGGAACACCCACTTCTAGAAGTGGGTGTTCCGATTCCACTGCGGTGGGGTGAAATTCCCCACCGCAGCCTCGATGTTCAGGGGTAGCGTAAGCGAGTACTCTCCCGGGCACCATTAATAACGAAGGTGTACCGTTTTATACCTCAGACCATACTGATTAAGATTTAAAGTGAGAAGGGATGCCGAAAGGTATCCTTTTTTTTGTACTATGAAGGACAAGGTATAAGGCGAAGAATTTAAAGGGAAAATAATATTAGATGTAAAAAATAGGAGGAGGAAATTTTTGTGCACTTCGTGGTCTGCCTTAAGCAAGTTCCAGATACATCCGAAGTTCGAATCGATCCAATCACTAACACCCTGATGCGTGAAGGCGTACCATCAATTATTAACCCGTATGATGCTCATGGCTTGGAAGAAGCCATTCGCCTCAAAGAAAAGGTTGGGGGAAAAGTAACCATCGTTTGTATGGGACCTCCGCAAGCCAAAGAAGCGCTGAAAAGAGGCATGTCGTTTGGAGCTGATCGTGCAATTCTCCTGAGTGACCGTGCCTTTAGTGGTTCAGACTCCTTAGCGACTGCTTATATTCTCTCATCTGCCCTGCAAAAGATCCATGAAACTGAACCGATCGATCTCGTCTTTACTGGGAAAGAAGCAATTGACGGAGATACCGCTCAAACGGGTCCCGGTATTGCCCAGCACCTTGGATTTCCTCAGTTAACATACACGATTAAAGTGAGAGAGCTTACCGACACGACCGTGACAGTTGAACGCAAGACAGAGAGCGGGCGTCAGGTTGTACAGGCGCAGCTTCCAGCCCTGCTCACGGTGGAAAAAGAACTTAATGATTTGAGTTACGCAACGCTTCCTAATATGATGAAAGCGGCTGGGTATGAACCAGAAATGTGGAATTTTGAGTCTCTACCGTTTGATATTACGCAAATGGGTCTGAAAGGGTCACCGACCAGTGTTGCCAGGATTTTTGCTCCACCAGGGCGCATAGGAGGAGAAATTATGGACGGACTGAAAGACCCTACCGCGACTGCTGCTTCCGTTGTCCAAAAAATCTTCCAGCAAAACATTATTATGTATAAGCCCTTAGCGAAGGGAGGAAATCACTAGTGGCTCACCTTTTAGAAAAATCGAAATGTATTGGTTGCGGTGCATGTGTCCCACAATGCCCGATGGGAGCGCTTGACCTAGTTGACGGGATTGCAGTGGTCGATCCGCTTAAATGTAATGACTGTGGGAAATGTGTCAATATTTGTCCGACTAATGCACTTTCCTTAACAAGTCAACCCACTAAACTGAAGGTAGAACGTGATCCGTTATCTGGTGCAAGATTTAATATTAAAGATCCTCTTCCCGAATCCGTTCAAGATTACGCGGGAGGTAACGAGAATAAACCGATTGGCACAAAAGCAACATCAGTTGAAGACGAGACTATCTGGAGCGGAGTTTGGGTTATTATTGAATATATCAATGGGAAGATTGCTCCTGTTTCTTGGGAATTACTTGGGAAAGGACGCGAACTTGCCGATGGAACTGAGTGTAGGCTCAGTGGAGTGATCATAGGTCATCAGGTCGATAGTGTTATTCCGGAAGCGTTCGCCTATGGGGCCGAGAAAGTTTATGTCATTGATCACCCCGTACTCGAAGACTACCGCACAGAACCTTATGCTGAAGCCATTACCGATCTCGTAAAAAAATATCATCCTGAAATTGTTTTAATGGGCGCTACTTCTATGGGACGGGATGTTTTTCCTGCTGTAGCCACTAAAGTGAAAACTGGTTTAACCGCTGACTGTACGGTACTCGGTATAGATCCCAAGACAAAATTTTTACTGCAAACCCGTCCTGCTTTTGGCGGAAACATTATGGCGACAATTCTTTGTCGTACGAGTCGTCCGCAGATGTCGACCGTCCGTCCAAGAGTCATGGAAATGCCCGAACGTGTTGAAGGACGTGTTGGCGAACTGATTCGTGAGGAATTCAAATTTAACGAAAGTGATTTCCGGACGAAAGTACTGGAGTTCATCCCCTCTGATTCAAAGCACGCCTTTTTGGACAAAGCCGAAATTATCGTTTCCGTCGGTCTAGGTATTGGCGCGAACAGAAACATGGCTCTGGTCGAAGAATTAGCAGAAGTATTAGGGGCTACGTTAGCAGGATCGCGTGGGGCTGTGGAATCAGGCTGGATAACTCATGATCAACAAGTCGGACAATCCGGGGTAACGGTTCGACCTAAAGTATATATCGCGATTGGAATTTCTGGAGCGATTCAGCATTTAGTGGGGATGGAAACGTCTGATTTTATTATTGCCATAAACAATGATCCAGAGGCTCCAATCTTAAAAGTTGCCAATTATGGTATTATTGGAGATTTATTCGAAATCGTGCCTGCGTTGAGTGCAGAGTTTAAGAAACGCTTACAGCACGGCGTGGCTAATTAAGGAGGGGCAACATGGAAAACTTTGATGTGATCGTCGTTGGAGGCGGTCCGGCTGGCCTGTCTGCCGCGCTCAGTGCTGCCCATGCTGGCATGAAAACAGTCGTAATTGAACGTGGGGATTATCCGGGGACCAAAAACGTCATGGGTGGCATTTTATATACAAAGGCAACCGACATGGTTGTGCCGGAGTTTTGGAAAGAAGCACCTTTAGAACGTCCAATCATCGAACAACGTCTTATGATGCTTAACGGTGATGAATCTATCATGGCAAGTTATCGTGATCCCGTTTGGGCAAGCGAACCCTATAATGCGCATTCGATTTTACGAGTTAAGTTTGATCGTTGGCTTGCTAAGCAAGCTGAAAAGGCCGGTGTGATGGTCATTTCTGAGACTTTAGTAGAAGATCTATTATATAAAGGTGATAACGTCTCAGGGGTGCGTACAGGACGTGCAGAAGGGGATTTGGGAGCAAAGGTTGTCATACTTGCGGAAGGGGTAAATAACTTTTTGGCGGTTAAAGCAGGACTTGCTAAACCATTAAAGCCAGAATCAGTTGCAGTTACTGTCAAAGAAGTAATCGCTTTACCTAAAGAAACGATCGAAGATCGTTTCTGTCTTGAAGAGGGACAAGGCGCCACAATCGAATTATATGGGGATTCTACTGCTGGAATGATGGGTGTAGGGTTTATCTATACGAATAAAGATTCAATTTCAATTGGAGTTGGTGCAATTTTAGAGCCTCTAATTCGGGATAAATGGACACCGAATGATCTCCTAGAATATTTAAAAGCGAAGCCTTATGTAAAGCGTTTGCTTCAAGGAGGAGAAACTAAGGAATATTTATCCCATCTAATACCCGAAGGGGGCTATACTCAGGTACCAAAACTCCATCGTCAAGGGGTGCTTGTTGTCGGGGATACGGCAATGCTTATGAATTCATTGAACAGGGAAGGTTCAAATCTAGCAATGATATCAGGTAAAATAGCTGGCGAAGTGGCAGCTCAATCTATTAAAACTGGCGATGTCAGTGATCAAGCTATGGCTGTCTACGAAACCCGTTTGAGAGATTCCTTTGTACTTAAAGACTTATTTCATTATCGTCACATGGGTGAGTTCTTTGCAAATAACCCACACCTCTTAAAATTCTATCCGGAACTATTTACTAAAGCAATAAATTTGTATTTGACAGCCGATGGTACGCCCAAAAAGCAACGTCAAAAAGAAATTATCAAGATGGTCTTCGAAAACCGTTCTATGGGAGATTTTATTAAGGATATCTATGGAGCCTGGAGGGCCTTACTATGAAATTAGATGATAAACTATTTCTAGTGCGCTTTAATACTGATAAAGCAAGTCACATTAAGATAACTGATTCAAATGTATGCTTACAGCAGTGTCAAGACAAACCTTGCACGCGGTTTTGTCCCGCCCATGTTTATGATTGGGACGAAGAAGAAAAACGAATTGCCGTTGGATATGAAGGGTGCCTTGAGTGTGGTACCTGCCTAATTGGCTGTCCATATAGTAACATCGACTGGAAGTATCCTAGAGGAGGATTTGGGGTTTCCTGGAAAAACGGTTAAGCGTAAGCCTATATATTTCACGTTGTGTAAAGTTCCTTTGACAGCCATTTAGACAATAGGTAGAATAGAAGTAAGAAAGAAAGGAATCAAAGAGAAGCTAGAGGAGATAATATGTTCGAACAAATAATCAATAACCTCATTCGATCCGGCTGGACACTTGTTACGTTGGAAGGAAACTGGGTTTGTGCCACGCACGGGTCGCTGCAGCGTGGGCTACTAGTTGGTAATTTCAGTGAACTTCCTCAAGAATTTAGATCGTTGTTAAGTAATTGCGCTGAACTTGCCCATTGGGACGTTATTGTCTTTTGCCCCGAGGGAATTGATTCTTCACTGCTAAAGCAGCGTCGCTTCCCTGATTTCCAGCTATGGTATTTGGATACCCAACAGGGTAACCTATTTCCATTTCCTCCAACAAAAGATCAGAAAATCCCCCAGTGGTTAAGGCAAGTTGCTAACGGAACGTCTGTTTCTCTCGCGGGCGGTACTCCAGAGAAGCAGACGTTTATTCCGTTTCTAACATACATCTTTTTAGGTGTAAATCTGATTGTCTTTCTGCTTATGACATTGGCAGGTGGCTCCACCGATCAACGCGTCCTGGTGGCCTTTGGCGCTAAAGTCAACAGCTTGATTCAGGCCGGTGAAGTCTGGCGACTATTAACGAGTAATTTTATTCATATTGGCATCATGCACCTCATCTTTAACCTTTATGCTTTGTGGGCCTTAGGGCCTTTAACCGAGCGAAGTTTTGGACATCGACGATTTTTCGTGATCTATATCTTCAGCGGGATTGGAGGGTCAATAGCAAGTTTCTTATTTAGCACAGCCCTTTCCGCAGGAGCATCTGGGGCAATCTTTGGGCTTTTGGGTGCTTTATTATATTATAGCTTTAAACGACCTGATCTTTGGAAATCTGGCTTGGGAATGAATCTTGTCCTTGTCATTTTGGTAAATTTCGGACTTGGCCTGACTCAACCGGGAATTGACAATTTTGCCCATTTGGGGGGTCTTCTTACAGGAGCTATAAGCAGTGTCCTTTTTTCAAAAAGAAGTTAATCTATTTTTCCGAGATTGTATCAGCCTTCCCGTTTGTATTCGCTTTTTTTTCCTCTAGGGACAAACTCTTATTAAGAGCTCGCAATTTCTTAGCTCGTTAGTTTAAGAAAATGTTAGCTCTTTTTAGAAATATTTATATTTATTCAAACTGTAAAATTATTTTATACTTAAGTATTTTGTTGGGCTGTACGATGCATCTCGCTGAAAAACTTACTCACTTCTTCAGGGGTTGGAATATGTTGATCGACGTGACCCAATTCTTTAGTTATTGTCCCAAAGGCATTTAGCCAGGCTATCGTAATCCGAGTTGCAACTTCTTGGGCGCTATTCACAGCGACCATCTCCTTTCTTCATTTATATTGTTAGTGTATGACTGACCAGAGTGAAGCGTGCCAAGTGATTCTTAAGCGCTTTCACACGTATTAAAAAAAGAACTAGGAAGTATGTGAGTAAATGCTATAATGTAAAAAGAGAAAAGAGGGGTCGCTTTGAAAAAAAGTAGTAAACGTATGCTTATCTATTTTTCGCGTGATCGCTGGGTCCCTATAGCATTGTTAATGATGATTACCATTGTGTTTGGGAGGCTCGTAATGCTTCAAGTTGTTCAGGCTTCTGTTCTTAAGTCCAGAGGGATAGAACGTCGGACGACGGATCAAAGCCTTCGAGCAGAAAGAGGTACTATCTTTGATGCGCAAGGGAACGTCCTAGCCCAAAGTATCCCGGTCAAAGAAGTCTTCGCGGACCCGAAAGGGCTAACTGATCAAATTGCGAAAAAACAATTTAAAGGATCCAAAGAAGAGGTTGCCAAGGAGCTCGGTAACATCTTAGGAATTAATCAACAAGACATACTTGCTAAACTCAATAAAAGTTTATCTTGGATCAACTTAGCTCATCAAGTGGATACTCATAAAGCAGAACAAATTATGGCTCTCAAAATTCCTGGAGTAGCCCTTAGTGATGAAGAGAAACGGGTCTATCCTATGGGAAGGTTTGCTGCCTCAGCACTTGGGGTTGTAAATCAAGATGGTCATGGAGTGGAAGGAATTGAGTCCTTTTATGATAAAGTACTGTTTGGCAAACCCGGTTTTCAATCCCAAGAACAAGATACTAGAGCGCGCTCTATCCAGGATGCCCTTCATCAAATCGATCCCTCAAGCCCCGGAAACAACTTATCTTTAACCTTAGACTCAACAATTCAATATTTTGTGGAACAACAGCTTGATGCTTTACAACAATCTACCAAAGCTAATAGCGTAACGATTCTAGCCATGGACCCGATGACAGGCCGGGTTTTAGGCATGGGATCCCGTCCCACGTTTGATCCGACGGATTATTCTAATGCCTCAGCTGATGCTCGTCGCAACCTGGCTATTGGTATGTCCTATGAACCAGGGTCGACGTTCAAGATCGTCACTGGATCAGCCGCCTTGGAAGAAGGGGTTATCCGTCCAAATGATACGTTTCATGACCCTGGCTTCCTACGTATCCCACCAATTTATATTACAAACTGGGATTCAGACCAAAAGCCACACGGTGATCCTACGTTTACGCAAGGTATGGAGTTGTCCTCAAATGTTGTCCTAGCGCAGGTCGGAATGAAGTTGGGCAAGAATGCCTTTTATACCTATTTAAAAGCGTTTGGTTTTGGTGCCAAAACAGGTATCGATATTTCCGGCGAAGAAAGTGGGATAGTCGTTCCTGAAGACAAAGTTCGAGATATCGATTTGGCAACGATGTCTTTTGGTCAATCCAATTCGGTCACCCCGATTCAGTTGTTATCGGCTATTTCCGCAGTGGCTAATGGAGGCACTCTTTATCGCCCCTACATTGTAGACAAAATTACAACGCCTGATGGTCAACTCATTCAACAACAAAAGCCGATCCCCCTGCGCCAAGTTATTTCTAAAGCCACCGCTGCACAAATGACCAACGTCCTAGAACAAGTGGTTTCAAATGGAACAGGACATCTGGCTCAAATCCCAGGCATTAATGTCGCGGGTAAAACAGGAACTGCTCAGAAAGTAGACCCAAAAACTGGAGCATATTCACAGACGGATTTCATTGCCTCCTTCGCAGCTTATGCTCCTGCAGAAGACCCTAAGATTGCGGTGCTCATTATTATTGATTCTCCTAAATCAGCCGAAGGCCATCAAGGTGGAACGTTAGGAGGACCCAAGGCTAAAGCTATTATTGAGGGAGCCTTACAATATTATGGCTTACCTGTGGCCAAAGAAACGCAGAGTACGGTTTCTATTTCCCCTAGTGACTCGGCGATTAGGCCCTCACCCAAATCAGTAAACCCTGAACGTACGCCAGTTGGCGGGGAAGTTGCAATTCCAGATTTAACAGGGCTTACCATGCGCCAAGTTGGGGATATACTAGCAAAATCAGAACTACACTTTAACTTCACAGGAAGTGGCTTAGTAAATCAACAAACACCTCAAGCCGGAAAAGTTGTAACTAAAGGTACAACTGTTGACGTTAAATTTTCTTCCCTAACACCTTAAACCTAGATAATTCATATCCTAACCAGGGTATGCTAGACTAGAATAAGTACTAGACAGTGAATAAGATCACGGAGGAATGAATATGCGTCTCGACCAACCGATAGATCTAATGAAACAAGACATAATCGAGGCTATCCAAGCCTGTATCCAGATTAAGAGTGTTAAGGATGTCGAACATGCCGCCCCTGGTGCTCCTTTTGGGCCTGGAATTAAGGAAGCCTTAGAGTGGACCTTGGCATTAGGGGAAAAACTTGGCTTTACAGTTAAAAATGTCGACGGATACGCTGGTCATATCGAAATGGGTTCAGGGGATCTTTTAGGAATTTTGGGCCATATAGATGTCGTTCCAGAAGGGGAAGGATGGTCTGCTCCTCCCTATAGTGCCACCATTCAAGACGGAAAAATTTATGGTCGTGGCGCTTTAGATGATAAAGGACCATCATTGACAGCCCTTTTCGCTATGAAAGCAATTAAAGACGCCAATATTCCCTTAAACATGAGAGTCCGCCTGATCTTAGGCACTGACGAGGAGTCCGGGTGGGAAGATATGGATTATTATCTAAAAAGAGAAGAGGTTCCGCAAATCGGATTTGCACCAGATGCTGAGTTTCCAGTGATTCATGCAGAAAAAGGAATTCTTCATCTGGAATTGAGTAAATCCCATATAACGGCCTTTCCGCACCTTATCAACATTCAGGGTGGACAACGAGCTAACGTCGTTCCAGATACCTGTGAAGCCACTCTGAAGGGAATTCCTAGCGACATCATTACAAAGCATTTACAGGACTTTTCTTTTCCTGAAGGAGTGAGTGGTAAACTTACTAGCCGAGAAACCGACTCAGAAGCTAAGCTAACCTTTAAGGGAGTAGGAGCCCACGGAAGTCTCCCCCAAAATGGTAAAAACGCGGTCCTCTATGCCTTACACTTTCTGCGAACTCTACCTCTAAACAAAGAAGAACAACATACTCTTGATTTTATTCTGGCCCACCCTGGCACAGGATTTTATGGAGAAGGCTTTGGCATTGCCCTAAGTGATGAACCATCTGGTAAGCTTTCGCTCAACCTTGGTATATTGGAGTTAACGTCTGACAAGGTTCGCTTCGTCATTGATATCCGTTACCCAGTTACGTACAAGCGAGACGATATCTTTCTTCCAATTGAAAGGATTGCCCATAGTGAGCAGCTTAGCATCAACGTTTTAACCCATCAGGAAGCACATCATGTCCCGAAAGACAGCCTATTAGTTCAATCTCTACTCAAAGCCTATGCAGATGTAACTGGGCTCGAACCGTTCGCTTTTGCGATTGGTGGAGGAACTTATGCTAAAGCTCTTCCTCAAGGAGTTGCCTTTGGTCCCGTTTTTCCAGGTGAACCGGAAGTCATTCATTGTGCTGACGAATACATCTCGATCGACAATCTTCTCTTAACGACCAAAGTATACGCCCAAGCTATTCTTAATATCGCTGCCGACCCAGAATACCGATAGTACCTAGCGCATGAACTTTATCTCAGAGTGAAAGCCAAAGCTAATCGTTAAATAGGCAAGATATTGGTGAAAAATATAGAAGATTGACTATTGTACATTTAATGAGTATAATTTGGACTGTTATTAGTGCGCCACTAGCTCAGCTGGTAGAGCATCCGACTCTTAATCGGCAGGTCCCTGGTTCGATCCCTGGGTGGCGCACCAATCATACCAAGGCTTTTAGGGTTTGGTAGTAGCCACAGAAACATGATTTACTACTAACACAGAAATAGGCATAATAACAACCGCCCAAGGACTGGTTTTGACGGTTGAGACATAGTATTCTTCTTGAAGTCCTTCTTTAGTGGAGGGCTTTTTTCTTGAAACAAAAGTCTAATTTGGTAGTAACAGCTTGTTAATAACAAACTCATTATATACAATATATGCCTATTTTAGGGGTATTAAAACCGGAAACCCTTCTGATCTCTGTTTTAGATTGACTTAATAAAGCATGAGAAGTATGCTGCATAATAATTAAATATATATGAAAACTTGGTTTAATTTTACAGATAATTCAGAGGAGAAAAATATATGCTCAAAATTAGAAGTCATTTTTTGCTTAGCTATGTATTTTTTAAATTACTGGTATTTCTTTGCTAATTTAATAACAATAATTAGTCGACGATCTATTGCTAATTTCTTACAGTATATTATATAATATTCTTGAGGTTATTTTGTTATGAGTTAGGTTAAGTTCATTTAAATTTGGTATAATTAATTTTTATCTAATACTTATCTTAAAAATAACAACATTAATGAATATAGCTAAAAACAAAGCAAACGAGGCCAAGCAATCGCCTGTTTTTAATCGCGGGATACAGTCCGATATTTTTGTTTCAAACTCAACAATAAAATACTGGTTCTCCTTTTGCAGAAGTCATGATAAGGATAGTGAATAATATGGATATTTCGGAAAAAGAGATTTATAATTTGCTTCATTTTGTCCCTTCAAGTATTGGAGAGGCAGTTATAGTAACTGATTTATGTTCAAAGGTACTGTTTATGAACTTTATGGCCGAAAAACTTACGGGTTATTCAGAGGCAGAAGCTTTAGGTAAAACGATTGTTGAAACGTTTGGGATATTCACTGATAAAACCAGCGAACTGGCTAAAGTTAGTGACGAAATAAGTAATGGGGAAATTTTTAGATTCGGGGATTGTACATCACTTATAACAGGAGATGGTAAGAAGATCTCGATTGCCGGCTCAATTTCACCTGTCAAAAACGAGGCGGCTAAACTAATTGGGTTAGTTATGATTCTCTACAATGTAACAGAGCAAAGGCAACTGGAAAAACAGTTGCAACATGTCAGTATGCATGATGGTTTAACCGGCTTACATAACCGCACATGGTTTGAGTACGAAACCTTACGTAAGGAAGGAGAGACTCATGCCCCCGTTGGCTTAATTATGTGCGATATTGACGGGTTGAAAATTATCAACGATACTATGGGGCATAAAACAGGTGACGCGATGCTCATTTCAGCAGCAAAAATATTAAATGAATGTTTTTCTGAGGAAGATATGGTCGCCAGAATTGGCGGTGATGAGTTTGCCATATTGCTGCCCAGATGCTCCGCTCAAGTGGTTAGTGATGCCTGTCGGCGGATTAAACATGAAATTCATAACTATAATGAATTGAATTCCAAATTACTTTTAAGCGTTTCCGTCGGATTTTCCGTTAGCGATAAGTCATCGGCAAATATTTCTAGCCTGTATCAAGAAGCAGACAATAATATGTACAAAGAAAAGCTCCATCACAATAGGAGTGTCAGGAGTGCTATGGTCGACACAATCATGAGCATGATTGGGGCAAGAGACATTATTACAGAAGATCACTGCGAGCGAATGGAAAATGTGATCGAACTAATGGCTTTTTCTTTGAAATTATCAGAAGCTAGGATAAATGACTTGCGCTTGCTGGCGAAGTTTCATGATATAGGTAAGGTAGGCATACCTGATGGGGTACTGTTAAAGACTGGCTCCCTTACGCATGAGGAAAAGGTAGAAATGCAGAGACATTGTGAAATAGGGCACCACGTTGCCTCATTATCGCCGGATCTGTCCCATATAGCTGACTGGATACTAAAGCATCACGAGTGGTGGAACGGAAATGGTTACCCACAAGGGCTAAAAGGAGAGGATATTGCGATTGAGTGTCGTATCCTAAGCATAATTGACGCTTATGATGCTATGACAAACGACAGACCCTATCGTAAAGCAATGTCCCAACAAGAAGCGCTGTCAGAGTTAAAAAAAGGTGCTGGAACCCAATTTGACCCGCTTTTGGTTGAAGAATTTATACATGTACTCGAAGCCGTGAAAATATATGTTTCCTCCAGTGTGAAAGCTGCGATGCTTAATCTTAAACGAGCCTACAGTGACGATGAATCGAAAGAAAATCTTTTGTTTCGATTCGGTGGTTCTGGCTTTCTTAAGCGACAAATTGAGAAAGGGGCATTGGCAGACATTTTTATCTCTGCAGGATCAAGACAAATAGATAATCTAGAAAGGGAAGATTTAATAATTAATGATTCTAGAGAAGATCTTTTACGAAATAGAATTGTCTTGATCACGTCGTCAACGAAATCTAATCTAAAATGTGAGTTCAAAGAATTAGTCAAAGGAAAAATCAGAAGTATTGCCTTCGTTGATCCTAGTATCGTATCTTCAGGAAAATATGCCCAAGAAGTGCTAAAATCATTCGGGATTTTAGAGATCGTCAAATCGAAACTAGTTTTGGCTAAAGATGCCCACCAAGTTTTAGATTACCTTGAAACAGGCAAGGTTGACGTAGGTATAGTGTACCAGACAGATGTCAAAATATCGGCTAAAGTGAAAATCCTTGACTGGGCGCCTGAGCTATCCCATTCACCGGTGGTATACCCAGTAGCTATAATAAAGGCAACTAATAACAAAGTAGAAAGTGAAAACTTTATCAAATATTTAACTACAAGTGATAGTGCGAGAGAAATAGTTGAGAAGCATGGCTTTATTTTGATCTCCGATAAACTAATAAATCATTAAGGACGTCAATTATAATAGCAGACGAGACGATATCTGCTGAAAGATACAGCAGGTCATGGCATGATGAGCGATGGAGCATCTGATTTAATAGAATTACATGGATCAGTTAAATAATCACATTATGAGTTATCAGAGCAATTAACATATTGGGAGGAATTGTAATGACCAAATATCAAGGAAAAGATGAGGCTAGTCATTTATATTCAAGTACAATAAAGTTAAAAGACGTTATCGATATTGATTTTTTGCAGCAATTTCAAGATAATTTTGCTAAAGGAGTAGGCGTTGCCAGTGTGACTGTTGATCCTGATGGTATCCCTATTACAAATCCCAGTAGTTACACTCGATTTTGTAAGGGCTATACACACTCGAAAGAATGTGGTGATAAACGCTGTGCGGAATCACATCGCAAGGGCGGGGAAGAAGCTGCTCGGACTGGTAAACCAGTAGTCTATGAATGTCATGCAGGGCTGATTGATTTTGCGGCACCAATTATAATAGACGGTCAACTGATCGGTACTATTTTGGGGGGACAAGTATTAACGGATGATCCCAATGAGGCAAAGTACCGTCAAATTGCTAAAGAGATTGGTTTGGATGAGGACGGATATGTTGAAGCAGTACAAGAAGTCAAAGTAATGTCGCGTGAAAGCATAGAAGCCGCTGCTATGGTACTCTTTATTGTTGCTAATAATTTGTCGAACACAGCTTATCAGCAACAACAGAAACTGAAAAATGAGTATGATAAATTAGTAATAATAGGAGAAGAAGTTCTTTCGGCTATTGAAGAAGTTTATGTTACTTCTGAAAACTTATCTGCCCAGAGCGAAGAATTATCTGCAACAGCAAAAAATATGGATTCTGAAACAGCGCGAGTGCTTGATGATATTACCCATGTAAATAGTATAGCTAGCACAATTAAGAAGATTTCAGCGCAAAGCAATATCTTAGGGATAAATGCTTCTATAGAGTCTGCCCGCGCTGGTGAGCATGGATTAGGCTTCAAAGTTGTTGCTGAAGAAGTTAGAAAACTTGCTGAGCATACCAAAGGATCTGCTGCCAATATTGAAGAAGACATCAAAAGAGTTCAGACATCCGTGAATTCATTGATCGGCTCTGTAGAACAACTGGCTGTGGTAAGTGAGTCACAGGCCATCGGAGTAACAGAATTGACAAAAGCATTAGGATATATTAGTCAACTTGCTGAAAAACTTGTTGAGATGGGGAAGTAAATGTAGTCGCTACGTTATCAAACTCTTAATCGGCAGCCCCCTGGTTCAATCCCTGGGTGGCGCTCTAAAATACAGAAGGTTTATCCCGCAAGCGATTGCGGGATTTTCTTTCAGAAAAGACATATACAATAATATTTCTGCAAAAGAGGAATGGAAGATAATCTGTAGAATTATAAGTAATTGAAAGAAGACTACCATTTAGAGAGTTGGGAGTAGTAGAAGATGTTAATTGCTAATAATCGTTCACTTTCATATGAAGAGGGTATTGTTCAGTCAGAGGAGATTACAAGGTTTGCAGATATTTTTAGTAATGCTACTTATGTATTTGCAGTAATTGGATTTAATGGGATGATAAACTATATTAACCCTGTATTACCTGCAATTTTAGGTATCAATAAAGATTGCATCTTAAACAAAACGATACACTTGCTGGTCACAGAATATGTTCACCCCAATGATATAAATTTGACAATCCAAGCACTTAGCGAACTGAAAAAAGGACAGCGTATCAATGGGTTCGAGAATCGTTATCGTACTCAAAATGGTTCATATATGTGGCTATCGTGGATGCTAATACCATTTGCGAACGAAGAAATAATTTATGCTATTGCCCATGACATAACCGAACAAAGAGGAATGGATGCGAAGTTAGAAAAATCAAGCATTAAAATTGAAAATATATTTAACGATATTACTGATTCCTTTTATGCTTTAGATGAGCACTGGAAATTTATTTATGTCAATAAGTCGGCAGCAATGGCTTTTGCTAAGGTTTCAAACCAAACTATTTTGGGTAAAAATTATCAAGATATATTTCCGAATGATGATTTTTTCTTTTCAAAATTATCACAAGCTGCACTTACGCAAAAACCTGTCCATTTTGAGGCATTCTCTATTCTTACAGAGGGGTGGGTAACGGTAAATGTTTATCCATCCGCTGAAGGCATGTCCGTTTATTTTAAAGATATCTCTAAACGTAAGAAATTGGAAAAGTCTTTAGAAGATGAACGAAAACGTTTGTATGCTTTATTAGATGGATTACCTGGCTTGGTTTATTTAAAGACAATTGAGGGAAAAGTGATATTTGCTAACCATAATTTTAAAGAGATTCACGGTGAACCAGAAAACAGGAAATGTTATGACATAATTTTTCATAAAAATGAACCCTGTAGCAATTGTCATATCCAATCAACTTCTGGGCTTAAAATTCTAAAGCAACGGCAATGCGTAATTAAGGATTCTATTTTTGAAGTATATCAGCATCCTTTTTACGATTCTGATGGTACACAATTGTTTCTTACGCAAATGCTTGATATTACAGAAAGGAAGATAGCCGAAGAGGAAATAGCACGTTTAGATCGCTTAAATCTTGTTGGAGAATTAGCGGCCAGTATAGCCCATGAAGTACGTAATCCAATGACCACGGTACGAGGTTTCTTGCAGATCCTCAAAAGTAGGGATACTTTACACGAAAATGTAGAATACTTCGATTTAATGATCGGTGAATTAGATAGGGCCAACGGTATAATAACTGAGTTTTTATCTATAGCAAAAACAAAACAGGAGTTATATACAGTAGTAAAACTTAATACCTTAGTGGATTCGTTGTATCCCTTAATCCTTGCTGATGCTACGAACCAAGATAAACAAATAATACTAGAAACTGAAGATGTAACTGAATTAACGATGAATGAAAGGGAAATAAGACAGTTAGTCCTAAATCTCACGAGAAACGGATTAGAGGCGATGTCTCCGAGAGGCATCCTTAGAATAACCACTTATGAGGATCAGGATAGTATCATTCTTGCTGTACAAGACCAGGGTGTGGGCATTAGTGACGATATTATGGTGAGAATAGGGACACCGTTTCTGACGACTAAGGAAGATGGAACGGGATTGGGGTTATCGATGTGTTATAGGATAGCGGACAGACACAACGCGAAAATAGATGTAAAATCTTCATCACTTGGGACCACATTTTTTGTTAAATTTAATAAGTAAATACTGTATTCACTGAGGCTCTTACCCGAGCGAAGAGCGTGAATGGGCAGCACGCTTGTGAATCCAACTGCTTAAATTTTGAAGATTGAGGATGGTGATCGTCTTTTTCTCTATCTCAATAATCTTTACTTCTTTTAATTCTCCCAGAATACGACTAACGGACTCCCGAGCAAGGCTACACATCCCTGCAAGATCTGTCGCGGATAGGGGAACGCTAATTAATACTCCGTTATAAGACGGTTGTCCATGCACATGAGCCAAAGCATAAAGTTTGGCACCCAAGCGTAACCGCGCATCTCCAAGCGAAAGATTCCTGATTTGTCGGTAGGAGCGACGCAAATCCAAAGCGAGTAAGCGGTAAAAAATCCACATAACCGAAGGTTCATTTTCTAAAAATTGTAAAATGGTTTGTCGATCAAGGGTTAGTACTTCTGACTCCTCGATGCAAAGTGCCGCATGTGGATAGGGTTTTCCATCTAAAACTACTTCCGGGAAAAAGACGGGGGGATTAAGTACGCGAATAATCTTCTCCGTAAATTCACCCATTAAAGACAACCGAACTCTACCGGCGACAAGGAAATATACTGTATCCCCTTCGTCGCCTGCGAAATACAGGTATTGCTTGGGTGCATAATGACGAATTCTACCGTGCGTTAAGCAAAAATCAATAAATTCAGATGGCATATCTGGCAAAAGTTTATGTGCTAAAATTTCACGAATTTGTTGTTCCTTTAACATATTTAGCTTCCCATCCTTTTAAGTGTTCACGCAATATCATGCCTTTGTTTATTTGCGCATAACCCAAGAATACCATTCTTCTAGGTAGAACGGCCTTATATTTGCAAATTAATTTTAAAATAAGCTCGCTAGAGCACTAACTTGCCGGTTTGGGGAGCTTATTTTATGATAAGTTTTGACGATAGTTCGGATAGATATCTTACTTACGAATAACTACATATAACATGAGAAGCCTGAGATTTCCCTTTAAGCTCATTGTTCTGACGAAGGGTAGTAGATCAAGCTTTCTCTAATGTTTTGACTCAAGGCACGCCCGTGTGTAGCGTCTGATTGGACATTAAGTTAGCACAAAGATGGAAGTACCTTATTCTCTCGTAGACTGCCAAACGTTCGGTCATGCATATTAAAAAAGACCCACATGTCTTAAAACACATGTGGGTCTTTAGTTTTTCTCAGATATCATTTGGTTTTATAATAATGTAGTTATCCTGAATTATTTCTTGAGAATTTTTTTGAATTCTTCAGTCAATACAGGTAATATTTCTAGAACATCGCCAACAATCCCATAGTTTGCAACCCCAAAGATAGGTGCTTCTGGATCATTGTTTATGGCAATGATTATTTCGGAAGATGACATTCCTGCGAGATGCTGAATCGCGCCAGAGATTCCACATGCGAAATAAATTGTAGGTCCGACCGTTTTGCCGGTTTGTCCAACTTGATGAGGATAAGGCATCCAACCAGCATCTACAGCTGCACGAGAGGAGCCGACAGAGGCGCCTAAAACATCAGCCAGCGCTTGCACGTAAACAAAGTTTTCTGGTTTGCCCATGCCACGACCGCCGGAGACAATAATTTTAGCTTCGTGAAGATTAACGGATGATCCGGTTATTGCAATAATATCAATAAGCTTGGTGCGAATATCTTCAGCCGTTGCTTTGCTGGCTACGTTAATGGTTTCACCGGTTTTAGAATAGTCAGGCACAGGCTTTTTGAAAACCGCAGGACGAACGGTACCCATTTGTGGACGATGCTCAGGACACAAGATAGTTGCCATGATGTTACCGCCAAAGGCAGGACGAGTCCAAGCGACAAGGCCGGTTTCTTCATCGATTCCCAGTCCTGTGCAGTCAGCAGTCAATCCAGTTCTGACGCGACAAGCGACTCTCGCTCCAATATCACGACCATCCTTGGTAGCGCCGAGTAAAATTACCGAAGGTTTATAAGTCTTTATCAAATCTGTTAAAGCCATGGCATATCCGTCGGTATTGAAGTTCTTAAGTTCTGGAGCATCAACGATATAAACCTTGTCAGCGCCATAGGCAAAAGCTTCTTTCGCTAGTTCGCCGACGTTATCGCCGATAATAATACCAGCTAGTTTTTGGTTCATCTTATCGGCCAACATGCGACCTTGACCTAGCAACTCCAGTCCTACATTACGTGGCTGGCCATCGTGTAATTCCATAAAAACAAAAACATCTTTATAGGAGGCTTTGTCAACGACGACAACTACTTCTTCTTCTGTTTTGATAATCGCCTCAACTGGGCAAGAATCAACGCAAGCGCCACAAGAGGTGCAACCGACATTAATAACTGCTTTGTCGTCTTTCATCTCGATGACTCCAAATGGACATGTCCCTTCGCAAGAACCGCAACCAATACACAGGTCTTCTTTAATTATTACAGCCATTTATCTTAACTCTCCCTTACACAATTTTTGCTACAGTTAGTAAATTGAGAAGCTCAGCAACAGCTTCTTGCGGAGTGTCCTTTTTAATCTGGATAGTATTCGAACGTTTCGGCGGAGAAAAGATTTTGCTAACTTTAGTGGGTGAGCCTTTGAGGCCAAGCCGACTTTCGTCAACGACAAGATCCGCTACTCCGAGAGTGTCAAACTTAGCTTTTTTAGCTTTCATGATGCCTTTTACGTTTGGAAAACGTGGATCGTTAATTGAGCGAACAACAGTCATGAGCAATGGCAATTTAGCTTCGACGACTTCATAGCATTCATCTTGCTCCCGTTGTACTGTAACAGCATCGCCGTTAATGTCAATTTTACATACGAACGTAACTTGAGCAAGTCCTAGTTCTTCGGCCATTGAAGGTCCAACTTGGGCTGTATCTCCGTCGATGGCCTGCATGCCGCATAAGATAAGATCGAATTTGCCAATCTTTCGGATAGCAGAAGCCAGGGTATAACTGGTGGCCAGGGTATCAGAGCCACCAAAAGCACGGTCACTGACGAGGATACCTTTATCGGCACCTAAAGCAACACATTCTCTCAATGCTTCTGTAGCTTGGGGAGGTCCCATGGTAACAACCGTAATTGTACCACCATGTATTTCTTTCAATTGCAAAGCTGCTTCAACTGCATGCATATCAAAAGGGTTTACAATTGCTGGTACGCCTTGGCGCATAAGCGTATTAGTTTCAGGGTCAATTTTAACTGAAGCAGAGTCGGGAACCTGTTTAATACATACGATGATTTCCATTTGCTTGTAGCCTCCTAATTAAAACTTTGTTGTTAATTAATTAAAACGGGAACTTGTTAGAATATTAGAACTACTGTAAATTAAAATGTATTTATTCTCATATCACTGCTTCAGTGTAAGGAATTTTAACTAGCTTGTAAAATTCTTATTCCTTATTGCTACAATAAGATACTCTTATAGCAACATTAGCATTAGTTATGGGTTCTTTGTTAGACCTACTATTAAGGTTAACTACATACGCAATCTGTACTAAAGTGAATAAGAATTAATATAATTCTAACATTAGCTAAGAAATAGTCAAGGCTAGCTCGAGGGAAGCTTTTTGCTTTGTAAATTATAATCAGTGGCATATGAATTTTTATAATCGGGAAAACTACCCTTAGGTTCGCTTCAATATTTTGATCTGAAAGGAAGGATAGATATGGGTGCCCACAAGAAAGTTTCACGACCAAAATCTCCAGCAACTATAAGAGATCCTCATTACCAAGAGTTTGACACACAAAAAGAGCGCAACATTCAAAAACCGCTCCCACGTATAACTCCCTAAATAAAGGAGTGTGCTCGAGCGCACTCTTTTTAAACGGATCAGAAAGTATAAGTTTTCGGGTTCCGTAACCATAGTAGGGGCACGATGCATCGTGCCCTTACGAACACGAAATTACTGATATACGTGAACAATAAAGGCCGAGCCGCAGCCGAGGTTTTCTTGCAACTCCAGTTTGATAATCTGTCACTCACAAGTACTCAGTTTCGCACAGAAATCAAATTTATCTTTAATTAGTTTAGACGAGTTCACTTATCTTGAAATTCAATGCAATAATTGCAAGGATTTCTATATTTAGGGAATTACAGGCATGCGGTTAATAAAACTTGTGTAAGTTAAAAATTACAAAGCAGGAATTTGTTTATTTGCACAGAATAATGTTTAATTATAGCATTACGAATGCATTGGCCGGATAATAGATGCCGGATATTAAGAGGAGGTTAACCGAGTGAGTTTCCGCGTAGCAATTTCCGGTTTTGGTAGAATTGGTCGACTTACACTGCGTGCCGCCCTAAATCAAACTCTTCCCTTCGAAATAGTTGCCATCAATGATATGGGAAGCCCCGACATGTTAGCCCATTTGCTAAAGTATGATTCGGTTCACGGTATCCTTCCAAACAAAGTGGAAATTAATGGACGCACTATGATAATTGATGGAAAACATATCGAGATTTTAGCCGACAGAAACCCTCTAAATTTACCCTGGGGTGAACTCGGAGTAGATATCGTCATTGACACAACGGGACATTTTACGAAGCGTGACGCCGCAGCCCAGCATCTTACCTCAGGTGCCAAGAAGGTCGTCATCTCCTCTCCGGCTAAAAACGAAGATATCACCATTGTCATGGGAGTTAACGACGATAAATATGATCCGCTGAAGCATCATATTATTTCCAACGCTTCTTGTACAACTAACTGCCTTGCTCCCGTGGCTAAAGTCTTAGTTGATGCCTTTGGAATTGAACAAGGGATGATGACAACGACCCATTCAGTAACAAATGATCAACGTACTGTGGATGTAAAGCATAAAGATTGGCGTAGAGCTAGAGCAGCCTATCAATCTATAATTCCGACAACCACGGGTGCGGCTAAAGCGGTTGCGCTTGTCATACCGGAATTGGCAGGCAAACTAAATGGGCTCGCTGTCCGGGTTCCTACCCCTAATGTATCTTTGGTTGATTTTGTAGCTAATTTAACTAGACCAACAACGAAAGCAGAAGTCAATGAGGCCTTAAGGGTAGCTGCAAATGATAGAATGAAGGATGTACTCGACTATTCAGAATTACCTTTAGTATCCCATGATTTTAATGGTAATCCAGCTAGCTCTATAGTAGACGGATTATCAACCATGATGATTGGAGAACGAATGGTTAAAGTATTGGCTTGGTACGATAATGAATGGGGCTATTCAAACCGCATCTTAGATTTAGTAAAGCTCATCGTAAGGAAAGGTTTGTAAACTAGGAGGTAATTATCATGAGACGAACTAAAATTGTCTGTACTATTGGCCCTGCGAGCGATTCCGTGGAGAAAGTTCAAGCTCTTTTGGCAGCAGGTATGGATGTTGCTCGTCTGAATTTCTCACATGGAACCCATGAGGAGCATGGCCGGAGAATGGCTGTTTTAAAAGAGGAAGCTGCGAAAATCGGAAAGCATCTAGGTATTCTTCTAGACACCAAAGGGCCAGAAATACGCACTGGAATGGTTCCTGAAGAAGGTATTACGCTAAAAAATGACTCCATGTTTACTTTGGACACGGATACTTCCCTAGGGGATCAACAAAGGGTTGGAATCACTTATACTGATTTATGGAAAAAAACCAGCTCGGGTGCCCATATTCTAATCGATGATGGTCAAATTGATTTAGAAGTTACCTCTGTGGAACGGGAAATTATTCGAACCATTGTCAGAAATGGTGGTGTTCTGAAGTCTCAGAAAGGGGTTAATGTACCGGGCGCCCTGATCGACTTACCCGCTGTCACAGAAAAGGACATTGCCGATATTCGCTTCGGTATAACCGAAGGGATTGACTTTATCGCTGCCTCGTTTACACGTAAAGCCTCAGATGTACTCGATGTACGCCGGGTCGTGGAAGAAATGGGTGCGGATGTACACATCATTGCCAAGATTGAAAGTCAAGAAGGGCTGACTAACTTAGACGCCATTCTGGAAGTGGCCGATGGTCTTATGGTCGCCCGCGGTGATCTTGGGGTAGAAATTCCCGTTGAGGAAGTTCCTATCAGTCAAAAGGAAATGATTCGCAAGTGCAATTTATTAGGTAAACCCGTTATTGTAGCAACTCAGATGTTGGATTCGATGATACGCCAACCTCGGCCGACCCGAGCGGAAGCCAGTGACGTCGCCAATGCGATTTGGGATGGAACAGATGCCATTATGTTATCGGGTGAAACAGCGGCCGGGCTTTTCCCAATCGAAGCCGTCAAAATGATGGATAAAATTGCCCAACGCACTGAGAAGACCTATCTAGATAATCAAGCGACTCGCCATCCTCAGCTTAATGTCGCTGAGGCGATTAGTTTTGCAAGCTATACTATAGCGAAGGACCTTCAAGCGGCTGCCATTCTAACGCCAACGCATTCGGGCTTGACTCCGCGCATGATTTCCAAGTATCGGCCAATTGCCTTGATCGTCGCTTCAACTCCATTTGCTACAACGGCGAGAAAATTATCTCTCCAATGGGGAGTTCAACCTCTGATTGTCCCATCAAGTTCTGGGACTGATCAAATGTTATCTGTCGCTGTGACTTCAGCCTTGAATCAAAACTTTATTCATGCCGGTGATGTTGTGGTTATTACGGCTGGCGTTCCTATTGGTAAGGTTGGCTCCACGAATATGATTAAAGTTCAAATCATGGGGAATATCTTAGCTAAAGGAATTGGAATCGGACGCAAGTCCTATTCCGGTTACGCACGAAAAGTCCAATCTCCGCAGAAGGACACTTTTAATGACGGGGATATTCTGATTGCGGAAACAACCGATGCGAGCTTCGTGCCAATTATTGCCCGAGCAGGGGCGTTAGTTGTCGTAGAGGGTGGTTTGACATCACCCGCAGCCATTGTCGCTTTACAATATGGGATTCCAGCCATTGTTGGCGCTCAAGAGGCTTTTTCCAAGGTCTCTAATGGTCAGACAGTGACAGTTGATGCTTTATCCGGCGTAATGTACGAGGGGTCTGTCAGTATACTTTAGATGACTAAAATAACGTCTTAATCCAAAAACAAACGAGTACAGTAAGACCTACTGTACTCGTTTTGTATAATACTACCTAAATAGTATTACTTTGGAAGCGTCTTTGTGTCTTTAATATGTCTTTTAAAACTTTTCAATTCGTGTGAAAAACTCCCAGTATTAGTCATTTGATCATCGATTGTATCTTTATCAATCGTACTTTGAGAACGATCATTTAAGACGTCGATCAGTCCTGCTTCTTGTAATTCACTGGCAATCTCAAAGAGCGACTCTCGTTTATCACGCGGTAAGCGATTGACAAAGCGATTTATTTTTACAGGGGGGACAAGATTCCTAAATTTAGCCCCTCCGTACTTTAGAATACGTTCCGGCAAAAGTATCTCCTCCTTTAATTTTAAATCGTATCAAAATCCATTATTATTATGTGCGTATTATAGAAAACAAATTCGTTATCTCAGGCAGCAGGGCACTTGCAAAGAATGGTAAAAGGCTCCTCTGTCTACCAAAAATTCACTCTTAAGGAAGGGGTTCTGGATTTATTGTCGAACTAAAAATCAGGGAATTCGTTTTAGCTAAAGCTGCATATCCCAATAGTAATACTGTGCGGCGAAAGTGGAGCCTGCCCTCGCGCAGTGGAATTTGGAACACTCTAATAAGATGGAGTCACGGAGTTGATTAAGTTAACAAGAGTAAAGATGCTGCCTGGTCTAACCCTTAGGGGAAAGAACAGACAGCGCCTTACCATTGAATGGAGGAAATATCCTCGTGTTAGTTACAGATAGCATACATTTGGTCGACGGGGTAAAGGGAGCCCATGTTTACCTTGTGACCGGTACTCATCCATTTTTGGTGGATACCGGATTACCGGGTCAAGAACGTCAAATTTGTAAATATCTCGATGCCATAGGAATCAAGCCAACTACTCTTCATGGCATTGTTTTGACGCACTATGATGTGGACCACGTTGGAAGTGTTGTGGCAATGCAGCAGCTTGCCAACTGTCCAATCTATGCGCATTCCGAGGAGATACCCTATCTCCTCGGTCAAAAGAACCGTCCCGGCATCAAACATTGGTTACCAGTTGCCACTCGACCTATTTATGGAAAGTTAATTAATCCAATCGATCCGCGTCCTTTGGCTGAGGGGGAACTATTCGAAGATTGGGAAATCATCCACACGCCTGGTCACACACCAGGTCATCTTTCGCTCTACCGTAATGGCATTGCGATTGTTGGAGACCTTTTTCAGGGTGGAGTTCTACGTTTAGCTCCAGGCTTTTTTACATGGAACATGGACAAATTAAAGAAATCAGCCCAGAGTGTAATTGAGCGTCCTTTACGCTGGATTTTACCGGGACACGGTCCTGCAACCCCCGCATCAAGCCATTGGTTAGATAAACTTCAAAAATCTCTAAGTACTCATTAATAGTTTCGCTAGGACACTAATTATTGCGGAGGAGAATCGTCTCTAATCTGAACTTTGCTTAAGGTATCTTTCACTTGTCCACGGATAAACATCAAATACTCTTGGCGTAAGGCCTCTCGTTCAGCGCGTTCCCATTCTTCTAGGCCAATAGATCGTTGCTTTTTCGATAACTCATTTATTCGCTCGATAATCATATTAATGGGCGAAGTGCTCAAAGCAAAATTCTCCTTTCGTTAATTCGGTCCTCGGATGGAGTTTTTCCACATTATAACATATTCGTACCTCGTCTGCATTTCAAAGCTATTCTTAAACTTGAAGGAGGACCAATTATGGGGTTGTCTTCAAAAACACGTTTGCGTGTTCGTTATTCTGAAACAGATCAAATGGGTATTGTTTATCATGCCAATTACCTTGTTTGGTTTGAAGTTGGAAGGTCAGAGCTTTTTCGAGAATTAAACCTCCCGTATACACAATTTGAGGAACAAGGTTTAGGTTTGGCAGTCGTCGAAGTCAGTTGCCGTTACCGAAAGCCCTCACGGTACGATGATGAACTTGTTATAGTTACGGAGTTAGATCACATGTCTTCTCGAGCTGCAAGTTTTTCTTACCACGTTTATCGGGCAGAGTCTCTTTTAGCAGAAGGCAAAACAGTCCATGTGTTTATTAACAAAGAGGGTCGTCCTGCCGATGTTCGACGGTACAAAATATGGCCACTTTTACAACCAATTCTTGAAAAACAAAAAAATGGTTAGTTCTGGCCATAAGATATAGTTATGTTAATATAGCTGTTAGTCCAATATATCGCTTGTATTTCTTCGCGCCTCATGGTATTATGTATACATAATACAAATGAGGGGGAAGTGATTTTATGTTTCTAGTTACGTGGATCGAAGGGGAAGAAGTAAATTATCGACTCGTAAAGAAGCAGGAACTTCCAACAGTGATGGCCAACCTAGGACAACATGCAATCATCCAGAAATTAGCATCATAAAGTATCGTTGTTGCCCGTGATCATAGATACCATTCGGACTTTCGCACTATTAATATTTAGAAGTTAGTGATTAAAATGCCTATCAATTTGATAGGCATTTATTTTTTTAACCTTTTGCAGGATAATTCCAGTTTTTCTCGAATATAACTCGAATATAACTCGAATATAAATTGACTGGATAGCCTTAAAGAAGGTATAGTTACGCTGGCCCTATTTTGTACTAGTCAGAAAGTATAAATTTATGTTTAATACTTTCTGCAAGCATAAGTGCAACTAGGCGTCCGCCGGCGCCTGCCAAGTTTTCTTTAACAGATTTGAAGCACGACAGGAATATGAGGTGTACGTCATTGAACTTTATCACTAGTTTTCTCCTTGCGGTTTTTATCATGTTAAGTGTCACTCCCCCAGCATTTGCCGAAGACGCAGCTTCTTCAAAAGCACCTCAGGTACGCGGAGAGGGTGCCTACTTGATTGATGTACAGTCTGGGCAAACCCTCTTTATGAAAAATCCCGATAAGCAATTAGCGCCTGCAAGCACTACGAAAATCATGACTGGACTTTTGGCTATTGAGCATGGGGATCTGAAGGACATGGTCACAGTGAGTTCTACAATGCTTAATAATAAACTCGTTTATGGTACGCAAATTTACCTTGCACCTAAGGAGCAATTACTACTAAGTGACCTTCTGTATGCAATGTTTTTAAACTCCGCTAACGATGCTGCTGTCGCAATTGGCGAACATATTGGGAGCAACTTACCGAATTTTGTTAATATGATGAATCAGCGCGCCCTTGAAATTGGGGCTACTCAGACCCATTTTATTAATCCGAGCGGATTAACGGAGACGGGGCACGTCACAACAGCTCATGATCTCGCACTTATTGCCCGAGTCGCATATCAAAATCCCTTGTTTGCCCAGTATGTTCGTACTAAAACTCATACTATTTCTAGATCAAAACCGGATGTTCCCGCGCTGATGGTTAATGAAAACAAGTTGTTATGGCGAGACTCTGCCGTTGATGGCATCAAGACGGGCTACACGGCCGTTGCCGAGAACTGCCTTGTCGCCTCAGTGACAAAGGATGGACGGCAATTTATCGGCGTGATCCTTAAGTCCCCAGGACGCGAGATCTACACAGATATGCAGGCGATGTTTGACTATGGCTTTACTCAATTCAAAGATACGGTATATAAACCTTCTGGATCGGTCATATCTACGATTAATGTAAATAATGAACCAGTGGATCTCATTCTTGATCGTCCAATTTATATGACCCAAAAACTCGATCAACCTAGTCCAACTCTAAATCTCCACGTGTTACCAGCTTACAACACTGCCTTGACCTCAGTGGAGAAAGGTCAGATTATTACTAAGGTTGAGGTTTTAGACGGAAAAACGCTGTTAGACACGTTTCCTCTAAAATCCGCACGGTCAATTTCTCCACCAATCGAAAAAAAACCCACACTTTCATATTATCTGTCATGGATAACCGGATTAATACTGATGTGTGTCGTTTCAGTACTCCTCATAAGCCGAAAAGTATACATTGATCGCCGTTGGCGAAGACAAATACGCGCTACCCGAAGAAGGGAGTTCGAATAAATGAACCACGTGACCAAGACATTCTTGAATCGCAGTTTTAAGTTCATTGCCTTTTGGGTCGCAGTGGGCGGTCTAATCTTCCTTATCGGGCACTTTATCTATTTGTTCTTACCGTTTATCCTTGCCTTTATCATGACAGTAACTATTAGTCCTCTGAGAAACTTTCTGGTACGCAAAGTTCACCTCCCTCACAGCATTGCTGTTCTGAGCGCTATGATTATCGAAATTGGTGGGTTAGGCGTTATTATTGTGCTCCTCGTTATACGTTTGATTCGAGAAATTCAGGACATATACATTCACTGGCCCTATTATAATCAATTTTTGCAACACTTTCTTACGCATTGGCTGACCAAGATCGAAATTTATTATTTACAACTCCCGGGAAACAGCATCGATACCATCAACAATACGGTTCGAGAATTCATCAACACTATACCTGCTGTACTTGCCAATATTTTATCGTTAGCAGCTAAAATCCCTGAAATCATTATTGTCATTGTCATTGCTTTAGTCGCTACCTTTTTTATGTCTCAAGGCTCTAAGCGCTATCTTAGTGATTTTTCGCATATCTTTCCGCAGGAATGGCGCGAAAGCCTCAGCGAATTAGGCCAAGATTTTTCTCGAGCTTTTGCAGGCTTTATCCGGGCAGAGTTTATTGTTTTCCTGATTACCTTGTTTCTCTCCATCGTCGGATTAATGCTTATCCACACTAAATATGCCCTAGTCATAGGAACCATAACAGGAATTTTTGGAATACTGCCTGTTTTAGGGGTGGGTATCATCCTTTTTCCATGGGCAATCTTTGCCTTCATCGGAGGGCACAGTCTGTTAGGTATAGAACTTTTGTTATTGACGACTGTTATTACGATCTTAAGACATATCATTGAGCCTAAAATCCTTGGTGATAACGTTGGACTCGATCCGCTCTTCGTTCTGATGAGCATGTATATTGGCTTGGCTTCCACGGGAGTGATAGGTTTAATCTTAGGTCCCTTTGTTCTCATTGCTTATCAAGCCTTACGTAAGGCAGGGGTTTTCCACAACCTTTGATAGGTAAGTTTGATCAGAAATATAAAGCGACGGTATTCGTTTGGTTTTCATCAAATTTTATCTTATAATGGGTCATAAAGAATTCAGGAGACAATTTAGGAGTTGACTGTTCTTGGGAAATCAAAAAGTTGTTACTTTGACGTATGGTTGCCAGATGTCTGAACGTGATGCCGAAACGTTGACAGAGATTTCAAGACAAGAAGGTTATGCGAGTTCAGATGAACTCGCAACTGCCAACTTAGTGATTATAAATACCTGTTGCGTCAGAGAAAGTGCCGAAAATAAAATCCTTGGTAAAATCGGAGAACTCAAAAAGCTTAAGGAGAAAAATCCAAACTTAAAGATTGCCATCTGTGGTTGTATGGTTCAACAACCGGGTGCTTTAGAACGCTTGTGCAAACGAGCACCGCATGTAGATATCTGGGCCGGGACACATAATTTACATAATTTTTCTGCCCTTTTGCAGCGCGCAGAAAAGGGAGAAAAGGTTGCAGAAGTTTGGCAGGAGCCTCAAATTGTCTTGGAATCCACCCCTTTTGTCGAAAAAGGTAAACTGCAGGCCAACGTGAATATCATGTCTGGCTGCAACAACTTCTGCTCTTATTGCATCGTCCCCCACGTGCGGGGCAGAGAACGAAGTCGGAGACCAGAAGAAATTCTTCAAGAAATCAAAGACCTTGTCGCCAGTGGATGCCGTGAAGTCACCTTACTCGGGCAGAATGTGAACTCCTACGGTAAGGAATTTTCTCCATCCTATGACTTCGCAGAGTTACTTCATAATGTGGAACAAATTCCGATCCTTTTACGAGTGCGCTTTATCACTTCGCATCCCAAGGACTTATCGGATAAGCTGATCGAAACGATTGCTCAAGGGGAGAAACTTTGTGAACACTTCCATCTGCCCATTCAATCAGGCAGCAATTTAATTTTGCAACGTATGAATAGGAAATACACTAGGGAATACTATATAAGTCGAGTTGAAAAAATTCATGAACTTCTTCCGCAGGCTAGCTTAACAACGGATATTATCGTTGGCTTTCCCGGAGAATCAGAAGAAGATTTCGAACAAACCCTCGCTATGATGAAGTTAATCCATTATAGTCAAGCCTTCACCTTTATGTATTCTAAACGATCAGGTACACTTGCTGCCAATATGGAGGATCAGATTTCTCTAGACGTCAAGAAGCGTCGTTTACAGAGATTGATGAGTGTGCAAAATCAAGAAAGTCTGGAATGGCGGCAACACATGGTTGGAAAAACCTATGAAATCCTTGTTGAGGGCCCCAGTAAGACAAATCCGGAGCGTTTAACGGGACGAACTCGCGGATTTGAACTCGTCGTTTTTAGTGGTCAGCCAGAAATCATTGGGTCTTTAGTTAACGTCTGTATCACTGAAGCAGGTTCTTGGACTCTAGTTGGCGAAATTGAACAACTTCTTAAGTAGAATTTATTTAACTTTGAATTAAATGCAGGAATCTAGCTACCCTATGTCGAAAGTTATATACGGAGGTGTGTAAAAATGACAAACGAAATTTTAGAAAATGCCCAACGCTTGGCCGATGCCATTGCCCGAAGCCCAGAACTTGCCGAATTACACAGCACGGAAGATGCAATGTCAGCTGACAATTCAGCTCAACTATTGATTGCAGAATTACAGAAAGCTCAAGAGCGGTTTATGGAAACTCAACAAGGTGACAATGAGCCTTCTGAAGCCGATAAAGATCTGGTCGACGAAATTGAAAGCAAAGTAGAGGCGAATGCCGCTATTGCCGCTTACATGAGTGCCCAAGACAAATTCACGGAAATGTTGGATACTATTAATTCTATTCTAGCCGGAGCCATTGCTACTTCTTCAGATGGTTGTTCTTGTGGGGACGACAGCTGTAATAGTGGTGAATGTGGCAGCGGCTGTGGTACAGGAAGCAGTGGCGGCTGTGGTTGCGGTGGACGCTAATCAGAGACCTACCACAAGAGATAATAACGAAAGGGAAGGGCTAGATCTGTAGCTCTTCCCTTTTAGGATTTTATAGAGTAGGGGAGACTACAAGGAATGACCACCCCGATGATGCAACAATATCGAGGAATTAAAGCAAAAGCACCCGATGCTATTCTTTTTTACCGACTGGGTGATTTTTATGAAATGTTTGGGGAAGATGCCGAAATTGCTTCGCCCATTTTACAAATCGCCTTAACCGGCCGAGATGCAGGAGAAGGGAAACGGATTGCCATGTGCGGCGTTCCTTATCATGCTTTAGATAATTATTTGTCAAAGCTCGTTAACGCAGGCCATAAAGTTGCCATTTGTGAACAAGTTGAAGATGCCAAAAATGCTAAAGGGATTGTCAAGCGTGACATTATCCGTTTAGTATCTCCAGGTACTCTGACCGAATCTGTCTCTGAACGAAGTAATCATTATTTAGCCAGTGTGTATCAGGATAAGCAGTGGGGGTTGGCCTTTCTTGATTTATCAACGGGTGAATTTACAATCTTTCAGACCCCTGAGCTAGATGTTCTGCTGACAGAACTGTCCCGCATTAACCCCGCCGAGATCCTTCTGCCCCCTGAACTTATAAAAAAATCCAAGGCTTGGGTGGGTTATTATTGTAGTGTACGCGAACGCAAGACATTTTCGGATCAAGGCTTAAAAAAACGCTTCGGACAACTGACGTTGCTTCAGGAATTCCCAGTAGCAGCCCAAGCAGCCGCCGCTTTATGGACTTACGTACTGGAAACGATGCCAGGTGTTGATCCAACCCATATCATCGAGATCAAAACTTACCGTTCCGAAGACTGGATGTTTCTCGACCAGTGGACACGTCGCAATCTTGAGCTGACAGAATCCCTCCGAGGCGTTGGAAAAAAAGGAACGCTACTTTCCGTTCTTGACTTAACTCAGACTGCATTTGGAGGAAGACTCTTAAAACATTGGATTGATAAGCCCTTGCTTTTGCAAGCAGAGATAGAGCGGCGCCTTAACGCTGTTGAAGAACTAACCTTAGACTCATTTCTGCGCAAAGACTTATTTAAGCTTCTTGCCGAAGTTTATGATCTGGAGCGCTTGATGGGGAAGGTCTCCTATGGAACGGCCAACGCGAAAGACTTATTAGCCCTGGCCCAAACCTTAGCTCTTCTCCCGAAAATCCAAGCGGCCCTTACGTCGAGCGCAGCTGAAACTCTTAAAATCAAGGCAATGCATCTTGATGGACTTGATACCTTCGTCGCTAAACTGCAAAGTGCTCTTAATCCCAATCCACCTTTATCCCTACGAGACGGCAACATCATTAATACCGGTTATTCCCAAGAAGTGGACGAATTACGTTTAATTTCGACGGGCGGTAAAGAATGGGTTGCCCAGTTGGAAAATGCCGAACGGGAACGAACAGGAATTCGTTCTTTAAAAATAGGGTATAATAAGATTTTTGGCTATTTCATCGAAATCACCCATGCCAATGCCACGCTCGTGCCTACGAACTATCAACGCAGGCAAACTCTGTCTAATGCTGAACGCTTTATTACGCCCGAACTTAAAGAGTATGAACAAAAAATTATGGGGGCCGAGGAAAAGCTTAAAGAATTAGAGTATGAACTTCTGTTAGCTCTGCGGGATGAGGTTCGTACTCACACCGAGATCATACTGCACATAGCTCAGGTGTTAGCAGAAATTGATGTTTTTGTAAGTTTGGCAGAAGTGACTGTTCGCAACCACTATGTTCGCCCCCAGATTAAACATAATGGTGAAATCCTCATCATCGAAGGTAGACACCCTGTTGTTGAACAAATGCTGGAACCGGGCGTGTTTGTTACCAATAATACGAGTATGTCTGAAAATCAGCACTTAGCCATCATCACTGGGCCGAATATGGCTGGGAAATCAACCTACATGCGCCAGGTCGCTTTGATTGTTCTTATGGCGCATATCGGATCTTTTGTTCCTGCAAAGAGTGCCATTATTACCCTAGTTGACCGAATCTTTACCCGGGTCGGAGCATCGGACGATTTAGCCGCCGGACAGAGTACATTTATGGTAGAAATGCAAGAAGTGGCCCATATATTAAAATACGCTACCGGAAAAAGCTTGATCATCTTAGATGAAATTGGACGGGGGACAGCTACCTTTGATGGGCTGAGCATTGCTTGGGCTGTTACTGAACACCTAGTTCAACATCCCGAGTTCAACCCTAAAACTCTATTCGCCACTCATTATCATGAACTGACGCAACTCCAAGACGATTTCTCGGGGATCTTTAACCTGCATGTGGGTGTGAAGGAACGAGGGGAAGACATCGTCTTTTTACACAAAATATTACCTGGTCGAGCCGATCGCAGTTATGGCATTCAAGTAGCTCGTCTTGCCGGCCTTCCCCAAGAACTTCTCCAACGTGCTAAATCCCTACTATTGGAATTAGAATCCTCCGAGCTAGCACCTGCTCTGAGTGACACGCGTAATCCAGTTACTCAATTTTCTCTCTTTGACGTTCCCCAAACCCATCCGCTATTGCAAGAAATCAACCAACTTCAACTGGAAGACATGACCGCCCGTCAAGCTCTGCAATATCTCTTTGACCTGCGTGAGCGAATTCAATCCTTAGAAACCATATAGTCTTATTGGAGGGGGAGTAAATATGTCTAATCGAGTAGGTATTGATGTTGGTGGTACCTATACTGACGCCGTATTTATTCACAATGGCCGTATCCAACATACCGCCAAGGTACCCACGAGATCTAGTGATTTAGTTGAAACCATAATGGACGCCTTTGATACGTTGAAAATCTCTGATGAACAGACGATTAGCCAGATTACCGTTAGCACAACACTCGTGACGAATGCCATTCTCCAAAATCGTCTGCCGCCTGTCGAATTGCTTTTGTTCTCTGGGAATGGGATGAGTGTAGATGCTCTTCCTTGGCCGGTGCAATATCGTGAGCTCTCAGGAGAAATGGATTTCCGAGGCCGAGAAGTAGAGCAACCCGACCAGAGAGAATGGGAGAAACTTAAATCGCCCGATCTACTTGAGAATTCTGCCAATGTCGCTATCGTGGGTAAGTTTTCCCACAGGAACTGTCTTCATGAAGAACAGCTCGCCTCGTATTTAAAACAGCTTAATCCCGCCTTAAAGATTGCCTTGGGGCATGAGTGGGGACAAGCTAATTTTTATCGACGCAGTCTAACCACGTATCTTAATTTAGGGGTTTCTGATTTATATCGTCAATTCGCCCAACAATTACAAACCGCCGTCTCAGCCCGCAAAATTAAAGCTCCAATTTCGATCTTAAAGGCGGATGGTGGGATTTTACCACTTGCCAAGATTCGGCCCATCGATTCCATTTATTCTGGACCAGCGGCAAGTATCCTGGCTGCCTTGACTCAAAATGAAACAACTTCTTCTTCTATCGTTGTGGACATTGGTGGAACAACGACAGATATGGGGCTTATTCTTTCTGGTGCCCCCTTGTTCAGTGCGAAAGGAGCCCAGATCGGTCCTTTTTCAACCCTTGTCCGAACACTTGCGGTTCGTTCAATCCCGGTGGGCGGGGACTCTGTCATCCGGGCCACAGATCAGGGGTTTAGCCTCGAAACTTATCGCCTCGGTCCAGCCTATTGTTTGGGCGGAAGCGTACCGACTCCAACGGACGCGATGCGTTATCTTGGGCTTATCACCTATGGGGATGAACAACTGGCTGAAGAAGGGTTGGCCTCTCTTTTGCCTTCGGAACGGCGAACAGCGCAGTATTTGCATGAGCTCGCCACAGCTGTTATCGATACGATGGTCGACCGAATCGCGGAGGCCGTTTCTTCTCTGAAGCGAGAGTGGCAAGAAGAGCCAGCTTATAAAGTTTGGGAGGTTCTTCATCCCCATGAAAGCCAAGCGTTTCAAACGTTGGTCAGTGGAGGTGCTGCTCGGGGAATTACAACGGCACTTGGTAAACGCCTCAAGACGCCTGTACAACTTGGAGCTTTTTCGGAAGTCTCTAATGCCCTTGGTGCGGCTATGGCCAGACCTACCTTCGCTTGCACCCTTCATCTTGACACCTATATGAAGCAGTATCGCGTGGAAGAGACCGGAGAACAGGGGAAATGGACGGGATCTCTGCGGCCTTACCTCGAAGTGGAAGAGTTTCTGGATACCCTTGTAGAGCAGCAAGCGGATCGTTTGGAGATTAAACTTCAAGGCGTGCAAAAAGAGCCCTTCGATTTCTTCCCTATTGTCCAGGGTTCGAGAACTGTGGGTCAAATTGTCCGCGGGGCTGTTCATTTGCAGCCTGGCGTGATCGGGAGGGTCCTCGTATGAAACGGACCGGAATTTTGTTTTTCCCGGCCTTTGATTGGTCACTGGGTGACTCTCATCCTGAACGTGAAGAACGTCTCATCTATACTCAGGAGCAACTGTTTGAAGAGGGGATTCTTGACTTGCCCCAAATTAAACAGTTTTCACCGCGCATTGCCTCTATACAAGAAGTGTTACGGGCTCAAGCTTTATTTCCGAACCTTGAATCGCATACAGGTTCGTTAGATGCTCATCTCATTGCAGCAGGGAGTGCCATTTCACTTGGTGAAGCACGGGTTCGCGGAGAGATTGCCAATGGTTTCGTCTTGGCACGTCCTCCAGGCCATCATTCTGGAGCGACTGTTTGGGGAAATCGTGGGTTTTGTACGCTAAATAATGAAGCTATCCTTGTGAATCATTTGAGGACTCATTTGGGAATTAAGAAGATTGCTATTGTCGATACGGATGTCCATCACGGAGACGGTAGCCAGGATATCTTTTATCACGACCCCAATGTCCTTTTTATTTCTATTCACCAAGATGGGCGCACACTTTATCCAGGAACTGGCTTTATCAATGAAAAAGGGGGTCCGAATGCTTGGGGTCAGACCTTAAATATTCCACTTCCGCCGGGGACTGGAGACGAAGGGTATCACTATGTTTTGGAAAACTGGGTTCTACCGCGCCTACAAGAGTTTGCCCCTGATCTGATTATTAACTCAGCGGGGCAAGATAATCATTTCACGGATCCCTTAGCCTCGATGAATATAACTGCGGGCGGATATGGGCGAATTACCGAACTTCTGCAACCGGATTTAGCGGTCCTCGAAGGCGGATATTCCATTGAAGGGGCGCTGCCTTATGTCAACTTGGCTATTCTACTAGCGCTCGCCGGCGAAGATTATCATCATGTCCGTGAACCCCAAAAACTAGAACGTCCTGTTTTGTCAGTAGCGGCCCTAAAACCGTACATCCAAGATCTTAAGAAACAGTACCAAACGATTAAACCAACTTTCAAAGTTCAGAGCAAGGCCTTCTTTCCTAAAGGAAATTGGATTTACAGTCCTCGTTCTGTCTATTATGACACGGAAGGATTCCAAGAAACCCGCCATGATCACATCCGGCAATGTACTCACTGCGCTGGTACGGTCTATATTGAAAGCCAACGTTCTGCTTCTCCCCAGAAAGCGATCTTAGTGCGCATTCCATTCCAGGCCTGCCCAGAGTGTGAGCAAGCTGGCTATGACCTTTGGGATCATCTACTCCATCACAGTGAGGACGCCACTAGTGGTTTATTGCAGAACCAACTCCGCGACAAAGTAGCTGTTTGGCAGAAGAAAGAAGGTCTGACGCAATTTTGACATCGGTAATTCATATTCTGGATCCGCACTCAGCCAATCAAATTGCCGCTGGTGAAGTCGTTGAGCGTCCTGCTTCTGTAGTCAAGGAACTGGTCGAAAACGCCTTAGACGCGGGGGCAAAACACATTGATATAACCATTGAAGGCAACGGCGTACCGTTAATTAGGGTACGGGATGATGGCTGTGGGCTCTCAGTTTCTGATTTGCCTTTGGCTATCATTCGCCATGCGACAAGTAAAATCAGTCAGATTGTAGACCTTGATCATTTACAAACCCTAGGCTTCAGAGGGGAGGCTCTACCGAGTATTGCCTCTGTTTCTCACCTGGAAATCTCCTCGCGCCCAGCGGATGAAGTCGTTGGCTTATGCCTTAGGCAAAACGGCGGGGAGGAAGGGGAAACTAAAGAAGTGGGCTGTCCTGTCGGAACATCCGTGACGGTCCGCAATCTCTTTTTTAATACGCCCGCTCGATTAAAATTTCTCAAATCTACGCCAACTGAATTTGGTCTAATTAGCGACACTGTAGGGCGAATCGCCCTTGCGCATCCGGAGATCGCCTTTTCCTTGGCTCATCCACAGCAAGTCGTTTTACAAACGTCCGGACACGGAGATTTGCGGGAGGCTATTGGTGCGGTCCTTGGTCATACAATTGCTCGCCAACTCATTCCTATTGACGTCAAACACGAAGACTGGCAGCTAGAGGGATTTATCAGTCCGCCGGATCTGGTTCGGTCTTCGAAACATGCCCAAACGTTTATGATCAATGGACGAATTGTCCGTTCGCCCTTCCTCAGCCGTGCTCTTGAGGAAGGGTATCACACCCTCGTTCCGACTAAACTCCATCCCATTGTTGTAGTCCATCTTCGTGTTCCACCTTCAGATTATGATGTGAATGTTCACCCCACAAAAATGGATGTGCGGTTTAAGAATGAGCAAGCTCTGACCCCTTTTATCAGTCAGGCAGTTTATCAAACGCTACTGAGAAGTAAACCATTGCCCTCGTTTCAAACCCAACCCATCCTACCAGTTAAACCTAAGTCTACCCCGCGCCAAAGCTTTTCTCCCTCACTAGCCTTAGACCTCCCGCTGAACTCCAAGGTAGCGTTGCAAATCCGTGAGACAGCAGTACCCAGCGCAGCGAATACGCTTAATAATGAACCGACGTTTAACGCAAAAACATTTGACAGAGCACAAGCAGTTAACCAAGCAGAATTATTCAACCCCAATTTAGGAAAGTCTGAACTATCTAAACTACTTGAAAGTCAAGTACTCAGTGTAACACAGCAACAGTCTTCAAATATCCCAGTTACACAGGAGCCAGATCCACAAATTAAGGCATCTCAGGGTGATCCCAATTTTCAGAGAAATCTAGTTGCTCAAGATCATCTCCTTACACAACCTGAGCCACAGGCCCAGGACATTCTAGCCCACATTTGGCCCTTAGCCCAGCTTTTTAGTACTTATATTTTGGCAACCGACGGCGAAACTCTGCTGATGATTGACCAGCATGCCGCTCATGAACGGATTAACTATGAACGATTGTTAGCGGAGTTCCGGGCAATTGAACAAGCCAGTCAAGCTCTTCTAATCCCCCTTCCCATGGAGTTCACAATTCAGGAGGAACAGGTACTCATCGAACATTTGTGGATTCTGAATGAAATGGGATTCGTTCTGGAGCAATTTGGCTCACGAACTTACTTATTACGCGGTGTACCCGTTCAAATAGGATTGTTTCAGGCGGACAGGCTACTTCGTCAATTTATCGAAGAGGTGTTACAAAAAAATTCATCGCCTAGTTTTGACAAATTGGTAGAGGAGTGGATTTATCTGTTAGCCTGCAAAGAATCCATTAAAGCTCAAGATTCACTTTCTTTGCTGGAAATGGAACAACTGATTGCTCGACTTGGCCAAACTCACAACCCCTATACCTGCCCTCATGGACGCCCCACAATGGTTAAAATGACCCGTTCCGAACTGGAAAGACGCTTTTACCGCACATGATTTTCCAGATGTTTGTAGGTAACCTGACGCGGGAATACTATAGGGGCACGAGGCAGGCATCGTGCCCTTGTACTGGACAAAGGACATGTTGATACAACAATTCAGAAATGGGCACGAAGCATCGTTCCCCTACGATATAATCCAAAGAACCGGAGGTCCCATATTGAATGATATTCCTATCCTCATAAAAACTACCCATTCTGACTCAGAACTCCAAGAGCGACTCCAGTGGTTTCGCCAACAACCTGGATGCACATGGATGCTCTCGCGGAGTGGGGAAGAGGAACTACCGGAACTTACCATTACACGGCGTGGGGTTTTCTTGACTCATGAGACAGAACGCCTATCCTTTCATGTAAGTATGGCCATCATTCGACTGATGAATATCTTGCGTGGCGGAGCTGACCGTTACCTTGCAGCAACCCAGTTAAAGAGCGGAGACTCTCTGGTTGATGCGACACTGGGTTTAGGAACTGATGCCTTGATTGGGGCCTGGGCTGTCGGCGCAAAGGGAAAAGTCCTCGCCATTGAACAATCTCCGATCTTAGCTGCCATAGTTCAAGATGGCCTAAATCATTTTAAGGAGATCATTCCCAAGGCTAATAATAAGGATAAGCGGGACACTTGGGTTGCTTTAGCCCAGGCTTCTCGAACTATTGAAGTTCGCTGGGGAGAACACTGTGAGTACTTAAGCAGTATCCCATCCCGCTCGGTCGATGTCGTTTATTTTGATCCCATGTTTCGTCAGACCCGTAAACAGTCTGACTCGATCCAGCCCTTACACCGCTGGTCAGACCATAGTCCACTTGATCCTAAGGCTGTTTTAGAAGCATGTCGAATAGCTCGGCACCGGGTTGTACTGAAGGAACGCAAAAACAGTTCGGAGTTCCAACGACTGGGGTTTGAGATCCTGCTCGGTAGTCAGTACAGTCCCGTCGATTATGGTGTTATTTTAGTTTAAATGGGAGATGGTTTGGTGCTGCCACTAGTTATTATTATTGGCCCGACTGGAGTCGGCAAATCTGCCCTTGGTTTAGCTTTGGCCCAGCAAATCGGAGGGGAAATTATTTCTGGCGATTCTGTTCAAGTGTATCAAAAACTCGATATCGGTTCAGCAAAACCTACTCCAGCAGAGCTCCAACTCGTGCCACATCACCTAATTGATTACTTAGATCCCTCCGCACCCTTTACGGCAGCACAGTTCAAATTTTTGGCCACGTCCCTAATTGAAGAGATTAGAGATCGGGGACATATTCCTATCGTGGTGGGCGGAACAGGGCTTTATATTCGTTCTCTGCTCGATCCCTACGACTTCTCCCAACATGGTTCTGAGGAAATTCGTACCAAATGGAGAGAATTTACGCTTCAAAACGGAAACTTGGCCTTGCATCAAGCGCTAAAGGACTGTGATCCGAAAACGGCAGAACAGTTGCACCCCAACAATGTTTTGCGGGTTATTCGAGCGCTTGAAGTTTTTGAATTAACTGGTAAAACCCTATCTAGTGAACGACAATTTCGCGATGATGAATACCGGCCTCTTGACCCAACTGTCAAATACATCGGACTGAATGCTCCACGCGATGTAATCTACGAACGAATCAATCAACGTTGCGTAGCAATGCTTTCTCAAGGCTTAATCGACGAAACCCATAGTCTGCTAAAGCTCGGGTATGCCCCGACGTTAAAGCCATTGCAAAGCATTGGCTATCGTCACGCGCTTTGGTACTTAAAAGGACTTGTCTTGCAAGAAGAAATGCTCCGTTTGCTGCAAAGGGATACTCGTCATTTTGCCAAACGCCAATTGACCTGGTTTCGTCGTGATCCTCGAATTAGATGGTATGATATCGAGACCAAAACGGATGTCATTGTTGAGGAGATCGTTCAGACTTGCAGTGCCTGCCAAACTCGTGTAGAATATATAAAGTAGAAATATAAGGTGATGGAGGAAATAAAATGAATAAATCGCCCATCAATTTACAAGATACCTTTTTAAATCAGGTGCGCAAGGAAAACCTTCCCGTGACCATTTATTTGGTTAATGGGTTTCAGCTAAAGGGACTTATTAAAGGGTTTGACAATTTCACTGTTCTTATCGAGTTTGAAAGCCGACAACAGATGGTCTATAAACATGCAATATCGACCATCATGCCGATTCGTCCGATTAACTTAGCTGCTGCGAGTGCCGCCGAATAAAATATAATATTGTACTCAAGGTATGACTATTAGTTTTTGTTTTGCTCATAAATCCGTAGTCCGAAGCATGTAACTAAGTTCGGTATTTACTGGACTTAGTTTTTTTAACTTGAATTCATTACCCAATTATGATAGATTTAAGTCATATGCTTTTATCTTACCGAAAGAAAGGAACTCAACCCAACTATGGAAACTCGAAATTTAAGAAACATTGCTATTATCGCTCACGTTGATCATGGGAAAACTACGCTTGTTGATGCCATGTTAAAACAGAGTGGAACCTTCAGAGCTAACCAACAAGTTATCGAACGCGTCATGGATTCCAATGATTTAGAGCGTGAACGTGGAATTACAATTTTATCTAAAAACACTTCCGTTCATTGGCAGGGAACAAAGATCAATATTATTGACACACCAGGGCATGCCGACTTCGGAGGTGAGGTCGAGCGCGTCTTGCAGATGGTTAATGGGGTACTCCTCATTGTCGATTCCTTTGAAGGTCCGATGCCCCAAACTCGTTTTGTTTTACGCAAGGCCTTGGAACTCAAGCTTGTTCCTATTGTTGTGATTAATAAGATTGACCGCCCCGATGCTCGTCCTGCTGAAGTAGTTGATGAAGTCTTAGACCTCTTTATTGAACTCGGAGCAGAAGATCATCAATTAGATTTCCCTGTAGTTTATGCCTCGGCACGTGCAGGTACTGCCGGACTCTCACCCGATGCTCTTTCTGACTCCTTAGTGCCGCTATTCTCCGTCATCTTAGAGCACATTCCAGCTCCAGTTGTCGACCTCGAAGCTCCGTTCCAAATGCTTGTCACCACCTTGGACTATGATGATTATGTCGGGAAAATTTCTGTTGGGCGAATTGTCCGTGGGAAAATTCACCAAAATGAAACTATAACCCTAATCAAGCGGGATGGTAGTTTTGAACGACTTAAAGTCGGAAAAGTTATGGTTTATGAAGGACTAAAACGGCAAGACGTTCTCGAAGCATCGGCTGGGGAAATCGTTGCCTTGACTGGACTGAGCACTGCTAATATCGGTGAAACTGTAGCTTGTGCTCTAGATCCTGAAGCCTTACCAACAATTGAAGTGGACGAGCCCACCTTGTCCATGAATTTCATGGTTAATAACAGTCCCTTCGCCGGGCGTGAAGGACATTTCGTCACATCTCGGAAAATCCGCGAGCGCCTTTGGAAAGAAGTCGAGACCAATGTTAGCCTTAGGGTTGAAGAGACGGAATCCGCTGATTGTTTTCAGGTCTCCGGACGAGGAGAACTTCACCTTTCTATTTTGATTGAAAATATGCGTCGTGAAGGATATGAGCTTCAAGTTTCTAAACCTGAAGTTATTTATAAATCGATAGACGGTGTCAAATGCGAACCGATGGAGTTCCTAATCTGTGATGTTCACGAAGCTTCGCTGGGATCGATCATGGAACTCTTAGGAAAACGCAAAGCAGAGATGGCCAATATGACGAGTCTTTCGGCGACACAACTGCGTCTAGAATTTAAAATCCCCGCCCGGGGTCTCATCGGTTTCCGTGGAGACTTCTTATCTGAAACGCGGGGCGAGGGAATGATGAGCCATATGTTCCTGGGTTATGAACCATATAAAGGCGATATCCCCGGACGAAGTCGTGGCGCTCTCATTGCTTTTGAAGAGGGAGAGACAAATGCATACGGCCTTTATTCTGCTCAAGACCGAGGGATTTTGTTTGTAGACCCGGGCCTCCATGTATATGGAGGTATGGTTGTTGGAGAGAATAAGCGTGAACAAGATATTGAAGTGAACGTTTGTAAGAAAAAGCAGCTCACCAATATGCGTACTAGTTCGGCTGATGAAGCGTTGCGCCTTGATAAACCTAGAGAATTTTCCTTGGAACAATCGTTAGAATTTATTAACGATGATGAGTTAGTTGAAATCACACCTAAGAGTGTTCGTATCCGTAAGAAATTCTTAGATCACTCAGCTCGCGCCCGTCATTCCAAGACCTTAACAGGGAAATAATAACAAACGTTTTCCAGGACACCTTTTGTCCTTACTTGCGTATAGTAGTAAGGATGGGAGGTGCCTGTACTTATGACAATCCGTGTAACATTTAGACCGGACAATCATCTACCTCCGGTCATTCAGACTCCTTTGCCCTACGAACCCGCACATATTATTATTCCTCCGGCAGAGCCGGTTGGGCTAGGGAAAGCTCGGAAGAACAATATCTCTTCCATTGAAAAGGACAAGGATAAAATCCTGGAAATCCTAGCTGAATTAGAGGCCTTTACTGGCTTAGTAACCGTGAAACGGCTCATTCGGGATTTGCAAGCGTTTGTTGAGATCCAAAAGCGGAGAACTCAGGAAAAACTCATTGCCGAACCCCTTGTTCTGCATATGATTTTCCGAGGGAACCCAGGAACAGGGAAAACAACCGTGGCTCGCTTAGTTGGACGACTCTTTAAAGAGATGGGCGTTCTCCAAAAAGGCCAGGTGATTGAATGTGAACGGGCAGATCTTGTCGGTGAATATATTGGACATACCGCTCAAAAGACAAGGGAACAATTAAAAAAGGCGCTAGGTGGCGTCCTTTTTATAGATGAAGCATACTCGTTAGCCCGTGGAGGAGAGAAGGACTTTGGCAAGGAAGCCATCGATGCCTTAGTTAAAGCCATGGAAGACAACAAGGATAATCTTGTGTTAATCTTAGCCGGATATCGTCAAGAAATGGAATGGTTTTTGCAAACTAATCCTGGACTACGCTCCCGTTTTCCCATACATATCGATTTTCCAGATTATACACTCGATGAATTATTGTCCATCGGGGATTCGATGTTTAAGACCCGTCAATATGAGCTCACTGAAGCGGCGAGTGAGGCGCTCCGAATACACCTCAATAGTTTGTTGAGTTCTCATCCTTATGCAGGGAATGCCCGACTTGTCCGTAACCTCGTCGAAAAGACGGTGCGCAAACAAGCCGTTAGGCTATTCCGCAAGCCGAGCTCTAGCCGTGAAGAACTAATCCAAATTCTACCGGAGGATATAAACCTGGAGGATCTCTGATCTTACCTTTCAGGTTTATTTCACATACATACACAAACTTAGAAAAAAGAGGTACAGGTATGGATATGGACATCTCTGGAGACTTGTCTGGGATTCGGGCAAGTCAGATCCAAGAACTTAAAAATCTCTCTGAATTTGTAACTGAACGTACAGAATTGATTCATCCTGAGATTCTAGAAGGGCTGATGCGACTTACCCAACTTTGGAATCGAGAAATCGCCTTATATCTTTCTCGTCCTGGCACACTTCTAGCGGCTGCAGTAGGGCGTCATGCTACTGTAACACTACCCCAGATTAAAGGAAGATCAACTGGTAAACACCTGAGGTGCATCCATACCCATCCCAATGGAGACTTCAGACTCAGTCCACTTGATCATAGCGCTCTGCTATCCCTTCAACTAGAAAGTATGGCTTCAGTTGGAGTTCGTGACGGCTTACTTACGGGAATTCAGATTGCCTATCGAACTGGAGAGGACGATTCTTTTATCGTTAATCTAAGTCCTAAAGACTGGCAATCCTTTGATTATAGTGACTCCTTGTCAAGCCTTGCCAAAGGTACACCTAAAACTGAAACAGCGACTGGCAAAGAACGCGCTTTTCTTATAGCTCTAGTAGACAGTGACCAAGATGACAATGAAGATTTAGCGGAATTACGAGAGCTGGCTCGTTCAGCAGGCGTAGACGTAGTCGGGCAACTTGTCCAACTTCGCCGTTATGGCCAGTCGCGGAGTTACTTAGGGAGCGGGAAACTTGAAGAATTAGTTCATCGCTTGCAGGAAACTGAGGCCAACGTCGTGATCTGTGATGATGAACTATCACCGACCCAGTTACGAACGTTGGAAACGGAAACCATGCTCAAAGTATTAGATCGTACGGGTTTAATCCTAGACATCTTTGCCCAACGAGCTCAGTCTCGCGAAGGGAAACTTCAAGTCGAATTAGCACAGCTCAAACATCTCTTGCCTTATTTATCCGGTCAGGGACAATCACTCTCCCGTTTGGGAGGAGGAGTGGGCTCACGCGGCCCTGGAGAAACAAAATTAGAGCTTGACCGACGGAGAATGAGGGATCGCATTAGCCAACTGGAGAAGGAGCTGAAGCTTGTCCTCCAGCAGCGAGATGTTCAACGCCGCCAAAGATCGAAGAGTGGCTTGCCAATAATCGCCTTGGTGGGGTATACAAACGCTGGCAAAACAACGTTTATGAAAATAGCTATGGAACAAGCTGGTAGTCGTTCGGAAATACCGAGCGGTGAAAATAAGCTCTTTGCCACTTTAGACCCGATTGTCCGTTCTATTAGAATCAACTCTTCTTTGGAAATTCTTTTAAGTGACACGGTTGGGTTTATTCGGAAATTACCCACGCAACTGTTGCGGGCATTTTTAGCGACACTTGAGGAAGTCCAACAAGCAGATGTCCTTTTACATGTTGTCGATGCGAGCCATCCTCAAGCCCTCCAACACGCAGGGACTGTGCATGAGGTACTAAAGCAACTGGGATGCGAAGAAAAGCCTATGATTACCTTGCTAAATAAAGTCGATAAAGTCATGATTGAGGATGATCTACTCCAACTGGCTCAACAACTTCCTAATCCGATTGAAATGTCCCTCGTGCGCGGGGATTCCTTAAAGCCAGTTTGGAAGCTCCTTAGCTCGTTGCTGAATTGATGATACGTTTGAGGTTTTCTTTATTAAGGAGGAAATAGATTGTATTCAAATCCCGATTGGCCTGAGTTGATCCGCAAAGCGGTCACTGAAGCGGAAGAAGTACTCTTGTGCCAACTTCCTGCCTTACAAGAAACAGCGACGCGCAACCACGAGAAGGTCTTAAAAGCCTTTCAAAAAGAATGTGTTTCAACCTATCATTTACAAGGAACAACGGGTTATGGCCTTGGTGATTCAGGGCGTGAAGTCCTCGATCGTGTAGTCGCCCACATTTTAGGTACGGAAGCAGCCATTGTACGTGGTCAGTTCGTTTCGGGCACACATGCTATTGCCGCCGCTTTATTTGGCGTTTTACGCCCTGGCGATCATTTTATTTCTGTCAGCGGAACTCCTTACGATACGTTAGAGGAAGTCATTGGACTGAGGGGGAAAGGGCAAGGGAGTCTCATGGATTTTGGTATATCCTATGATTCCATTCCTTTAGATTCGCAAGGAAAGCTACAATATACTCTTATAAGAGAGGGTATAACGTTTAAAACCCGAATGCTGATGGTTCAGCGTTCACGCGGGTACGCTTGGCGCAACTCCCTGATGATATCCCAGCTGAAGGAACTTGTGGATTTTGTCAGAGCAAACTTTCCCCACTTGATTATCTTCGTGGATAACTGTTATGGAGAACTCGTCGAAACGCTGGAACCTGGGGATATCGGTGTCGATTTGATGGCCGGCTCGTTAATTAAAAATTTGGGGGGAAGTATAGCTCCCACCGGTGGATATGTTGCGGGTCGTTCAGATTTGGTTAAACTTACAGCCCAGCGCTTAACAGCGCCAGGAATTGGTGAGCACGTAGGGGCAACCTTGGAATGGCAGCGCCTGTTTTATCAGGGGCTATTCTTTAGCCCCTTAACCGTATCAGAATCCATAAAAGGCGCGGTTTTTTCTGCGGCTTTTTGGCGTGCCTTAGGGTTTGAAGTACATCCTGCGCCTGAGATGCCAAGAACAGACCTTATTCAAGCAGTAAAACTTGGCTCACGGGAAAAGATGATCGCCTTCTGTCAGGGCCTCCAAAAAGGCTCTCCCGTGGATTCTCACGTTTTGCCCATACCCTCTGGAATGCCAGGGTATGAAGACGAAATAATCATGGCCGGTGGTACGTTTATTCAAGGTGCAACCAGCGAATTTTCCGCCGACGGGCCTCTTAGGGAACCCTATATTGTCTATCAGCAAGGTGGCATATCGCAGACCTATGTACAGATGGGTAACATTTTAGCCGCTCTAAATTTATGGCAACAAGGACTTCTCAGCTAAAACTTTGAAACAGCGCAACACTGTGTTAATATTAGTAGGCAGAAAGAGGTGAATTATGGGAGATTCAGAGTCACCGAAAAGTACAGCACGATTTCTACTGGAGCTATTAGAGATCGTACTGATAGCCTTTGCGCTCTCCTGGGTATTGCGCACCTATCTTATTGAAGCCCGCAAAATTCCTAGTGGTTCAATGTTGCCGACAATTCAACTCGACGACCGAGTGATTGTGGATAAGTTTTTCTTTAAACATTTTGACCACATTAGCCCAGGCGATATTATTGTCTTTCACCCGCCACCAAGTGCCCATGCGACTGAGGACTTTATAAAGAGGGTTGTTGGTTTGCCTGGAGATACACTTGAAATACGCAATCACACTACCTATGTAAACGGCCAAGCACTTAATGAACCCTATGTTACAGATAAATCCAAAAATGATTTTGGCCCGGTTGTTGTTCCGGCGGATTCAGTGTTTGTTATGGGGGATAATCGTAATAATAGCGATGACTCGAGAGTATGGGGATTTTTACCTATGCAAAACATAACTGGACGAAGTCTTTTCCGCTATTGGCCACTTGATCAAATAGGTGCTCTTGCCCGTTAGGTGGGAGCTTTTTTCTATGCTTAAGCATATACTGCTACAAGTTGTAAAAATATCTTCTAGGTACTTGTTCCAACTACTTTTTGAGAGGGTGGAGGATTGTGAAAGATCACAAACTAAGTGTGGTTCTTTTGTTTGGCGGTCGCTCTGGTGAACATGAGGTTTCTTTAAATTCAGCCCAGGCTATATTCAAAGCGATTGATCGAACTCGCTACAATGTGGAAACAATCGGGATTAATAAACAGGGTCAATGGTTTTGGGGTGTTCTTCCGGAAAATATGATAAAAGAAGGATTTCCCTCGGCAGATCAAGCTCATCAGGTTACGCTGGTTATAGATCCTACACACCCACATTTTATAGCCTTAGACGGTCGTTCGCTCCCAAACCAGGGGGAGTTTGACCTCATATTTCCAGTATTGCATGGACCATATGGCGAAGATGGCACTCTTCAGGGACTCCTGGAAATGGCAAATGTCCCATATGTAGGGTCTGGGGTATTGGGATCCTCGCTCGGGATGGACAAAGATCGAATGAAAGCGGTCTTCCTAGAAAAAGATCTACCTCTGGCCCGCTACGCTACTATCCTACGCTCAGACTTCCTTAACGGGCCGGAGACCTGCCTTCAGGAGATTGAAGTGAAGATAGGCTATCCTTGTTTCGTCAAACCAGCCAATTTAGGTTCCAGTGTAGGTATTTCCAAAGCCCACGATCGTGAAGAGTTGCTGAAAGCCTTGAATGTGGCTGCTATATTTGATCGCAAGATTGTTGTGGAAGAAAATATCACCGGACGGGAAATAGAAGTCAGTGTGCTTGGGAATGATGCTCCGAAGGCTTCTCTTCCCGGCGAGGTCTTACCTGCCCATGAATTCTATACTTATGAAGCGAAGTATTCAAATATTGGCTCCAGCTTATTGATCCCAGCCCCCCTCGATGAATCGGTCACTGTACGGTTACAGGAAATGGCTGTAGAAGCTTTCCGCGCAGTTGAAGCCAGTGGGCTGAGTCGAGTCGATTTCTTTGTAACCCCTAAGAATGAAATATTCCTTAACGAAATTAATACCTTGCCTGGGTTTACAGAAATTTCAATGTACCCTAAACTTTGGGAAGCCACAGGTCTCCCGTATTCCGAATTAATCGACCGTTTAATTTCTTTAGGGTTGGAACGTTTTAAGGATAAACAAAACTGTAAAATTTCGCGTGATTAATTTCTCATATAAAAGGAGCAGATGACATTGTTCATCCGCTCCTTTTTATATGAGAAATTACGAAGTTAAATGTTTAACCCAGCTAACATGTGCATATCTTGGTTTAGGGGGTTCGTTTTAATCAAGGGTACGATACACACCGACAACCTTTCCTAAAATCGAAACATCCTGAGAATAGATCGGTTCCATCGACGAATTAGCGGGTTGAAGACGAATAAGTGTTCTTTCCTTAAAGAACCGCTTAACCGTAGCTTCCTCTCCAATCAGTGCGACAACAATTTCCCCATTTCGTGCTTCGTTCTGTTGACGAACAATAATCAAATCTCCATTTAAAATCCCTGCTTCAATCATACTTTCTCCTTGAACTCGAAGCATGAAAACATTGTCGTGGGTAACAAGATGAGCCGGTAGAGGAAAGGTACCTTCCATGTTTTCGACAGCCAAAATAGGTTGTCCTGCAGTGACTCGGCCAATTATTGGTACATGTACAACCTTTTTACTATCCTGTAGGTCACTGGAACTATCCAAAATCTCGATCGCTCGAGGCTTTGTGGGATCACGTCGGATATATCCTTTGTCCTCCAAGGTCTGGAGATGGCCATGAACAGTAGAGCTAGAGAGCAATCCGACAGCCTCCCCAATTTCTCGAACGGCAGGAGGATATCCTTTTTTACGTATTTCATCCTTTATAAACTCTAAAATCTTCGTTTGACGTACCGATAAATCCGGGTACATAGTCTACACCCCCATCTTTTCAGAAATATTGTACCATCCATTCAAACAAAGTGCAAACAAATGTTCGTCAAAGAGCTAAGAACAGAGGAAAGTGGGGGAGGGGACAATGAAAATTTCCTTGGGATTCCAGCGAGGATTGGCTCAGTTTTGTTTTCTGATTCTTATTGCCGTGGTTTCATGGCAGTTCCTTCATCGACTGCCATCCATTTCATCAGATGTCTATCCGTATTTAAGTTCTATTTCTCCGGCACTAGTAAAACAATGTATGAAAGATAAGCGTACATCTCCAACAACTGCTTGGGAAGACCTTTTAGCTATACGTTCGACGTTTCCCGAAAAAGAGGCTCAACTGCTGGTTGACCAACTCCTAGCTCATGTGCCATTCTCCAGTTTAAATTGGGCATCGCTCCCGTCGAATAAGCTTAGGGCGATTCAAAGACATCGAGAAATTCTGCAGCAATGTACTTATTATCGACCTAATAACTATATCTTTCCAGTGATTGGAACGACGTGGTACGAAGATAGTTTTGGAGCTGATCGAGAAGGAGGGAAACGCAGCCACGAAGGAACGGATTTATTTGGAAAAGAAGGCATTCCAATTATCAGTGTTTGTGGTGGAAAAGTTGAGAAAATAGGATGGAATCGACTAGGTGGAGAACGTGTTGGTATACGCGGGGACGATGGAAACTACTACTATTACGCTCACTTACAATTCATTTCTTCATCGCTAATTAAAGGAAAACGAGTCGAAGCAGGGGAACCCGTGGGAACTATGGGGCATACGGGTGATGCCTTAACAACACCGGATCATCTTCATTTTGGTATTGAACTACCGAACAGACAATGGATTAATCCCTATCCTTTTTTGGTAGTATGGCAATATTGGGGTGAGGAAAGTTCGCCTTAGTCATTGTGACATGGATGACGATCCAAGTAACCAGAATTTGCCCCAAGGAGCTAGATTCGTTATAATAACGTTGTTTGTATGAACCATATCAATTAAATATTAAATGTTATGGAGGATGAAAAACTTGAAAAACCTTGGTGAACCATGTGTATTAGAAGATCGTTCATGTACAGAATGTGGCGAATGTAATCTCTGCGATCTAGACCCGACAAAACAATGTGATAATTGTTCTCAATGTATTGAAGCTCCAGAGGGTGACTTTGCCGAAATTGGAATTGATGATATATTATTGAATACTGAAGACCTAAATAACTCTAGTCGCCATAAAGGGCAGAACAACAAATATAAGATTAAATCGTTGTAACAATAATAATCTGAAATAATATGGATTTTCGTAAGGAACGTTAAATTAAAGAATAATTATTCTTTAAAACAGCATATTTGCTGTTTTATTTTTCTGCCTTTCAGCTTTAAGAGATGACTATAAATAATAGCACTTTAACTAAGTCATACTTTAGTGTATTAGTTTGATAAAGTATTGGCCCGACGGGGACTACATCAAGGAGAAAAATTCAGCTGTGAACTCGGTTGAAATTACAACACGTTGACCATACTAAAATAGTAGAAAAAAAGTCAGCTTCTTTAAAAGCTGACTTTTTTTCACGTGCATTTCAACAATTTATTCTCACTTTCACTATACGTGAAGATGATTTTGTTATATAATAAAAAATAGACGTAAATGATAATTTGATATCCAATCCTTATTAGTATTATATCACAAAGAGCGTATAAATGTCAAACTGGTTTTCAAGATTCTGAGTTTGGGGAGTGTGGTTCAATGGACAGTCATCAAGAAAATCAACAAGAGGAAATTGAGTATCTTAGAAAAACAATGGCTTTTATTTATGAAGAAGTGGCAAAGGAAGAGGACAGCTTATTAGAGAAAAAGAGCGATTTAATTGCTACCAGAAAGGATATGTATGAAAACACCGTACATGTTTCCAATGACTTTGAGAGTCTTGTTGATATGAATCTATATCTTTCGCAAGTTAATAATCAAATTTCAAATTGCAATTCAAATTCACAGCGTATTAAGAAACTTAAGAGAATGATAAGCTCGCCTTACTTTGGCCGGTTTGACTTTACAGAAAAAGGTTTTAGCGAAAAAGAAAAAATATACATTGGACTATACAATTTAATGGATAGGAACACAGGGGATGTATACGTTTATGACTGGCGCGCGCCTATTTCAAGCGTATTTTACCGATATGAGCTAGGCGAAGCAATGTATGATACTCCGATAGGGATTAGTCGGGGAGATGTTTCGTTGAAAAGGCAGTATCAAATTCGTAATTCTAAGCTTAAATATTTTTTTGATTGTAGTGTTAGGATTACTGACTTAATACTACAGGAAGTATTAAGTCATAATACGTCCGCTAAAATGAAAAATATTATAGAAACTATCCAAAAGGAACAAGATGTAATTATAAGGGATAGAGATCATGAGCTCTTGATCGTACAAGGTGTGGCTGGGAGTGGCAAAACATCGATTGCCTTGCATAGGATTGCCTTCCTCCTTTATGAGGGTCTCAATACAAATCTACAGTCTAATAATGTCATCATAATTTCCCCTAACACCGTTTTTAGTCACTATATTTCGAGTGTTCTCCCTGAGCTAGGAGAAGAAAACGTGAGGCAAAGTGTTTTCGATGATCTAGTACTAGATGCTTTGAAAGGCAGGTTTGGTGAGGAAACTAGAGATATGCAGCTTGAATCATTGATACATTCCCGAGCGAAGACTGAAGGAGACCCAAGGAGGCATACCATCGATTTCAAAGGCTCGAGGATGTTTAAGCAAATTCTTGATAGACTATTATGGTATTATGCGCATCGGCTGATTGTCTTTGAGGATGTATATTATAACGGCACGATTATTGCGACGAGGCAACAGCTAAAGAACCGCTTTTTAAACAATGAAATTGCTATTCCGATGGCAAAACAGCTCAAAATAATCGAAAAGACACTCTTAGAAAAGGTCCATCCCTTACAGAAAAATAGACTCAAACGATTGGAAAAGATTGTTGCAAAAAGTGAAGGGCATGAGTATGAGATAAAGTCATTCAGCCGATTATTAGCTATTAAACAAGCCAAGGCATTTCGAGAACGAATCCAAAGATTTACGAACGTTGATTATAGCCAGCTGTATGAACTGCTTTTCAATAACCGTGGGCTTTTGGTTAAGCTGTCACAAGGCCTTTCACTTCCAGAGAACATTGAAGAGATTGTTTCAACAACTCAACAAATTCTTCGAGAGGGGCAAGTACATTATGAGGATTATGCACCACTTCTTTATCTTAAGTTAAAAATCGAAGGGAACGATTTGTTTTCCGAGATTAAACATATAGTCATTGATGAAGCCCAGGACTATTTTCCGCTGCAATATGCGGTTTTTAAGCTTTTGTACAAAAATGCAACTTATACGGTCTTGGGAGACATTCATCAGACGATTGAAAAGACGATAGACCGTTCACTATATGATGACATTTCTGAGATACTCAATAAACGTAAGATGGTTATGCTATCATTAGATAAAGGGTATAGATCAACTCGTGAAATCAACACCTTCACACAGAAGCTTCTGGGTGACGGTGCCAAACAAACTTATTATTCGATCGAACGGCATGGCGAAGAACCTTTGGTTCTCCATCGAGAAACATCCGAGTCAATTGATGAGGCTATCATCGGTGATATTGCTCATTATATAGAGCAAGGGTATGAATCTATAGTCGTAATATGTAAAACTCAAGATGATGCAGAAAAGGTGTATTGTCGGCTGAAAAAATCGGTACAGATTACCCTTATTAAACCACGGGGCGGAGAAGTAATAAAAGGCGCATTGGTCATTCCATCTTATATGGCGAAGGGATTAGAATTTGATGTGGTGATCGTTTACGATGTTAATAAGGAGAATTATTCGAGTGATTTTGATAGGAAATTACTATACATTGCCTGTACGCGAGCACTCCATCGGCTCATTATTTATTATAAAGGAGATAAAAGTCCATTGATTGAATTATAAAACTTAGGTGATTCACATCTTCTACTTCAAAGTTTTCATGTTCTTTGGCTCAAAGGGCAAATCGGTTGACTTTAATATGGATAAATCAGATTTCAGAGACTTTCATAACCTGATATGGGCAGGTGAAATTTATATCCTTTTTTACAAATGCTATGCTTATAGGATATAATACCTACGATAATGAATGTCATTGCCAAGATGGAGCCAATTCGAATAGGTTTCAAGGTTTTCGTTTAAGAATAAAGATGTATGAGTCAAACCCTCAATGGAATATTTACTAAGATATAACGATGAGGGAAAGGGAAGGCCGAAATAAAGTAATCAATAGAGTAGGAGAAAACATATGAGTAATAATGCAGATAAAAGCAAAGCAATCAACAAACATCAGCAACATCAGTCGCATAGTTGTTCTACCGATTGCGGTTGCCACAGCCATTCTTCCAATTCTGATTCTGAAAAAAGAGTAGCTCATTCTCAGGAACCTCCGACAATCAACAGTGAGGAGATATCTGTTTTGCAGGAGCTTGCGCAGTGCAACCATTTGCCTGTCAGTCGCTTTATTATGAGTAGCAGTACAGAGAAAGAGGCAAGTTTTGTGTCTCTCGCTCCAGTGGTTATAAATGCCCTCGATGACAGCATGAAAACTGTGAAGAAGATTGGAACAGTTTTGTCGGGGCTGGAGAAAAAGGGGCTGATCACGCTGAATTACGATATCCCCCTGAAGGACTATGACTACACACAGCATACAAACTCGGTTCTATTTGGCTACTTCACAGAAACGGTCAATAAGGGGAAGGAAAATCCGAACTTTCTTTGTGACACCGCAGAAATTGAGTTTGGCTTCATGGCGCTCACCGAGTTTGGAGCAAGAGCCCTTAAAATAAATCAGGTATGATTGTGTCTCTTAGACACAGAACCAGCACCTATAATAAACGTGCTGGTTCTGTGCTTTTTCTTGTTCGACTCAAATGCTTGCTTAATTAAAAGGAGTCATACTTACTGATGACATAAATGTACATATGAAAGAGCGTAGCCATGTTTTGATAGAAATCAGCACAAAGTAGCACTTGTTTAGCATCTCATAAATGATAAATAATTATTAATTTCAAAATTAGGTACTGAATCTCTTCTGGTTTTTATGCTAAATTAAATAATAATGACGCAAAAACCAACGCTAAGACTATATAGTGTAACAATAAAGGCCGATCTTTCCAACACAAAGGAAAAGTCGGCCTTATTGTTATCAACGATAGCACCTGGATAATTAGGGGGCCAACTAACGAACATTTCAACCAAAATATAATGATTGACTATCATATTAGCGTCTGCTAACATAAGTAACATATTAGTGCTGACTAATGAATGGAGGAAATTACTTATGGATTATTTAGACGTCAAAGTTAAGTTCATAAAGGGATTTGCGGATAGGACACGTATTCAGATACTTGAATCTATTAAAAACCAAGAAATAACCGTACAACAGATAGTTGATCAAATCAATGGAAACCAATCCAATGTCTCCCAACACTTAGCCTGTTTAAAAGGATGCGGAATTGTAACATCACGTCAAGATGGAAAATTCATGTATTATTCACTACGGGATGAACAGGTTAGAAGTCTTCTTAATATTTTTGACGCAGTTTTAGGCGATGTTGAACAACAAGTCGCCACCTGTGACAAAAATGAAGTATGTCTTTGTGGAAAGGGTGATTTTAAATGTCTAACCAACCGAAAGAAGATTTCTCTTTAAAAGCTGATACTTTTTCTTGTTGCGAACAAGATACTAAGAATATGTTTCCGTTACTATTAGAAACAGCTGCCCCTAAGACTTCAAACTGCAGTTGCTGCGAACCAATTGAAGAATCCAACAGCCACGATATAAAGGCTGATCTACTAGAATTTCCAGTCACCTTCGTGAAGAAACAAACAGCTATTCCTCTGACACTGAATAAATCACCTAGCCGTGGTTGTTGTAGTGATGGTCCATGCGGTGCCGAGGACAGAGAACTTGATATGAATGATGTACTTTCAGGGAACATCTTAGAGTTTAGAGTTGAAGGTATGGACTGTCCGGTCTGTGCTCAGACTCTTGAAAAAAGTTTAATTAAGATGCTTGGTATAAATGATGCCAAGGTCAACTATAGCACTTCGAAAATGCAAGTTGTGGTGGAAAATGAGTCACTCCTAGAAAGCATCCAAAAACACGCCATGAAACTCGGATTCAAGGCCTCGCCGATTACACAAACTAACAAAAAGGGTCAAACCTTTAATATCGAAGGAATGGATTGTGGAATTTGTGCTCAAACCCTAGAAAAATATCTAAAAACCTTACCAACGGTAAGAGAAATAAGTGTTAATTTCTCAACTGGTAAGATGCAGATTGTCCATGATATGACTTTAGAAGAAGTTATGAAAGCAGTGTCTAAATCAGGCTTTAAGGCTAGCTTGGTATCAAGTAGTAGAGAAAAAAATACGAATATTCTGGTTCCAGTTACCAAGAAATTCAACGTATCTTCAAACTCAATTTCTGGTATTCTCTTAGTTTTGGGATATTTTGGCACCATAGCCCACGTTCCAGAGTTAATTTCTATACTGCTCTATGCAGCATCAATAGTAATCGGCGGTTATAAACCTGCCCGAAGTTCCTATTACGCTTTAAAAAGTAAATCATTAGACATGAACGTACTCATGACAACTGCGGCTATTGGTGCAGCAATGATTGGGCAATGGCTGGAAGCTGCAACGGTAGTTTGGCTCTTTTCGCTGGGTATATACCTGCAAACTAAGACGCTTGACAAAACAAGGGACTCAATTCGCAGTCTAATGAGCTTGACGCCACCTGAAGCCTGGTTAAAGATAGGTCAAGATTTAGTCCGTACTTCAGTGGACGATATCTCAGTCGGTGATGCCATAGTTATTAAACCTGGTGAAAAAATTCCCCTAGATGGAGAAATTATCTCTGGAATTTCAAGTATTAATCAGGCTACGATTACGGGTGAGTCTGTCCCCGTGGATAAAAGTGAAGGTGACACAGTGTATGCCGGAACAATCAACGAGAACGGTTCTCTAGAAGTAAAGGTCACTAAACTAATTGAAGATACGACAATCGCGAAAATCATTCACTTGGTTGAAGAAGCACAGGGGAAAAAGGCCGTAACACAAGCTATAGTTGACCGCTTTGCAAAGATATACACACCCGTTGTATTTGTTTTGGCAATGCTTACAATTGCCGTTCCACCTTTGTTGGGTCTAGGAACTTGGAGTGATTGGTTTTATAAAGGCTTAGAGTTACTTGTAATAGCTTGCCCCTGTGCCTTGGTAATCTCTACTCCTGTTGCAATTGTATCCGCGATCGGCAATGCAGCAAAAAATGGAGTCTTAATTAAAGGAGGAACTTTCTTAGAGGTTGCAGGCAATATCAAGGCGATCGCATTTGACAAAACAGGGACTCTCACTGCAGGCAAACCAAAAGTCTCTAAAATCATTACACTTAAAGGTTCTGAGAAAGAAGTTATCAGTGTTGCCAGAACTATCGAGGAACACTCTCAACATCCGATTGCCTTATCTATTCTGAACTACGCTAAAGATAATAATATCTCTAGTCGGAAAGCAGATTCTTTCAAGGCGCTCCTAGGTAAAGGAGCACAAGCTTCTATAGAGGGAACAGAATATTTCGCGGGTAAACCGGGTTTATTCCGTGAAATGGGATTGTCCATTGACCTTGAAGTGCAAAACTGTTTAGAAACTTCACAAAATGAAGGCAACACCATCGTTATGATTGGAACTAAAACTAAACTATTAGGGATAATTCTAGTGGCCGATTATGTTCGCGAAGTAACAGTTACAGCTCTGAGAAAACTCAAAGAGGTTGGCGTTGAGCAGATTGTTATGCTAACTGGAGACAATGAAGGAACTGCAAGAAAGGTGGCGTCAGAAACAGGTGTTGATAGATATTTCTCCGAGTTGCTGCCCGAAGATAAGGTAAACACAGTTAAACACCTACAGCAAGAATATAAAATCGTGGCAATGGTTGGCGATGGTATTAACGATGCCCCCGCCTTGGCTACTGCCAATTTAGGAATTGCCATGGGAGGAGCAGGAACGGACACAGCCATGGAAACTGCCGATATTGTTCTCATGGCAGATAATTTGGAAAAGCTTCCTCACACCATCAAGCTAAGTCGACAAGCGCTTAGAATTATTAAACAAAATATTTGGTTCGCAATTATTGTAAAGCTGGTTGCTTTAGTGCTTATCTTCCCAGGTTGGCTTAGTTTATGGATGGCTGTAGTGAGTGATACTGGAGCAGCTTTGATTGTTATATTAAACAGTATGCGATTAATGCGGATGAAAGTATAAAAGGTACTGTAATAAAAATGTAAAAAGCCGTTAACTGATGTAACCCTCTTAAAGCAGAATCTATATGTGAATCGAAAATGGGGGATTACAATAAAAGAATAAGGAATTATTGATATTTATTGTTATTTGCTATGAGGAAAGTAATTTATTTGACCTCCCCCTCAAAAAGCAGTCTCCTTTAAGGAATAACTAGATGACAACGGGGGGGGGGCGACCAGAAGATGGGAGTAGTCAAAACAATTTTGTAAGTTAAGCGATGACTTTTTAATACATTTATGTAATCAAAGGTCTAAAAAGGGAAGGATGATTCTTCATGCAAAAGAACTTTAAACTTTTGTGTCGCCCGTCACAAAGATATTTCCAAATAGGTTGGGTCCGATAATAGATATTATGTAAAGTAGAGTATTTATTACCGAGAGAGTAGTGCTATAATAGCCCAATCGAATTGATTTCGCAAGAATCAATCGACTGGGCTATTATTTGTGGCCGTGTTCTCGCCGCATCATTAGATGTTGAACTTTGTGCATCTGGAACTTGTGTCTAAGCTTGTGCCTAGTTAGATTTAACGCCTAGTCATTTAGATAGCGTTTTTCTGTAGAAAGTTTTGTAATGCACTAACAATCATTAAAGTTATTCGGTTATAGTTGATTCACTCATAACCTACTTTAAATACCAGCCTTTAGGAGCCTCTGTAGGGCTTTAAAGATATGTACCTAGTATGAATACATCTAATCCATGGAACCCACGGTGATTGGCCTTAGTATATGCATTAGAGCACATTTCACAAACGACACACGACTCATACAATTGAAAGTGATTGGTTGACCATTTAGATTAGACCGATTGAGGTTGAACTTGCTCAGTCAGAAATTTAACCTTTTTTCTAAGAGCTCTTACGTTTTTGTCCTACTATGCGCTAAATGCCTATTTAACGCATAGTAGGAATTCTTATTATTTCATTCTTAAAATCAAGCGTCCGTATAATATCTAATTCTGTAGCTCACCTAAAACGTTTAACTTATTTTCCATAATTTCATTAAGCATCTTCCTATCACAAACAATCTATGTTCACTATATTCACTACAATATTCATGACAATTTTGTAGTAAACATAGTGAACACAGTGAACACTTCACCACTAATTTGCAATTCTCATCCTTCCATCACACAATGCTTTTCGCATCAATTACTTTCGCCATGCCACTGGCAAGCAAATATAAGCAGGCTTTACAAGCCCAAATTCCATCTTTTTCTATTCATAATTTGACGAACCCATCTCCCACTCCATCATGTTAGACTCCTTTTACTACTATCTTCTCTCCAGAATCCTTGACCTTACCGGTTTCGATGAGGTATTCATACGCTTTCTGCATAGCCAACGTAATATTACATTTCTCTCTATAAACTAAACTTTACTGACTCGATTAAGTCCCAGGGAGCTTCTTTGACACCGTTCGTAACTGCAAACTTTATTAAGTAATATGCAAAAGTATACTTAATGGGTATTTAATATAAGGAACTACAAGAAAGTTTCTCGCAATTTCAACACCCTTTGATTTAATAATTCATGGAAGGAAGAGGATATCCTGCAATCTAGGAAAACCTTTCCTTTCCTTAATTTTAGTCCTCGTCGGGCTTTTTGTTTACTACTTTGAAGCGCTAAAGTATGACTCGGTTAAAGTGATTTAAATGCGCCACTATGGAAACAATGAGTCTTTTTACCCTTGGTATTTTCCAAGCACAGCTTTTTTTATTGATCCCAAAGAATTTTTTTTTATCGATCGCAACCACAGTATATCCGTCAATTGTTCCGTTTTCGAAAACCTTATTCTCAACGGACTTCTTTATAATGTGTTGATTTATTTGGTTTAGTCCGTTTGTATCAATTACTTTAAGTGTATCTCTGGTTGCATCAACCCGCGCCAGCTTTGTCCCTCGGGGAACAAGTTTACTGAACTCATTATTCTTTATCATGAAGTTGAGTTCATTAAAGCTTTTAATCCTAAGCAAAAAGCCCAAAAGCACAGGCAGAATAACTTGACCCGTGCTATAAGTTGGGTTAACTCTTCCGTCAGAGAGTTTATTCAAACCACGATCAACGTGGTACACATTTTTCATATAGCTTACTAATTTTGCAAAGTGGTTTTTTCTCATTTCACACTCTCTTCCCCTCTGAGTGCGCACGTTGTGTGCTTCATATATATTTTTCAGAAATCATCGCTCCTGCGTTGCGATGTAAGACAACCGACTAACCTCATGCGAAAGCCTCTGGGGGACAACAGCATGTCGGCAAAGTCAGGATTAGACAGCTAACGCTG
>Ga0209123_1000228_pt1 | contig 83902 bp, 71 predicted proteins | sample BarGraIncu00431A_FD_184500 | JGI IMG/M metagenome (GOLD analysis project Ga0209123, IMG submission 184500) | Arctic peat soil microbial communities from Barrow, Alaska, USA - Barrow Graham LP Incubations 004-31A (SPAdes) (version 2) | ecosystem: Environmental > Terrestrial > Soil > Wetlands >... | reverse complement strand
ATTGTTGCCGGTGGCGCGTATGTGGTCCCAGAGCAGGCGGTAGTGGTCGCGGGGAGTAAAATCGTCGGCGTAGAACTCGTGGTAAGGGGTGCGGGGTTTGCTCCCCTGCATGCCGGGATTGTACATATGTCACTCCTTTGTGCATGATATGACAGGTAGGCTGCAATTTGAGGAATTCCGGCATCGCTCTCAAAATTTTCCGGCCAGAAGTGTGACCGGACCGGGATGCCAAGAAGTGGGTCCCTACTCGCATGCAAGACTACCGCCAAACGGTCCTTTTAGTGAAAAAGCCCAACAAAATCGGCATCTGCCGACCGCCAGGAAGAGGCATCTTGGGCCAACAGCCCGAAAGTGCGCGGCTTTGTTTCCGGGTAAGCGATGCTCTCCCCCGGCGCGGTCAAAAAGCCGGCAACAGAGCGGTACCTGAGGGTGCCCTTTCGGGGGCAGCTTGCACAATTAATCGGCAGATCAGAGAAATCTATTCCCAGATGGCAAGGTATGCCTATTTGCCGGAGGACTAGCGCTGGACCTTCTTGGCAAATGCAGATTAAACCTATCACAGATCAAATCTTAATGGGAGAACAAAGACAAGGTTTCACAACTTTTGAAACCGAAAAACCCCTCCCCCCTGCCCCTTTCCCGGAGGGGAAGGGGAGCTTAACTTTACGACTGGCACTGCAAGGTAGATTTGGCGAGAAATCCGCTGCAAAGACTGCAGTGAAATGCTACATTCTCACTCCATATTCTGAACTTTTGGCTTAAGGGAATTGCGTCTCCTCGATTGTTGCAAATCATATCAAAATATGCCTGGAGGGAACTGTGAAAAAGGTGCTGCTTCTTGTAGCGGACGGCTTTGAAACCTATGAAGCAGCAGTTTTTATTGATGTAATCGGCTGGAACCTGGTCGACGGCGATCAATCGACAAAGCTTTATTCTTGCGGATTGAGGAAGGAAGTTAAGAGCAGCTTCGACCAGAGAATGGTCGTCGATTATCTGCTGGATGAAATAAACGTTGCTGATTTCGATGCTCTTGCCATTCCCGGCGGCTTCGCAGAGTTCGACTTTTACCAGGATGCCTATGACGAAAGGTTTCTAGAGCTAATCAGGGAGTTTAAAAGCCAGGGCAAAATAATAGCGTCGGTCTGCGTGGCGGCGCTCTCTGTCGGGAAGAGCGGTATTTTGAGTGGCAAAAGGGGCACTACCTACAACAAAAAACCGGCGCGCCAGGAGACACTCAGGGGTTACGGTGTCAATGTCATCAACGAGCCGGTAGTCGTCGACGACAACATCATTACCTGCTGGAATCCATCCTCGGCAATGGATGTCGCATTCCTTTTGCTGGAGTTGCTCACTTCAAAGCGTAATGCCGATCAGATCAAGAACATCATGGGATTCGAGGATAGCATAAAACCCGATTAGCAGCGCCGGGTCCTGCACCTATCCCCACCCTGTCCCTCCTCTTGAAGGGGTGGGGACCTGAAAGGGAAGTGAATAGGTATTGACACGTAACTTCAGACAGTTACCAAACCTGCTCATTAATTGTGCAAGCCGCGCAAGTGATGGAAGTTGCGTAACAATCTGGAAACGGTTCCACAGTCACAGCTGGTTTGTCCACAGACGCGGTGGAAAGAGGTTTCCTCGCGGCTAGAGAGCCCCCTCATAAAATCTTGTTGACATTATATATTCGGGCAGTTGCAGAACCTGCTCATTAATTGTGCAAGGCGCGGAAGTAGTGGAAGTTCTGAGACAATATCAAAACAGTTCCACAGTCACAAGGGGTTTGTCCACAGGCACAGTGGAAAGAGATTTAATCACCTGATAGAGAATCCTGCAAAATAAAATAGTGGCGACACTACCAGCGCTCTACTGCCGCAGCCTGGGACACTCATCCTTTCTCGATCAGACGCAGGAAATCCAGGTAGCCGCTGAAGCCGACCAGGCGCTTTCCGGCACAGAGATGGGCCGGCACGGCCGTAATACCTAGGTCCTCGGCCCGTTGCCAGTCAGCCTCCACAAGCGTGCGGTAGCTTCCCGCGGCAAGGACCTCGCGCGCCTCCAAAGAAGAGAGTCCCACCTCCGCGGCGATCTCCTCCAGAACCTTCCCAAGTGCGATGTTGCGCCCCTCCGCAAAGAAGGCATGGTAGACCGCACGCCGCCAGGGGTCGCCTTTTCCCTGTTCTTGCGCCCATTTCCCCAGTTCCTGGGCGCCCCTACTGTTGTAGGTACGGGAGCGCTCGGCCAGCGGCAGCCCCTCCGCAGCAGCGACCTGGAGCAGCCTCGCCTGCATGGCCGCGACCTGCTCCGCTCGAACTCCCAACAGCTGAGAGAGTTCGGTCCCTTCCTGCGGCGTTTGCGGGTGTAAGGGAAAGACCTTCCAGCGCAGTTCCACGGCGTGCTCCCTTTGCAATCGGTCGGTACGCACGGTACCGAGATAGCACCAGGGTCAGATATAATCGAAAAAGACTTCGACAACAGGCACGGTTTTCACGGCTTTCCTCCATCGGTTGACGCTCGAATGTCTTTCCTATTGTAGCCTAGGCCGACTGTAGTGCAACAATCCCGGTAGCAGTGATGGTTGCCGGCACATTGGCAAATCTGTAAGAATTGAGCGAGGATACTGTATTAGGCCGTGGTGAAAAATGGACACAATCATTCAAAAATACCAATAATCCAATCAGCCAAACCCCTATCAAAGTATGGGTTTTATCTTTCCTGCGGATACCGATAACACCCGTCTATCGTGTTGACTTTTATAACGTAAAGAGATATAGCTATCTCCTAGTCGACACTAAATCTGACAAAAGCTTGCTTACTTCTGACCGTTTTGGAGTTACCCTTGGCCTCAGAAGGTTCCGTTGAAAGTAGACACTCCTTTCCCCTGCTCCTCGCCCTGATCCTCGGCGGTCTCGCCGGCATTTACTTCCGATATCCTATATTCTTCAATTTGAACTTTCTCTTCGGCAGCGTCTTTGCCATGCTGGCGCTGCAGTTTTTGGGGCTCCGCCGCGGCCTGCTGGCAGCACTGGTCATCAGCTGCTACACCTATTTCCTCTGGAATCACCCCTACGGCATCGTGGTCATGACCGCCGAGGTGGCCTTTGTCGGATGGCTCATTACCCGTCACAAGGTCGGAATGGTGCTGGCCGACACCCTCTTTTGGCTTTGCCTCGGCATGCCGCTGGTATTCCTCTTCTATCATGAGGTCATGGGTTTCCCGGTCAGCAGCGTCAACATAACCATGGTGAAGCAGGCCTTGAACGGCATTGCCAATGCTTTGATCGCGCGTCTCCTCTTTACCGGACACTCCCTAAGTTCACACACCCTGAAGATTTCCTTCCGCGAGATACTGTACAACCTGATGGCGGTATTCGTGTTGTTTCCGGCACTCATCCTGCTGGCAGTCAGCAGCAGGAGCGATTTCGCCGAAACGGACCGCAGCATCCGTTCCTCCCTGCTGCGTGACAGCCGTCGCGTATCAAGTAACCTCGAGCACTGGCTTAACGCCAGAAGAGTCATCAGCGTAAGCCTTGCCGAACTGGCTGCCACGCTGCCGCCGCAGCAGATGCAGGCGCGCCTGGAGCAGGCCCGGGCCTCCGATCTTTACCTCATGCGCATCGGGTTGCACGACAAGGATGCCGTGGTCATCGCCCATGCGCCCCTGATGGACGATTCGGGGCAGAGTAACCTCGGCAAAAGTTTCGCCGACAGGCCATTTCTCCCCGCCCTCAAACGCAAGCTAAAGCCGATGCTCTCGGAAATGGTCCTAGGGAAGATCGATCCCCTCACGCCGAGGGCACTCATGCTCGCGCCGGTGCTGGACCATGGGCAGTATGCCGGCTACATCGCCGAGGTTTTGAACCTGGACCGGGTGCGCGGCATCCTCGACGAAAATACCGGCGGCATGCTGTACACCCTGGTGGACGGTAACGGCAAGATCATCCTCACCAACCACAAGGACCAGCAGTTGATGACCCCGCTGGTGCGCGGCAAGGGGATGTCGAGGCGTTTTGACGACGGCATCGAGCAGTGGCTGCCGGCCCAGCCTCCCGGTACCCCTACCGGGGAGCTTTGGAGGCAGTCACGCTATGTCAAGAAGTCCAGCGTCGGAACCTTCGCGGAATGGGACCTCATCCTGGAACAACCAGTCGAGCCGTTCCAAAAGACGCTCTATGACCGCTACTCCGACAAACTGGGCCTGCTTTTCGTGATCTTCCTCGGCGCCCTGGCGGTCGCCGAGATTTTGAGCCGCCGCATGCATGCCTCGATCCTGCAGCTGCGCAGTCTCACCAGCGACCTGCCGGCCCGGTTGGCGCAGGGGCAGCAGGTAAGCCTGCCGGAAAGTCCCGTACTGGAGCTTCGCGACCTGGTGGAAAACTTCAAGGAGATGACCGGTTCTCTGACGGCCCGCTTCAGTGAAATCCGACAGTTCAACGAGACCCTCGAGCTGCGGGTTGCCGAGAGAACGGAAGAACTGAGTAGTCTGAACCGTGATTTTGTCAGCTTTCTGGAAAACACCTCTGACTTCATCTATTTCAAGGATGCGGATTCCCGGTTCCGGTTTTGCAGCCAGACCTTGGCCAGCATAACCGGACACGCCAACTGGCGCGACATGATCGGCAAACACGACCTGGAAGTGTTCCCCGAGGATCTAGCCCGAACTTTCGTCGAGGAGGAGTTGCCGGTTTTTCGTGACGGTATCTCCCTGCTTAATAAGACCAACCCGTACTACGACGCGCAGGGGAACCAGGGGTGGGTCAGCACCAACAAATGGCCGGTTTTCGACGAGTCGGGAAAAGTCGTGGGCCTTTTCGGGATCAGCCGCGACATTACCGCGATAACGCTGATGCAGGAGACGCTGCGCCTGGCACGGCAATCCCTCGATCAGGTGCCGGATCCCGTCATGTGGGTGGGCCTGGAGGGGCGCATCGTCGACTGTAACGAAGCGGCCTGGCGCAGTCTCGGCTACAGCCAGCAGGAGCTTTTGGCAAGAAGCATTTTTTCCATAGACCCCGGCGTGACCGCGGAAACCTGGTCCGGCCTCTTCGCGGAATTGAGGCTGCAAAAGTCCAAGCATTTCGAATCGGTCTACCAAACCAAGGAAGGCCTGGACATCCCGATGGACGTTCAGGTCACCTATATTTCCTTTGGTGGCAGGGAGTACCTTTGCGGCGTCGCCCGCGACATCACCGAGCGAAAGGCGATGGAAGACAGACTGCGCAGGAGCGAGGCCAACCTGAACCGGGCCCAGGCCATGGCCAAACTGGGGAGCTGGGAGTGGGATCCCGCCACCAACCAGGTGGTCTATTCGAAGGAAATCTGTACCATCTTCGGCATCGATCGCGACCACTGCTCCGCTGACCTCACCGAGCTATTGAAGAGTTTGATCCATCCCGAAGACCGGGAGCTTGTCCTTGCGGCCGGAGAGCGGGCCAGGCAGACGGGGGTCGGGCAGACCGTCGAGTACCGCTTCGGGCACCCGGACGGATCGCTGCACTGGATCAGGGCCATCGGCGAATTCATCCGCGAGCCGGGGAGACCAGTTACCCTGATGGGGGCAGTGCAGGACATCACCGAACATAAACTCATTGAGCAGGAGCGGCTCGGGCTGGAGCGGCAGATGCTGCACGTCCAGAAGCTCGAGAGTCTGGGGGTCATGTCGGGCGGCATTGCCCACGACTTCAACAATCTGCTCCAGGTCGTTTTGGGGAACTTGGACCTCTCTTTGATGATCCTCCCCGAAGAGATGACCGTCCGTCGTAACCTGGAACAAGCGGTCATCGCGACAGTGCGCGCCTCCGAGCTAAGCGGCATGATGCTCGCTTACTCGGGCAAGGGCATTTTAGCCACCGAGAAGCTCAATTTGAGCGACCTGGTACGGCAAAATGCACCGGTGTTGTCGGCCGCCACCGGCAAATCGGCCACCCTCAAGCTGTCGCTCGATCACTCCCTGCCCCCGGTGCAGGCCGACGCCACCCAACTGCTGCAGGTGGTGATGAACCTGATCAAGAACTCATCGGAAGCAATCGACGGCGCCAGCGGCAGCATCACCCTGGCAACCGGCGTCGGGGAGTTCGACCAGGCCAGCCTCAATGCCAGTAAGCTTGAGGAAAAGCTCCCCGCAGGCCGCTATGTCTGGGTTGAGGTGAGCGACACGGGATGCGGGATGGACGAGACTACCCAGTACAAGATCTTCGACCCGTTTTTCTCCACCAAATTCACCGGCCGCGGCCTGGGGATGTCCGCCGCTCTCGGGATCATGCGCGCCCACCAAGGAGCAATCATGCTGGAAAGTAGCCCCGGAGCCGGCACCAGCATCCGCCTGCTGTTTCCCGTCGCGGCCGGTATGCAGCAGCCCCGCCAGCCCCTGTCGGAGGGGGTCCAGGAGGCTCCCGCCGCCGGACAACGCGACACGATTCTCATCGTCGACGACGAGGAGATGATCCGCACCCTCTCCGTTGCGATGCTGGAGGCCTTCGGGTATGATACCCTGGTGGCGACCGACGGCGAAAAGGCACTGGAAATCTTCCGCAGCGAGGGGAGCAGAATCAGCCTGGTGCTGCTCGATCAAAGCATGCCCACCATGGACGGCCTGGCGGTCTTCAAGGAGCTGCGCCGCATCCGGCCCGAGGTGAAGGTGCTCCTCGCCAGCGGTTTCTCCGAGCAGGAGGTTTCAGCCCGTTACCAGGGGCTGGGCCTGAACGGTTTTATCCAGAAGCCGTTCAATGTTAAGCATCTGTCGGACGAGGTGCTGCGGGTGCTGCAGGAAGCCTAGGATTCGTGCAGTTCGGCGCGCCAGTTCCCCTACCCCCAAGCAGAAGGTCACCCGATGTCCGCTACCCCCCTCATTTCCATCCTCATGCCGGTTCGAAACGAAGAGCGCTACCTTCAGGCGTCGCTCGACTCCCTCTACCGGCAGACCCTCACCGACTGGGAGCTCGTGGCCGTGGATGACGGCTCGCTCGATGCGACCCCCGCTATCCTCGCCCGGGCCGCACGAAGCGACGCGCGGGTGCGCGTCATCCGGCGCGCTGGCGGCGGCCTGGTGGCGGCACTCAACGCAGGCCTGCAGGCCTGCCGGGCACGATTTTTGGCGCGCATGGACGGCGACGACATCAGCCACCCCCGGCGCCTCGCCTTGCAGGCGGCCTATCTCGAAGCGCACCCCGACACCGGCCTGGTCGCCTGCGGTTTTCGGCATTTCCCCCGCGCCAGCCTGAAACGCGGCATGCTCGCCTACGAACAGTGGCAAAATTCGTTGGGGGATCATGATCGGGTTATCCGGGATCTTTACGTGGAGTCTCCTTTTGTCCATCCGGGGATCCTGATCCGGCGCGGGGTGCTGGAACGGCTGGGCGGCTATCGTGACTGCGGCTGGCCCGAGGACTACGACCTCTGGCTGCGCATGGCCGCTGCCGGGATACGCTTCGCGCGGCTACCCGAGGTGCTCCTCTTCTGGCGGGACCACCCGGAGCGCGCTACCCGCACCATGGACGAGTATGCCTCACTGGCCCTGCGCCGCTGCAAGCTCCATCACCTGCGCCAGGGCTTTCTCAAGGGAGTTACCGAACTGGTGATCGCGGGGGCGGGACTGGAGGCGCGGGCCTGGCAGCGCCTTTTGCTCGCCGAGGGGGTGGCAGTTTCCCACTGGCTCGATATCGATCCGCGCAAGATCGGGAGAACCCTGCACGGCGCGCCGGTGCTGCGCCCCGAGGATCTGGAACTGGGGGGAAGAAAGATGATCACGGCGATCGGCCTGCGCGGCGCGCGGGAGCAGTTTCGCCTGGACGCGGGGCAGCTCGGCTGGCAGGAAGGGGTCGATTTTATCAGCGTAGCCTGAGAAGCGACAGTAGCTTTGGCACCCTCAGGGAGAGGATTATTTCTCAGCCATCCGATCTGTTGGAGGTATACTTAGAGCGTTTACCGGCGACCAGCCAGTACGGAAGTCACTTGCCCGGGGAGGTTACTGCGGTGCTGAAATCAATTACCATCCTCTTTCTTTGCCAAATAATCTTGTTACAGGGTTATCCTGCTTTAGCCGAGGACTACTCAGAGTGCATGGTGCGCTGTGACGGCGATTATACCGACTGCACCAACGAGACTCCAGCACCCGAGCCTGAAGTTCAGGCTGCCAAAATCTCCGCCTGCGAGCAAAAGGCGGCCAGCTGCCACGCCGAGTGCGAAAACCTGAAACCGATTGAGCCCCCCTCCGGTACCGAAGACAACCCCAACATCATCCGTAGGTAGCCCGGACGCCTACTTCAGAACCGGTAGCTCACCCAGGTCGTCAGGTAATCAACGTCCTGCGCTGTGCCGCTTTCTCTCAGGAATGGTCCGGCGAAAAAATGGGCCTAAATGGCAACCAGTGAGGTGTGGCGCCCGGGATTCCACTCCAGTTGGAGCTGCCCCTGGCTACCGAGATACCGTGAAGAACTGCCGCTATCGGGACGCACCAACACGACGGCGTTATTATAAATCCCGTCGCCGGCGCTCTCGCGCCAGAAGAAATCCCAGTCCGCGGTCAGGACCAGTTGCCCGGTCAGCTGCAGGTTGAGCGTAGGATCCAGGTTGATCAAGTTGGCGGGACCGATCAAAGCGTCTTCGCTGAAGTAGGCGCCTTTGGGAAAAAGCGGGTTAAAGGTCTGCAACCCCTGATGGTTCCGGTCCCGGTCGCCGCTGGCAATGTCCGCCTTCAGGGAAATTCGGGGACGTAGCGCCAGGTTTTCCCAGCGGTATCCGGTGTCTGAGGCAACCGTCCAGGCACGGATGTCGCCAGCGCCGAAACGACCCCACTGGTAGAGTGCCTCGAAGTTGTAGTCCAGCGGCGGCTTCGCCCGCCAGAGCCTCGTCCCGAGCGAATGCCGCACCTCCCTTGCACTCCCCTGATGGTAACGCGCCTGCCTGCTGTAAAACCCGAGATAATAGAGATCGAGGTTCCCCTGGTCCAGTGGTGGCACGGGAAGCACCGAGTAGAGGCCCCAAAGTGCCCGGTGGTTGTCGGTGCCGTCGTCGAACAGGTGCGGCTTGGTTAGCGCCGGGCGTGTGGCGATAGCGTCCAATTGCCACTCTCCCAGCCGCAGCATCCCCCGCAAGCCGTCAAAGCTCTGGCGCACGTTGGGTCCCTCGCGTAGCGAAACGATGCGCTGGGAGCCGTAGGCGAGTTCCTGGCGACCGGCGCGCAAGGTGAAGGAGGCAGTCGGTTCCGGATCCAGCCTCAGGTCGACGAAAGCCTGGTGCAGATCGAGTTCGTCGCGGTCGGTCGGCCGAGCGCCCACCGCGCGGCCGCATTCCAGGGAACTCTGCAACTGACCGAAGAGCCGGAAGTGCTCCGCCGGGTGCAAATCGGCGTGCAGGAAATAGCGTTGCAGCAGGTAGCCTGAGTCCTGAGGGTCCTTGCCCCAGTTGGGATTTGCGAAATACTCGAAACGTTCCCGCGCCTCCCCTCCCAGGGAAAGATAGCGGGCAGCGCTCGTATCAAGCGGCAGAAACTTAAGCGAATCCCAGAAATCGCTGCGCTTGGCCGGATCCCTCAGATACCGATAGTCTTCGTCGGCACGGTTCAATTGGTAGCGGGGGGGCGCCGGTTGGTCTCCCCGGGCCGGCGCCCTCAGGAAGCCGGCCAGGAGCAAAACCATCATGAGCGCCATCTGGATGATTCGCATAGCAGCTTTCCTTCCTCGCCGCGGCCCCTAAGTTACCTGATTAGCCCCCGAACCCCGTCCTACCCCCATCCCCACCCTGTCCCTCCCCTTGAAGGGGAGGGGCCGTGATAGCAAACAAACTTATTCCGAACATGCGGGAACTCCCCCTCCCCTTCAAGGGGAGGGCTGGGGAGGGGATGGGGGTTGCCATTACCCAAGAGAATGCCGCCATCTCCCTCAAGTCGTTACTTGGCATGCTTGACGAAGGTGCCCTTGGCATACTCGTCGAAGGCCACCCGCAGTTCTTCCTGGGTATTCATGACGACGGGCCCGTACCAGGCAACCGGCTCATTCAGAGGCTTTCCCGCGATGAAAAGGAAGCGGACCGGCCGATCACCGGCGGTGACCGTCACCTCGCTTCCCTCGTGTTCGTAGAGCACGACGGTTTCCGGGCCGCAGATGCAACGCCTGGTGACATCCATCCACCCTGCGCCGACCATTTCATACGCGAAGGGGTCGCGCCGGTCGTCGAAATAACCTTCACCATCCAGAAGATAGGCGATCGCGGTGTGCCCCGACTTGACGCGGTGAGTAAAACTGGTCCCCGCAGGAACGGAGATGTCGAGCAGTTCAGGGTCGATGACGACATCGCGCACCGGCCCGCGCACGCCGGCCACCTCGCCGCAGACGACCCGAATGACCGTTCCTGATTCCAGTGTCGCCACCGGAATATCCGCCGCCTTCACCTCTCGATAGCGCGGGGGCATCATCTTCTTCTCTGCCGGCAGATTCGCCCAAAACTGAAAACCCCACATCATTCCGGTGGGACTTTCCTGGGGCATCTCCTGGTGGATAATGCCGCTTCCGGCGGTCATCCACTGGACGTCCCCGGGACCGATGACACCCTTATTCCCCATGCTGTCGCCGTGCTCCACGAGCCCTTCCAGGACATAGGTTATGGTCTCGATCCCGCGGTGCGGGTGCCAGGGAAAGCCGGCCAGGTATTCAGCCGGGTTAGCGGTATGGAAGTCGTCCAGCATCAGGAACGGGTCGAATTCCGGGACCTGCGAGTAGCCAAAGGCGCGTTTGAGGTGCACCCCCGCCCCTTCGATGGTGGGCCTGCTTTTGTAAACCTTTGCGATGCGCCGTACGGTCATGGTGTATTCCTTTCCAAGTTTAGAAGCGTGCAGAAAGCAGTGGGAATTCCCCTGCTTCTCTGGGTGAAATTGCGGCATTTGTGAGATTTCGGTTCCGGCCCCTACCACATAGTATCAGATTAAATTACGCCTTCAATTCCGCTCCCTATCTCGCACCGTCCCGGTAAAGGATGGCATTGGCGTCGGTCGCCGGCAAGGAGCGTGACGGGTTATCTGGCCTGAGCCTGATCGCCAAGAATGTGGTACCATTTGTTAGACAAACCTAACTGTTTTTCGGACCAAAAGACAGGACCTGACGGGAACCAGCTTCAGTCAGGGGCCGGGGAATGCATGCAGAAAACGCCTGAGGCTCGATCAACGATCGAGCCGCTGCCAGACCGCTTTCTGCAAGTCAAAATTACCCATGGGAGATTAGCCATGATCTGGGAACCAATGACCATAGACGAGTTGGCGGCATATCAGCAAGCGTGCGGGGTGCACGTCGTTAAAATACAGGACACCTGGTGGGTCGAGCCGCGTCCCTACTTTTTCAGGACGCTCTTTCCCCTGGCAGAAATCAACCCGGATTTCAGGCACTATCCGGTACAGCATATGATTGGCGGCGTATTGCATCTGGTACCAAATGGCGTCGATAGCAATACGAGTATGAAACTTTTTCTCTATGACGAGTTGCAGGAGTATTCTGCCGACCGCCTGGCGACCAAGCAGAAATGGGTTATCAAAAAGAGTATGGAAAATTTTAGTGCCAAGCGGATTACCGATATCAGCGAATTTGTCGACACGGCTTTCCCGATATACGAATCTTTTTATGACAGAACCAAATATTCCTACCGGAAAGAACGTTCCCAAAAAGAGATTTTTGCCGACTGGTCCAAAAATCTTTTCGCTTTCCCGAAGATCATGATAACGGGGGCGTATCATCAGGACAAACTTGCGGCTGTCGACATCTCCTACCAGGTCGAAGACCTGATCATCGACGACGTTTTTTTCTCCAATACGCAAAGCCAGGGCCTCAGAGTTACCGACTTCATGGTGCACACGCTTAGGGACGCGGCGGCAGCCAGCGGTGCGAAGTACCTTTTCAGAGGGTTTCCTTGCGGCAAACAGACGCTGGACGAATCGAAGATACGGCGGGGATGCAAAATTTACCGCATACCGGCGCACTGCAAGGTGAACCCGGTGGCACTATTTGTAGGCAGATTATTTATGAATGAGAGCTACAAAAAGTTGATGACGATTACTTCGGACTCCTATCTTGATGCCCATGAGACCAGTGAATTGGTAAGCGGTTAGAAAGCACTGTTGCAGCCTCATGACACGAAGTCCTGCGAAAATATGAATGGTAAAAACTGGCCACTATTCCCGGTTACCAAGCCCCGGTGATTCTGGCCAGTTTTGTTTTAGGGGTGCCGAAGAGCTCAAAGGAATCGCGCCGCAGCAGTTTGTGCGGATTGGTCAGCAGATCGCGGATAACGTACACCAGGAGGGTATCGCCATACGGCACATAGAAGCCGACGGGGACCCCCGTCTCCCTGGCAAGAGCCAGCATGGCGCTGGCTGGTCGGCCGAAAAACAGCTCCAACTGTACCGACACCCCGACCTTTTGGCACTTAGCTATGGCTTCTCGGGCCAGGAGGCAGTCGTGGGTCGCCAGCGCCAGGTCCGGAACCGCACCCGCCAGTTGATCCACCAGTTCAAGAAATCCCCGTCTCGGGTCCACCTCATCCCCCGGTCCGGCCTCGAAATCGCCTTTAACAACCCTGACCCGCACCCCGTTTGCAGAAGCCCAGCGCGCATCCGCGGCACTTCTCTTCCAGCGCGACGGCAAAGTAAGGCTGAAGCGCCAACCGCGCCGGCTGTCATTTAAGGGGAGTTTCCGACTCAGCAGTGCTTCGAGTAGCGCCAGGGTCGGATCGGTTTGGGCGAACTTGTGTGAATCGAAATGAACGCCGTGACCGTTGAGTAGCGCAGTAGTAGCGATGATTTCGGCATAATCAGGATCAAAATTCAAGGCAGGAGGCTTCACTGACAAGTAGAAGCGGTCCCGGGTGGGGCTTTGCAAAAGAGATTTGCTTGCCAACTGATACTCGTGAACGATTTCTTTCGGGTCGTCTCCGGACTTACTGAGTTTGCCCAGAGTCGTGAATAAATCGTGCCCTTGCAGGATTTGGCAAAGCTCGGCGCCTTCTGAAATACTTTGGGGCTTGATAGGGAAGAGTTTGCCCAATCGATAGGCCATTTTTTTCAGAAGTTTTCTGTATTGAGGGTCGTTTGGCTCCATGTCAATTCTCCCGGATCAAGCGGCCTAAACCCGAGCGCTTTTCGGCTCGGGGTCGGACACGAGTTGCGCTGCGAGTTGATCGGCCAGGGGGCTAAGCGCAGCCACGTCCCGCAACCCTTCGAGAAAGCGTGCGGGAATGCCGGAAAGTCCGGTCTGGGCGCCCACCAGCGCGCCAGTCAGGATCGCTCGCGCCTGGTTTTGCCCGCCGCCGTTAACCGCATGGAGCAGCGCTGACTCGAAATCGTCGTGGAAGCGGGCAGCAAGGTAATAGGCCGCGGGAAGCTGGTGGTAAATGGCGCAGGGCATGCCGTACACCAGGGAGACCTTCCAGGCGGGTTCGATGCGGATGCCGGGATCGACCGCGGCTTGAGCCATGAAGGACGGGGTCAGTAAGGCGTCCGGAGAGGCAAAACGGCCGGCGCGGGGCGGATCGGGGTCACCGGGGCGGGGCGGCTGCAGGTTGGCGCTGGTGACGGCATGAAAAGGGAGTTCCCCGCTTTTTACCAGGGCCATGAGCCGATCCGACAGTCTGGCGTCCAGGGGGTGCCCCTGGACTAGTTGGCCCAGCACGGCGCAGTAAGCGACGGTCATGGAGAGCACCGTGTCGTCGCCTTGGGTGAGGACGGCGTTGGACGCAACGCTTTGCGCCAGTGCGCCGGGGTTCAGCGCATAGCGCACCGCCAGGGCAAGGGTGCGCTCGATCGCCTCGGTGGTGTCCGCGTGGCCGCCGGTCTCCCCCCAGGGAAGCTTTTGCTGCACGCGCCGCCGCCAGGCCTCGCGGATCGACTGGCTGGTGTAGCCGCCCGGCCCGCTAATCGGAGTGCCGTCCAAAAGCGGGAAGAACTCCTGATCCATGAGTCGACAAAAATCCGCCTCGTCATAGCGGCCGCGCGCCACGAGCGAGCGCAGCGTGAGCTTCAGGATGAAGCCCGCTTGGGAGGAGTCCCCTTTCTTGAGCCCCTCGTGGTAGCGGCCGGGTAAGGGAGCGGTGTAATCGGTGATCCAGGGACCAAAGTCCCGCCTCAGTTCGGCGAGGTCGTAATACCAGTGCGGGCCGAGAGCCAGTGCATCCCCGATGAAGGCTCCCATGATGGCGCCGGCGGCGCGGTCTTTTAGTGTCGTCTTCATATCAGGCCGGGTTCGCCCTTTCGAAAAGCACCAGGAGATCCTCCAGGATTCCCTCCCCCGCCTCGGCGGAGCGGGCCACCAGGTCATGGCGGATGTAATCGAGCGCCAAAGCGCACCTCTCGGTGTCCCAAGCGCCCCTGATGACCTGGATATTCCCCAGCCCCCAGGCAATGTGCGGCTCGGTGACCTCTTCAAGCCCCGCCTTCAACAGATCGACGCAGCGCTTCATATGTGCCTCAGACGGCTGACCACCCTTCAACAAATGCTCTACCAGTGTCTCGGCGTCCCTCATAGCTATCTCGCAATTAAGCATTAGTCTCCTCCCTCTCTAGCATAGGTTGCCGGTAAACATTAGCACACCTTCACCAGATGGCAACCATCACGTCAACGTTTCGGCTTCAACCATTACCCCAAAGCTGGTCGTCCATAAACTGTCGTCTGATGCGCTCTTCCGGGTTCTGCTCATAGAACTCGCTCTCGGTGAGGGAGAAACTGTACTCGGCAACATACTCAAGGAGCACCTGGTAAGCGGCATTGACCTTGCGGATCTGCTCGGGATGATCCGTATTCCCTGCATCAGGATGGTGCAGCTTGACCAGTTCACGATGGCGGCTCTTGATCTCTCTCAAAGTAACGTGCTCGCCAAGGCCAAATACTTCACGCGCCAGTTTTAATTCCTTGTAGGTCATGGAAAGGTACCCCCATCTCAGTGTCCGGCCCGGTCTGCGCCGTTTCAAGTAGGTAAGACCCTGCGGCTCATTGGGCGCAAGGTGGTTCCGACACGGCAACCATCGCCTATAGCGATGATTGCCACAAAAAGTCTCATTTGCAAAGGGGATTGAGGCGGGCGCTACGATAAGGTCCTGGCACCAGCTACTTTGTGGGGCATCGCCCTCACACGACGGGTGCGGTTTGCTTGTCGCGCAGAGTTTTTTCCGACAAAAGCCGCGCCGCATCACGGTCGGCCAGCCAGAGTAGCCGCCCCGGTTCCGGCTTGATCAACTGCGCAGGAAACTCGTTGGGGTCCGGGGCGCCTTCCAGCACACGCTGCAAAATGGCGGATTTCCCCTTTCCCGCCACCGTGAAAGCCACCAGGGCGGCCTGGTTGATGAGCAGGGCCGTTGTCGTCACCCGGTGCAGGTCCTGCTCGGCCACGTAGACCTCGCAGACCCAGCGGTAAGCCTCAGAAAGGACGGCGGAGCCGGGAAAAAGCGAGGCGGTGTGCCCGTTCTCCCCGAGACCGAGGAGCACCAGGTCGAAGCGGGGAGGATCCACACCGAAAAAGCTGCGCAGGGTCCTTTCGTAGCTGAGGGCCGATTCGTGCGGAGAACTCCCATAGGGGATCGGGTGGATCTGCGTCTCGCCCAGTGGGACCAGGTCGAGGAAGGCACGACGCGCGGCTCCCAGGTTACTGAGTGGATTATTCTGGGGCACCCAGCGCTCATCCCCCCAGAAAAGCTGCAGCGCATGCCAGGGTATTGAACTGCGCAGCGGTTCCTCGGCGAGCATCTGGTAGCTGCGACGCGGGGTCTCCCCGCCGGAGAGCAGCACGGTGAACCGGCCACGCGCCTTCACCGCCTGGCGCGCTTCCTGGGCGAAAAGTTGGGCTACTGCACGACTCAGCGCTTCGCTATCCTCGTACACAGTTACCATTTTGGCGCTCCTCCTAATACCTGACTGGTGCTGCTTACCTCAGCGCGCTCCCTCGACCGGCTTTGGGTTGTACCAGATGCCGTCCTGGGAGATGACCTGGTCCGCCTCGGCCGGCCCCCAGCTTCCCTGGTCGTAGAAATAAAGCGGGGAGAGGTCGCCAAGTATCGGCTCGACGATGCGCCACTGCGCCTCGACCGTCCCCTCAGAGGCGAAGAGCGAGGCGTCGCCGCGCATGGCGTCCCCCAGGAGCCGCTCGTAGGGCTCCATGACGTCCCCTTCGCTTTGGAAGGCAACCAGTTCCACGTCCTCGCCAACCCTCCTCTCCCCCGCCACCTTTACCCGGATGCCGAGCCCGATCAGCACGTCGGGGCTGAGGCGAAAGCGCAGGTGGTTGGAGAATGCCGGAACGATCTCTCCGAAGGTCTCGCGCGGGGGACGCTTGAAGGAGACGGTCACCGTCGTCGAGGTGACCGGAAGACACTTGCCGGCCCGGATGTAAAAGGGGACCCCGGCCCAGCGCCAGGTGTCGATGAAAAGCCGGACCGCCACGAAGGTCTCCACCTGGGAATCGGGTGCCACTCCCGACTCGCTGCGATAGCCCCGGAACTGGCCGCGCACCACGTGCGCCGGGTCGAGGGGTTTCACCGCCCGCAGTAGCCGGGTGCACTCGTCGCGAATCGACTCCGGGTCGTCGCCGTTCGAGGCGTCCATCGAGAGATAGGCAATGATCTCCAGAAGGTGATTCTGCAGCACGTCGCGGATGGCGCCCGCCTCCTCATAGAACCGGGCCCGTCCCCCCATGCCGTAACTCTCGGCCATGGTCACCTGCACGCTCGCGATGTAGTTGCGGTTCCAAAGCGGCTCGAGGATCGAATTGGCGAAACGGGTGTAGTAGATGTTCTGCACCGGCTCCTTGCCGAGAAAATGGTCGATCCGGAAAATCGAGTCGTCCGCGAAACCCGTGTGCAGCACGCGGTTCAGCTCCAGCGCCGAGGCAAGGTCCCGGCCGAAAGGCTTCTCCACCACGACCCGGCTCTCCTTCAGGCAGCCGGTCTTCGACAGCCCCTCGACGACGGTCGCGAACATGCTGGGCTGGATGGCGAGGTAGTACAGAGGTCGCTCAGCCTTACTGAGCGCCGCGCAGAGCTTTTCGTAGGTCGAGGGCTCCCGGTAGTCCCCGTCGATATAGATCAGGGCGTCGCAGAGCTTCTGATAGGCCTCCTGGTTCAGGCCGCGGTGGCTCTCCAGGCTCTCCTTGAGACGCTCCTTGAGCCGCTCCAGACTCCAGCCGGAGCGCGCCACGCAGATGAAGGGAACCTCGAAGTGCCCCCGGGCGGCGAGCGCCTGCAGCGCCGGGAAAATCTGTTTATAGGCGAGGTCGCCGGTCGCGCCGAAGAAGACAAAGGCATCGGAGTGTGCCGCGCTCATGCCGCACCTCCTTTGGGGCCCTTTTCCCCGTGGCCGCCGAACTGCTGGCGCATGGCCGACAGCAGCCGGCCGGCGAAATCGGACTCACCACGGGAAGCGAAACGCTCGAAGAGTGCCGCGCTCAGAATGGGAGCAGGCACTCCTTCGTCGATTGCGGCGCTGGCGGTCCAGCGCCCCTCGCCCGAGTCCGAGACCCTCCCTTGGAACCCGTCGAGGCCGGGACTTGCCACCAGTGCCGCGGCGCAGAGGTCCAAAAGCCAGGAGGAAACCACGGAGCCCCGACGCCAGAGTTCGGCGATCTCGGGGAGGTCGAAATCGTAGCGGTACAGCTCCGGCTGTCGTAGCGGAGCGGTCTCCGCGTCGGCCCCCTGCGTCCCTTTCCCGACGTTGGCGTGGCGCAGGATGTTGAACCCCTCGGAGAGGGAGGCCATCAGGCCGTACTCGATGCCGTTATGGACCATCTTGACGAAATGTCCGGCTCCGCTCGGGCCGCAGTGCAGGTAGCCCTTTTCGGCTCCGGAGAGCTGTGCGCCACGTCCCGGCGTGCGGCTCGCGGCGCCAACCCCGGGTGCCAGGGCGGCGAAGGCCGGGTCGAGCCGCTCTACGGCCTCCTTTTCTCCGCCGATCATCAGGCAGTAACCGCGCTCGCGCCCCCAGATCCCTCCGCTGGTGCCGACGTCCAGGTACTGCACCCCGCGCTCCCTCAGTTCAGCGGAGCGCCGCAGATCGTCCTGGAAGTGCGAGTTGCCGCCATCTATCACAATGTCGCCCGGGCTTAGCTGCGGCCCGAGACTGGCCAGCGTCTGGTCCACAATGGCGGCCGGCAGCATAAGCCAGAGAGCGCGCGGCTGGGCCAGCTTCTCGAGAAGCGCCCCGACCGAGGCCGTGCCGCGCGCCCCCTCAGCTACCAGTGCCTCGACCGCCCCAGGATTAAGGTCATAGACCACCACGTCGTGCCCTGCAGCCATCAGCCGCCGCACCATATCGCTTCCCATACGCCCTAAACCAATCATCCCGATCTGCATGACAATCTCCTGAGCTTGCCGTTAGGTTCAGTTCTCTTCGAGGCTGTTTTCGTATTCAGCCGAGCGCTGCCACCCGCTTGCGCTCCAGTGACTCCATCAGGCTGTCGAAAGGACGGGCGAATTTCTCCACCCCCTCGTCCTCGAGCTGCTGGGCAACGGCACCCAGGTCGATCCCGAGTCCGGCAAGCCGCTCCAAAACGTGTTGCGCCTCCTTGAGCCCCTGTTCCAGGCGCGACGCGGGGTGGCCATGGTCCCGGTAGGCGACCAGGGTTTCCAGCGGGGCAGTATTGACGGTCTCCGAGCCGATCAGGGCCTCCAGGTATTTCACGTCGCTAAAGGCTGGGTTCTTGGTCCCGGTGCTGGCCCAAAGAAGCCGTTGCGGACGGGCTCCGCGGGCGGCGAGCACCGTGTAGCGGTCGCCCGCCAGGATCTCCCGGTACATCTCGCGGGCGACCTTAGCGCAGGCGATGGCACTTTCCCCGACCAAGGACGCGGCGTCGCGCGCCTGCTCCCCGCCCCCCTGGGCGATCTTTTCCAGCTGCGGGTCGACCAGCACGTCGATGCGGCTCAGGAAGAAGCTCGCCACCGAGGCGACCCGCTCCAGGGGAAGCCCCCGCGAAGCCCGCTCGGCGAGGCCGTCCAGATAGGCCTCGGCAACGGCTCGGTAGCGCGGCAGGCCGAAGAGCAGAGTCACGTTGACGTTGATCCCCTCGGCTGCCAGCTGGCGGATGGCGGCAAGCCCTTCCCAGGTGCCGGGAACCTTAATGAACAGGTTAGGACGGTCCACTCGCGACCAGAGCCGTCTCGCCTCGATGAGGGTGCCGGCGGAGTCGTGCGCCAGGTGCGGGGAGACCTCCAGGCTCACGAAACCGTCCCCTCCCTCGCGCCGGTCGTACACCGGCCGCAGCAGATCGGCGGTCATCCGGATATCCTCCACCACCAGTTCCTCGTAGATCTCGGGAACCGTCAACCCCTGGCGGGCAAGGGTCGTGATGGCAGCGTCGTAGTCCGAGCTCTGCGCAATTGCCTTCTCAAAGATGGTCGGGTTCGAAGTCACCCCGCTCACGCCGTCCTCCTGAATGAGCGACACCAATTCGCCCGACACCAGCATGCCGCGGCTCAGGAAATCGAGCCAGATGCTCTGCCCCAGCGCTTCTAGCCGCACCAGCGGATTTTCTCTCATGATAGCTTCTCCTTGTGGCTGTATTTTTCTTGTTCAAGGCTGGCAATCTTGGCGAGCCGGCGCAGGTGGCGCTCGGCGCCGCTGAAGCGGGCCGCCAAGAAAAGGCCCACCAAGGCGCGCGCCTGGTCGTAATCCACCACGCGGCTTCCCAGGCAAAGCACGTTTAGATCGTCATCCTCCACTCCCTGGTGCGCCGAGAATTCGTCGTGGACCAAAGCGGCCCGCACCCCAGCGACCTTGTTGGCAGCGATGGAGGCGCCTACCCCGCTGGTGCAGATGGCGATTCCGCGTGTAAGCTCTCCGGCTGCGACCGCGCGCGCCAGCGGAATGACGAAATCGGGGTAGTCGTCGGCCGGCTCAAAGCAGGCCGGCCCGAAGTCGGTCACCTGGTGCCCCTCGCCCCGGAGCGTCTGGCAGAGCTCTTCCTTTAGGGCAAAGCCGCCGTGATCGGCGGCGATTCCGATGCGCATCACTCCCCCTTCCCGGCGCGGCCGAGCAGTTCCAGTGCGAGACTGCAGACCCGCTCGCAGCTAAAGCCGTACTCTTTCATCACGACCTCCCCGGGCGCCGAGGCGCCGAAATCCTCCACGGCGAGCACCGCGCCGTCAGGGCCGACGTAGCGGTGCCACCCCTGGGGCGAACCCGCCTCGATGGAGAGGCGCGCCCGTACTCCGGGAGGCAGGACCGTGTCGCGGTACTCACGGGACTGCTCGTCGAAGAGTTCCCAGCTCGGCAGGGATACCACACGGGCCCGCACCCCGTCCTTGGACAGGGCAAGCCTCGCCTCGACGGCGAGGAAGAGCTCAGAGCCGGTGGCAATCAGGATCAGTTCAGGAGGGCCGCCTACCGCCTCGGCCAGAACATACCCTCCGCGCGCCACTCCCTCGGCGGAGGCGTAGACGCTCCGGTCCAGGGTCGGCACCGCCTGACGTGACAGCACGAGCGCCACCGGCCGCGCCTTCTGGCTAAGCGCCACCCGCAGGGCCACGCCGGCTTCATTGGCGTCGCCGGGGCGGATCACGACCAGGCGTGGGATGGCACGCAGGCTCGCCAGGTGCTCCACCGGCTGGTGGGTCGGTCCGTCCTCCCCAAGTCCTATGGAGTCATGGGTGAAGACGTGCAGTACCTGCAGCTCGGAGAGCGCCGCCAGGCGCAGCGTGGGGCGTAGGTAATCCGAGAAGGTGAGAAAGGTGGCGCCGAAGGGGATGGTCCCACCGTGGGCCGCCAGGCCGTTCACCAGCGCACCCATGGCGTGTTCGCGCACGCCGAAGTGGACGTTGGCGCCCCCCGGGCCCCACTCACCGCCGATGGCACCCTGCCGGTCGGCCGGGGCGTAGGAAGCACTTTGGAAATCCCCCCTCCCCTTGAGCGCAGTGTAGGTCGAGGGGTCCAGGTCCGCCGAGCCGCCCAGAAGCTGCGGCAGTCGCTGCGCGACGGCGCTGAGCGCCTTTCCTGCGGCGACGCGAGTCGCGATCCCCTTGGGGTCGGCGGGAAACTCGGGGATCGCGTCCTGCCAACCGGCGGCAAGCTCACCCTCCATGACCTGTCGCAGCTCCCGGGCAAGCTCAGGATACTCCCGCACGTAGCCGCTTAAAAACGCGTCCCACTGCTGCTCGGCTGCGCCTCCCCGGGAAAGCGCCCCGCGGAAGAGGCCAAGCGCCGCTTCGGGGATCAGGAAGTCCGGCTCAAGGGGCCAGCCGAGCCGTTCCTTGGCAAGTCTTACCTCCTCAGGCCCAAGAGGCGAGCCGTGCGCTTCGAAGCTGTCCTGCTTGCCGGGTGAGCCAAACCCGATGTGGGTGCGCACCAGCACCAGGGAGGGGCGCTCGGTCTCGTTTTTGGCGCTGTTCAGGGCACGTTCGATGGCGTCCAAGTCATTGCCGTCCTCAACCGTCAGCACTTGCCAACCGTAAGCCGCGAACCTCGCGGCGCGGTCCTCAGTAAAGCAGATCCCGGTCGAAGCCGAAAGGGAGGTGCGGTTGTCGTCGTAAAGGCAGATCAGCTTACCGAGCCGCAGGTGGCCGGCAAGTGAAGCCGCCTCCGAGGCCACACCTTCCATCAGGTCACCGTCCGAGGCCATGACGAAGGTATGGTGGTCGAGGACCGGGAAACCGGGACGGTTATAGCGGGCGGCGAGGTGCGCCTCGGCAAGCGCCATGCCGACGGCGTTGCCAAAGCCCTGCCCGAGAGGCCCCGTGCTCACCTCGACTCCGGGTGTGCGGCCGCGCTCCGGATGGCCGGGGGTGCGGCTTTGCCACTGGCGAAAGCGCCGGATCTCCTCCAGGGGAAGGTCGTAGCCGGTCAGGTGCAGCAGGGCGTAGAGCAACATGGAAGCGTGACCGGCGGAGAGCACGAAGCGGTCGCGGTCGAACCAGCCGGGATGCGCCGGGTTATGCTTCAAGAACCGGGTCCAGAGCAGGTATGCCATTGGTGCTGCCCCCATCGGCATGCCGGGATGCCCGCTGTTGGCTTTCTGGACTGCGTCGACCGCGAGAAAACGTATCGTGTTGATGCAAAGCTGGTCAAGGGTGGTATCGGATTGCGGTTCACTGGTCATCTGCTTACTCCTGTTTCGGGGATGAACCCATCGTTTCGGTGACTTCTTCCCCTTTGGTCTGAGGAAACGGTAATTTTGTTTGCGAGAAAGCTTCCCCCTCCGGGAGAGGGGACTTTTCTGGTTCCAAGGACGCCGAAGGCGCTGGCAAAAACCACCCCCGGCCTGGAGCCTCCCTCACGCCGGCGGCCCGCAAAACTATTCCGAGGTGTCGAGATACTGCAGCGCTTCCTTCGGATAACGCTCTCCGGCGACCTCGAAGGAGTCAAGAGCCGACTCCAGCTCCGACCATACGTTTGCGGAAAGCTTCAGGATCGCCGCTTGGGCGTTTTCCTCCAAATAGCGCAGATGCTTGGTCCCGGGGATGGGCACGATGTCGTGGCCGCGGCGCAGCACCCATGCCAGTGCCAGCTGCGCCGGGGTCACGTCGTGGGCGACGGCTATCCCGCTCAGGACGGAAACAAACTGCAGGTTGTGACTGAGATTGTCAGCCTGGAAGCGGGGATTCTTGCGGCGCCAGTCGCTGGAGTCGAGATCCTCGGCACTCCTGATTTTCCCGGAGAGGGCTCCGCGCCCCATGGGGCTGTAGGCGACGAACCCGATCCCCAACTCGCGCAGGGTCGGCAGAAGCTTTGCCTCGACCCCGCGCTCCCAAAGTGAGTACTCGGACTGCACTGCGCTCAGCGGATGCACCGCGTGGGCGCGGCGCACGGTACCGGGGCCTACCTCAGAAAGTCCGATGAAGCGGACCTTCCCCTCCCCTACCAGATCGGCCAGCGCCCCGACGGTCTCCTCGATCGGGGTGGCGGGGTCCAGACGGTGCTGATAGTAGAGATCGATATAATCGGTGCCGAGCCTCCTCAGGGATCCCTCGACCGACCTGCGGATCTGGGCCGGGCTGGAATCGAGGGCAATCTGTTCCCCGTGGGGCCCGAAGCGCCAGGCGAATTTGGTGGCGATCGTCACGCGTCCGCGCGGCACCTCCTTGAGCAGCCGCCCCAGCAGCTCCTCATTGGTGAACGGTCCATAGAGCTCCGCTGTGTCCCAAAAATTGACCCCCAGATCGAGCGCACGGCGCAGCACCTGAACCGAGGCTTCATCGTCCGGCTGTCCGTAGGCAAAGGACATTCCCATGCAGCCAAGCCCCATGGCAGAGACTTCCAGACCCTGCCCCCCTAGTTTGCGCTTATACATTACAGGCCTCCCTTAACCGTGAAAGCTGCAAGCAGAAAGCTGGTAACGGCTGCGGCAGCAATCTCAATGCCGCTTGTCCAGCACGAGTTTACCAAGGGGCACCGTGCTTATCACCCCGGTCAGGAATAAGGCCCATCCAGCGGCCTTACGCTGCTGCTCGCTCAACCGGTCGGCGAACAATAGAGCGATTCCCGCGCCGAGCGCAACCCTGGTTCCTGCTATGAGAGATAATTCCGGCAAGGTCAGTCTGGACTTCTTCATTGAGCGCCTCCTTAATGGAACCTCATGTTGTCCTGCTTTCAGCAGCATCCGCCGTTAAGTTTCCACCCGGTCTAAACCCCAGCAGATGCAGTCAGGTGCCAGCAGTTCATCGGCTCGCAACTGTCCGTGGCGGATTGCCACAAGTATATCAAGATATCGATGAAACGACAGGCGCTGCCGCATTGATTCAACCAAACCGCTGTTGAGCAAAAAAAATAGCCCATACATGCTATGGGCTATTTTTTTGACTGATGTTACCGTTTGCTCGTTGAAGACAGCACTCTGATCTCCCGAATGGATTGAGCCTGCGTCCCCGCTACTTGACTACGCAGTCGATGACGGCGCTAATCCTGCGGTTTTGCTGGCGTCCTTCGGGCGTGTTGTTGTAGCTCACGCGCCGGGTGGATCCGTACCCTTTGGCGGAGAGCCGCGAGCGGTCGATGCCGAACTTGTCGACGAGGAAGGTGACGACGTTTTCCGCCCGCTGCTGCGAGAGCTTCATGTTGTTCTCGGGGTTCCCCACGTTGTCGGTGTGACCCTCGATGACGGCGGTCGTCGTCGGATACTGTTTCAGGTAGTCGGCGACTTTGGCGATTTCATCGAGGTACTGCGCCTTGACATCTGCCTTGCCGGAGTCGAAGTCCAGCACCAGCGACATGCAGAGCCTTTCCGGGGGGGTAATCTGCTGCACATCAAAGGCACAGTCGATGATCGCCTCGATGCGACGGTTCTTCTGCCGTCCCGCGTCGGTGGCATTGTCGCCGACGGGACGGGTGAAACCGTACCCCTTGGCTGCCAGGCGCGAGCGGTCGATGCCGTAATTTTGCACCAGGTCGTTCACCACGGAGTCGGCGCGTTTCTGGGAAAGCATCATGTTGTGGTCGTAGGTTCCCGCGTTATCGGTGTGCCCCTCGATGACGGCAGTCGTCGTCGGGTATTTCTTCATGAAGTTACCGACCCGGGCCACCTGGTCATGGTATTCCGGACGGATGACGTCCTGGTCGATATCGAATTCAATCGGCAGGGTGACGCAGTACTTGTAGTGACCCGGAGTCGGTTCCGCCGCCGGTACCGGCAAGGGAGCCACCTCGGGCGCCTGGGTGACCGGCGCGGGAGCAGGTGCTTCCTCATGGGCGGCTGCGGCCGCGGGTTTATTGCCGCCGAAAAGGAAGCTCACACCCGCCGTGTACTCCACGTTGTGGTAGGCTTCGTGGCGGAAGTTGTCGTTGCTGAAATCCAAAAGGTAGCGGGCATCGAACCTCAGGGCAATGGAGTCTGTCATAAAAAACTTGACGCCGCCGCCGCCGTTGACGGTCGGTTCGGAGAGATCGCCGCCATTGGCTGCGCTATGTTCGAAGTGAATACCGCCGACGCCGACGCCGAGGTAGGGAACGACAGAGGAATGCGGCATGAAGTTGTAAAGCATATCCAGCCGGAAGGACCAAACGGAGTTGTCCTGCTTGGTGGCAAAGGTCTCGGCGCGCACGTAATCCCCAACGAGTTCTGTTTCCCAGTTGTCCGTCAGGTCATAGCCAAGCCGCAGGCCGTAGACCAGGCGGTTTTCGCGCAGTCCTTGATTCTCGTCAAAATGGTAGCCTCCGACAAAGGGGGAAAGGGAAACCGCTCCGGCCCTTTCCCCGGCTTGCGCCAAACCGGACAATCCCAGCACGGCTGAAACGATCATGCAGCTAATAATTCTTTTCATGTGTGTAGCCTCCTTAGTGTGAAGGGTTTCCCCTCAAGTTGGACCATACCAGCGCGCTGCTGCCGAGCCTACTTCATGGTTCTCCGGCAATGAGGTGCGGCTGGTACGCTTGCGGTTTGACCGGTCCCCGCGTGCGGCAAATTGCCGTGGACCGATCCATGCTTTTTGAGGTGATTACCGAGAGTTGCCGCAGACCAGTGGTCTTTCATGATACGACCTCGGGTAGCCAGCCTAGTTAACGACTACCAATATAACTTTAATTCAACCCATGTCAACCAACTCATTATTTTTCCAACCCCTCCCCTGGCACGGGCCAAGGCCCCCGAAATGCGCCGCGTCGGCGCCGAGGCAGACTAAAAATGAGCGCAACTCGGAGGCAAGCCCGGGGGCGGAGTTATCAGCTCATGAGATAAAAAACCTGTGGGCAAGGGAGGCAAAAACGTTTATTATTTGAGGAGTTCAAAAAGGTAGGAACGGCAATAGGGCAAAAAGGAGTCCTCAGATGAAGATCATACCGGGATCCCAGCAAGTGACGCTGGCGGCCCAAGCAGCCCAAAAAACCGAAAAGACCGTATCCTCCTCCAAGCTGCAAGCGGCAGCCAAACCGCCCCGCACGACGGATCAGGTCGATTTCTCCGCCTCTCTCGGCGCCGGGCTAAAGGCTCAGCAGAACCAGCGGGCCGAACGGGTGGAAGCGATCAAGTCTCTTGTCAAGGCTGGCACCTACCAGGTCAGCTCACAAAAGGTCGCGGAAAAGATGCTCTCGACGTTCCCTGACTTTTAGCCCCAAACAAACGTGCGCCTAGCAAAGCTGAGGCCGCCCAGTTGCAGGCGGCCCCAAGCGCCGGCGCTTCATGGCACGTCAAACCCGTTAAGCCTCACCGGCCGCACCCCTCCCCTCAGAAATCCACCATTCCCACAATCTTGCGCAAAAGCAGCAGCACGTCTCCGGAGTCGATCACCCCGTCGGGACGCGGGACGCCGTTTACCAGCGGCGCCAGGTCCCCGTGCGCCAGCGTTTGTGGGCTCGCCTGCTCCAACCCGAGCGAGACCCTGAGCGCCTGCGCCGCGTCCCGGATATCGACGAGCCCGTCGCCGTCTAGATCTCCCATAATGATCGGGACCCGGATGATGTTTCTTTGGACGGTGCTCACCTTGCCAGTTGCGTCCGTTAGGCGTGCCGTAACCTGGAACGTGCCGGGGTGATCCAGGGCAATGCTCTGCTGGAAGGTTCCGCCTTGAAGCACCGAAGCATAGCTTTTTCCCGCGACCTCAAGCGTCAGGCTCGCTCCCCCACTCCCTGCAGCCCCCCGAATGACGATGCCGGAAAGCTCGGTCCTCACGTCCTCGGCAGGCTCCAGTATGGCGAGAGATCCGGCTGACGCCAGGGTCACGCTTCGTTTCACCCGGGAGACCCTTCCCGAAAACGAGGCGGAGAACTCGATAGTGTTGACACCTTCCTGAAGTGTGCCGCTGCCGGTGCAGCGGCCATTGACGACGGTCAGTGGCTGCGGTTGTGCGCCGTTCACGGAGAGCGAGACGGCGGCGCCCGGCGTCACCGTGCCGGTTGCGGTGAAAAGCGGCTGGTCAGTGACGCTGCCGTCAGCCGGCATGCTGAGAAGAATCTCGGGCGCCGCCGCGTCGAAGCTGATGGCGAGCCTTTGGGTGGCCCGGTTCCCCGCGCCGTCGAGCGCGCTCACCTCGATGCTGTTGTTCCCGGCGGCCAGCAGGATGGCGCTGCTGAAAAGCCCCGCCTGCGCGCTCAGATCGACCCCATTCACGGTCAGGCTCGCGATCCCCGAGGCATCGGAGGCAGATCCCGTGATGTTCATTACAGGGTTTGCGGTGGCAGCTCCGGAGGATAGCGTGGAGAGTGACAGCAGGGGCGGGACCAACTCCTCGCTGACAGCGAGGGGCTGGGAGCTCGCCAGCGCCGCGTAGAAATTGCCGTTGCCCGATTGCCAGGCGGTGATGACGGCCGTTCCGGCCCCCTTGATGACGACCTTATCCCCTGCTATCCCGGCGACGCTTTCGTCCGAACTTTGATAGCGGACGGAAAGCCCGCTTGAGGCGGAGGCGACCGGCGTGAAGGGTGGATCCCACCGGCTCTTGGTGGGAAGCGGGGCGAAATTAATCGACTGGCTCTGCTTTGCTATGACAAAAGTCCGGACTACCTGAGGAGCCCCTTCGAGCTGCTCGCTTCCTGCCAGGGACGCCGTGATGACGACCTTCCCGGCGCCTAATATCGTCAGGTCGTGAGAGCCCGCGTCAATGCTCGCCACATCCGGATCACTGCCGTCCAGGCTAAAGGATACGGCAAGCCCGTTGCAGGCCGAGGCCTGAATGACGCTCGGCGGATCCCCGAAAGTCCTGTCGCCGGGCTGCGGAAAGATTATTTCCTGGCAGGCTTTCACCACGGTGAGTGTCTGCAGACTGCTGCTGGCCGGGGCGTAGTCCGAGTCCCCCGGCTGGCTCGCCGTGAGGGTGCCACTCCCCACGTCGCTAACGCTAATAGTGCCCCGGGAGTCGATAATCGCAATGGTGCGCCCCGTCACGCTGTCGGTGACCCCGAGCGAGCCGCCCGGGTCGGTGGAGTTTCCGCCGCTTGAGAAAGTGACCGGTATTGTGCCGCCCGGGTCCCAGGGAGTCGGGGGGGAATTTCCCCTCGTGATGGTCACCTTCAGGGGAGGACAGGGAACCCCATAGGTGCAGGTTACCGAAGCCAGGTCGATAGTCTGGGGCTGAGTAGTGGGAGTGGTGGCCTGCGGACTGTAGTAGAGATCGGATTCTATCAGGGAACCGCCCCCGTGGGTGCCGTCGACCGTATAGCCGCGGGCTCGCACCCGGGTCCCCGCGGGAAGACCCTGGGGAAGCGTCTTGGTGAGGTCGCACTCCCATCCGTCCCTGGCGACGGTTCGGGCCCCAAAGCCGAGCAGGTTCCAGGCCGCGGGAGTGGCCGTGTCATCAAAATACTCGAAGTAGACCATCCAGAGCTCCGGTCCGGACCCCTGGCGCAACCAGCTGATGGTCTGGGCCTGAGGATCCACCTGGAGCAGTTGAGCAGCCGATCTATTGCTGAGCCTGGCCAGCGTGTGCCTCCCGGTGTGATTCAAATCCGCGAAGTCGCCCCCCACAACGATCTTTCCGTCCGGCTGCAGTTTGACCACGGATACCGTACTCAGGGGCAGGTCAAAAAGATGCGTAAATTCGCCGACATCGAACCCGAGGTCCAGCACCCCGTCAGGTAACAGCCGGGCGATACTGTTACGGGGGATCTTAGCCCCCGAGCTTGGATCCTGGACATAACTCATCAGGCCGCCGACAAGTATGCCGCCATCGGTTTGCAGGGCGATGGAGGCGACGAAACTGCCAAACGAGTCGTCGGATCCTATTCCGACCTTGAAGCTGGTGTCAAGATCACCTTTTTTGGTAAGGCGCAGCAGGCTTAGGGCCGGTTTGTCAGGATCGGTATCCGGATAATCAAAGTCCCCCCCCACGAGTATATTCCCGTTGCGGTCCAGGGCAATCGAGAGGATGGTGCCGGGACCAAAGGGAGTCGCAAGCTGTGTCGTGAATTTCCAGTTTTCATCGATAATTTTCGCAGGATCGGAGGAGTCGGGGTTGAGCCGCAGCAGGTACCCCTCGTCAGTGCCGACCAGAATCCAGTTGACGAAACCGTTGTTGAGGTCCGGTAGCCGTTGGATGGCGATCGAGCGAATGCCGCCCGGGATGAGACTCGCATCGATGCTATAACCGTCGTCCTCCAGGATGATCCTGCCGTCCGGGGTGGAGGTTTTTTTCAGGCGCAGCAGCTTCGTAGCGCCGAAATCCCCTGCGAGGTACACCGTTTCCTTCCCCTGGGTTCCGCCCGGCTCCAGCAGTGCCACCGATGCCGTCACCCCCGTAAAGGTACAGGCCGGAAGGGTGTCGTCAAAAGATTTCGCGGCACCGCCTGGATCAATGCCGACCAGACAAGCCGGGACGGGAAGGTCGGCACTTCCGGCCCGAGTTGAGCCAAGGAGCACGCTTTGGTCCTTCAGCACCGAAAGGACAAAGGGGAATTCACCGATGGAGGTTTCTGACAGGGCGTGGTGGGAGTCGTCCAGACTCCAGTCCTCATTGAACCGGACGTAATCACGCCAGCCCTTACCCTGGACGGTGTTGAAAGCACCCACAATGTTCATCCTGCCGTCCGGCTGCAGGGCCATGCCGTCCACCAGTCCGCCGACATCAAAGAAGGTGCCATCACCCAGATCGAAAAGATCCTGAAAGTTGCTGTCGGGAACATCATCGTCCAGCGCCCCTCCCGGGTAGAAGCGCGCCAGCGCTACGCGAGGCACCTCGGTTGCGCCAGGTCCCGCGGCGCTGAATTCCCCGCCTGCCAGGATCTTCCCGTCCGCTTGCAAGGCGACCTGGTGAACGGCGCCATTAAAGCTAGGCGGAGCAAACGAGACGGCGGCGCCATGGGGCTCGAAGCGCACCAGGCGAGAAGTTGAGGCAAGATTTTCCGACGCCAGTATGCATCCGTCTGGCTGCACGACGATGGAGCTGACCGGGCCCTCCGGATTCGGTGTGAAGCCCAGAGCAGTACCGTCGCTTTGGTAGCGCGCCAGAAAGGTCGGGAAATCCCCGCCAACGAGGATATTCCCGTTGGCCTCCGCCGCCAGGGCCAGCACCGTCCCTCCCGGAGCCGGGGTGAAAAGGGGATCCAGGCCGTAGCTGTCTGCCGCGGCACCGGTTTGGAATCTGGCAATGTTCGCCCTCGGCCGGGCAAAGTTCCCGGCCACGATGATCCGGTTCGGGCCCTGCAGCAAGATGGCAGCGACCTCGCCGTCCAGGTCGCCGAAGCCGGGCGACCCCGGCGGGGCAGGCGACGGGAGGTAGGCTCCCTCCGGTGAAACCCTGATAAGGCTCAGTTTAGCTGGCCCTATCCCCTCAAAACTTCCCCCCGCCAGGATGGTCAGGGGGTTTCCCTCTGCGTCCCTTTGCAGGGCTAGGGCCTTAACGCTGACCGCTGCCGCGGTCGCCAGGGGATTGAAACTGTCCAGCAGCCCGCCGCCGTCCAGACGGGCCAGGCCTCGGCGCGGTTGGGAACCTCCGGCGGTGCTGACGTTGGTGAAGCTCCCCCCGATGACTGTGCTGCCGTCTGGCTGGACTGCTATGGCGCTGACCGGACCATTCACCGATACATTGAAGCTGCTGTCGCGCCTGCCGTCTGACAGCAGCCGGACCAGGTTCTGCCAGAGGGTGCCGACAGTCGGCTTGAATGACCCACCGATGATGATCCTGGCCTCGTTGTAGCTGTCCGAGAGCGGGTCTGTGTCCAGGGGAAGGACCGCTGCAGCCTGTATCCCGCGCACCCCGCTGCTGGCGGTGATAACAGTGCTGTAGATCCGGAAGCCGTCCAGGACGGGATACAGGGCGTGGACCCGGCCCGGAAACAGCCCCATAATGGCCATGAGCAGTAAGAAGGAGCTAAGGGTTTTCATTGCACTCTCCGCTGCCTGACCGGTTGCGCGCTGCGGGCCGGGTTCCCTGGTTGCACCGACTAGCGCTCCTGGATGTGGATGATCTTCTTCAAGGGCTTTAGCCCGCTGTTACTGATGATCTTCACTCCGCCGGACCTGCCGGTCATCTGCGGACCGCGCCTGCCCCCCTTGTCGCTCCAGTTGGCAAGGGGGAGATCCTGGCTGTTTCCGCTGGAAAGCGCCACAACCGCCTTACCGTTCAGGACAGTGCTCTCCCCGCTGTCGTATCCGACCCTCCAAAGGTAGGAGACACCCTGCGTGCAGGGGACGGCGGAGGGCTTGAAGGTCGTGAAGCAAATCGAGCCGCTCGACAAGGCCGAGGGAGTGGAGAGCAGGCGCTCGCCGCCGAAATCGCCGGCGGCGCCATCGAGCCCTATTTTCCACCCATTAGATACGGAGGTGTCAGGCACCCCCGAATTGGTCACGTCGCTAAGACCGGCTGGCGTAAGTGCGCTGGCACTGCAGGCGGGATTGATGGTATCACCGGCCGTGTAGCACGGCTCCTTAACGCCGTAGAGGAACCGAGCGGCCGTCATGTCGTCCTGATTGAAGAAATACCTGCCGGTTCCGAAGTAGAGCCAAAGGTTGTGATTCTTCCGGTCCTGCAGCTTCGAGATGGCTCCGGTCACCGGACCGATGCCGTCGATCACCTTGCTCGCCACCCACTGGCCCGGATTCGGACTCTCCAAGGTCAGGAGCCTCAACACCCCCCCCTTGACCCACCCCTCACCCGGATTCACCTGTTGGGTATATCCCAGGTAGAGCGCATTATCCTCGTAGTAGCCCGGCGCCTGGAGGTTCCAGCGATCGGTGTCTATGCCGGCCCCGCTCAGGTTCCCTCCGAAGGCATTGGGGATTCCGGTATCGATCACCCAGTAATTAACATTCTCGATGAGCGGCGGAACCGCGCCGAGGTCGACGACGAAGAGTTTCAGGTTCTGGTCAGATTTTCCCTGGAATTGGCAGGAGTTCGGGTCGACGGATCCGGTCGGGCCGGAGGCGAATACCGCAAACCACCTGCCGTTTCTGTCATGATCGTGGGTCAAGGAATTCAGTCCGGTGCGTGCGTTTATCTTGATGATCGCTGCGCCCGAGGTGGCAAAGCCAAGCCCGGGCGGGGAGAATTCCCAAAGTAGCGTCGGAGGGGAACCCGTACCGTCCTTGTTCTGCCCCGTCACGTCCAGGGCAAAATAGGACGAGAAGCCGGCGCTCTGCAGCGGGGACTTGACGCAAGTCCCCGTGACGCCCTCGCTGCACAAGGGCTCCCCGGGCCGATCCCCCCGGGCCGCCCCGCCAAGCCCCATGCCGCCGATCAGCACGGTGCGCCAGTTGGTCCCGCCAGCAGGATTCTTGGTGCAGTTCCAGTAGCTGCTGCGGTCGCAGAGGGAGGGGGCCCCGAGGCTCACATCCGCGAGGGTGATGCTCCCGTCCACGTACTGCAGGTGCGAGTAGTTGGGGTCCATCAGATACCTGAGATAGGGGAGGGTGTTTTTGGGGATGTAGGCCCACTCCTCCTTGCCAAGCCCGCTTCCTCCGGACAGGCTGGCCTTCTGGCTGGAGGGCCAGCGGGTGCCGGACTCGGGCTGCAGCGTCAGTCCACCAAGCCTGAAGGCGTGCAGCATGCCGTCATTGGCTCCGACATAGACCGTGCCCCGCCCCTTGTAGGCGCTCTGAGCGGTAAAACTGCTGTACGAGGTGTCGGCGTAGCCCTTGGGGGGTGCCAGGTGGTAACTTCCCAAACTCGTTGTCGACTGCAGCGCCGGGGTGGAGGAAATGATGTCTCCGAGCTTCCAGACCCTGTTGTTGATGCCGTCGGCGGAGACCCCGCGGCTCCTGGTGCCTGAGGCGGCGTCGTCCGTCCCCTGCACGAACGAGACGACGCTCTGTGCGTCGGACGCGCCCGCCGCCTGCAGCAGCGCCTGGTTACCCGCATTCGAGCTGTCCAGGAAAGGGATCAGGTGGCTGCCGTCGGTCTGGGTGTAGAGGGTCCTGTCGCCGGCGTCTCTGTTCCAAAGGCTAAGGCCCGCGCGCCAGAGGCTTTGGACCGCATCCAAGGTGACGCTCAATGGGTAGCCGGCCGGCTGGACCGGGTCCTTGGAGCCGTTACCGTCCGCGTCAAGAAAGAGCTGGGCCTGGGTTGCCTTCAGAGTGGGGTCGTAGCTGAACTGAACGACGCGATCCTTCTTGAGATCGAGTGTGTGTGAACCGCCGGTGTCCTCCCTGATCGTGCTGGCGCCCCCCGAGCTCCCCGTTATCATAGGGTCGATGTAATACCAAAGGCCCTGCATCTCACCGATCCAGGATACCGAGGTGACGCCGCCGTCGAAGCTTCGGTTCGGATAAAATTGCTCCTGCAGGTAGACGGCGCCATTATTGTCGCCGCTGGAAAGAATGGAGGCACCCGTTCCCGAGTTGGCCGCTGATCCTATCTGGGTGAGGATATTCCTGAGGGCGGCCCCCAGATCATCGGGATTGCGCGCGCTGACGATACTGCCGCCGCCTTTGGACGCCACCAGCTGCATCATCTTCTCAGGCACCCCCTCGTCACTGGTCGTGCAGTTGCCGCTGGCATCGTAGCTGCCGCACGGGGCGCCGGTATAGACAACATAGCTGGCAAGGTAATCGCCCAAATTCTTGATCGGATTTAGCAGGTTGGAAATGTTGGTGTTCCTGGCGATCCAGGCAAGATCATCGAGATTGTAGCTCCCCTGGTAAGGCGGAGCAGCCGAGACGGGGTCGCCAGTTTTGGTCGTCTGCAGCGCGGGCCTGCCGTTGGCCGCATCGACCAGGTAACCACTCAGGCCACTGGCCACGTAATTGTTAACGACATCCTTGCGGTCCGCGGTCGACATGCCGTCGGTAATGATGAGGATATTGTTCCTCTGACAGGCAAACTGCACTGGCGGCCAGGCCGGATCGAAATCGGCACTCTGGAGCCGGAGGTCGGGCCGATTGGCAAAGTACCCTATCGCTTCGTAGAACGACTCGGCCAGAGGGGTCCAGGAATTCGCCGTCACGGCGTCTAGGGAGGCAATGAGGCCGGAACCCTTGGTGTGATCGCCCAGCGGGGAGTGGTTCAGGTAGGAGATGATCCTGCCACCATCAGAGGGTGAGTCCTGGGTGCAGGGACCCGAGGAGCAGTCGGTGGCCAGGCGGCATTCCCTTTGGGGGGAGGGATCACTCTGGCAGTGCTTGAGGCAGGAGATCTGACTCCCCTGCTGGCTGCATTCAGATCCCGCACCGTCGTAGTTGAAAACCATGGCTCCGAAGTTGATGGCTCCCTTGAAAGTCTGGATGGCGCCCTGGGGAGCTGGATCCAGATGAACACGGGCAGAGAGTGTTGCGGAGAGCGTTCCCAGATTGGTGATGCCGGCGTCGAGAATAAAATCGGGCAGGTTCACGCTGGTCCCGGACATGTGAACGCTTGACGAAGGATCGGTCAGCGTCGGGGCCGGGAGGGCGCTGCAGAAAGCGCTCATCTGATTCGTGAAACAAGAAGAAATGCTCCATACCCTGCTGGCTGTGTTATAGCAATGCCCAAGGTTTGCCAAGCTGCAGGCGTTTTCGCCTGCGCTCGGCAGGATCGAAGCCGGGATATAGTGGTAATAGCCCGCGTACCTCAAGGCGCAATCCGTGGCAAGCTGCCCGTTGTAGTCCTCCAGGGGCTTTCCCTTGGCCAGGTTCAGGAAACAGCCGCTCATAATCTCCGTGTTAACCCACCCTTTACTGGGTATCGTATTGGCCGGAGGGTCAAAGTGATTGTTCAGGCAGGCTTGCGCTGCCGCCCCGAAATCATCGACGGCTCCAGTCTGCCAATCGGTCACGGCCTTGGTACAGGGAACCTTATTGAAACGGGCCGCGTATACCTCGATTGAGCTGGCCCCTCCGTAGCTTGCCCGATACAGATACCCACTTTCCCCGGGGAGCGGCCCACGCACGGCGAAGCTGACCGGCGAGTTCCCGACCATCTTGACGAACCTTTTTCCCCGGCAGCCGTGGGTCTCGGACTGGAGCCAGTGGTTGACCGTATCGTAATTCCCACCGGTGAGGGCCTTTTTCTCGATGTCCAGCTTGCTCGTGGTGAGCCAGTTCAGGAAGTTGCCGGTCGCCGTGACATTCACCACGGGGTTGGCTATGTTGACGCACAGATAGCTCGTCGCAGCGGCATTGCAGGAGGAGGTCGGGATCGGGTTATTGAATAGCTCGAAGTACCCCCCGGAACTATTGTAACTGTAGTTTTTTGCCGGATCGAAGTATCCCGTGTACGGAGAGGACGACTTTTCAAAGGTATCAGCGCTGTCATCAAGACAGTAGTTATCGGAATTGGTATAGGCAAGGTCGTACATGCTGGCAGAGTTATCCATCATGAGCAGGAGGTTAGGTTTGAATCCTGAGACATCGGGAGGCGTGCTGCAGTAATTGCGCATATTTGATACATCCCCCCGGGCGCTCGCCGGGAAGAGGGTCAGCAGCAGGTTCATGATGCATAGCAAAGCGAGCAAAGCCTTGCCTGCGCAGCTGGAAATTGCCGAATTCATGTCAAAGCCACCTCACCGGGGTGCCATGCCCCGGGCTGCTATCTTCACCGGACAAATTATTACAACTTTCCAATCTGGTAAGTATAGCCGCAGTAATGAGGAAAAAAAGCCGGGACTGACCTAAAAAGGTGAACCCGGCGGCTGGGAGGGAGAGGGATATCTGGGGGGAGTTCCTGTGGTGTCCGGTACCTTTAATCGGGGAGTGCCGCTGCCCCCTGCCGCAGGTGCGCAACCGCGGTACGGATCAGGTCGCCGACCCGGGAGAGATCGGCCTCGTCGAGGTAATTGCTGCGGGGCCAAAAAAATCCCTTCAGGCCGTCGTGCCGGCGCCGCGGGACGATGTGGATATGCAGGTGGGGTACGCTCTGGCTTACCCGGTTGTTCATGGCAATGAAGCTTCCCTCCGCTTCCAGGGCGTCTTCGACGGCACGCGCCAGGAGTCGGGCGGCCGTGAATAGAGGGGCGATCAGCCGCCCGGGCAGGTCGCCCAGGGTTTCGTGGTGCTCGCGCGGCACCAGGAGGAGATGGCCGGGGAAAAGGGGACGGCGGTCCAGAAAAGCGACCGAACTGTCATCCTCAAATACCAGGCAGGCCGGCAATTCTCCTCTAATGATGGCGCAGAACCGGCATTGCTGCCGCTCCTCCGCATCATGCTGACCGGCACCTCTTGGCACATTTTTCATTGCACTCTCCCCCCCGTTGCCTGAACAGTTCCCCCACCAGCGCCCTTATTGCCAGATTTCGTAGCGGCGACCGGCGGTCGCCCAGCCCAGGGGACTTGTTATGAGCGTCAGAGTTAGGGCGGCCGCCGGTCGCCCCTACGCCATTAACGAGCTTTTGGTAAGATTCTATCCGTGCCCGAGGACTTAACAAGCGTGCCCCGAAAACGATTTCCCCCTGCGAATCCCCGTCGGCCGGTCCCTGCCGCTGACCGCCAAGGAGAGTTTCGTCCCGCGCAGACCGAGAGTTTCCAGCCCACCGTTGACACTTGAAGTGCGCCCCACACTGGCTAAAATTAATTAAGACCACCAGCCACCGAGGTACCTATGAAACCCTTTACCCGCGTCGTCGTCAGTCTCCTCACGCTGCTCTTCTGCTCCTCAACGGGAAGCGCGGCAGTAAAGCTCAGAGACCTCTGCGCCGTCCACTATCCAAGCGATGTACGCATCGACTGGAGTTGCAAGAAGCTGAAGTGGACCGACACCCCGCAGGGACTTTTCGGCGAGCGTTGGCCGGACGTGCTGCGCTTCAACCGGCTGGACCGGCGCCACTTCTTCGGCGGCGTATCCATCAAGGTCCCTAAGAACCTGAAGCAGATCGATCATTTCAGTCCGATGCCGCTCAATTACCCCGAGGCAGCGGGGGATGCGAAATTCATCCTGATCGACCAGACCGAGTCCTTCCTGGGCGCCTATGAGAACGGCAAACTGGTGCTTTCCTTCCCCATCGCCGTCGGCACCGAAAATCACCGGGTCCCTAACGGCATGTTCCAGATCAGTGCCGCCGATCGCCGGCACGAGTCCAACCTTTACACCGTGGAAGAGATCGGCCGCCCCTACCCAATGCACTACGGGCTCAGGTTTTTCATCGACAAGGAGGCCGAAGGGTGGCCCTCCTACTGGATCCACGGACGCGACATCCCGGGGTATCCCGCCTCCCACGGCTGTATAGGCCTCTATGACGAGGAGATGCAATATGACTATTACAGCGCTTACGACCGGGTGGTGGATAAACCGTATTACCACGAACTGACCAAACCCTATCTTGACGGAGCCCAAAGACTTTACCGGTGGGTAGTCGATCCCAATAGCGACCCGGGGACCTTTCACTCGATAAAGGGGCCCAGGGTGCATATCATCGGAGAACCGCCACTCTAGGAAAGGCAACCCCTCCTGACAGGGCGGGCTGAACTAATCAAAGTGAGGTAGAGCCATGTCACAGGCAGAAGAGGATAAACTCGAAGAGAAGAAGTCATTGTACTGCTACGACTGCGCAGAAGAACGGATCTTTGTCTGGACTACCTGGGATGGCGTTGCCTATTACGGCTACCCTGCGCTTCCGGAATTTGGCTGGGAGTGCACCATGTGCGGCAACAGGATCCGCGTCAATGAAACCCTGCCCGAATTGGGGGAAACCATTCCTGCGGGAGGTGAAGCGGCCCGGAAGCCCTGAGTTTCACTCCGGAGCGAAGCGGCGAAAGAACCACCTCTTGATCCCTTCCACGGTCACCAGGTAGCAAAGAAGCAGGGCGCTTAGCATCAGAAAAAAGAAGCCCGGGGGCGCCAGGAAGCCGAGATCCCGGCCGGCCCCGGTAAAGGGTAGTAACGCGGCGACCGCTACCACGGAGAGCGAGCAGGCCAACAGCCAGGGGTTGGGACGGCTTTGGAAGGGGCTGCGCCGGGTGCGGATCACGAAGATGACCAGCACCTGCGTCGCCATGGACTCGATGAACCAACCGGTGTGAAAGAGCCTCTCCCCGGCCTGAAAGACCACCAGCAGGAGATAGAAGGTGAGAAAATCGAAGACCGAACTGACCGTACCGATAATCAGCATGAAGTTGCGGATGAAGGTCATGTCCCAGTGCCGGGGCCGGCTCAGGTAATCGTCATCCACCTGGTCGAGCGGTATGGGAAGTTCCGACACGTCGTAGAGGAGGTTATTGAGCAGGATCTGCACCGGCAGCATGGGCAGAAAGGGGAGAAAGAGCGCGGCCCCGGCCATGCTGAACATGTTGCCGAAATTGGAACTGGTGCCCATCATGATGTACTTCATGATGTTTCCGAAGGTGCGCCGCCCCTCCAGGACGCCGGCATGGAGCACCCCCAGGTCCTGCTCCAGCAGGATCAGGTCCGCCGCCTCCTTGGCGACGTCTACAGCACTGTCCACCGATATTCCCACATCTGCCGAATGGAGCGATGGCGCGTCGTTGATGCCGTCGCCCAGATATCCCACCACATGGCCGCGCCTCTTGAGCGCCAGGATGATCCGGTTCTTTTGCACCGGAGTCACCCGGCAAAAGAGGTTCGCCTGCTCCACCCGCGCTTCGAGGGCCGGGTCGTCCATCTCGTGGATCTGCGCGCCGGTCAGCACGCCGCTGATCGCAAGCCCCAGTTCGCCGCAAATATGCTGGGTCACCAACTCGTTGTCGCCGGTGATGATCTTGAGCGCCACCTGGTCGGCGGCGAGCCCCGCCAGGGCCGCCCGGGCGCTTAACTTGGGTGGATCGAGAAAAGCGGCGAAACCCGCCAGCACCAGCTCGGATTCATCATCCACCACGGCGTGGAGATGGTCTTTGGCCACCGGTCGCGTGGCGATCCCCAGCACCCGGAAGCCCGCGGCGCTCAGCGACTCGAACTGGGCGTTGATGCCCAGGCGCGCCGCATCGTCCAGCGGCCTGAGATCCCCCGCCGCGCCCGCCTGGTAGCTGGTCGACAAGCGCAGGATGTCCTCGGGGGCCCCTTTCACCACCAGCGACCTTTGGCTGCCGTTATCAAGGAGCACCGATATGCGGCGCCGCTCGAAGTCGAACGGTACCTCGTCGATCTTGTGCAATCCGCTCGTATCAATCTCGGTATGCTCCAGGATCGCGTCATCCAGGGTGCTCTTCACGCCGGTTTCGAAAAAACTGTTGTAATAAGCGAGATCCAGCACCCGCTGGCTCTCCTGGCCCAGCGGATTCAGGTGGCGCTCCAGGTGGATGCGGGCCTCGGTCAGGGTGCCGGTCTTATCGGTGCAAAAGACGTCCATACTCCCCAGGTTATGAATCGCGGCGAGTCGCTTGACGATTACCTGGTGTGCCGCCATGCGCAGCGCGCCCCGCGACAGGGTAACCGACACCACCATCGGGAGGAGTTCCGGGGTAAGCCCCACCGCCAGGGCGATGGCGAACAGGAACGATTCCAGCCAGGGGCGGTGAAAGTAGGTGTTAACCAACAGCACGAAGAGCACCAAGAGCACCGTCATGCGCATGATGAGGATCCCGAAATCGCGTACCCCCAGTTCGAATGCGCTGGGCGGGGCCTTGGCGAGGAGCGTGTCAGCAATCTCGCCCAGTTCGGTATCCTGCCCGGTGCGGCACATGAGCACCTTGGCCGTGCCGGAGATAACCGAGGTCCCCAGGAGCACCGAGTTAACCGCCGCGAGGACCTCAGCTTCCTGAGGCAGTTCCAGACAGGATTTCTCCACCGGATAGGCCTCACCGGTCAAAAGTGCCTGATTCACGAAGAAGTCCTTCGCCTCCAGCACCCGGCCGTCGCAGGGGACCAGGTCCCCCGCCGCGAGAAGCACCACATCGCCGGGGACCATCTGGGCGAGCGGGAGCTCCTGCGGCCGGCCGTCGCGCAGCACCCTGCAGCGCAGCGCGACCGAGCGGCGCAGCCCTTCCGCGGCCTGTCCGGCCCGATACTCCTGGACGAAATCGAGAGTGACGCTGATAAGGACGATGGCGCCGATGATGATGAAGCTGGTGGCGTCGCCGGTGAAGGCAGAAAGCGCGCTGGCGGTAAGCAGGATGATGACCAGGGGATTGCGGAACTTGGCGAGGAACTGCAGGACCAGCGCCCTTTTGCGCTCGCGGTGGATCAGGTTCGGGCCGAAGCGCTCCAGGCGTCGGGCAGCCTCCGGGGAGTTCAGCCCCCCGGGAGTTGAGGTAAGCTGCGTCAGGATCTCCGCAACGGGAAGCTGCCAGAAAGGGACTTCAGTTGGCTTTTCCGCAGCAGGCATGATGGATTACCTCTGGTAACCTGCGTCGTACTAACGATGCGTCTCTTCCAGCATCAAGAGGTCGACATCCGAAGCGATGCAAACATCCAGATCTTTCAAAAGTCCGTCACTGACAGAATAAATCCAGCCATGCACGACCACCCTCTGATCACTGCGCCACGCCTCCTGGACCACCGTCGTGTTGCCGACATTTTTAACCTGCTCGATGACATTCAGCTCACAGAGCCGGTTCACCCTTTCTTCCATGGTGACAAGCTGAGACAGTTCACCGATCCGCTTCTGATAAAGATCACGAATGACGCGCAGCCAGTTGTCGATCAGTCCGTGCGGCCTCCCTTCTATGGCAGCGGCCACGCCGCCGCAGCCGTAGTGCCCGCAGACGATGACATGCCGGATTCCCAGGATCTCCACTGCGTACTGCAGCACCGAGAGGCAGTTCATGTCGGAATGGATCACCAGGTTTGCCACGTTGCGATGCACGAAAAGCTCCCCGGGGAGCAGGCCGATGATTTCGTTGGCGGGGACCCGGCTGTCCGAGCAGCCGATCCAGAGGAACTCGGGGTACTGCTGCCGGGCGAGTTTGGCGAAAAAGGATGGATCGCTTTCCGAAATCTGCAGGGCCCATTTCCGGTTGTTTTCAAACAGAGGAGGCAATTCTTTCATAGTTCACCCGGTTCAATTTCCTGATGCGACTCGATCTTCACTTCTGCGTGGAGCAGGGACCCTTGACCGGAGCGGAAGATTGGCGCTTCAGGATTTATTTCGTTTCTTGTGTCTGCTGCGCAATACTGCCACAATTTCCGGTAGGCTGCAAGTTAGGGGGAGGCCTTTAAAGACCGAAAGATTTTCGCCAAGGAAGTGGTGTGCTCGGGCGGCCAGGCACTGAGAGACTGCCGAGGTGCGGAGTGCTCTTTGGCTAACCATTGGGTCAAGAGTGCTTCTGCTCCGGCTGAAAACTTTAGAGAGCCATGGTGAACTGGAACAGATTGCAGACTAAGGAATAAAAAAAGGGATACCGCTTTACACAGTACCCCTCTTTTATGTAACTAAGTAGCTAGCAAACCCGCCTTGCGCCTAGCGAAAGATTCCCCAAATGGAAAGCTCATTAACCGGAAAGGTGATCTTTCCCGAGCTGTCCACTTTAACAGTTTGCCCCGAGATCCACCTGGCCGTGTCGGGGTCAAAGTTGAACACGCTCAGCGTTTCACCCGGAACGCCGACGATGACGCTTACCGAAGGGATCGGAGTGGCGGTCGCGACCGTCCCTAGCGCAAGGTTCACGTAGCAAAGAAACTGGCTGGTCGCAGCCGGAGCCGGGGTATGAGCGGCTGCGGTGGGGGCCACCAGCGAGAACCCGAGGTTGGTGGGGATGGCCCCTGAAATAATGCGGTTGCCGGAGTCCGCCAGCAGGGTGTGCCCCGCCAGAGTCATGGCCATCCTGTCGGGGGCCGCGACGGGGTCCGGCGCTGCACCGGTATAACCCCAGGAATCGGTCGCAATGGTGCCCGTCGCGACGACCTCGGGATTGACGGGTGTGGTACCTCCCCGGTTATCCGTTCCAAACCCGTCGCGGTTTCCGCAGCCAGCCAGCCCGATACCGATGGCTACCGCCAAAAGAAGAATGCTTATGCCTTTATTCATCTTGACCTCTCTTATCTTGCTCTCACAGTAGGTGTAGTGTTCAGCTCAAACAGCTCCCATACCAGCGGGCGCCCTCTCCCCTTGGGCGATGTTAAAACTTGATCCTGAGTCCGACCGCGGCGTTGTGGCTGGACAGATTCAGGGTGGTGGAGTTGGGCCAGTCTTTTCCGAAATTCGCGCGGCTGGTACCGAAGTAGCGGTAACCCAGGTCGAGGGAAAGCCGCCGGTTCAGGGCGACCTCCAGACCGGCACCCGCCTGATAGGCAAAAACCGTGTCATCGTCGGAGGAAAAGATGTGGTCGTTAAGCTTTCCGGAGTTGGCATCCACCCCCCTGGTCGAGCTCAGTTTCAGGAAGCCAACCCCCATGCCTCCGCCGAAATACGGGGTAACCGGGCTCTCGTTGTGCAGGTCCAAAAACCCGTTCATCATCATGGTGAAGGCCCCGAGGCGGCCGTCCACATTCACGTACCTGGTGCCAAAGGTCTGCTCGGTCACGCTGGTGATTTCGCCGTTTTTGTAGGACATCTCCCCCTCCAACCGGAGCAGGCCGAAATCGTAACCGGCAGTTCCTCCGATGTTGAGGCCCGGGTCAAACTGGGCCCGGGTGTTCTTGGTGGTGACCGGATTGAATTCGCTGATGGTGATGCTGGTGTCCTGGGGAGCGCTCGCGCCGACAAAGACCGACATATAGGCGCCCGGTCGAGCGGGCAGAGCGAAACTGGCGGCAGGGGCTGCGGCTAATCCTGCCAGGGCGGAAAAAACAATCAGGCCTTTTTTGATGTTCATAAATCTCCCTCCGTGCGTTGTCGGGGCAAGGAGCGCCCCAAAGGAAAAGAGGACGGAGCAGTTTCGGTCACAGGAAATAGCTTATCGCGCCTGTTACGGTTAGGGCTCCGATCCACAAATAGCCGGTATACGCCGGCCAGCGTGGGGCGTATTATAGTCGGCATCACTGCGAAGTGGAATCATTTTTTTCGAAAAATCAGTACATTAGGTGAATCGAATCAGGTTATACCAACAGATGGGCGGGGAGAGAGCGGATGCTGAAGACCGGGACAGAGTTTAGTCGAGGAGAAAGTAGTTTGCCCCCTCCCTGGCCCTCCCCCTCCGGGAGAGGGGAAATGAGGACTCGTCTGAACTTACTCAGAGGCGCCCACGCCGCCCTTGGCGGCGCTCTATCTAAGGATGAGGAGAGGTAGGGATAGGGTGCCTTAGAGCGTCAGAGCTTTAGGTCGCACCATTTCGGATTGCGGAATGGGGACAAAGCTTTCTTTTCTTTCCGGCTCGTCCGGCCCGGGAAGTAATACTGCCAGAACACAGTAGCCCAAGAAGAGATAACCGAGGAAAAAACCTGAGAGTATCAGGGCGAGATGAGATGGCCCGCTGGCGAGAAACCACCAGATGCCGGCTGCGATGATACAGGAAACCAGAACCCCGAAGTCTTTCTCCTTCTGTTCGTTTGTTTGTTCGTTGCTATCCATAGCTTCCTCTGTGACTTGGTCCGGGCGGCCACTACTCTGCCGTGAGGTTCCCCTGCGAGTGGCGCTGTTAGGGCTTTTTGTTGTATTTTCCGTTTAATCTCAGTTTCCAAGCTCCCTCTCGCCCTTTGGGAAAGGTCAGAGGTGAGCGAGTCGCAGTCCCGCGGGAGTTCAGCCTGTGGCATGGAGTTCCAGGCCGACCATGTAGTTGTAGAAAGAGTGCATAAATTCCGCTGGAGCAACCTTCCTGGCATGAATAAGGTTACTGATGAACAAAAAGGTTTCGGGTTCCAGATGTGGCGAGGAGCACCCGATTCCAGTATCAGAAACCCTCGTGACAGCACACGGCAGGGTCACCGACAGTGTTGTCTTCCCGTCCTGCAAATAGACCGAGACCAGAGTCTTGTCACCCTTTTCGTAGTGACTGCCGGTGTTGACAAAGATGCCATGCAGGCAGATGTCTCTAATTTCACCGGCAATTACCTTCCCGTTTTGGACAACTTGAGCAGCAGCTTTGAAAGGGATTCTTGTCGATTGTCTCCGGTCCATATATTCCTCCAGCTATGCCAGACTGTATTGTAGCTCTCCGGCAGACCGCGCACAAGTCAAGATTCTTGCGAAGGAGGCTTTTAACCCACTCATTTATTCAGTAAGCACGCCCTGCAGGCGGGCACGCGATGCCTCAGTAAGGCAATTTCAATTACCTAGTACACCAGAGGCTTGGTTCCGGACCCCCCTGTCTCGCCATGCGAGCCTTCCCCCCTGTTCCACAGGGGGGACGCTGCCCACGACCCCGCCTGCTACAGTATCCAGATAAAACCAACAGTCGCCAGGAGTATCAGCAGCCGGTGGTAGACCAGCCCCGACCTGCTGAGGCCGTCCTGACGCTGCAGCGTGCCCAGTGCGAACCAGGAAAACAGCCCGCCCACCCCTATCAGGGGATAGACCAGCAGACGCAGCGTCCCCAATTCCGGGGTAAGGCGCGCGGCGTCGAGCCAGTTGCCGAGCCCCGCCGCCTTTATCAATAGCGGCACCAGTTCCGCTCCGCCCTCCACAAGCGGCCGAAAGTAAATCATGAAGATCCCGACGACAGCCAGGGGAAGGTAGGCAAGTCCGCTGCCGGCAAAGGCCGACTTCCAGCGCGCTCCCGCGCTCCCTACCGAGGCTAGCAGCGCCAGCCCGGAGAAAACGGTCATGATCCCGAGCGCCAGCAGATACTCGGAGGGGTCCCAAAGGGTGCGGGGAAAGAATTCCGGCCGGTGTCCGGCCAGAAGCGGCGTCCCCTTGGCGGCCAGGACCACGCCGACCAGTGTCACACTGAAGAACGCTTCGTTGAAACCCCGGCGCGCCTTGTTGTAGAGTCCCCAGGCCGGGTTGCGCAGGTCGAGCTGCATGGAGTGGTGCGGGCAGTTGCGCACGCAGTCAAGGCAGAGCACGCACTGGTCCGTGCTGTCGATCCCCGAGGGGTGCAGCCCCATCGGGCACCCTTTTTCCTTGATGCAGTCGTCGACCTTGCAGCGGCTCATGCAGACGTTGTGGTTACTGTGCATCTCCAGAATCGAGACCCGCGACACCAGCCTGACGATACGCCCCAGGGGGCAAAGAAACTTGCACCAGCCGCGCCGCCCGATGATCAAGTCGGCGCAAACCGTCGCCGCGAGCATCCCGGCAAGGAGCAGGCCGGTCGCCAGGGCGCGCGAGAACATCCCGGTCGCCTGCTCGATGAGGAGGATGAAGACCAGCCCGCCAAAGCTCAGGGCCGGACCCCAGCGGCGCAGCCATTTGGTCGGCTCGTGCACGACCCGGCTCGAGACGCCGAGGTATTCCCCGATCGCCTCCAAAGGACAAAAGCTGCACCAGCCGCGGGCCAGCAGAAAGGCGGTCAGGACCAGTCCCGGCCAGCCGATGGTCCAGGCAGCAAGGTTCGCGGCATTGTCGTGGCGCGGCCCCAAAAGAGTGTAGAGGGTGACCAGCAAGAAAAGCGGCACCGTGGCCCAGCGCAGCACCCGGGGGAATTCGGGGTGCCGGGCGAGCCTTTCCACCGCGGGGAGGGTAAGCAGGTTGAAACGCCCCTCGCCGAAGGGCTGACCCTGCAGTGAGATGTGCTCCGGGAGGATCTCGTCCTCCTTGCAAACCACGACCGCGCGGCTGATAACCTGGTAGAGCTCGGAGCCGTTCAGGGGCCAGTCGTGGTCCACCAGCAGGTTGAGGGCGTCCTGGGAAAGGCGGCGCACCCCCTTTCCGTGCTTCACGTTAAGCGTCTTCAAAAGGGCGCGCGCGATGACCGGGATGTCCTTCTTGCGCTGTCGGAGCGGCGCCATCTGCAGAGTCTCGCCTTTGAGCCTTTCATGGAGCAGCGCATTGAACTGGCCGCTTGCCACGAGTGGCTCCAGATCCTTGCCGCTGGTCGCGATGATCCTGACCTGCGCGCTCCTGAGCCTCGCCTCCCCCCTTCTTTGAAACTGTCCGCTTTCCATGAAGCTGATCAGCTCTTCCTGCACCGCCGGCACCAGGCAGTCGATGTTGCGCAAGATGATGTCCCCGCCCGCGGCCAGTTCGATCATGCCGCGCCGGATCCGGCGGGCGTACACGGCCCCCTCCGGCATGTGACCGAACAGTGCGGCCTCCTGGGCAATCCCGAGCAGCAGGGAACCGGAAGTTGAGCCGGCAGCGGCATGCTCGCTCCCCACGACTGGCGGGGGGGAGGCGCAGTCCAGGAAAAGGACGGGACAGGGGGAGTCGTTATGGAAATGGATCAGGCGGGCGGCGAGGTCCTTCCAGGTACCCGGTTCGCCGACGATCAGGACGTGCCTGCGGGTTGCGCCGAGAAACTGCAGGCGCTCATTCAACTCGCGCACCCAACTGGAGCTGCCGGGGAAGGCGCCAAACTCGGGAAGCAACTGCCAGCCGATGATGTTGGTAATCATCTCGCGGTGCTCGTTCTCTTCGCGCTGATGGCGGTGAGCCCAGCTCCCGAGCTGGCCGGCGAGGATCCTGCTCAGGTTCGCGTAGAGTAGCGGCATTTCCAGCAGCAGCTCCTCGAAATCACTGCGGGTCAGCCGGGCGGCTTCGACCTCGGAGATCGCGCGGACGTCCGCCGAGCGCGTCTCGTCGGTGAGGATGGCGCGCTCGCCGATGACGGCACCGACGCCCATTTCGGTGAGGTTCAAAGTCTGGCCGATCCCGGCCTCCAGTTCAACCCGCACCCGTCCTGACAGGATCACATAGAGTTCTCGAGCCGGCTCGTTTTTGGCCAGGATGACCACGCCGGGGGAGAATGCGCAGACTTGCAGGCGCCCGGCGACGCGCCGCAGCTCATCCGGACTCAGGCCATTGAAGAGGCGTATTTTTGCAATGACATCGCAACTGGTTTCTACGATCAAGAAGATTCCCCGACGGGTTTACGCTCTAGGTCCGTCAACTAAAAAAGAACAAGGCGCCCGGCAGAAGGCCTAAGGTTAATGGGCAGCTGCCGGCGCATGATTAGTTCCCACGCCATTCATGTGGGCCTTGAGAGAACAGGTCCCCGGATTGATAATAGAGAGCACAGATGGTAGCGCATTATTCCGGTTACGTCCAAAGTGTATACCGGTTCCCTGTCAGTAGCGCTGGGGACTGGCTCCCTAGGTGCCTATCCCCCTTCGGGCAGGCACTTTGCGCGGGCAGCGTGAGAGCCATAGTCGGTTCTAGCAAGGTAGGCAAGGCTTCCCCATAAAAACAGGAGTGGGAGCAGGTCGCGTTGCAGCATGAAACGCGACAGCAATGGTGCCCACCTGGAGAGAACTGCCTTGGACTTTCGTCTTGACGGCGGCTCAATCCTTACCTACACTTAAAAGTAAGAATACAAGAGGAGGTAAGATTATGCTGGCCACGGTTACGTCCAAGGGACAGGTGACTATTCCGAAAGAGATTCGCGATCTTCTTCATATCCGATCCAATGACAAGGTTGATTTTGTTTTGGAAGGAGAAAGGGTTCTTTTGGCGCCAGTCAAGACGCTTCTGGATTTGCGTGGAACGGTGCGTACCGAGGAACCGGGCAATTTCTCCCAGGAACGAGCACATGCCAAGGCGGCAGTAGCCAAGCGGGTAATTGAGGAGATGGAATAGATGGCAGTATGCTTTGTCGATACCAATCTATTTATCCGATATCTGACCAACGACGATCAGGTCAAGGCAGACCGGGTCGAGCTTCTGCTTAAGGAGGCTGCAGCCGGAAAAGTGCAGCTTGTGACCGCAGAGATGGTAATTGCGGAAGTTGTCTGGGTGCTGGAATCATCCTACAAGTTGAAAAGCGGCGAGGTTGCGCCACTGGTCAGAGCAATCCTTGCCACGTCGGGTCTTGACGTGCTAAACGCACCTTTGGTGACGCGGGCTTTGGAGCATTACGAAACGAAGAATATCGATTTTATCGACGGCTACATAGCTGCAGTGATGGAGAAGCAGGGTATTACGGATCTTTATTCATTTGACCGGAAACACATATCCCGGATTAAGGCAATTTCCCGCAAGGAACCTTAAAACTTCGTGCTTCCCTGACCCAAAGTGTCCTAAAAACCCTTTTTTCAATCACCTTCAATCCTTGTCCTTCCCCCTCTTCCTCTGCCGGTAAACAATCTCCACCACATTTGGCACGTAGCGCTTGGCGCCCAGCCCTTCGATCGCTTCCTGGGGAAACCAGCCCCCCTGCATCTCTGGCGTTCGGCTTCCCCCTATTTAATAGAGAAGACATAGCACAACCTCAGCGCCCTTGAAGGCGAGAGAGTTTCTGCACCCAACAACCTTTAACCGCAATTTCCTCGCGGCAAAGAGCATAGTTATGCTACCTTTACCCCCTGCAGTAGCGATTATGGCCTGGTTACCCGGTGGTTTAATGAACGAAGTTGTCAGTCTCGCCCTTGATCTCTTCGAACGGTTGGGAATCCTCGCCGTACTTTTCTTCCTCATGATGAGATTCGAGCTGTTCCAGCGCCTGTTGACCGGGAAGGTCGCCAAGGCCGGGAGCCGCGAAAAGCTTTTCCACTCGGTCTACTTTGGCCTTGCCGGCATTTTCGCCACCTGCTGCGGTTTCCCGGAGCACGGCGCCATCGCCAATCTGCGCACCGTTCCGGTCGCCATCGCCGGCATCCTGGGAGGCCCCCTGGTCGGCCTATCGGCCGGCATCATCGCCGGGGTGCACCGCTATTTCTACGACCTCGGCGGACTGACCTCGCTCTCCTGCGCCCTCGCGACGCCGCTTGCCGGAGTCGTCGCCGGCCTTCTCTACCGCCGGCTGCAGCGCAAGAGCTTCGACTGGCTGGCGGCCTTCTGCATCGGCCTGGTGGCCGAGTCGATCAAGATGGGACTGATCCTACTCCTGGCCCGACCGCACGCAGCCGCCCTGGAGGTGGTGTACTCCATCGGGTTTCCCAGCGTACTTGCCAACGCTTTCGGCGTCGCGGTCCTGGTGGAACTGATCGCCTCGGTCACCCGGGAGCAGGAACGTGCCATGGCCCAGCAGGCGCAGACCACGCTCAACATCGCCTTTCGGACCCTTCCCTATCTGCGCCACGGACTCAACCGCGAGTCAGCCGGCCACGCGGTGCACATCATCCGGGAGTTGACCGGTCTCGATGCGGTTTCCTTTTCCTCCGAGCAGGAAATTCTTGCCCACGAGGGGCTGGACGGCGCCCGGCCTGCAGCCGGGCGGACTCCATCGCAGGCCGCCAGGCGCGCCTTTGAAACGGGAGCGGTGGTGGTCGCCAGGACGCCGGGCGAGCTCGGCTCTGCCAGCACGCAGTGCCGGCTCGGTTCCGCCATCGTCGTGCCGCTCAAAATCCGGGAGAAGTCCATCGGCGTCCTGGAGCTCTACCGCCAAAAGGAGCACGGCATCAGCAAGCTCGACGAGGAACTGGCGAACGGCCTCGCTCCCCTTTTTTCCAACCAACTGGAACTGGGTGAGATCGAACTGCAGCGCAAACTGGTGGCCGATGCCGAAATAAAGGCGCTCCAGGCCCAGATCAACCCGCACTTTCTCTTCAACGCAATCTCGACCATTATCAGCTACACTCGGACCGATCCGGGTACCGCCTCCTTCCTGCTGGTTAAACTGGCGGATTTCTTCCGCAAAAATATCAGCCCCACCGCTTCCCGGGTGCCGCTGTCGGTCGAACTGGAGCATTGCGAATCCTATATCGCCATCGAAAAGGCGCGCTTCGAGGAGCGGCTCTCCATCGTCTATCAGATCGACGACGCGGCCCTTTGCTGCCATGTCCCCTCCCTGATCCTGCAGCCGCTGGTCGAGAACAGCGTGCGCCACGGCATCCAGCCGCAGGAGGAAGGCGGGGTGATCCATATCGGGGCCCGCAAGTTCGACGACCACCTGGAGATTTCCATTCAGGACAACGGCGTGGGGATGTCCTGGGAGCGCATCGAGAGCCTCCTTTCGCTGGCGCCCCCCTCCCATGAGGGTGGCGGCCTGGGGCTGGCGCTGCGCAACGTGAACGGCCGCCTGTTGGCCATGTATGGCAGGGAGAGCAGCTTGATGATTGAGAGCGAGCAGGGCGTGGGGACCACGATCCGTTTCAGCGTCCCGGTGGTGGTCGCATGACAATTACCGTTTTTCTGGTCGATGACGAGGCGCCTGCCCGCCGTGAGTTGCGCTACCTGCTGGAGCAGCTGGAGGGTGTGGTGATCCTCGGCGAGGCGTCCAACCCCTCCCAGGCGTTGCGGGGCATCCGGGAGACCAGGCCCCAGTTGGTGTTTCTCGACATCCAGCTCCCCGGGGTCAACGGCATCGACCTGGCCCAGGTGATACGCGAACTCCCCGACGCGCCGCTGATCGTTTTCGCCACCGCCTTCCAGCAGTTCGCCGTGCAGGCTTTCACGGTGGACGCCTTCGACTACATCCTGAAGCCGTTCACGCTGGAGCGGGTAGCCAAGTCCATCCAGAAGGGCGCCCTGACCCTGGACAAGGTAGCCGCACAAAGAACGGCACTGTCTGTCAGGGACCCGGAACCCGGTCCTGACAAGTCGGGCATCAAGCGGGTTTTGGTGCAAAAAGGGGGGAAACTTATACCCGTTGCCCCGGAGAGCATCGTGTACGTATGCGCCACCGACGGTGAGGCGCGAGTTCACACGAGGGAGGGGGTTTTCACCTCCAAAAGCACTCTCAACACACTGGAGACCCTGCTGGAGCCCTACTCCTTCGCCAGGGTGCATCGCAACTCGCTGGTCAATTTGAACTGCATCATCGAAATCATCCCCTGGTTCAGCGGCAGCTGCAAGCTGGTCATGAACGACAGCGCCAAAAGCGAGGTGCTGGTCAGCAGATACCACTCAAAGGATCTGAAACAGTTGCTGCTGTTAAGCAATTGAGGGGCAGTATCCCCCCTGCCACAGGGGGGAAGGCTCGCTCGCGAGACAGGGGGGGCTTTAGCCCAGGTAAATCACCCCCCTGCCTCTCTATTTCATAGGTGGATAAAGCACCCCCCCTTGAATTTCTGAAATGCTCCCTGTCTTACGTCGCCCTCCCCAGCCTGCCTTAAGTACCATTCAACCGCTCATTCTGTCATTCACACCTCATTTTGTGTCACTGAGCACAATTACTGATCCTGTCGCAGCACCCTTGGTTATACTGTTATCCAGTCACGATTCTTTTTTTGCGCCGGAAGTCTGCTCGGCAGAAAATTCCCACATCATGAAGGAGAAGGTAATGTCCAAAGAAGCGATGGAAAGCGAAGAGTTGGAAAGCGCAGGTCTCAGCCGCCGCAACTTTATCAAAACAGCAGCCGTCGTGGGCGCCAGCGTGCTGGCGGTGCAGTCGGTCGGGCGCAAGGATGCCCATGCCGAGGAGACCGCCAAGGTCCAGGCCAAAGCCGCCTCGGCCGCGGCGGCGGGCGGCGGCGCCAAAAAGCTCTCCGACGTGCTGAAGGTTGCCCGCGAAAAGATGTACCCGCGCTGCCGGGTCTGCCCCGAGTGTGACGGCGTGGCCTGCTCCGGCGAAGTCCCGGGCATGGGCGGCATCGATTCGGGCAAAGCGTTCCGCAACAACCTGCAGGCGCTCGCCAGCTACAACCTGAAGATGCGCACCTTCCACGACGTCAAATCACCCGACACCACCATGACCCTTTTCGGCGCCAAGCTCTCCATGCCGATCCTCTCCGGCATAACCGGCGGCGTCACCTACAACATGGGACTGGGCGGGAAGGTCAGCGAGGAAGAGTACGCCGAAGGGATTATCGGTGGGTGCGTGCTGGCCGGCACCATCGGGTTTGCTGCGGACGGCATCGGCGACCCCATCTCCGTATACGAGACCCGGCTCCAGACCGTCGCCAAGTACCGCGGCCGCGCCGTGGCGCAGATCAAGCCGCGCACCCAGGCAGAAATCATCGAACGCATCCGCCTGATCGAAAAGGCCGGGGCGCCCTTCTTCGCCATGGACATCGACTCCGCGGGCCGCGCCAACCGCGCCCTGCCGGGGAAAACCGTCGAGCCCAAGACGCTGAAGCAGCTCAAAGAGATCGTCAAGTCCACCAAGCTCCCCTTCCTGATCAAGGGTGTCATGACCCCCGAAGAAGCGCTCATGGCGCTTGAGATCGGCGCTGCGGGGATCATCGTCTCGAACCACGGTGGCCGGGTGCTGGACCACACCCCGGGAACCGCCCAGGTGCTGCCGGCCATCACCGACAAGGTCAAGGGGCGCATGATCATCATCGCCGACGGCGGGGTGCGCTACGGGGCCGACGTCCTGAAGATGCTCGCCCTGGGCGCCAACGCGGTCCTGGTTGGCCGTCCGCTGGTGCGCGGTTCAGTGGGCGGCGGTGCCGAAGGGGTGTCGCTCATGCTGAAAAAGCTACAGGACGAACTGGTCGTCGCCATGACCCTGACCGGCACGGCCGACGTGAAAAAGGTGAGCCGGAACATCCTGGCCTGATGACACCGGAAGCGCCGCAGCGAGAATGAATTTCGCTGCGGTGCCCTTTAATGACGGGTATGGTCCGGTGCGTAAAAAACTTTCCACGCGCCGGGCTTGCCATACCAGTCCGGAGAACTTCATGCGAAAAGCAATAGTATGTTTCATCGCCCTGGCAGTCGCTGCCTCGGGGAGCGCGGCGTACGCTACCCACGATAAGGCGCTGCTGTACGGCGGGGCCGGCCAGGGCCGGGTCATCTTTGACGGCAGGCTGCACGCCTCCAAGGGACTGGTCTGCAACGACTGCCACAGCACCATCTTTGCCACCCAGAAAAAGGCTCTGATCACCATGGACGACCACGCCAAGGCCGTGGCCTGCTTCGTCTGTCATGACGGGACGAAGGTATTCAACGATTGCGAGCAGTGCCACCGTAAATTCTGAATTTGGGCACCCTTACTTCACGGAGGCTGAGCTTAGGCGGGGAGCAGGTGGATTTCCCCCTCCCTAACCCTTCCCCTCTCGGGCCTGCCCGCCGAAGCATTAAGCGCGAAGGAGGGAGAGGGAACTTGTCTACAGCGCAAAGCAAAAAAGGAGAATAACCTCATGGTAAAAGTATTCCGGCTTCAAAGTCTCATCCTGGGCGCAGTGCTCCCCCTCTGCCTGGCCCAAGCGGCGCTTGCCGAAGATGTCAAACTGTGTGGTGCAGCCAGCGTGGTGACCGACCTGGTGGCGCCCCACAAGGCTGCAGTGGAAAAGGCGACGGGCTACCAGTTGGTGGTCGACAAGAGTAACGCCGGCAAGGGAATCATCGATCTAGTCGACGGCAAATGCGACGCGGCCATGGCGTCAGCATCGCTCGCGGCAACCATTGAAGGAGCTAAATCGGCCGGTCTCGTCAAGCCGGCGCCGGATCTGCAGATGCACGTCATCGCGAAATCCGAAGTGGTCTTCGTAGTGAACCCCGCCAATCCGGTGCAGACCCTCACCTGGGAGCAGATCAAGGATATTCACACCGGAAAGATCACCAACTGGAAGGAACTGGGCGGCAAGGACCTCGCTATCACGGTCTATACCGACGCCAAGGCGAGCGCCACGCGTGGTCTGGTTAAGCAGGTCGTCATGGCGGGGAGCGAGTATGCGGCAAGCGCCAAGGCCGTTGATTTCGTAAAGCAGGTGAACGACAAGATAGCGGTCGATGAAAGCGGCATCGGCGGGCTCGGCCTTGGTTTTGTCGACTCGAAGACCAGCATCGTGACCACCAAAAAGATCGAGCGGCCGCTTGGTTTCGTCACCGTCGGCGCCCCCTCGGCCAAGGTGCAAAAAGTCATGGACTGCCTTAAGAAACTCAGCAGCAAATAGCCGGGAAAGGTTGGCTTCTGAGGTTTCCACCGCATCTAGTGCCCTGCTCCGGGAGAGCTTATTTCCCATAGCCGGAATAGGTTGAATCCTGAGGTTATCCGTAGGGGCGAATCATCATTTGCCCGGACACTCCTTCGGAAGGGAGACCATCAGTTAACAGCACCAATCGTTGGCTAACAAACAGCTACTTAGACTTAATCCCCTTATGAGACCTAGCTTCCGCTTAAAGAAAGTCCCCCTCCCCTTAAAGGTGAGGGGGACTTTCTTTATGGAGGAGAATAATGGCCGCACTCGAATAATCAACAAACAGCCCCAAGGTCGCCACGAGCTTCGAGCAGGATGACCTTGCACCATAATGGCACTATGACATAAAGAGGATTTGTGAGAGAATGGACGGACGAATTTTGAGATAAAAGGGCTCCAGAAACAATATGACTTTCAAGCACGTTCCAAGCCTGCTTAAACTAGCAGGTCCCATGATCCTGTCGACTTCAGCAATCACGCTCATGCAGATCATCGATGCCCTAGTGCTGTCGCGCTACTCCAGCGAGGCCGTCGCAGCAATAGGACCCTCCGGCCTGGCGGTCTTCCTGTTCCAGGGTTTTTTCTTCGGTACCGCCGCTTATGCCGGCAACTTCGTGGCCCACAACCACGGCCGCGGCGACACCCGCGGCGTCGGCAGTTCCACCTGGCTCGGCATCCACACGGCTCTGGTTTCCGGGGTCGTGGCGCTGGTGATCGCGTGGCCGCTCTCCCGGCTCTTTTTTCTCGCGGGCCACGTAACGCAGGTCGCCCAGGACGAGAGCGTTTACTTCCTGATCTGCCTGGCCGGCTCGTTCTTCCCGGTCCTGGGCGGAGCTCTGGCCGGTTGGCTCTCGGGGATCGGGCGGCCCGTCCTGGTCACCTTGGTCACCTTCGCCTCCTTTGCCGTGAATGCCCTGCTTGCCTGGGGTCTGGTGCTGGGGAACTGGGGCCTGCCGCGCCTGGGAATCGCCGGGGCGGCGCTGGCAACCGTTGCGGCCCAGGCGGTGGCCGCACTCCTGTACGCCATCCTCTTCGCCCGGGCCGGCGGAGCGGCAGACCCGCAGGCCCGACGCTTCCAGTGGGCCGAGTTCCGCCACTTCCTGACACTCGCGGCTCCCATGGGACTGCGCATCAGCGGAGAACTGGCAGCCTGGACCCTCTTTCTGGTGGTAATCGGCAGGTTGGGAACCAGGGAACTCGCCGCCTCCAGCATCGCCTTTCGGATCAACGGCATCGCATTCTTTCCGGCTCTCGGCCTCGGTCAGGCGGCGGGAATCCTGGTGGGGCACGCCCGGGGCAGCGGTGACGACAGCGAGATCCGAGCCATCGCCTGGCAGGCACTTGCGGTGTGCGAGATGTGGATGCTGGCCATGGCGATTCTCTTCGCCTCCGCCTCGGGGCCACTGGTTGCGGTCTTTGCCGGCCATAATCCCGAAACCGCCGGGATTGTCGCGACCGGTTCCCTGCTGATGAAATTCGTGGCCTTTTACTGCATTTTCGACGCAGCCAACATCATGATCGGCTGTGTACTGGCTTCCGCGGGCGATACCCGCTGGATAGCCCGCAGCTTCCTTTGGTTTTCCACGGTGTTCATCACACTGCTCTGGCTGATCGATCGTTTCGCTCCCAGCCTGGCCTCGGAGTGGACCCTGGCGACCATGTTCGTCTTTGCCACCGCGGCGGTCTGGTCGCGCCGCTTCCATACCGGTGCCTGGAAACAGATCCAGGTTCTCAATAAACCGGCAGTTGTGACGCCACAGGGCTTAATCAGTGGGGATGTATAAAGGTAACCAGGAGGCTCAAAGCATGGAACTAGCTACACTTAAGGGAACGGAAAAACAGGTGAACTGGGCCAGGGCCATACGAAAAGACCGGCTCAAGGTTTGGCAGGGGGCGGATTGCGACAGCTTTCAGGGGATGGAAACGCTGCTCAGCGCACAGGACGTGGCATCGTGGTGGATTTCCAATAAGGACAAGAGCCTGAAGGAGATCTGCGGCCAGCTTCAAAGCGGCACCAAGCCAGTGCCAGCACTCAGGAAGGCTCCCCTCGCGCTCCCCCTGCCCGCCAGGAGGGTGATTGGCGAGGAGGTGTGGGAATTGGTCGCGACGGCTTCCGGGTTCAGGCGCGCGGGGCTGACCAGAGACCAGGTGACCGGAGAGGTGGTGCATGACGCGGGCCTTCCCTTTTAAGGGCGGCTCGATTACTCCAGAAAACCCCTCCAGCCTGGGCCGGGTTCAGGTAAAAGGTGCAACATAAATACTTCCCAATGGTTGACCGCAGGATTTTTTCCCAGTATATTTGGGCTTAGGGTAGCAAAAGCCACACCATAGGAGAGAAACCATGGAATGCGGTGTATGCAAAAAGAGATGGTACTGCATTGTTGCCTGTCCCGAGATTAACACCGTATTACTAAGATGCTACCTGGAACGACCTTCAGTTCGCAAATACCTTGCCTTGACATGGTTCACAGAAAGCAGGTGAAGTCACCCGCAGATGCAAATCGGTCACATCTCAATCGGCTCAGCACCACCCCCTGAACCTACACTCTTTCACTTCCCCGGGAGGCGCTCAGGAAGCGTTTTATGCCGTACGATCAGCCTGTTACCCAGCACCCTTGGCGGTTTATCTTGACAGGTCTCCCCCCTTACGCTATCGTTTGTCTGCAAATTGCACCAAATAAGCGCCGGATAAAGACAATACTAAACCGTCCGTGAGGACGGGACGGAAAGCCTACGGATCTCACCGAGACAGCCGGGTCGCCAAAATATCTCCACGATATTTGGGCCCCGGCTTTTTTTTTTATGCTCAGCAAGACGACAGTTGGCACAAGGCGCGGGAGCGGGCAATCACCGTCGGTTTAATCGAGAACGCCAAGACGGAAATGCCCGACAGTTTCTGCGGGAACAAACGGGCGTAAAGCGATGCCACCGGCTCAGACAAGGAAACCAAAATGACCAAACTGATACATTTTTTCCAAGGTAAACTTCAGGCTTTATTCAGCTCCTCGACGGCGGTTAGTTGCACCACCCGCAAGGTGAACGACCAATTTTACGAGTGCAAAGTAAAAAAGCCCAATCCGGAATACTGCGGGCATTCCCTGTCCTCGGGCGGAGGATTTATCTGCAAACATGCCGATCGCAATCAATTCGCACAGAAATAACCAGCAAGGGACCTTTCCGCGGCAAGGCGGCTCCGGTGATATGATGCTTAAATTCTACTTTTCTCTGTTTTTAGTCCTGGCAGTTTGTGGCTGTACCACGGTTGCCCCCAAGAGCGCACCCGCACCAAAGGACCAACTCACTTCGATTCGTGAATCTCTCCGGATTTACCACGATTGCCTGAAGCAAAAGGTTGAGCCGTACTTAAAGACCAAGGCGAAGCCGAAAACAATTGCGGAAGCTGTGGCAAAAAAGTGCGAACCGGCCTTGAACGACTACAAGTTTGCGGTGCGGGAATTCTATGTGGAAGGATTGAGCCCGGAAACTGAAGGATACAACAAATTGGTACTGACAAAGCCGGAGATTCACGCCAAAAGGGTCAGGACCAAAGGGGAAAGTGCCACCATCGCCAGGGTTCTGGAAGCACGCAAAGCGGCGCCCCGCTAGCGGCACAGAGAGGCCAGGCGTCAAAGAAAAACCCCGTAACACCTTGGTATGCAAGGCACTACGGGGTGTTTGAAGCTGAGTTTCCCAATAAAGTCACGATTGGAAGAGGGCCTTTTCAAACTGTAACCCAATTCCCTTGTCAGCCACCCTGACCACCTTTGCTTTCAGGTCGCAGATGGGTGTATCGATAATGGTGAACGCCACCACATCGTTTAATCCCATCGGCCTGACTGCTGTCATAAAGACCCCCTTCACACTGAGGTTCTCTATTTCACCCGCGATGTTTTCATCATTCAGGCGCATGTTCGCACTGGCATACAGCTCCAGTCGTGCAAAAGTCCTTTTTTCACTGTCCATCGTCATTCCCACATGGTGGTTGATGATATGCTGTGTGATGCTTTCCAGGTGAGCTTGCCGGACGTCACTGTCTGGTCAATTTTTTAATCAAATTATTGCCGAAATCAGCCACATATAGATTAATTCCATCCGAAGTGATACCTTCAGGATTATTGAAACCGGTGGTAGCAATCGGTGAAACTACTCCAGAACTAATGACTACTTTGCTTATGGTATTAACACCGTAATCTGACACATACAAATTAGTTCCATCGGTTGTGATGCCAACGGGAACACTAAATGATGCATTCGGTATGGTAGTAACTGCGCCCGATGAAATCTCGACCCTGCGGATTTTGCCATTAGTTTGGTCTGTCACATACAGGTAGCTGCCGTCGGTCGTGATGCGATTGGGATGATTAAAACGTGCCGCAGCGCCTGTACCATCGACAAAACCGGAAATACCGCTCGTGCCGGCTAAGGTAGTCACGTGACCGCTTGCATCCACCTTGCAAATTCTATGGTTGTTATAATCCGCCAGATACAGGTTGGTATCGTCGGTCGTGATGCCATAGGGGTAGCTGAAAGAAGAGTCAACCGGAATTGTGCTAACGACTCCTGTGGCAATCGCCACCTTGCAGATTCGGTTATTACCGGTATCCGCCACATAAAGGAAAGTGCCGTCGGTTGTGATGTCACCAGGTCCATTAAACAATGCAGAACTGTCCGTAACGGGGGTAACCACCCCGGTGGCAATCACCACCTTTTGGATGACATTGCTGAAATAATCCGCGACATAAAGATTTTCCCCGTCGGTCGTGATGCCCGCCGGTCCGGTAACGCCGGCCGTGCCAGACAAGGTTGAGACCACCGTCGAGGCGCTGTCGGTAAAGGTCAGTGCCTTACCCTGCTGGATCGTTCCGCCCAGGAGAGGGCTTGGATTATGCGCGCTTAAGTGGCAACTGGAACAGGTTTGACTTCTCCCGACATGGGTCGCGGCGTAGCTATTGGCCGTGCCGCCGGTCACATGGCACTTGTTGCAGAAGGTGGAATCGCGGGCGCCCAGGAAAGAGGTGGCCGAAGCTGACGAGCTTGAGATAACCTTGAAGGTCTTAGCATCGACAGTAAGGGAGTTGACGCCAACGCTGTGAGGCGCGTCACTGCTATGGCAGTCAACACAGCTGGCTTGGTGAGTAGACCGCTCATAGGCGGCAACGATCACGGGAAAGCTAGTGCTGTGGCAGGATACGCAACCCTGGTTCGCGTCGACCTGGGCATCGGCAACGGCGATACTGGCGTCTGCGGTAACCCCGATAGAATCGGTATGGGATTTTACCGTGGCGGTAACCGTGTAGTTGCCGACTTGAGTCGGGATAAAGGTGAAGGTATTAGCGTTAGTAACCGGAGAGGTTACTCCTGGGCCAGTTGCGCTAAAGCTGTAGGCAAGATTGGTATCGTTACTCGATGCGGTGGCGATGCAGGTAATGGGTTTCAGGGTGACGCCGGCAGTCGGAGCGAAAAGGGTAGCCGTCGTTTTCGCGGCAAGCTCAAACTCAGGTGTCACGACGCTTCCGTCTGCAGGCAACGTCCTACTATACACCTCTCCGGCAGAAAGACCGCTCAGTGAGTAATGGAATGAGCCCACATAATAACCGGTAACTTTGTGGTTTAAATCTGGCGCGATGGCAATGAGTACCGGCGTGTTGGCAACCAGACCGGTCACCTTATCGGTGGTCCAGGTGTTGTTCATGTTCCCGGCGTAAATCGTGCCTCCGCCTGTAGTAGACTGCGCGAGAGTCAGCCCGGAAGTCGCCTGGGTGAGCGGGTAGGTCACCGCAAGAATATGATTGCCGGAGGTAATGCCTAGAGGAAAACTCGTGGATGATAAAACTCCCGGACCCACGGTGTCGCCATCAAGCTTCATAGTGGCTGGAGCAGATCCTGGGGTGAGGAAGGTAGCTGCTCCCTGCGGATACAGGTAAAAGGTGCCTTGCTTCATCACTTTAGGCGTTGAAGTTCCATAACCAACGGTAATGTAATTGGCATCGGTTCCACCTGCCACTGTTACCTTCAGATTCCACGCATTGGCGAGGGACGGGACGGTGAGAAATAGCAGTGTCATGATGATAAAACCTGCGTTTTTGCGCATCGTTATCTCCTATCGAAAATTGAGATGGTTAAGACCATTGACGTGCGAATCGACCAGAACCCATTGACAGCTACTTGATGTGGCAAGAAAGGCAAAGTGCGGAACCGGCCTGGGGAGCCAGCACCAGGTAGTTGACCGGCTCGGTGCCAGTCGTGGTGTAAAGGTTTTTCTTGTTATGCACGTCGTGGCAGGTGGCGCAGGTCATGTATGCCTTGCCGCTGGCCGCCACGTACAGACGGTCCGCGACCTTGAGACCCAGGGCATTGTTGAGGTAGGGCGCATTCGGGTTACGGATCCAGGCATCGGTGTTGGAGTCTTGGGACGCCTGAAGCAGTGTTGCGTTATCAGGACGCAGACCGGTCTCGGGCCCGATGGCGACTGAGGGATAGTCGAAGCCGACCGGGTGGTCGTTGGTGAGCCCGGCAGCACCCGAACCGACCCCGGCTCCATTGCCGACGGCGGAGAAGTTGTCGCCGTTGAGCGTTGCCGCACCGGCCGTGGCACCGTAGTGCTGGTCGGGAGCGATGGTGCCGTCATGGCAGCTCATGCAGAGGCGGGTCGGTCCAATGGCCTTGTCGGAGGTTGCTTCCTGCAGGGCAGCCGCGTTTATGGTCGAGCTGTTGTAGGCGACGTTGAACGACTTGGTGTCCTCGGCGCGGGACCAAAGCGGCAGATACTCGCCACCGCTGGTGGCCGCGTGGTGGGGGGTGTGGCAGAATGCGCACACCCGGGCCTGGCCGTCGACATAGCCATAGCGGGTCATGTCGTGAGGTCCGCCAACGACGCCGTCGCCACGGTTAGCTGCGCCAAAGGCGGCGGTTGCTGCACCGAGGCTACAAACTGCCAAGAATACCGTAAAATTCCTGTTCATTGCACAGTTCTCCTTTTCCAAAGTTGGATAATCTGTTACCCCTCTCCTGGCCTGAACAATTGCAATCTTGCCACGCAATTTTTTGCGTCTCCTTTCCACCCTCCAACATACTTGTCCCAGAAGGCTAGTGTGACCAGCATTTAATCTCCAAATTTTTAATGAAATATTGCCCGCCTTTGGCCTAGAATAATTAGAAACATTTTTATTGACTTTAATGTACCTTTTATGTTAGGCGATAAGGATATATTAATCTTCGCTCTGCCGATGTCAAGCCGACCTGGCAATATTTCAATAGCCACGCTTACTCCCCACTTTTCCAATTAACAATCCGACCATCCCCCCCTAACATACTGTTATTTTAATGATTTTATTTCTGCGCACTATTCCAGGCTCCAGCCTTGCCTGCCAAGGGATTCAATAATATTGGGGCGGTACAGTAAGCACCACCCATTTGCGTTTTTCAGGTACGCGACGCGGTCCACATCGGTAGACAGAAATAAAAAAAACCCTGCTACCCATAAAGTAAGGGCGAGCGGGGCCAACCTAATAAGCAGAGACCTGTGCAAAGCCGTTCCCTCTGCTAGTCCCAGGGTCCTCTACCCTCAAAATACCCCGCAAGATTCCCCTCAACTTTCCGACATTTCCACCATATGCTGAGGCCAAAGGCGGCGCTCTGTCGGCTCCCTGTGGGCTCCTTTACCTCCTAACACCGCGCCTAAAGGGGCCTGGTGAGCCTTCCGCTTTGATTTCGTTTCTTGGCGGGATACTTGCTCTGTTTCTTACTGGTATTGGCCGTCATCCTGGCTGCCGTTCCCGCAAAAAGTTCGGATACCAAGCCCTGAGGAGGGAACCGATATGAATAAAAGTGAAACACGCCAGAGGCTCTGGATTTTCGTGATGCTGCTCGTCACCTTCGTGGCAGGATGCGGAGGAAGCGACCACGCGGATCAGACTTCTGCCAAGGCCATTACCGCGTACTCGCTGGACGGTTCCACCGGCATCGTGGATGAAACGGCCAAGACGATCGAGGTAACCCTGCCGTTTGGGACTCCGGTTGCGGCGGCCGTGGCGAGCTTCACCGCAACAGGCGCCAGCACGCAGGTGGGCGATGCGCTCCAGGTGAGCGGAACCAGCGCCAACAACTTCACCAGCCCGGTGCTCTACACCGAGACCGCGAGTGACGGGACCACGGCGCACTATACCGTGACCGCCAGCGTCGCCCCGATCACTGGCAAAGCGATCACCGCATTTTCGCTGGGCGGCGTCGCTGGCACCGTTGACGAAACGGCCAAGACCATCTCCGTGATCCTGCCCAACGGGACAGACCTGACGTCAATGGTTGCCACCTTCTCCACCACGGGGTCGAGCATAACATTCGCAGGGGCTCTCCAGGTGAGTGGCACCACGGCCAACAACTACACGAGCCCCTTGTCGTACACCGTGACCGCCGGCGACGGATCCACCTCAACCTACATCGTTACCGCCATCTCGGCACCGTCCGACGCCAAAAGCATGAACTCCTTTGCAGTAGCAGGAGCGACCGGAGTCATCGATGAAGCGGCCAACACGGTCGCGGTATCAGTCCCCTTCGGAACCAACCTGGGCGCCTTGGTCGCGACCTTCACGACGACAGGCGCGGGCGTAAAGGTAGGGACCACACTCCAAAAAAGCGGCCTGACGGCGAACAACTTCTCGACTCCGGTAACCTACACCATAACCGCGGCCGATGGCTCGACGGCGGACTATGCCGTGACCGTGACCGCTGCGGGGAATTCCGCCAAGGCCCTCAGCGCCTATGCGCTTGCCCGAGTCACCGGGGTCATAGATGAATCTGGCAAAAAAATCGCGCTAACCTTGCCCAGCGGAACCGACCTCACGGCCTTGATTGCAACTTTCACGACCACGGGAGCAAGCGTAACGGTAGGGTCGACCGTGCAAAAAAGCGGGACCACGGCGAACAACTTCAGCACTCCGGCAAGCTACACCGTGGCTGCCGCCGACGGCTCGACAGTAACCTACCAGGTGACCGTCAGTGTCGCTGCCAACTCTGCCAAGGCAATCACGGCATTTTCCTTTCCCGGGGCTAGCGGTATCATCAATGAGTCGGCCAAGACCATAGCGCTGACCGAACCGAGCGGTACCTCCGTTAGCAGCCTGGTGGCGAGTTTCACCCGCACAGGTGTCAGCGTAAAGGTAGCGGCAGCGGTTCAGACCAGCGGAATAACCGCCAATAACTTCGCCAGTCCGGTGACCTACAGCGTGACGGCAGCCGACGGAACCACCGCGACCTACCTGGTTACCGTAACCCTTGCCGCCGCGCAAGGGCCGGCAGCAGTACTTCTTGGCGCGGCCGGCAATTACGTGGTCCTGGCGGAAACCAAAGTCTCGACCGTCCCGGCTTCGGTCATTACCGGGGATGTCGGAATAAGTCCGGCAGCCACCTCCTTTCTGACCGGCTTTTCGCTGACCAAGGTGGGGACCACCTCAGCGATTGCGAGCCAGGTGATAGGAAATCTTTATGGCGCAGATATGACGGCTCCCACTAGTTCGAACCTGACCACGGCCATTATCGATATGGGTACCGCGTACACCGACGCGGCCGGGCGTCCGACACCCGACTTCACTAACCTGGGAGCCGGGGAGATCGGCGGTCAGACCCTCGTCCCCGGCCTCTACAAATGGACGACCGGAGTGACGGTAGCGGCGAACGTCACGCTCTCTGGCGGGCCCAATGATGTCTGGATTTTCCAGATACCGGGGAATCTCACCGTGAGTCCCGCGAAGCGAGTCGTCCTTTTGGGCGGCGCCAAGGCCAAAAATATCTTCTGGCAGGTAGCCGGAGCTGCCAACATCGGCACCACGGGGCACTTTGAGGGGATTATACTGTCACAGACATCCATAACGCTGGGAACCGGCGCATCGATGAACGGAAGGGTGCTGGCACAGAGCGCGGTTATCCTGGATAGCAACGCACTGACTAAGCCTAATTGATGAGCACTGGGCAGGTCTTAGCCGGGGGTTTAAGCGAGGGGGAAGTTGATTTCCCCCTCCCTAGCTCTCCCCCTCCGGGCCTGTCCGCCGAAGCCTACGGCGAAGGAGGGAGAGGGGACTTTCGGACTCTGATTTACTAAGAGGCAGCGAACCCTGCCTAAGGCGGCGTTTGCCAGGCAAGAACTTTTGGCAATTGTTACGCTTCGACTCCGCTCAGCGAACGGAAGGTCCCATGCGAGGTGCGGAGTCGAAGTGCGCAGTCGAAGGGCGGTCCCTGAGCGGATTCGAAGGGACGGAAATTACTTTATTGATATAATAACGCCGTAAGGAGAACCCCATGAACAGCGACAAGACAACCAAAGACCTAGCCGGCCCGCTGCGAAACCAAAGTGGTGGCGTGATCGGCATCATAATACTTTTATTAGCCCTCATCGGAGGGTGGTACCTGTACCAGTCATATACCAGAGGTCAGGTAAAGAGTAACCTGAAGTCGATAACCAGTGACTATGAGCATGGCATCAAGAAAATGCTTCCGGCCAAGAAATAGCAGGAGCCTGGTGGCCCCACTGCATCGTGATTAGGTGGAGCCCGATCAGCCACCTCTTCCTACAGTCCAAAGCGCATCTCGAAAAGTGCACGATTCCTCGCAGTTCATAAGCAAAAGCGCGCCCTCTCCCCCTGCCCCACTGCCGCCCCCTGCCTACCTCATTACCCTTTAAGTTAAGGACTTGGCGCCGTTGGTCCCCCCTGTGGAACAGGGGGGAAGGCTCGCGCAGCACTTGCACTGGGCTTTACCTCAACGGCAGCAGTTTCAGGCGTAATTCCGAAGGCTGGTCTCTTGAAAAATCGGCTTTCACTGTTAGCGTTATCTAACAGTGCATTGTCGGAACTTTGCCCAGGGGGAAACCTGACATCACCTTTAGCGGGGAGGTTAAGCGCATGACCATCTTACCAGGCAATTGGAATAACCCAGGCAATGAGCCAAATATCGTCAAGGAAATCCTGCACAAGTTCCTTTCCACCGGGGCTCGTGTCAGCATCGCACTGGTTCGAGCCGACGGGGAATACAAATCGATGCTCTACATCGACGGCCGCAAAGTTAACGGCCCTTCGACTCCCCAAGCGCTGGATGCTGCGAAAGATGAGGTAACTCACTGGATGGGAAACAAGCCGGCGATCGGGCTGACGGCGAGTGAAGCGGATCTGATCCTCTGGGAGATAAACGAGTGGACACGGCGCACCGCAGAGGACAAATAACCCCTCTACTTTGCCTGGGATCTGCCACAATCGTGGTTCGAGGCCGGAAAAAGGCGCAGGCTTGCGACCGGTGACGCGGAAGCCCCTTGGAGTGATGATGCTGCAGTTTCAGTTCAAACTTTCAGGAATTGGCCACCGGGGACCAGACCTTTTCCTTGCGCCTGGGGTTCTCCAGGGATCTGTCGGCAAACAAGGGATACTCCACCCCCGCCGTCGGTATTTTCGGATAACTGGGGTTTAAATCCCGGATTACCTCCCATCCCCAAACATCTCCCAGGCAAGCATCACACCAATCGTAAAGGCAGTATTTTTTGGAATCCGACAAAAACGCTCGTTCGCAAAGGGTACAGTACATCCATTCAGTCGTTGTTGTTGACATGCCCCCTCCAATCTGTTTTCTGAAAAGTCCCCGACAGGCTGCGCCAATCGGCGCGCAATAGCCGTGCCCAAGAAGGAGCATTAGCCGGCAGCAGAAGATGGGGTTGCCGATCTCCTCTCGGGACCGTGGTATCCACGAGACATAGTGCACAAGCGTACCGGGTCCACCCCTATGGTAACCCAGCCCGAGCTGCGCAAAAAACTGTCTACCACCCCGGTCTCAATCAAACAGTCGAGCATAAAATCTCTAACAAAGTCATAACCGCCGTTTTTCCATTTAACCTGAACGAGCATGACACCACCTCCTTTCCTTAGTGGAACCCACCTCCCTTCCTTTGAACCGAGAGTCAGCATGTGTCGAAGGTGCCGGTCAATCGGTAAACGGAGTTGTCTCCGCTTTCGATGTGCCTCAGCAAATGCTGCTTCGGAATTTACCTTATGTCATAGCGCGTTGTCAACACTGAGAACACAGGTTGATCTAATTATAGTTATCACATCAATAAATGCAAGAAGCCAGCTTTTGGCCCGTGGGTCGAAATTCCAAAGCAGGAGAGTTAGCCATCCGGTTGATTTCGTCAGTCATAGCCCCCGCACTGGCACCTGCCTTGCACAACAAAATGCATTCTATGACATTGACCAGACATCTTGAGCGAGACCTGACAGTGAAAATGCGCCTATTCCAATCATTGATCATATTATTTTTGACTGTCTGCAGCGCCTCGGTTTCACACGCATCAAGAACCGAGGCATTGTTTATCTTGAATGACCTGCTGAGTCACGGTGCTGAAGCAAAACATCCCGAGGGCTTCAGGCTATTAATCGATGCGTATTTTAACGGCGTAAAATGCCTGCCGGACAAGCCTGCGCTGGCAGAAGGCTATTTTTCTCTGGTGAAAAAATATGGTGAAATATTGAACCCGTATTTCACAGACAAACGGCCCGATAAGTCAATAATTGCCGCTTCGAAAAGCAGCAAAGCCAAAGCAGAGATTTTTTCACCTGCGTTGCCCCCCACACGGGGGCATGGACACCAGAGCAAACAACTAGCGCAGCTTGAACCGAGGGAGCTTGAACCCGCAGCACTTCAGCCCGCACAGCTTGCACCGGCACCGCTTGAAACGGCGCGGCTTCAGCAGGTAGAACCTGCACCGGCGCGGGTTCAGCCAGCGCGACTTGAACCAGTGCAATTTGAACCAGTGCAGGAGCAGCCGGTCCCGGAACAGCCAGCCGAGGATTCTGCCGGGGAACCGGCGCAGAGCGAACCCGGTGCCCCATCGAAAGATCAGACCTCGCAGGCGGGGATCGCGGACCCGGAGGAGGGTGCCCTGGTCGTTGGCGGCGAGTCGTCATACCGTGTCGCGCAGCACGATACGGTGCCGCGCGTGGCGGCGAAATTCAGCATGAGCCCGAGGTATCTACTCAAGGTGAATCGGCTGGGACCCACGGCGAAGTTGCACAAGGGGCAGGTGTTGAGAATCGTGGACCGGCACATTGTTCCCAAAAAACTCATCAATGGTCTCCTGATAAATGTTGCAGATTGCACACTGTACCTGTTCAAAAATGGCACACTTGCCTCCGCGCTGCCGGTAGTCGTAGGCAGACCCAAATCTGACGAGGAAAGATCCTGGCAAACTCCGCTGGGCAATTTTAAAGTAACAGCAAAGGTAAAGGACCCTACCTGGCACGTCCCGCCGTCAATACAAAAGGAAATGGAAGACAAGGGGGAGGAGGTGCAGACAGAAATCCCTCCGGGGCCTGACAACCCGCTCGGCAAATATGCCATTCGGACCTCTATGCCGGGTATTTTAATCCACGGGACGAACGCTTCTTCTCTGAAATCCGGCCCTCTAAGCCACGGTTGCATCCGCGTAGCCCAGAACAAGATCGAATCCTTGTTCAATGAGGTCAAGGTGAACGCAACGGGCGAAATCATTTATCGCCCGATCAAAATCGCAGTTCAGGGCGACGGCAGGGTTTTCCTCGAGGTTCACAAAGACATTTATCGCAAGTTGGGGGACTTGACTGGAGAGGTTCGCGCAGCCATAGCAAAGCTCAACCTAGAGCCGGCAATCGACTGGGACAAAGTTGTCCGCGTGGTGCGGGAAGAATCCGGTTTTGCGGAAGCGATTTCATTGTAAGTAGTAGCGGCATTAAGAGGACACTGGCAGGTCACTGTCCAAGGTCCTTGGTGTCCTCGGTGTCCTTAGTGTCCTTGGTGTCCTTGGTGTCCTTGGTGTCCTTGGTGTCCTTGGTGTCCTTGGTGTCCTTGGTGTCCTTGGTGTGCCTGTCCCTAGTGCCCCTATGCCGCCGCGCCGGCGCTCACCTGGCGCAGATTTGTCACATCGCGTAGCGGCGGCGCCCCGAACAGACGGTTATATTCACGGCTAAACTGCGAAGGACTTTCGTACCCCACTTGAAATGCCGCGCTTGCCGCATCCAGATGTTCAGCCAGCATGAGGCGCCTGGCTTCCTGCAAACGCAGTTGTTTTTGAAACTGCAACGGACTTAAGGCTGTCATCGAACGGAAGTGGTGATGAAAGGTGGAACTGCTCATGCTGGCCCGCGTCGCAAGTTCGTCGATGCTCAATTGCTCCGCGAAGTTCCCCTTCAACCAATCAATCGCGCGCGCTATCTGCTGACTCTGGCTCCCGGACGAAGCAATCTGGCGCAGGCGCTCGCCCTGATCCCCCACCAGCAGGCGGTAAATGATCTCCCTCTGGATGACCGGCGCGAGAATCGGGATGTCCTTTTCCTCAGCGAGCAGGTCGATCAAGCGCAAAAAGGCGTTCAGCAGCGGCAGCGTCACCTCTCCCACCGCCATGCCGCGGCTTGATTGCTGGGCGCGCGGTTGGGGAAGATTGCTGTCCACCATCAGTTGGGAGATCTCGCGCAGGTCCAGCATCAGGCGCAGCCCCAGATAAGGCTTTTCCGGGCTCGCCTCTATGACCTGCACAATCGTGGGCAGCTGCACGGACGTGATCAAGTAGTGGTGCGCGTCGTACAGGTAGGCGTCATCTCCCAGCAGCACGCGCTTGGAACCTTGTGCGACCAGGCAAATGCTCGGTTCGTAGAAGCCGCTAATCGGCTCGGTCGGTGCGTCCCGGCGAAAAAGCGAGAGCCCCGTGATAGCGGTCTGGTGTTGCTCGCCTTTATCGGTCCATCGGGCAATGCTCTCCCCTAAAGCTTTACGCGCAGCGTCCAGACTATCATCTCCAGTTCCCTGCATCACTTCCTCTTTCATCATCGATTCCTCCCACATGGATACTACCCGACCCCACTTTGAGTTACAACCACTATCCCAGGCCTTCGGAGGATCGGGCAAGAAACGGACAGGATTGGTCTATCTTCCTGCCCCCTTTCTGGAGTACGGTATACTCCTAGGCGACACTGATAGGCGATACTCCAGGATAGATGCGACAAAGAGGAGAAGACATATGGCAAAAAAGGTGTTGATCTTGGCTGCCAGTCCAAGAAAAGGCGGGAATTCCGATCTGCTCTGCGAACAGTTCACGGTGGGAGCTACTGAAGCGGGGCATCAGGTAGAGAGAATCTTCTTGAGGGACAAAAGGATCAATTATTGTACTGCCTGCGGCGCCTGTCAGCGGAACGGCGGCCAGTGCATACAGCAAGACGATATGACTGAGGTCCTCGACAAGATGATTCGTGCCAACGTAATCGTGCTGGCAACGCCGGTCTATTTCTACGCCATGACCGGACAGATGAAAACGCTCATCGACAGAACCTACGCGAGATACACCGAAATCACCCACAAGGAATTGTATTTCTTCATGACTGCCGCAGTCAGCAGCAAAGAGCTTTTGGAAAGGACCCTGGAGGGATTCAGGGGATTTTCCTCCTGCCTGGGCGGAGCCAAGGAGAAGGGGGTCATCTACGGCACCGGAGCCTGGGAGATGGGGGACATCAAAGGAAGTCCAGCGCTGGCCTTGGCGTATGAAATGGGGAAAAAGGCCTGACCCGCGTGGCAGGTAGCGGCCCAATAAAAACGGCGCACCTAGCAGCAGGTGCACAAAAAGGCAGTCCTTAACAGCAAAGGAGAAAACAATGCAAAAACGTACCTTGGGAAAAAGCGGTCTGGAAGTCTCTGCCCTCGGGCTCGGCTGCATGGGAATGAGTTTTTCCTACGGCCCCCCCAAAGACAAGCAGGAGATGATCACGCTGCTCCGCACCGCCGTAGAACGCGGCATCACCTTCTTCGACACGGCAGAGGTCTACGGCCCGTTCACCAACGAGGAACTGGTCGGCGAGGCGCTAGCTCCGCTGCGCGACCGGGTGGTTATCGCCACCAAGTTCGGTTTCGACACCAGCGTCGACCCCAGAGCAATGAAGGGGGGTGCGCCGGCCCTGAACAGTCGGCCGGAACACATACGGCAGGTGGCCGAGGCCTCGCTCAAGCGGCTTAGGATCGACTGCATCGACCTCTTCTATCAGCACCGTGTCGACCCCAACGTGCCGATCGAAGAGGTGGCAGGTGCGGTGAAGGATCTGATCCAGGAAGGGAAAGTCAAGCACTTCGGCCTATCCGAAGCCGGCGTGCAGACCATCCGTCGCGCACACGCGGTCCAGCCCGTGACGGCGCTCCAGAGCGAATACTCGCTTTGGTGGAGACGCCCCGAGGAGGAAGTACTTCCGGTACTGGAGGAACTCGGGATCGGTTTCGTCCCCTACAGCCCGCTTGGTAAAGGTTTCCTCACCGGAAAGATGGACGAGCATACCACCTTCGGCAGCACCGACTTCCGCTCCACCCTCCCCCGCTTTACCGCGGAGGCGCTGAAAGCGAACCAGGGCATGGTCGATCTGCTCGGCCAAATTGCCACCAAGAAGAACGCGACCCCGGCCCAGATAGCGCTGGCCTGGCTGCTGGCCCAGAAATCGTGGATTGTCCCGATTCCCGGCACCACCAAGTTGCAGCGCCTGGACGAGAATAACGGAGCGGTTGCGGTCGAACTCAGCTCCTTCGATCTGCGCGAGATCGAAAGCGCCTCCTCAAAGATTACGGTGCAGGGTGCCCGGTACCCCGAAAAACTCGAGCAGCTTACCGGCCGCTGAGCGAAGCGGAGTCCCCCTGGCGGCGGCAGTGCGCCACAGCCCGGCGTTCCCGAACCCTCCACCATCTTCCTTCTGGGCGCTGGTCTTGCCGGTCTCGGTCTGCTCCGCAGGCGGGCCAAAAAAGTAACTCGTTTTCGTATTGCAGGCGGGCAATCAGGGTGGGGTCCTGTCACGGGGCTTCACCCTTTTATTTTCCAAAGGCCGTCTTTCATTTGATGACCACTATCTGTCCCGGCATCTTCCCGGGGTAAACCTGCAGTTTGGTTTCGATACCACCGCAGATAACCCACAGATTGTGTGCGCTCTGGTATTCACCGTTGCCATCGAAAGCATCCTCGTTGACCTTGAGATAGGCCGCATCCGGATTGGTAACAGAGGGAATTACCTTTCCGGTCTCGAGGTAGGGAAGTGCCGGCAGGCGCAGCGAAACCGGGCCTACCCCATCACAGGTGAACAGGTTGAGATCGCTGGCGCTGATTGGCACCGAATAATGCCCTTCCCCCTCCCCTGCGGCGTCTTTTTCCTTTACGACCGCTTTTTGTGCCTCCTGGATTACCGTACCCGAGGGGGTGAGCGAAATTTCGACAGACTTGTCAGCAGGGGGTGGAACCTCTTCCTGCTGCTGTGCCGCAACGGGGTCAGCCTGCAGCATGATAACCACGCGATGGATTTCCTTCCCGCACTCGATGAAAACCGTGCCTGCCAGGGCTTCCTCGTCAGCATCGTCGGGCTTTTGGTAGCCGATGAGCGCCCTGCCACCGAGGAGAACAGAAGTGAACCCGCTGTCGCTTTTGGTGCTGATCTTGGTAATGGGACCGGACTGGCACCCGAACAACTGTCCGCCCGGGATGACAGTAACGCTGGCCGGCGGCGTACCGCTCGCCGGCACCATGACGACCGCGGCGTTGGGGTAGAATCTGGTCGAGTCGGCGCCGAGGGCAACACTATTGTGGGCCAAGGCCCCGGTTAAAAGCAAAATCCCTGTCACGAATTTCATGATGTCCATGGTGTACCTCAGAAAAGTCCGCACTGCGCGCATACGATAAGTATCCGTCATTTGGCAGGCCATTTCCAGTGTGTTCTCTACAGCGACCGCCCTCCCCCTTCTGTACCTGGCAAGAGCCTGGAGGGCGAAACACCACCAATGGCCAACAGTGGACTCCTCGCAATATCGACCATTTATGATATATTCAGGAGTATGTTGTTTGGGAAAAAATGGTTAAACAGGGAGTTGGTGGAGTCCTAAGGTGTAATGACAATCAATCCATGATTAAAACAGAGAATAATCGCCGGGAGGTCACACATCATGCCTACATGTAAAGTTTGTGGTGGCTTAGGATCGATACAATGTCCTGATTGCAAGGGTACCGGACGATTAACCGATTTACAATTGACAGGCTTCAGTGCCCCTGAATGCTTGAAGTGCGAAAAGTACGGCATGATCAGTTGTCCTGCTTGCAAAGGACTGGGATTGGTGGAGAGTTTATAGTTTATCTTCCCACTTGAAACCGCAGCGCTTAATGCTGATGACCTTGCCTTTCTCATCTTCGAGCCGTAGGTTGCTGTCTTCATGAAACTGCTTACGGACTGCCCGGCGTTTTGCGTCCGTTAAGGTCCTGGCCGAGAAGGTAAAGGTATCGCCTGCGCCATCAAAAACGAGGCTATCAGATTGACGTAAAACGTATGTCGTTGTCATGGTGTTCTCCTGGTGGATGACAGTGCGGCAACCTGCCGGTTTCCGGTCAGGTGACCCTAGGGAAGGGTGAAGGTGGATAATACGGGCTTGCAGAAAGTATTTCAATAGTGATTTGGATAGTGAGGTCTTTTCCTCCATTTTAGCCTCCCGTGGTCCGTCTCCCTTAGCCTTTTTAGCCTCCTTTATTTTGAGTCCTTTAACCATACCTAAATGGCCGGCTCCCTCTGGGAACCGGCCATTTCTCCTCACTCCGGAAAGCAGCAGACGCCCAGTCACGCGAGGGCGTCGAGGGCTTGCCAGGTTTTCGGGCCGGCGATCCCGTCCGCCACCAGCCTCCTCCCGCGCTGAAACTGCCGGAGCGCGGCCTCCGTATTGGGACCGAAATCGCCATCCACCTCGATCCCGAGCTTTTGCTGCAGTTGCCTCACGAACTGCCCGCTCCCCTGGTTCGCGCCGCGCCTCAGCGTGGGGCGCCCCTGCGCGGCCCCGGGGGATGCCGGTGGCTCCGCCGCCGGTATCAGCGTGGGCGGCGGGGCATCATCGCCCAGCAAAAGGGCGACCCGCTTCCTGAAGTCGACCATGCTGAAACTCGGGTCGTTCTTCCTCCCCACCGGAAGGGCCCATTCCTTGTGCCCGGCACATGCTTCCGGCCCCTTCCCGATATGTTTCAGTATCGCCGCGGCTCCGCGCGCGTAGGCCTCCAGTTGCACCTCGGGCCACGGGTCGCCCGCCCCGCCGGTGTTCTCCGCCTCGATGCCGATGAAGTTGGTATTGCCGCTGCGTAGCCCTTGCCAGATGCCGGGACCGGCGTGGTTGCACTTCCCGGCGGCGACCAGGTAGAAAGTCCCGTCGCGACCGAGGCCCAGTTGAGACAGCGGACCCGGCAGGTCGTCCCGCCCCTTGATGAGCGTCCCGAGGGTTGGCATATTCCCCCCGCCCGGCGTCGCCGTATGGTGACAGATCACCCCGCAGGTGGCGCCCACATCTCCCCTCCCCCTCTCCTCCCACCCCTCCACCAGGGAGACCTTGAGCCCGGCCTGCTTCAGAACCTGCGGCAACCAGATCAATGATTTCGGCATCAGACTACCCCCCCTTCCGCAGCTGGCAGTTCTTCATCCTTGGTCACCGTTTCGACCGTGCAGTCGCAGCCGTCGAGCTCCTCATCATCGTGCCCCCCGTCTGCCGCAGTGCCTCCCGCGGGACCTCCCGCAGCGCCTGCCGCAGCGCCTCCTGCATCGCCCGCCGAAGTGCCCCCCGCTGTGCCCCCCGCGGCTCCTCTGGGATCAACAGGTCCTTGAGTCGATCTCTGCTGAGACTGGGTTTGCGGGTCCTTGGACGCTTCCGGCTGACTCTTTTCCTGCGGTTTGACCGTCGAGCGGACGACAATGAACTTATTCAGGAGGTCAAACCAAAAAGGCGCCCCCAGGGAAATGGCAAACGCGGTAATCAGCCAGCCAGGAATATGTGGGGCAATTTCCCTAACGCTGCACCAGACCGCGGGAGGGTCTGTCTTCTTTTGCTGGACATACCAGCCAATGGGTAGGTTCAATCCTTCCAACGCCGCGAAGGCCTTCTTTCCGTCGTTGGGCGGCTTCCCGTCCTTAGCGATGGCGCCAGCCTGTGCTACGACCTGGGCGCGCAGGGTGTCCTGTTGGTACAGCACGGTCGCCAGCCTCATCGAATCGACGTTCAGGCCGACGGTCAGCAGGACGCCGATGCCGAGCAGTATCCATTGGGTGTTCCGCTTGTACCACCCGGCAACCCGATCCATGCCGTTATTGAACCAGGTCTCGAGATTGGCCTGCACCCTGTCGAGGTCCCCCCGTGCCGAGTCCAGCATAAGGTGCATCACCCGCCGGATGGACGGGTTAAGCGCAGGGCTGTTGTCGACGGCGGCGCGCAGAGAATCGAAGGACAGCTCGCCCGCCGGCTGGGGGCCGTTGGGAGCGGCGGGAGAAACGGGTCCGCGCGCCACGATATCCATCAGGGCGGTGGCGAAATTGGCCGCTGGTATGTAGGTCGGCAGGGCGGAGGTCAGCCACCAGGTCCGGGTGCGGCCCGGGTCGTAACTCCCCTTGAAAAGGCCGAAAATGAGGGGGTGGTTATACATCATGTCGACCAACCCGGTGCCGTTCGGGTCGTTGAGGAGTTCCCTGAGCCCCTTTTCCAGGTTGGTCGCCCGCTTTTTCATCCAGGTTTCCAGAACCTCCTGTGCGGCAGTGCAGATGACGCTGAGCAGCAGATAGACGAGAACGATGCCGATCGCCACTTCGAGAATTGCAGATCCGAACATATGCCCCCCTTAGAGCCGGTGTGGAATACCTGGGTTCCCTCTCACTCTATCTACAGCGTCGGCCGCTCCCGGCCTGCACCGACCGTCGGCCTTCAGCCCTGCGGCGATTGGTTCTTTTCGCCTTATGCTGCCCCGTCACAACTCACAGCCGACATCCCAATAGCACAGCGCTACCAATAGCTGCCGCATAACTGGCAATGGGTCGCAGCAAATGCCTACGGTTTCCGCCCCCTTGCCTCAAACAGCCCGACACAGTTTATTTACGTTTAATAATTTGCATAAATTAATAGTATGCCCTAAAAGTAAAGTCAAGCTAATTCATTCCAGCAAAGAGGAAGGTAGGCATTGGTAGGAAGGGCGAGGTGGAGCTTGGAAAGTTGAGGCAGAGAAAAAAGCAGACCTTAAAGCGCCTTTGGAAAGGTGTGGCAGTCGAACAAAGCCGCAGGTGTCCAGCTCCGCAACCTGGTGTGCGTATAAGGGGAGCCGATGCCCCCCTTATACGCGCCTGCCATCCGGAGAGGGATTATTTACCCGGCTCCAGCAATTCATGCATGGTGTTTTCTGCCTCTTTGAGCATACCTTTCAGTATTTTCATTTCTTCCGGCGTGTGGACCTTATCGCCGTGAGCCAATTCCATTTTCAATCTGGTGATTTTCTCCGGAAGACTGGCTGCCTGGTTGGAGCAGTTTTTCCCGTCAAGCAGACCGACGACTTTGCCGTTTGACTGAATTGTTGCATTAGCCGCAAAACTTACCGACAACAGCGCTACGCCAAAAACTGCAGAAATAACTCTTTTCATATCTATCCCCTTTTGATTGATATCGCTTCGGCAACTCTCTCTCTTTGCTTTCGCGATGGTTTGTCGCCAGGCAACCGCCTTACAAGGAATTTGTAATCGGCCTGACGCCCCGAAGACTCTGTTATTCGTAACTATTCAGCTCATTCAACTCAACTCCAACTCTTCAGCCTGGATCCCCTCGCCCTCCGGGAGAGGGGCAGGGGTGAGGGATTTGCCACGAAGCGCCGGGCGGCTACCCTTATCCCGGTCCAGCCACTTTTCCCCGAAAAGAGCAAAGAAGGTAATCCGCTACAAATCCTTCCCGTTCAAGCTAAGCCACAACCGTTTTACCCCCTCTTTAAAGCTGGTCGATCCGGAAAACCCGGGCCGCCGCTGGCCGGCAGTGGCGCCATACCCCGGCTCCACTAAAAGATTGTTGCTGCTACGCTCTGACAAGGTGACTTCACGCTCTGTGGCGACATCGTCATCCGGAAGGGCCACCATAATCCTGTGGGTACCTGCCTTAAGCCTGATGGTTTTACTGAAACGGTAGCGCATGCCCGGGCCAGCCTCGGGGTCCCGCACCCCACCCGCTTCGGTGTTCTCCTTTTGCAATTCGCCGGGTAGCCGCAGCGCCTGGCCGTCGATGTTGACCAGCAACCGGTAATCGGGAGTCCCGTGATTGTTCTTCTCATAGGGGTAGCTGCCGGGCAGGTGCGTCTTGACCGAGGAAGTGATCCTCACATCGGCATAGCCTTGAGGAACCACCCCGCCGCTCGACAACTCCCGGAAGACATCGCTTTGCAGGCTGTTACTGCCGGTTTTTATCAGGGCCGAACTCTCCATGCAGCCGCTAAGGACCGTCGCTGCCACCGTCATTACTAATAATATTCGCTTCATAGGTTAGCTCCTTTCAAGTAGGCTAAACGGCCGCCTCGCCGCGTTCGTTGGTCCGGACCCGTACCGCCTCCAGGACCTCCAGCACGTAGATCTTCCCTTCCCCCTCCGCCCCGGTCCAGGCCTGCTGGCGGATGGCGTCCACCGCGGTCCAGACAACTGCGTCGGAGACCATGACTTCCAGGCGCACGTTTTTGGTGAAGTAGCTTATCTGACTGTCGATTAGTTTGCGCCGGGCGCCTTTGCCGCGGCCAAATCCGCTATTTTCCGACGCACTCATCCCGGTCAGCCCCCCGACCTGCCGCAGGGCTTCGGTCACCCGTTCGAATACCGCTGGCTTCACGTAGGCGATGATCTGTTTCATTGGGCGCTCTCCTTTTGACTTAGTTTTAGTTCCGCTCTGCGCTCCCACCAGCGGTAGAGGGTCGGCAGGACCACCAGGGTAAGGAGCGTGGAAGTCACCAATCCCCCGATGATGACGGTGGCCCGGGAGCGCTGCATCTCGGCGCCGACCCCTTGGGAAAGGGCCATCGGAATGAAACCGAGCATGGCGACCATGGCGGTCATGAGGACCGGCCGCAGACGTACCACGGCCCCCTTCAGTATCGCTTCATCGAGGCTGAGCCCTTCGTCGCGCAGCTTGTTAAAGTACGAGACCATCACGATCCCGTTCAGCACCGCCACCCCGAAAAGGGCGATGAAACCGATCGCGGCGGTGACGGAGAGCGGCATGCCGCGCAGGAAAAGGGCGACTATCCCGCCTATCAGGGCAAAGGGGACGTTCAGCATGATGAGAAATGACTGCCCGACCGAGCCGAAGGTGAAAAAGAGCAGGATGAATATGAGCGCGAGGCAGACCGGAAGAATGACCGCCAGCCGCGCCATGGCCCGCTGCTGGTTTTCGAACTGCCCTCCCCAATCGAGATAGTAGCCCGGCGGCAGCTTGACCCCGGTGTCCAGCGCCTTTTGCGCCGCGGCCACGAAGCTTCCGATGTCGCGGCCGGTGACGTTGCACTCCACCACGATCCTGCGGGAACCGTTTTCCCGGGAGATCTGGGCCGGCCCTTCCTCGGTCCTGATGCGCGCCAATTGCTTCAGCGGAATGCGCGCGCCGTCGGGGGCCGTGATGAGCAGCTCTCCGAATTTCTCTGGGCTGTCGGAGAGGGCGGCGGGAAAACGAAGCGCCAGGGAAAAGCGCTTCTGCCCCTCGAAAAGTTCGGAGACCGCCTTGCCGCCCGAAGCGAGCTCCAGCACCTCGTTGATGTCGGAGACGTTGATGCCGTAACGGGCGATCGCCGTGCGGTCGATCTCCACCTGCAGATAGGCGAGGCCCGAGACCTTTTCCACCTGCACGTCGGCGGCGCCCGGCACCTTCTTGACCGCCTCCGCGATCTCGGCCGCCCGGGCCTTCAGGATATCCATGTCGTCGCCGAAGAGCTTGATGGCGATCTGGGACTTTACCCCCGAGACCAGTTCATCCACCCGCAGGGCGATCGGCTGGGTGAAGGAGAAGGTCATGCCGGGGATGTTCTCCAGCCGCTCCCTCATCTTGTTAACCAGTTCCTCCTTGGTTTTGGCTGAGCTCCATTCCCCCCGCGGCTTCAGGTTGACGAAGATGTCGGAAGCGTCGATCCCCATCGGGTCCGAGGCGATCTCGGCCCGTCCGGCCCGGGAAACGACCTGCACCACCTCCGGGAAGGAAAGGAGCGCCTTTTCCACGGCGGCCGCAGTCTTGACCGTGTCGGTCACCGACACCGACGGCAGCCGGAAGGACTGCACCGTGATGGTTCCCTCGTCCAGAGTCGGCAGGAACTCGCTTCCCAGAAAGGGGACCAGCAAAAGGGAAGCGGCCAGCGCCGCGCCGGTGACGGCAAGGGTCTTTTTAGGGTTCGCCAGGCTTTGCCGCAGTAGCGGCAGGTAGTTGTCGCGGACCTTCACCAGCAGCCAGGGGTCCTTTTCCACCAGCTTTCTTTGCAGCAGGAAAGAGCAGAGCGTCGGCACCAGGGTCATGGTCAGGATCAGGGAGCCTAAGAGGGCAAACCCGACCGTGAAGGCCATGGGAGAGAACATCTTCCCCTCGATGTCGGTCAGGGTGACGATGGGCAGGTGGACGATGATGATGATCAGCACGCCGAAGAGGATGGGGCGGGCCACCTCCATGGCCGAGGTGTAGATGATGTGGCGGGTGCTTTCGCCCTCCTTTCTTTCGGCCAGGTGGCGCACCGTGTTTTCCACCATGACGACACTGCCGTCGACGATCATGCCGAAGTCGATGGCGCCCAGGGTCATCAGGTTGGCGGAAAGCCCCAGCCAGTGCATGCCGAGAAAGGAGCAGAGCGTGGATAGCGGGATCACCGCCGCGACGATGAGCGCCCCCCGCAGGTTCCCCAGGAAGTAGAGCAGCACCGCGATAACCAGCACCCCTCCTTCGACCAGATTGCTGATGACGGTGCGGATGGTCTTCCAGACCAGGTCGGTGCGGTCGTAGTACGGGGTCAGCTTGACCCCTTCGGGGAGCGCCTTTGCTACCGTCTTGATCTTTTTGGTGACCCCCTCCACCACCTCCCGGCTGGAGGCGCCCTGCAGCATCATGACGATCCCCGCCACCGCCTCACCCTTGCCGTCGTAGGTGGTGACGCCCTGGCGCGGTTCGTCGCCGATCGCCACCTCCCCCACGTCGCGCAGGTGGATCGGCGTGCCGCCGGGACTCTTCACGACGATTCCCTGCAGGTCCTCCACGCCGCGGGCCAGGCCGATGCCGCGCACCATGTACTGTTCTTCGCGGTGCTCGATGAAACCCGCCCCCACAGTGGCGTTGTTCTTCTCCACCGCTTCTATGACGTCGTGTATGGTGAGGTTCAGGCTCTTCAGCTTGTCCGGGTCGAGCAGCACCTGGTACTGCTTCACCTGGCCGCCGAAGGAGTTGACGTCGGTAAGTCCCGGGACGGTGCGCAGAATCGGGCGTATCAGCCAGTCCTGAATGGAGCGCAACTCGCGGGCATCGTATCGGTCGGAGGTCAGGATGTACTGGTAGATCTCCCCGAGTCCGGTGGTGACCGGACCCATCTGGGGCTCCACTCCCTTGGGGAGACGTTCGCGCGCCTGCTGCAGCTTCTCGAAGACCTGCTGGCGGGCGAAGTAGATGTCGACGCCGTCCTCAAAGACGATCGTCACCACGGAGAGGCCGACCCTGGAGAGGGAGCGCGTTTCCTGCAGCCGGGGGAGCCCCCCCATGGAGGTCTCAATGGGGAAGGTGATCAGCTTCTCCACCTCGGTGGGAGCCATCCCTCCCGCCTGGGTGAGGATCTGGATCTGGACGTTGGTCACGTCCGGGAAGGCGTCGACCGGCAGCTTTTTCATGGCCCAGAGGCCCGAGCTGATCAGTATGGCGGTAGCCAGCAGTATGAGCAGGCGCTGCCGGAGCGCAAACTGGACTATTCTATCGATCATGGTTTCACTCCTCTCCCAGTTCGCCCTTCTTGAGGTCCGATTTGAGCAGGAACGACCCCTTGACGGCGTAGCGCTCCCCCTGCTTCAGGCCGGAAAGCACCTGCGCCATGCCGCCCGAGGCGCGCCCCAGCTCCACCTTGCGTGGTGCAAATTCGGTCCCGTTGGCGGTCACGAAAAGCACCTTGGCGCCCTCGAGCTCCTGCACGGCGTCCTCGGGAACCGCCAGTACCGCCGGCGTGTCCGCCGGAAGCGCCAGCTCGACGCTGGCGAACATCTCGGGCTTTAGCTTTCGCCCCGGGTTGGCTACCTCGATGCGCGCCTTCACCGTGCGGGTGGCCTCGTTGACCAGGTCGGCGATGTAGGTAATGCGCCCTTTCAGCTTCAGGCCGGCGAAGGCTCCCACGCTGACGGTCGCCGCCTGCCCCTTGTGGACCTTGGCCAGATCCTTTTCGTTGATGTCGACCAGCACCCAGACCGAAGAGAGGTCGGCCACCGTGTAGAGGCTTTTGGAAGGGTCGGAGAGTTCGCCCACGATGGCGTGCTTCTCGGTGATGACGCCGCCGATGGGGGAGCGCACCGGAAGGAGCGGCTTTTTGTGCCCCTCCTCCTTGAGGCTCGCGGTCGACACCCCGAAGAGGGACAAGCGCTCCTCGTCGGTGTGCAGCTCGGTCTGGGCGGTTTTGAAGTCGGTCTCGGCCTGGAGGATGTCCTTGCGCGCGGCGATTTTTCTCTCCACCAGGTTCTTGATGCGCTCCTTGCTGGACTGGGCCAGTGCGAGCTTGGTCATGGACTGATGGTAGCGTCCCAGGGCCTCGCCCAGCTCGACGCTGTCCAGGGTGGCCAGGGACTGCCCGGAGGAGACGCTGTCCCCCAGAGATGCGCCCACGGAAACGATCTTGCCGGAGATGCGGGGAGAGACGTGGGCGATCCGGTCGGCGTTCACTTCCACCTTGCCGGTGGCGGCTATGGTGCCGCCCAGGCGTTGCATTTTCACCTCAGCCACCAGCACCCCGTGGAGCTTTTGCTTCTCAGGGGCCATTTTCACGCTACCCGGCCCCTGCTCCCCTTTTTGGGCCCCCTTCCCTTCCCGGGCTTCCGGCTGTCCGGCGGCACCTTCCCCGGAGCCGGCTTCCATCTTTGCCGGCTCCCCGGCGCCGCTTTTGAGGTTGTGAAAACGGTAGAAAAAGCCGCCCCCCAGGGCTATGGCCAGGGTAAGTCCGATGATGATTCCTTTCTTGTTCACTGCACACCTCCGGTGAAATCGATTGCCGCGCATGATTCGAGCTGCACCAGGGCCGCCTGCCGGTCCTGAAGCACCGCCAGGTAGCTCTCGCTTACCTCGTAGAATTTCTTTTGTTCCTGGATGACGGCCAGAATGCCGACCTCGCCCAACCGGTAGGCCTCCTCGGTCAGTTTCAGGTTCTCCTCCAGTTGGGGGTTGATGCCGCTGCGGTACAGGGCCAGGATTTTTTCCGCCTGCTGGAAACCGGCGTAAGCCGCCTCCACCTCGCGCTCAACGGCTATAGCGGCGGCCGACAGGTGGTTTTCGGCACTGTCACGCCGTGCCCGGGCTTCCTGGAGCCCGGCCTGGTTCCTGTCGAAGAGGGGGATCGGCATCGACAACTTGAAACCCACAAGGTATGCCGTGTCGCGCCCTTCGGCTCCGCCGACCTCGATGGCCGTCGTTTCACGCTGGAGGGAAAGACCGGCGCTGAGGTTGGGGATCGCCTCGGCCCGCGCCAGGACCATCTCCGACTCCCCCCTCCCCTTTTCAGCCTGCAGGGCCTTCAGGTCCGGCCGGTTCCCGAGCGCCTGCCTGATCAGCCCGGCAAGCTCCAGGCTCGGGGATACTTCCGGGTCGAAAGCGCCGGAAAACGCAGGAGTCTCGCCGCGCGGGCGCCCCATGAGCGTCAAGAGTCTCCCCTTGATATGAAGCGACTGTTTCTCGGCCTCGATCCTCGCTGCTGCGCTGCGCGCCAGTTCCACCTGGACCAGGTTCATTTCCAGCTCCGGAATGTCCCCGGCGTCCAGGCGCTCCCGGGCGACACCCAGCAGTTGCCGGTTGAGCGCGATGGAGCGCTCGCTCAGGGCGACCCGCTTTTCAGCCAGGATGACCTGGTAGAAAGCGCTCTTCACCTCTTCTCGCAGCACCCTTTCGCGGTCGGCCAGCTGCCAGCGGTAGACTTCCATTTCCCGCGCCGCCACGGCGACCCGCTTGGCCCTTTTTCCGGACAGTAAAAATTCCTGAGACACCCCGAGTGACAGGCTGTTCTCGGCGCCGCTGCCGGTCAGCGCGCCCGTGCCCGCTTCAAGTTCAAGAGTCGGGTTGGGCAAAAGTCCCGCCCTGGTTTTAGCTGCCTCACGGATCCCTTTTTCCAGGCGAAAGGATTGAAGATCCCCGTTATTGTGCAAAGCAAACTCGATTACCTGCGGCAGTGCCAGGCCCGTCGTCGCCGCCCAGACCGGCGTGGACGCCAAGAGACACAGGATTCCCGACACAAGACGCAATGCTCCACTTGTGGATACAGTTTTCCCCAAAGGAATAACCTCCTTTTATTCAGTTTTCGGATTGGTGCTAAGCTTCCGCAGTTCACGTTCCTCCCCCTTCAAGGGGGAGGTCAGGAGGGGGATGGGGGAGCTTCTGCCCGCAGGACATACCCCATCCCCACCCCCTCCCTCCCCTTGAAGGGGAGGGAGTTTCTTCTGCGATGATTAGCGCCATCAGTTAAGTTTTGATGTAGCACTCTGGTCAGCTTTAATCTGTCGATTGGTTTGCGCTTCAACTCCGCTCTGTGAACGTCCGCTCCCTGAGCGGAGTCGAAGGGCGACCGAGCCCGAAGGTGACAGGGAAACCAGGCAAAGATTTAAGCTGGACTGGGTAGTAGCTTGAGCTGAAACGGATGAATGGGAACCAGGATGGGAATGGTAGATAAACCTCTCCCCAAGGGTATGGGAAAAGCTACCGTCTCATCGTGGCGTTTTAAGCGAGGTTTTGCGGAGGAATAAACTTGGAAAGATAGACTTCCGGTACATGCTTGAAGGGATCAAAGGAGTGCTGGTCTAAAATGATGGGGGTGTAGCTTAGCTGGAAAGCCCGGGTGCCCAAGGGGGCGTGGCAACCGCAGTCGTCGCAGCTGTCGCAGCCATCATAATCGGTGTGCTGCTCGAGGGGGGAACAGGGGCAGTGCTGGGACGCGGAAATCTCGCAGCAGGCGGCCTGGGCGCTTGCCGTTGGTTGGTGGCATTCCTTGGCGGCGCTTTCGTACACGCCGATGAGCGTGACGCTCAGCATGACCGCCAGGAGAATCCAGGAATGGAGTTTCAGATGAATTGATTTCAAATTGGGCATAATTGCAGCCAAGGTATCCAACCATTCCAAAAATGTCAACAGCAAAACTGCCGCCTCCCGTTACCTGTAAGGCCCCCCGCCTTTGACGGCAGGGGCTGGGAGGCGCGAGAAAATCCGCAGAGAAACGCCGCCAAATACAGCGTAACTGCCGTATATGGCAGACGCACTCCGGGGCCACCCCCGGACCGACCCAGGGCCGATTTGCGGAACGGACCCAGGCGCGGGATCATTTAGCCGCGTCATCTGATGCACTTAGCCGCATCGTGTGAGGTACTTGCCCGGCGAAACTTCTCTTGGCATGGCCTGTGCTCTCTATCAAGCCTGATCATACAAGGAACAGGGAGGTCGTACATGAAGAAGGTGATGTTTTTGGCGATGTTTGCAGTAATGATGTTTGGCACTTTGGCAACCGGGTACGCAGAGCAAGGCGACTGGCGTGGAGGGATACGCTCCAGGATTCAGGATGCCAAACAGAAGATTGATCAGGGAGTCCAACGGGGATCTCTCGATAGACGTGAAGCAGGCAAGCTCAATGACGAATTGGGTGCCATTCTCTTCAAGATAGACCGCATGAAAGCAGACGGCCAGCTTAGTCAGGGCGAACGGGATCAGATCAATAGTGACCTGACCAGGTTGGACAGGGATATTTTCCAAGAAAAGCATGATGGCACAAACATCCTCGCCCCGGTGCTGGGAGACTGGCGTGGTGGGATTCGCACCAGGATCCAGGGGGCACGGAAAAAGATCGATCAGGGTGTCGCTCAGGGAAGCCTCAACAGGCACGAGGCCGACAGGCTCGAGGGAGAGCTGGGTGCCATTCTCAACAAGATTGACCGCCTGAAATCAGATGGCCAATTTAGTCAGGGAGAGCGGGACCAGGTTAAAAATGACCTGGACCGGTTGGACAGGGATATTTTCCAGGAAAAGCATGATAGCGTAGTCACGGTCACCCCGGTGCTGGTGGATTGGCGCGGCGGGATACGGGCCAGGATTCAGGACGCGAAGTTGAAGATCGATCAGGGCATGGTTCGGGGATCTCTCGACAGGCGTGAAGCGCGCAGGCTCAATAAAGAGTTGGGCCAAGTCCTCGCCAAAATCGACCGCATGAAATCGGATGGCCGTCTTAGCCAAGGGGAGCGCAACAAGATAAACCGCAACCTTGACAGACTGGACAGGGATATCGCGAGAGAAAAGCGCGATTGATGACAGAAATAGTCAGATAGATGTTCGCATAGGATGCAAATAAATAATAAAAAGCCCGCCTATTAACCCAAGCCGGTCGGATAGGGTGTTGAAGCATAAACCTAAAATCTACAACTGCTCTATTTAGTCACAACAGAAAAGCCTTCTCTTAATCGGGGAGGCTTTTTTTGTTTTATGTCAGGGTGTGTTGCTGAC
>Ga0209123_1000227_pt1 | contig 83986 bp, 90 predicted proteins | sample BarGraIncu00431A_FD_184500 | JGI IMG/M metagenome (GOLD analysis project Ga0209123, IMG submission 184500) | Arctic peat soil microbial communities from Barrow, Alaska, USA - Barrow Graham LP Incubations 004-31A (SPAdes) (version 2) | ecosystem: Environmental > Terrestrial > Soil > Wetlands >... | reverse complement strand
GACGTGTGGAGCTGACTGGTACTAATAGGTCGAGGGCTTGACCTAAACATCGCTACGATAGAGATTCTTAAGACGATTACTAGATTATAGACTCTGTGCAGTTTTGAGAGAACAGCGTTCGCAAGGATGACAGTATCTCAGACATCTGGTGATCATGCCGGAGGGGTTCCACCCGTTCCCATCTCGAACACGGAAGTTAAGACCTTCAGGGCCGATGATACTTGGGGCGCAAGCCCCTGGGAAAGTAGGTCATCGCCAGGTAAACAAGCGAAAAGGCTATCTCTTAGGAGATGGCCTTTTCGCTTGTTTAGATTACAGGTCAGTATTGGGTCCCACACTGCAGGAGCATGCGTTACGGGACGCAGTGTGGCGAAAAGCTCGTCCGCTTTTCGTGTTCGATCCACACTGCAGGAGTATGCGTTTCGGGACGCAGTGTGGCGAAAAGCTCGTCCGCTTTTCGTATACCGAACACGGAAGTTAAGATCTTCAGGGCCGATGATACTTGGGGCGCAAGCCCCTGGGAAAGTAGGTCATCGCCAGGTAACAAACGAAAAGGCTATCTCTCAGGAGATAGTCTTTTCTGTGTTTTTATTGCGGGTCAGTATTGGGTCCCACACTGCAGGAGTATGCGTTATAAGTCGCAGTGTGGCGAAAGGCTCATCCGCCTTTCGTTTCAGGGCTGATGATACTTGGAGCGTAAGCTCCTGGGAAAATAGAATCCACACTGCAGGAGTATGCGTTATGAGTCGCAGTGTGGCGATAGGCTCGTCCGCATATCGTATCGCCAGGTAACAAACGAAAAGGCTATCTCTTACGAGGTAGTCTTTTCTGTGTTTTGTATTGCAGGTCAGTATTGGGTCCCACACTGCAGGAGTATGCGTTACGGGTCGCAGTGTGGCGATAATCTCGTCCGATTATCGTTCTAAAAAGCTCTATTCTAAATCGCTATCGTCGAAAATAAAGATCTCTTCTATCGTTGAATTCAGAATACGGGCCACTTTTGCAGCGAGCTTAAGTGATGGATTATAGTTTCCTTTTTCGAGAAAGACAATAGTTTCTCTTCTTACTCCGACTTTCTTTGCTAATTGTTCTTGAGTTAGATCAAACCGTGCTCTGAGTTCCTTTATTCTGGTTTTCATTTTATGCAATACCCTTTTTTAGTTTCATGAGTAACCAGGATACACCAAAAGAGATAGCCATTCCGATTAGACCGATTATTAATATATCGTCAGTGTCTAAGTATTTATGAAAAGCAAGTAGAATGATCCAAACGTATAAAGAAATAAAGTAGGCGTAGCCAGCTGCATACATTCTTATTTTCTCTGTTCTTTCATCGTCACTGGGTATTCCTGCTTTTAGATCATAGTAGAACTTTCGGAGAAAGGCGGAAAGAATTCCTGCTAAGAAAATCATTACTATAATTAGTAAAACTGGGACTGTGCTTTTTCCAAGTACCAATAAATTAATAGAAAATATGCCAGCGCCGATCACAACTAGTACCAAAGTTATTAATAAGAGAATAAACTTGACCTTGCTTCTCATTGAGAAACCCCCTTAATATGTGATGTAAACCTAATATTATGTTATAAATATATAACATTAGTTGTATGCTTGTCAATAATAACGAATAGAGTAAGAATTTACAATTTTTACATTATGCTATTTACAAATAACACGAATAGTGTAAAATCACACTAAAGGGGTGTGCTGCTCTTTATGACCAGAGCTGATTTCATAACAATAGCTTCTGAAAAATTAAAACTCATTCGCATTGAAAGTGGATATACCCAGGATAGAATGGCCGAAATACTCGGTATATCCAAGAAGACCCTAGTTCAGATCGAAAAGGATCGCTCCACCCTTAGCTGGGCGGGTGCCGTAACCTTGTGCACTATTTTCAAAAATAGTGAAGTCCTAGAGATGACCTTTGGAGGGGATCCTCAAGATATTATTCTTTCTTTAGCCTTTACCGATTATGAAAGCAACGAAATAACGATGGGAGGAAAAGTATGGTGGAATAATATTAAGCTAACGGATGACTTTCGAATCCAGCAGAATATAATCTCTGGGCACTATCGGATTCTAGATGCTCAGGACAGGAGGCTTTGTTCTTCCTTTGATTATGACTATATCCAAAAAAGACTACAGGAGCTTTCAGATGCTTGTGGGGGTTTACTGAAGTGTTAAGATTCATGAGGGCTTATATCAAATCAATGAGGCTTTATTACGCGTTTGTAACCGGTATTGCGGGCTGGATGGGGATGGCATTTTACGAATACATTGCTAAATCCTCTTTTCAGACAGTGGAAATAGTTCCAGCAACAGAAAAAGAAGCTTTAGTTCTAAGCATGCTTTTTCTTAGTTGGGGTACGAACCAGATTATAAATGACTACCTTGGCTTAAAGGAGGACAGAGTCAATGCTCCGAACCGCCCCATGGTTACCGGTGAACTAAATCCAGGCAAGGCTCTGGCCTTAACGGGAATCCTCCTGATTATAACGTTGTTGATTACATACATCTATCTGGAACCAATTGCTCTTATTCCAGCAATTTTGGGAATCGTTTTAAATATTTTTTATGAATATGCCAAGGGCCACGGTATTTTTGGTAACATTGTTTTTGGGCTGATGATTGCCATGTGTACCGCCTTCGGGTTTCTGGCAGCTGGTCCAACAGCGTCTCCCTATTTTACAGCGAGCCGTGTTTCTGTATTGATTCTGGTAGCCGTGATGAACGGTCTGATGACCTTTTATACCTATTTCAAAGACTATGAAGGGGATAAAGTCGCTGGTAAACGAACGATCATAGTATCCTTAGGGATTGAAAAATCCAGGTATCTTGCAGTTATTTCCGCTTTTCTCCCCGCTGGGATCTTTGCGCTCCTATATTTTAATCATTTCATTGAGGCCAGGGTTAATACGATGTTCCTTATCTTGGCTGGGTTAACATTCTTCCTGGAATTGTGGACGGGATATCTTTACTATAAAAACCCTCAAGGTGAGAGAACATATTACTCTCTGGTGGCTAATTTCCGGGCTTGTATTTGCGGCCAGGCGACGCTCATTGCGTTATTCAATACCGAACTGGCTATGATCATTTTTCTAGTTTCCTATATGTTTGTCGGATTCTTATTTGACCTGCACACCGACCCTAAATCTTAAAGGAAACTTACCTCATGTTTGTCTTAACTTTCCAAGGGGTTTAGCACATATTCGATTATCTAGATTAGGCGCGAATTTCGCGAATTCGCACCTCGAAACGGAGGATTGTCATGCAATTATTTGAACCAGCAACGCTGGGCCCCTGCCAGTTAAAAAACAGGCTTATCCGGTCGGCGACCTTCGAGGGCATGGCGGATTCTCAGGGTCAGCCGCGACCAGACTACCGACACCTATATAATGAACTGGCTGCGGGAGGCGTGGGCGGGATCATTACAGGTTTTGCATATATCTCGCCCGAAGGAAAAGCGATGCAGCCAGGTCAGGTCGGAATCGACCGTGAGGAAACAGTTGAATATTTTTTGCCCGTTACTAATGAGGTCCACCAATACGGTTGTAAGATTTTTATGCAGTTGGCCCATACCGGAAGACAGACCAGGAAAGAAGAAACAGGACAAGATGTCTGGGGAGCATCTAATAAAAAGTCCTTATATTTTAGGGGTTCCCCCCGGGAGTTGTCGACAGAGCAAGTGCATTTACTAGTCAAACGGTTCGCAGAGGCGGCAGTGTATGCCAAAGCAGCTGGATTTGACGGTGTCCAGGTGCATGCTGCCCATGGCTACCTTATTCACCAGTTTCTACTCGCGACTATTAATAACAGAACCGATGAATTTGGTATGGATGCTCATACTGGCCTAGGCACGAAATTCTTAAGGTTGGTGATCGAGGAAATCAGGAAAAAGTGTGGATCTGATTTTGCCTTGTTGGTCAAGGTAAGCGGGAGTGATGACTATTTTACGAGATTCTCCTCCGAGCAGTTTGTCAGCCTCATCCAATTCCTTGATGCCCAAAAAGTCGATGGACTAGAGATCAGTTATGGAACCATGGATAATGCTCTAAATATTTTTCGTGGCGATATACCTCTCAAAGTGATCTTAAAGCGTAATCCTGTGTTCAAAACCAACAACGGGGTTAGGGGGTTGCTCCATAATGCTCTAATCTACTACTTGATGAGGGTAAAATTAAAGCCTTTTACATCTGCGTATAATCTTGGGTATGCCAAACTTGCCAAAACCTTAACAGACATTCCCATCATTAGCGTTGGCGGATTTCGGAAGGGCGCGGAAATGAGGGGATGTCTCGAAAATGGCTTTGTTGATTTTATCAGCATGTGCAGACCATTTATTTGTGAACCGGACTTAGCAGGAAAGCTGGAGCGAGACGAGAACTATTCTGCAAAATGCGTCAATTGCAATCTTTGCGCTATTATGTGTGATTCGGGCCAATCAACCCGGTGTTATAAGCAATAGTTATAATTTAATTTAGGGGAAGGTGGGTGCTGAAAATGGAAGACAGAATAATGTTCACGATAAAGCATTTATTAAAAAGAGGGTCGAAGATAAGCCTGGAGAGTCGTTTGCTTGAAGACTTGAAGCTGGATTCCTTAGACTTGTTAATGATTCTTTCGGACCTGGAGGATGAATTCAATATTACCATTGCTGAAGACGATTTTTTAAGTGTGGTTACCGTCAATGATATTGCTATAAAGCTGAGAGCGCGGGGCGTACGAGGAGAATAGTATGGGTCTAAGCGAGTTTTCTAATCGGTTTAGCATGGATGAAAGCCTGGCCGTGGAGGCGGGGCATAACCCCTATTACCTAAGAATCGACTCCGGATTGGATGAAAAAATTCGGGTGACCGCCAGGAGCAGAAGCTGAAGTTTTATAAAATTGGTGAAGTTAAAGAACAGGGTTATAAAACGCTTGCGGAGAGCGCGCGGGAAATTGATTTTCGAACGTATGATTTGCGTGCTCGGAACTATTTAGATCCCAAAGACTATTTGAGAGATGTGGCCCAGTTCCTCAATAGGAGAGAAATATGAAACGTAGAGTCGTTATTACCGGGATAGGACCAGCTACATCCATAGGGATTGGTAAAAAGGATTTTTCCGCTGGTATTTATGGTTTGAAAACGCGCATAGCGGAGATCCCAAGCAGTTATGAGCAAAACTATACGTTTAAATCCCGCTACTTCGTACCTAGGCCGGAATTCGCCTTGACCGACTTAGACATCCATAAATCAGTTGCAGGGATGATGGAAGAAGCCTCGAGACTCTCAGTCTTATGCGCGAAGCTGGCCTTGGAGGATGCGGGATTTCAGATTAATAAGACCGAAAAATACATGCAAGTTGAAGGGCTGGAAGACTGCGGCATTATAATTGGTACTGGTATGAGTAGCTTGCAGACCGCTTTGGAATCCTATACGGCCCATATGACTGAAGTAGACAAGCCTGCTTCTGAGTCTAGATCAGGTTCTGAATTAGAAGCTAATCGTAACCCTAAACAACCAAGGTTCAACAGAATGGTCATTCCCATGCTAATGACTAATTCGCCTGCTGCCTGGATATCGATACTCTTCGGCCTTAAAGGGTTTAGTTATACTCTGAATGCTGCCTGTGCCTCGGGGACTTATGCCCTTGGAGAAGCTTATAGAACTATTTTATCCGGCAGATCTGAGGTTATCCTAGCGGGCGGGGTTGAAGCCTTGGTAGAAAAGAATGGCGCTATTATGAGAGGCTTTGACATGTTGTCAACCCTCACCCGGGCAAAGGACGGAAGACCTCAGCCGTTTTCTCAGTAGAGAAGTGGGTTTCTATTTAATGAAGGGGCAGGCTGTGTTCTCGTTCTGGAGGAGCTGGAAAGGGCTCGGAAAAGAGAGGCTAATATTTATGCAGAGGTGCTTGATTACGAATCTTGCAGTGACGCTTACAGCATTATTCAGATTGATCCCACAGGGGACAGCATCACCAAACTCTTTCAGAAGATCACCAGGGGGATCAAGGTTGACTATCTAAATGCCCATGGTACAGCCACAATTGCCAATGATGACATTGAGTCCCAAGTGATTCAACGGATCTTTGGCTCTAAAAGCACCCAGCCGTATATTAATTCCACCAAGGGCATCGTTGGCCACAGCATCGGGGCGAGCGGCGCACTAGAGGTAGCAGTAACTGCCCTATCTATCCAAGCGTCCAGAATCCATGGGAACTTAACCTCTGAACCTCTGGATAATTTAAATCTTCCCCTGAAAACCATTGAGGCTCCAATAGACTATGCGCTATCCGCTTCCTACGGCTTTGGAGGTCATAATGCCCTGATCCTGCTGAAGAGGTATGATAAGAAATGAATAAGGTTATGATTACTGGGGCCACAGGATTTATCGGCAGTCACATTGCCAGGACCTTCTGTGAAAACCAAGTTAAGGTTGGCTGTCTAGTTAGAAAAAGCAGCAGCCTTGTCAATATTGAGGGTCTGCCAATTGAGTTGAGGATCGGTGATATCAGGGACACCGAGGACTTGAATGGGGCTTTCACCGGATATGACTGGGTTATTCATAATGCAGCCAGAGTATCCGACTGGGGGGATTATGATGAGTTTTATCAGACGAATGTCATCGGTACTATCAATGTTTTGAAGGTCTGTGTTCAGGCTGGAATCAAAAATATCCTTATTACAGGGTCCAATTCCGTTTACGGAGAAGAAGATAACCCTACAGTAAAGGATGAAACTTCCCCCTATAATTCTCATTATCACTACTTCGGAGACCGCATTTTCCCTTGCAAGTTGAATTACTATCGTGATACCAAAGCTCTGGCCAAAAAAGAGGCTCTAGACTGTGCAGTAACCCAGGTTTTAAACCTAACCATCCTAGAGCCCGTTTTTTGATTATGATTATATCGTTTATGCTATCAATTATTTATAAAATAATTGAGATACTGCCATTATTGACATTTAAACGTCGAGTTTTTACAAGTCAATCATTTCGCCTGTTATAAATGCTAAGATATTAGTATCTTAGCATTTATAACAGTTTTTTTATGGGCAGGAATAAGTTAGTTAATTGAATAATCTCCCTCTGAAGTAAAATAAGTCCATGAGTACCATGAGGAGGATTATACTCACGCTTTAGAATTACGTAAAGCCGAATCACGAAGTACACAGGGCGTTTGTGCCAAGAACGTGCTCAATCAATGAGCATGATGCTGTATCCGAGATGATTGTAGGTCCTTCGAAGGCGATTTGTAGGAGCAGGCTATAAACCGCCGTAAGCTACTTCAGTTCGAAAGGATGTACACTCTAAACAACTTTAACATACCACAAGTAGTGACAGGAAGTTGCTGACAAGTCCTCTTTTTTCATAATGATACCACACACGCTAAGACATGCCGAAGAATTGAAGATGACCAAGGGTATTTGACTATGTTGCAGGATAGGAAGGCACATATTAGCTGTAAAGATTCGATCGTAAGTCTTCCACTTTAAAGTTAGGGATCAGTTAATCGAGGTTTTTTTGCTGGTACAAAGATGAAAAATGCAAAATAAGATTAATTTTGAAAAGAGAGGAAAATGGAAATGAAACAGCAACGCTACAACCATTGTAGCCACAGAAAATTCTGCCACTGCTCTGGCAGTGAACACAACAACTAACAAAATCTATATCTCAAATTATTTCGGCAACGACGTAACGGTGATCGATGGTGCCAGTAATGCTATAACCACTGTGTCCGCAGGGACTAATCCTGGTGCCGTGGCGGTGAATCTGGCCACCAACAAAATCTATGTTGCGAATCTGAACAGTTCCAACGTAACAGTGATCGATGGTGCCAGCAACACAACAACCACCGTGTCCGCAGGGACTAATCCCTATGCTTTGGCGGTGAATCCGGCCACTAACAAAATCTATGTTGCGAATTCTAACAGTTCCAACGTAACAGTGATCGATGGTGCCAGCAACGCTACAACCACCGTGTCCACAAAGAAGACTCCCTATGCCGTGGCGGTGAATCCGATCACCAACAAAATCTACGTTGCGAATGCTGACAGCTTCAACGTGACGGTGATCGATGGTGCAAGCAATGTTACAACTACCGTGTCCGCAGGGACTAATCCATATGCCGTGGCGGTGAATGCGGCCACCAACAAAATCTATGTTGCGAATACTGGCAGCAACAACGTAACGGTGATCGACGGTGCCAGCAACGCTACAACCACCGTGACCGCAGGGTATAATCCTAGTGCGGTGGCGGTGAATCCGACCACTAACAAAATCTATGTTGCGAATTTTAGCACCAACAATTTGACGGTGATCGACGGTGCCACCAACACTACAACCATTGTGTCCACCGGGACTCACCCCTTGAGCGTGGCGGTGAATCCGGCCACCAACAAAATCTATGTTGCGAATTATGGTAGTTCCAACGTAACGGTGATCGACGGTGCCAGTAACGCTACAACCACCGTGTCCGTCGGGACTACTCCCTTGGCAGTGGAGGTGAATCCGGTCACTAACAAAATCTATGTTGCGAATGCTGACAGCAACAACGTGACGGTGATCGACGGTGCTAGCAACGCTACAACTACCGTGTCCGCCGGGACTGGTCCTCGTGCCGTGGCGGTGAATCCGGTCACTAACAAAATCTATGTTGCGAATTCTAACAGTGCCAACGTGACGGTGATCGACGGTGCAAGTAACGCTACAACCATCGTGTCCTTAGGGACTAATCCATATGTTGTGGCGCTGAATCCGACCACCAACAAAGTCTATGTTGCGAATTTGGACAGCGCCAACGTGACGGTGATCGACGGTGCAAGTAACGCTACAACCACCGTGGCCACAGGGACCACTCCCTTGGCAGTGGAGGTGAATCCGATCACCAACAAAGTCTATGTTGCGAATTTGGACAGTGCCAACGTGACGGTGATCGATGAACAACCTCTGCAGTCAATAGACCCGGTTACGGTCATAACGCCACTGCCGGGCAATGTTTCGACATCATCGACACCCACATGTACCTTCAGGGCATCAAGTTCAGGCCCACTTCCTGTACAACGGATTCTATATCAGGTAGATACAAGGACGGGACAATGGCATGACGCTTCTCTTTCGGGAAATAGTGCCAGTGCTACACTGACCTCTCTCCAACCGGGAACTCATATACTCTATGCCATGGCCACTGATGGTACCGACGCCACCTGTATCAATACAGGTTGTGGTAATGGGGCGGTAACAGGAAAAATAGCGGCTTATGTCTTTACAAGTAGCGTACAGACAGTATCCTCAAGCGTCGTACTTAACAGCATATCAGTTACAACGCCAGCGACAAAACTGATCTACTCCGTAGGAGACACGCTTGACCTTGCTGGATTAGTAGTGACTGGGAGATATAGCGATAGTAGCACTAAAGTAGAAACAGTAGCTGCAGCGGATGTAACAGGTTTCAACAGTGCAGTGGCCGCAACAGCGCAAATACTTACCATTACAGTTGGTACCAAGACAACGACCTATAAAGTGCAGATAGGAGCCGCCTCACAAGGCGAATCCGCTGGTCAAATCCAGCTCTTTTCCGAGACCTTCAGTGGATATGGCGGAAAAACAGCAGGAATGACCATCATCCGCAACGATGGATGCAAAGGAGACGTTGGAGTCACCTGGACTACAAGCGGTACTGCGGTAGCTGGTAGTGATTTTACGGGAGAAAAGACCGGGACAATTGCGTTTGCCAATGGAGAAAAAAGTAAGACGCTCTTATTTCCTATAAGCCAAACTGTGTCTGATGGGAAGACCATTATTTTAACCCTAAGTAATCCAACTGGTAAAGCAGTATTAGGAACTTTAGTAAGCGCAACGCTTAAGATTCAAGTCTATATGGTGGACACCAAAACTAAGACGAATAAAGTTCAGACTTTGAAAGCTTTGAACCCAACTATAGAAGTTCGTCCTAGCACTTCGAGCGAAGCAATCCTATTGGCAACTTTAAATAATGGTGCAACGTTTAATGTATCGGGTTCAGAGTCCACTTGGAAGTCGGCAAATTCTAAAATTGCGACTGTCAGCAATGGAATCATTACTGGAATTTCAGCAGGGTTAACCAAAATTACGGCTACCTTCGGTGGGAAATCCACTGTATTTAACGTTAATACAGCGCTCAAAGCGCTAGTTGGAACTGATTCCTCCGGTACGACTATTCCAGAATCAGCAAAGGGGACTGCGATACCGGAATTGAAATTGCTGCCCAAAGCTTCGACAACCATTACCTTAGCGGCGACTCATGTGGATAATGTTAAGTTAGCTGTAACTCAGGGGACAACTTGGTCATCGAGCAATACGAAAGTGGCAACAGTTACATCACAAGGAATAATAAACACCATCAGTTCTGGAGTTTCTACGATCACGGGAACGTACGATGGTAAAAAAGTTGTGGCTAAAGTTAATACCACCTTAAAAAGTCTGGTTGCTAGTTACCCTGACCCCACTACCCCAAAAGTTATATTCACGCTTGCTTCTGGTACTAAACCAGCAGAGCTTAAAATGAAGCTTAGTGATGTATCAGTCGCTTTGGCTGTTTATGCTACTTATGCAGATGATAGCACTTTGAATGTAGCGGCTAACAGTGATATGAAGTGGAAGACGAGCAATAATAAAGTGGCTACTGTCAATGAAAAGGGTGTAATCTCAACAACGGGTCTTCCTGGAGTGGCAACAATTACGGCCACCTATGGAGGCAATACAGCGACGATTAAAGTCAACACGACAATAACTGGTTTGACTTCTGATAAGACTGAGGTAAAGTTGAAACCCAGTGGAGCGACAGGCGCTATTGTGCTTACCGCCAATTACGCTAATGGTAATAGTGATGCGGGAAATGTTACAGCAACATCAGCCGTTTGGAAATCATCGAGTACGAAAATAGCAACGGTAGACGCTAGTGGAGTTGTAACCTCGGTAAGCTCGGGAACTACGAATATAACGGCAACGTATGGTGGCAAAACGGTGAAAATCAAGGTAACTACCACCTTCACCTTAGCCACTGATTCAAGCACAAGTGTTATTGTTGGTGGAAATAAAACCGTGACGGTTACAGCAACTTATGCCGATGGAACCACTGAAGATGTCACGAGTAAAGTGACCTGGGCGTCAACTAAAGACACCATTGCTTCAGTTTCAAGTGGTCAAATCACGGGGGTAAAAGCCGGTACAGCGACCATTAAAGCCACTTATTTGGGAGTAAGCAAAAGCATTACTGTAACAGTATCGTAAATTTAATTTGCCCGTTTTGAGAGGAGATTGCAGGTGGAAATGATGTTCTTTGTCCCAATTATCAAAGGAGATAATTCATTGTCCTGGGTATGACGTTAAGCTGCTTAACAAATAAGCGATTGATTCTTTCGGAATAACCATCCCGGAGGTCAAAGCCGGAGCGACGACACCGACACTGAATTTGAATCTCAACTCCTTACCTATCGTTATTATTTGCTAGATCGTTATGGTCTAGCTTTTTTGTTTTTCTTGGATTATTTACTCGTTCAATGGCATCCCACCGAGATTTTTTTAGAGAGCTGTTCAAATCAAAAAGAAGACGCTTTGAGGTTCTAACTTATTATTTATTGACATTTGTATTTATTGCAGGAATAATTATAAAACATGTTGAATTACAAGTGATATTGATTTATCTTAGAAAGGAAATAAAATAATTATATGAAAATTAGAGCGAAAATGGTATTAGGATTCTCTACAATTACTTGTATTATTTTACTTATAATTGCTGCGTATAGTTTCTCCAATATTAAAAATCAAATGACAGAAAAGATCAATGCTGAGTCTATTAGTCTATTGAAGGAAAATAGCAATGTGTTAGCAGACTGGTTTTTGGTTAAAGCTAAGAATATTGAAATCACCTCAATGTTGATAACTAATATTTCAAAAGGTGATATTGATGCAACTTATTTGCAGCACTATAAAAACGATCCAGATATTACTGACATGTACATAGGTTTATCAAATAAAAAAGTTATTGACCCTACTGGATGGGTACCGCCTGCAGACTACGACCCCACCAATAGGGATTGGTATAAAAACGCAATCGAAAAAAAGACGTTGGTATTTTCTGATCCATATGTTGATGTTGATACGAAAGAAATTGTGATTACTCCCTCTACACAAATCATTAACTCCAAGGGGGAGGTAACCGGTGTGCTGGCGGCGGATATATTTTTGACAAGCCTTGTTAAAAAAGTGTCCGATATGAAGATCATGGATGGTAAGGGATATGCTTTCCTGATAGATTCTAAAGGGATGATGATATCACATACTATAAAAGAACTTAATGGTATAAATATACTAACCCCAGAAGATAAGAAACCTGCCTTACTAAAAGCCTTAGCTTCACAGAATATCAAGCTAGAAGACCTGCAGAGTCTGATTAAAACAATGCTCTCAAAAGACATGGGAACTGCTACGCTCCACGATGGAGCAGCAGATAATACTGTCTCTTTCGAGAAGCTAGCCTACAATAATTGGGTTCTCGGTATTGCAATTCCAACCAACTCATATTTAAGTGAATTAAAAATTTTTCAATTTAAATATATAGTAATTTGCGTTGCTGCTCTTCTGTTGGTTATATTATCAATAGAAGTATTTTCAAGGTTCATTATTGTGAAACCTATTATCTCGCTGGTTTATTATGTGAAAATTATGGCTGACGGAGATTTCTCGCAGACGATCGGTGACAAATACCTAAAGCGTAAAGATGAAATGGCAGATTTGGCGAAATCTTTAAATGAGATGCAGAGTTCCATAAAAGAAGTATTTAAAGGAGTTGTCTTTGAATCTAAAAATGTAACGGATAACGCCATTACCACTGGAGATCATATATCAAAACTGAATGAACAAATAGAAGAAGTATCTTTGACGACTGAAGAGATTTCAGCTGGAATGGAAGAGGCTGCAGCATCAACCCAAGAGATGAATGCAATGTCCATAGAAATTAAATCGGCGATCGAGTCTATAGCTTCAAAAGCACAGGACGGTACAGTTTCTGCTGTGGAAGTTAAGAAAAGAGCTGATGAACTGAAGCGGGGGGCAGAACTTTCAGAGAAAAATGCCAATGCTGTCTATAGTAACACCCTTAGTAAGCTTAAATCCGCAATAGAAGAGTCTAAAGCGGTTGAACAGATAAATGTATTATCTGAATCAATCCTAGCGATAACATCGCAAACAAATCTACTTGCCCTAAATGCAGCAATTGAAGCAGCTAGGGCAGGAGAAGCTGGGAGAGGATTCGCGGTAGTTGCGGATGAAATAAGAAAACTGGCAGAAGACTCAAAGAATACTGTGGGGGAAATCCAAAATATTGCTAAAATCGTCGTGTCTTCTGTTGAAAAACTTTCCGCTAGCTCGGAACAGGTTATAGATTTTATTGATAAGCAAGTAATCGAGGATTATAAGGAAATGGTCAAAACAGGCGAACAGTATAGTAAAGATGCTGAATATATCAGTGACCTTATCTCAGATTTTAGTGCAACATCGGAAGAAGTTCTTGCATCAGTTCATAACATTGCAAATGCTATAAATGAAGTTTCTACAGCTACTAATGAAGGTGCAAGAGGAACGACAATAATTACTCAGAAAATGACAACTGTTGAAGAGAACGCAAGAGAGGTATTAATGGTAGCAGAAGTATCAAAAAATAGCTCGCAGAAACTTATTAAACTTGTTACTAAATTTAAAATTTAGCCTAGGACAAAACTCGGTGCTTAAATTATCAGCAAAAAATAATCGACTTGCAAGTATTTATTCAGCTAATGCCACGGGTATGCTTTCATAAGTTAAAACGACACAGTAATTAGTTATGAATTTATTCGCTTAATAGGTTTAAACAAATAAAAGACCTTCTTAATAGGGGTCTTTTAATAGTACTGGTGGGCTTTGGGTTTGGTCTAGGAATGACAATATAGTCAAGCTCTTTTATGTGAAAAAGGTCAAAGCAGTAAGTGAAGCTTTGAGTCTTTAAGTATAATAATATATGATGGTTCTATTATCTTAGGAAGGACAAGTTCTGGCTTGGAGGTGTCATTCAATATGGCAATCATTACTTTTCTTATTATTGGTTGGATACTAAATTGGTTTAAATTCGAACGTTTGGTTATTCAAGCTTTTAAGGAGTTATTTGGCAAAGACGTAACAAAGGCAACCTACTATTTCTTGTTTTTATGTGTAGGGGTTTTCGGTGAAATAGTTTTACTCTTTCAAGGTGCTTACTATGAATATTTCTTGCATGGATGAGACAAAAGGGGTAGTCAGACCGTGTGAAGACTGCAATTAATGCAAAACTCACATGCATCCATTGTTAATAGAAAAGGTATAAGCATAGAAATCAATAATACAATTAACGAGTTACAAGGTTATTAGGGTTTCCAACGGTGTAAGTTCACTCCCAACAATAAATCAATAATTGATTGATACAATTCAAGTCCAGTAATACTGGGCTTTTTTGCTTTCTATGATCTTTTTAACGCCGAAAAATATGGCGTGTTTTCGTAATTATGCATCCTCCGATAAAAGATTCATCCCCTCTGAGAAATAATGATAACTTTATTGATCGCACCTTATAAAACCTCTTAAGATTTCATAGCTCTATAAGACTCCACCTAGAAAGGCACATATACTAAACTATATTTGGAGAAAGAAGGGAACATGTTGAGCGTAGCGCGAAATGGCCTACTTTCGATTATGACTTGGAATACTTATATTGGTGCGGAGTTGACACCTCTTCTTAGAGCCACTCCTAAACAAGTTCCGAAAATTGTCACAAATATTTTGTGTCAATTTCTTGATACTGATTTACCAAAAAGAGCAACGGCTATTGCTCGGCAGATCATTTTAAAGGAGCCAGATATTATTGGATTGCAGGAAGCGGCGTTATGGGAGCTTATTTCACCATACTCACAAAGAGTTGTGTACGATTTTTTACATATTCTGCTTTGTGAATTAAAATACAGAGGGTTTCTATATAGAGTAGTAGCCCAAAATAAGAATTTTGACACGGCATTACCAAGCAGTTTGTGGAATCTTATCCGTTTTACCGATAGAGATGTTATTTTGGTTCGTGAGACAAGTGAGGTAAAGGTTATTAGAAAGGTGGAGTCCAACTTTAAAACTAATTGGCACGTTCAAATTGCTGGACAACCATTTACTATTCTGCGGGGATGGTCAGCTATTGACGCTTATGTTCAAGGATGTAGATTCAGAATGGTCAATACGCATCTTGATTCACATTCTCCTGAAGTACAGATTGCCCAAGCCAATGAATTGTTATTGGGGCCAGCAGAAACGAAAATTCCACTAATTTTCACAGGTGATTTCAATTCTAATGCCAATGAAAGTGGAAGCGCAACTTATCGAAATCTAATTGCAGCAGGTTTTGAGGATACTTGGATTGCCATCAATAAAGGAAATGGGTTCACTTGTTGCCAAGATGCTAATTTGTTGAATGCGGAGTCTAAATTAAATGAAAGAATTGATTTAATTTTGTTCAAGAATAAGAAAAATTGGACTGTAGTAGAAGCTGAGGTGGTAGGAGAGGCTCAACGTGATCGTACAAAAACAAGACTCTGGCCTTCTGATCATGCGGGAGTATATGCAAAATTAGAATTAAAAAATTGCTAGATATATAATTTGTCCCGTTGACAACACGTTGAAGTTACTTCATAGTGAGTTATTTAGAGGAATTTATATCTCAGAACTTTACTCCCTCAATAAAAAGAAATTCATTTCCATATTTGAAATTAGGAGGAATATTCAGGAAATATGTTGAAATACTAGGGGAATGAGTATTTCGGTGTGGCAGAGTCATGGATTCGTGTCTAATCGCATGGATCATTTGAAGATAGGGGGGAATCTATATGTAGGCGCGAGGGGAAAAAAATATGAGTCATGAGATACGTCTGCCGATAAAAGAGTTGCGTTTAATGCCGGAAAATTATCACCCCAAACCTGGAATATAATAGATAATAATAATGGCATGTTTTAAAATTATATAGAGAACAGGAGTAGGTAGTATGAAAATTAGTAGTATTCTCAATTACAATGTAAATACAATCGCCGCGGATGATACCATTAATAAAGCCTTAGAGATTATGAATAACATGAATTTCAATGGAATGCCAGTTGTGAATGGAGACAGGCAGCTGGTTGGTATGATTGTGAAAGCTGATGTTTATCGATTTTTGATTGAGCAAGGGCATTATGACAGTTATCCTGTCGAGATGGTCATGTCAAAGTCAGTCATTACCGCGGAGGTAAATGAAGATATTCTAGTAGTAGCAAAACGATTGAGAGAAAGTAATATTGTGGCAATTCCTGTTCTGGATAATGAAAAGGTTGTTGGAATTATAAGCATGGAAAACTTAATGGATTATTACATTAGTAAGGAATTGAAAGAGTAACAGGGCGCTCCCCTATACTCTTAAAAGCATAGGCCTATTTTTCTAGGCATCATCGAGGATGACATTGCCCATAGGATATTGCCGTCTGGTAGTGCCTTTTTATGGTTGCTACGGTCTAATTCGGTTAGGGCTTGGACGGTTCTGTCCGCGTTATCAATAGCAGCAAGGTAGCACATTATTTGTTTGCTCTCGCCAAACACCTTTATAGCGTTTAAAGAGACTACCTTTCAATAAGGTAGTCTCTTTGCATGGGTATGAACATCCACAGAACTATGAGATACAGCTCTATAATTACTTCTTCGCCCGTAAGGCTTCCTCTTTGGAAAGACCATGTCCATCCCTAGAATCCATGCTAGGTTGATGATTGTGCGGACTTGGTTGGGTGTTCGGATTGGGATCTTTTTCAGCTGGCATTTTTTTTATCAAGGTTACGTCACTTCCTTTCTAGATAACCAATGCTAATGGTTATCTAGGTTATTCTGCCCTTTTTACAAGAGGAATACTACTATACATCCTTCTCAGTTAAAGGATAAAGCTATTTTATTAAATGCTTCTCTCGTAATTTTAGGAAATAGTAGGAAGAAAGAGGTAGTGAACAGAAACAAGCGAGGGAGAGAAGGACGAGCCTAATAATGACTGAAGAGAGAGTTGACACACAAGATACAGTGTGGTTAAATTTAAAACATACTATATGTGGGGGTGGAGCTGTGCACTGTCCATTCTGCGGAAACGAGGATACGAAAGTTCTTGATTCACGGCAGGTTGAAGATGGAACAGCAGTCCGGAGACGTCGGGAATGTGAACGTTGTTTACGTCGATTTACGACCTTTGAAAAATTTGAGGATTCTCCGCTGGTTGTTGTAAAAAAAGATGGACGGCGTGACGAATTTTCTCGTTCTAAAATGATGGCTGGCATGCTTAGGGCATGTGAAAAACGGCCAATTTCCACGGAACAAATCGAGGATGCAGCGTATGCAGTTGAAAAAAAACTGCGTAATAGCCATGAGCGTGAGGTTTCCAGTGCTGACGTGGGAGAAACTGTATTAGAGCAGTTGTTTGACTTAGATGAAGTCGCCTACATACGTTTTGCTTCCGTCTATCGTCAGTTTCGGGACATACAACGATTTATGGAAGAATTACATGAACTTATCGAAAAGCGTGGGACCGTTATGAAAAGGGACTAGTTTAAATAGTATGAAGGAAAGTTGGGATTCGTGTTGAGTTTCGAAGGAAAAGCACCAAAAACCTGGCCTAAGGCAAATATAACCCCTAATGCGCGTGTTGTATTGGAAAAACGGTATTTGAAACAAGAAAACGGAAAAATAGTAGAAACTGCAGAGGACATGATTTATCGCGTAGCAAGTGTGGTTGCGGGGATCGAAGAGGAGAAATACGGCAAAGAGAAAGAGGAAACTGGGGCCCTGGCTAAAGAATTCTATACGATGATGGCAAACCTGGAGTTCATGCCAAACTCACCGACCCTAATGAATGCTGGTCGGGATCTCGGACAATTGAGTGCTTGCTTTGTCTTACCGATTGAAGATAGCATGGAACAGATTTTCGATGCGATTAAAAATGCAGCGATTATTCATAAATCCGGTGGAGGGACTGGCTTTAGCTTTTCACGTTTGCGCCCCAAAAATAGCATGGTTCGCTCAACAGGCGGTGTAGCCTCCGGTCCTATTTCCTTCATGAAGGTTTTTAATTCGGCCACAGAAGCAGTGAAGCAAGGTGGAACCCGGCGTGGTGCGAATATGGGGATTCTGCGTGTGGACCATCCTGATATTATAGATTTCATTCAGTGCAAAGAAGATAACAAAGAGATTACGAACTTTAATATTTCTGTTGGGGTTACGGAAAAATTTATGCTTGCTGTCCGTGAAGGACGTTCCTACGATCTCATCGACCCTCATATGGGCGGTCCTGCTGGCCAATTATTTGCACCAGAGATTTTTAATAAGATTGTAGATCATGCTTGGAAAAACGGGGAACCTGGGATCGTCTTTCTCGACCGTTTAAATGAGGGTAATCCTACCCCTCTGCAGGGCGAGATAGAGGCCACGAATCCTTGTGGTGAGCAACCCTTGCTACCAAATGAAGCTTGTAACTTAGGCTCCATCAATCTCAAGTTGATGGTGATTGAGAAAAATGGAAAAATGGTTATCAACTGGGAGCGTTTGAGTCAGGTGATCCGCTTGTCCGTTCGTTTCCTTGATAATGTAATTGATGCCAATCAATATCCGCTAGCCATCATTGATGAGGTTGTTAAAGGGAATCGTAAAATTGGTCTTGGTGTGATGGGCTTTGCCGATATGCTCATTTTGCTTCAAACATCTTATGCCACGGAAGAGGCGATTGAGTATGCCGAAAAGACGATGAAATTTATTCAGACAGAGGCCCGTATCGAGTCACAGCGACTAGCTGAAGAACGGGGAACCTTCCCAAATTATGAAGGCTCAATTTATGACGGGGTCATAAAACTGCGTAATGCTACCCTGACGACGATTGCTCCGACCGGCACTATTTCCATGATTTGTGGTGCATCGAGTGGGGTAGAGCCCATCTTTGCGATTGCCTACACTAAAACGGTGATGGATGGGACCGCTTTAGTCGAAGTCAATCCGCTCTTTGAAGCGTTTGCCAAAGAATATGGCTTCTATTCCCAGGAGCTTATGTACAAGATTGCGGAACTGGGAACCGTCTTAGGGTTACAGGAAGTCCCAAATTGGGTACAGGAAGTTTTTACTACGGCTCAAGAGATCGCGCCCGAATGGCATATTCGGATTCAGGCGGCTTTCCAGAAATATACGGATAACGCGGTATCCAAAACGGTTAACTTTGCCAACTCCGCGACACACGAAGAAATAGCTGAAGCATACCGCTTGGCGGACGAACTAAACTGCAAGGGATTGACGGTCTATCGTGATGGTAGTCGGGAGGAACAAGTGCTTTCCACTGGAACCTCAGGAGTACAAAACCAGGTCAAAAAGATAATTGAAGGGGATGAACAACCGGCATCCGAACAGGTTATCCCTACAACACCGTTTATTCCTGAAGTGAATACAGTGGTACCTCGTCCACGACCGACCACCACCATAGGAGTTACGGAGAAAATTAAAATTGGGTGCGGTAATCTCTATGTCAGTGTTAACGCGGACGAAAAAGGTATTTGTGAAGTCTTCACCAATACAGGTCGCGCCGGAGGATGCTCCTCCCAATCTGAGGCAACCGCTCGTTTGATCTCCATCACACTGCGCTCCGGCTTGTCAGTTGATTCGATCACTGAGCAGATCAAAGGAATTCGTTGTCCGGCCTGTATGCGGCGTGAAGGCGTTAACGTCACATCCTGCCCAGATGCCATTGCCCGCGTAATAAAGAAATATAATGAGGTTGGTATCAATTTTGATAGTATTAGAAAACAGGCTAAGGAGACAGCTAAAACGGCTGGAAGCTCAGGTGCAGTTGGACAGGTCACGGTAGCTACAGGCAAGGGTGCCGGAAAGAAAGTCTATACAAACGTTGCTCCAGCAAACGCCTGCCCAGAGTGTGGTAAGCCGATCAATCATGAAAGCGGTTGTGTTGTTTGTACGCACTGTGGCTACTCTAAGTGTGGTTAACAGGATTGTATACAGATAATAAAATCTGTCACCAAAAGACAACATCCAGAATCAGTTCAAGTCGTAGTACTTGTTCAACCAGAATAAAGTTGTTAAATTAGGTTTGCTCTTTCTCTCCATAAATAAATCCTTGTAGATCAACTATATTGAACTCGGCCATTTAATACCTTGGAAATAAATTATTTTTTATAACTAAAACGCTTTTTAGCCAATAGCTGAAAATTAAGGTTATTGGCTTTTTGTTTCTTGTTGACGTAATTGAGTTGGAGACTGCGTTTCTTCGCAGTCCTCTCACCAAATGAGAATACAAGCAATGGTATATTGCTATAATGACTTACAAACCAAATGAGATTATTTGGTAATGGAAGAAGATTATTATTCAGAGTTAGATGAGACCCGGATACGATGGTCTGAAACTCATCTATGCAGTTTTTAGGAAGCGTAAAACGGGCTGAAAAAGTGCAATTTTCAGCCCGTTTTTTTGCCTGATTTATAGAGTGGTTAACCTGCCTTATTTGCCTTCATAACCACATTTCGTCATCAGAATTATACTCTCAACGTGCCTTGTCCTAGGAAACATATCGATTGGTTAACTCTTTTGATTGTTAAGGTGAGCCGCTCTGGGGTAGACTTGACATGGGACCCAACGACGGATGCTTCAATGTGTCGAGGGCTGAGGCTCCTATGATGTATTCCTCTATGGTGAGCCCCATTCCTTGATTGAGGGTAGCATCCGCCACCCTCAATCAAGTCTTACTTCGCGTCCTATATATGCTAATCTAATAGTTGACCAGTTATAGAGGCGGTGCTTACAAAAAAATTTAACCACCCTGAGCGTTCTCAGATAAACAATATTTTCTATAATCCTACCATTAAATTGGCTCGTCCCAATCACATCCAACTTTTACAGCTATGTTTTCTGACGGACATAACTGCCATTTTCCTGCTCATGGGGTAGGGCCAGCTAAATAACCTAATACCTACGTTAATATAATATATGGTAACAATAAGCTAACTTTTCCTTAGCGTTGGAAAAGTCGGCTTATTGTTACCAACGAGGCTTTGTACGTAAATCTTTGCTTCTTTTTGGTGGCATACTGTATAAGGATGTTTTAGTAATCTGAAAACTCAAAATGGAAGGCATAACCTAAAAACACGACTAATTACACCCTACTGATACCCTCAATTTTATAAAAGAGTTACTCAAGGGCCGATACTTAACCTAGTGAGTGTGACTATGAACCCCAAAGAAAACCTTTACAACTCAGGTTATGGTGAATTGTTTGTCAGGGATGCAATCGGTCTAACCTCTGGGGCATCTCTTCACTTCTTAACGTGGGTTTCGTAGGAAATGTTGGCGACACCCTCCATTGGTCTATTTCTGCACTCATTTTCTATAGGGGAGCGAGTGGCAAAATATTGCGACTTATAGTGCTGTGGCGAAACCTCTATCCTTGGTGACGAGAGTTATTTTACCCCTATTGACCCATCTAGGTAGTTAAGACACCTTCAAATAGTTCAGTAAACCTGAAAGGAGAATTCTATGGTTCTGCTGCTTGCGTGTCTATTTCTTCTCGTTTGCTATAAATGGGGAGACTGGAAGAATTGGAGGGCCTATTATCCAACGATACTGTTTCTGATCGCTGGGGACTTTATTTACTATTATGTTGCAGGAGCTAAACCACTTTGGCAGTATACCGAAAAATTGTTTCCTGGAGCCATAGCTACCTTCATTATCGCACTAATAATTTACCCATGTACCGTTCTAATCTTTTTACCGTTATACCCGAAATTAGGTTCGATAAAGAAAGTCTGTTACCTTACGGTTTGGGTTTGCCTTTATGCTTTCTTAGAGTATCTTGCGCTTAAATACAACTACATGCAGCATTTCAATGGCTGGCATTTTGCATACTCTGTTCTGTTTGATTACATGTTATTCCCTTTACTCCTAATACACCAAAAGAAACCCCCAGCGGCATGGTTACTTTCCTGCAGTTTGGGGTTTGGAATTGCTTTTTTGTTCAAGCTCTCAGCATCACATTAAGCCCGTTTGTCAACTTATAAATCGAGGTTACTATTTCATTGGATTGATGATTAATTACAAGTGTTTTTGCAAAGACTATTAATCAAAAGATTCATTACATTTTTTTAGAAAGAAGGGTTCAAATGTCAACAGAGGCAAAAATACAATTAACTTCAACAGAATTAGGTTCATTATGGATGATTTATATATCAACATCAGCAAGGTTAATAATGTTAGACCACTTTAAGAATAAAACGATAGAAAAAGAGGCTCAAGACATATTAGCGGCCTATATTACTGAAGGACAAACGATTAACAATGACATTATGAAAATACTTAACAACGAAAAAGCAGTTATTCCAATCGGATTCGATAAACGAGAAGTACTAACAGACGCACCTCCTCTATATGATGATTTTTTTCATATAATGTTTCTTCGCCAAATGATGAAAGTAAGTTTTGCTCCTAGTGCTGTATATACCTCTATGTCATATATGAAAGAAGTTCAAGATGTATTGAAGTTAAACTATGATGTTGCTTATAAGTATTACGTTATGTCTACAAACTATCTATTAGGAAAAGGTGTGTTAGCAAGACCGCCCTATGTAACTATGCCAAAACAAGTAGAATTTATTGAAGATAAAAACTACATGAGTGGATTTAATATTTTTACTGAAAAACGCTCTCTAAATACAATTGAGGTTGGTTTTATTAATCATACAATAGAGGATAACATTTTCGGTGTGCAGTTGATGGCGGGATTTGCACAAGTTGCAACAGACAGTGAAGTTAAAAAATACTTTATAGAAGGCAAAAAATTAGCAAGAAAAATTGTTTCTCAATTCAGTGAGATGTTATTACAAAGTGATATTCAACCGCCGAGTGCATGGGCAGGTAAAGCGACAGATTCGACTACGGCACCCTTTTCAGATAAACTTATGATGTATTTAACCAGTTTAATAACCAGCTCATCAATAGGCTTCTCTGCGATCGGTACCTCTTTTAGTATGAGAAGTGATTTACATCTTAAACTTTCACTTATTTCAAAGGATGCGTTTGATTATGCTAAAGAGGGTTCAAAATTAATGATTCAACATAAATGGATGGAAGAGCCTCCTCAAATGGAAGATAGAAATCAGCTTACAAAATTGAAAAAATAAATACTACAATTTCTATAAGGGAAATGGCTAATTTTCATTACCTCTTAAGTCATTAATTAATAGCCCCAGCGTTCACAGAGGACGCTTGGGCTATTGTCATAAATTATAGGACTCCCGAAGAAAAACTTCTTACCTTTGTAGGGAAAACCAGCTTCTCACTGTTAAATATTGTCTTAGCGTGTGTTTCGCGTCATCTCGTTGGCTCTACCACACCGAAATATCCACACTAAACATGTAAAAGTAAAATGGCCCCTAATCCCGAAATTTCAGATCGTGGCTATATTAATACATATAATTACACAAAGACTAAATAAAGGGAATTATTACTGACTTGAGAATACATTTAAATGGGAAAAGGAAGAAATGTGATGGATTTGTTCAAAAATAACGTTTATAACGCTCTTAAGATGATAGAAATCTTAAGAGCGTTTTCTTTTTTTATTACACAATGCCTAATTTTGAAGGAAAAATTAGGATCATGTTGAATGTATGATATTAGCTCATTTAATTGATGCGGCGGGTTAGTATTGCGTGTCAATCAAAATTCAGTAATTGAAAGGAAGGATAGTTTCATGAAAAAGAGATGGTTAGTATTCTTTATGGCAATCTGTACGGTTGTTCTTCTCGGGGCAGGATGTAGTCAAAAAACTGCAGATACAAAACAAACAGGTGATCAGTCATGGAATAAAATTAAGGCGAAAGCAGAGTTTGTTGTCGGACTGGATGATAATTACCCACCCGCAGGCTTTCGTGATAAAAAAGGAGAGTTGGTGGGCTTTGATGTTGATTTAGCAAAAGAAGCCGCCAAGAGGTTAGGTGTTAAAGCTGTTTTTAAACCTGTACAGTGGGATGGAGTTCTCTTGAATTTAAAAAATGGGGATATTGACCTGATCTGGAATGCCCTAGGTATTACGCCCGAAAGACAGAAGGAAATTAATTTTACGGACAGCTATATGGCGGATCGGAATATTATTGTCGTAAAATCTGGTTCCCCGATAAAGGCCAAGGCGGATTTAGTAGGCAAAATTATCGGGCTTCAATTAGGAAGCACTGCTGAACCAGCGGTGACAAAAGATCCGATATCTTCCCAGATTAAAGAAATCAGAAAGTTTGAAAGTCCCACGGTAGCCTTAATGGACTTGGACGCTGGCCGCATTAATGCTGTAGTAACCAACGAAATGAACGCCCGCTTCTTGATCTCCACAGACAAAACAATGGATAAATACTATATTCTGACAGAAAAAGAGGGCGATTTTGGTAAAGAACCTTTTGGAGTCGGTGTACGCAAGGAGGACACAGCCTTCCTTACTGAGCTTAATCGGGTTCTTAAGGAAATGAAAGCCGATGGCACTTCTACCAAAATTAGCAACCAATGGTTTGGGACAGATATCATTAAGTAATTAAATAGTTCGAATAAGGAACGAGGAATAGGAAATACATCCTATTCCTCGTTTTTAGAAAAGATAAATGCTACTTGGTCTTAGTTTACGGGTTAATAATTGACAATCATAAGGGGATAGGAGAAAACGATGGAGTATGTTCTGACGATATTGCCCATTCTGATGAAAGGTCTAAAGCTATCGCTGACGGTTTACGTGATTGTAATAAGTTTAGTGTTTCCTCTGGCAACTTTGGCAGCCATAGGCAAAGTGTCTGGTCCACGAGTTCTGAAAAGGATCTTATTTTTATATACCTGGATTTGGCGGGGTACACCGCTCTTACTCCAGCTATTTTTTATTTACTTTGGATTACCTTACTTTGACATCAATTTATCCCCCTTAGTCTCAGTAATCATTGCCTTTGTCTTAAATGTAGGGGCTTATGAAACGGAAATTATTCGGGCAGGGATTGAATCTATCGACAAAGGGCAATATGAAGCGGCCAAGGCTTTAGGAATGACTAATGTACAGACGATGCGTCGGATTATCATTCCCCAAACAATCAGACGGGTGCTGCCCGCTACTTGCAGCGAAGCACTACTCACCTTTAAGGATACAGCTCTGGTTGCGGCTATTGGTATGGGTGATTTGCTGCGCTCAGCCAAGGAAGTAGTTACCACGGATTTTAGAATTACGGCCTTTTTTATAGCCTTTATCATTTATTTGTTTATTTCTTCTATTTTAGTTCTGGTATTTTCCCGGTTGGAGAGGAAATATTCGATTTATGAATAAGGAAGTAGTACTATGGGTGTTGCCAATCTGATGAAGGTAAATAAAATTGATGGTTTTATTATGGGCAAATGTGAGGGGACAAGAAACTTATGATGGATCATATGGAATACATTCTAAATATACTTCCGTTTATTTTGTCCGGCTTGAAGCTGACAGCCAAGATTTATGTGGCTACCTTGGTGATTGCTTTGCCTTTGGGGCTTCTGGCAGCTATCGGTAAAGTAAGTGGCTCGCAATTTATCAAGAAGGTATTATTTTTATATACATGGATTTGGCGAGGTACTCCTTTGCTACTCCAGCTATTTTTCATGTTTTATGGCTTACCTGTTATTGGCATCAGACTTTCGCCCTTTGCTGCGGCAACTATTACCTATGCTTTGAACTATGGGGCCTATTTGACGGAGATTTTCCGAGGAGGTATAGAATCCATAGACAAGGGTCAATATGAAGCCGCCAAAGCCTTAGGAATGAGCTATGCTCAGACGATGCGCCGGATAATTATTCCTCAAACCGTGAGACGAGTTTTACCGACTACCTGTAGTGAGGCTGTTAACTTAGTGAAGGATACGGCCCTGCTGGCCGTTCTCGGGATGCCGGATCTGTTGCGTATTGCTACCCAGATTTTTACGAGGGACTTTAATATCACTCCCTTTGTTGTGGCGTTTGTATTATACTTAATTATTTCTTCTGTTCTCGTCAAACTGTTTGGCAAATTGGAGAAGATGTATTCGATTTATGAGTAGGAGAGTGAAGCAATGACGATGATGATACGCATGTATATTCATAAATACTTTGGTAGTCTCCATGTCTTAAAAGGGGTGTCTTTAGAAGTTACTAAAGGAGAAATTGTTGCCATAATTGGTCCCAGTGGGTCAGGTAAAAGTACCTTACTCCGTTGCATGAATCAGTTGGAGAGAATCGACCAAGGCTTTATTGAGATCGAGGGTATCGTGGTAGAGGCGGCAGGCGATATAGATGTCAAGATAACTGCCACCTCTCAAGAGGTCAGGGCCACCTATCGGAAAATGGGTATGGTATTCCAGAGCTTTAATCTTTTCCCTCATATGACAGCTTTGGGAAATGTGATGGAAGCACCCATATCCGTTAATAAGGTGACGAAGGCCGCTGCTGTCCAAATTGCCGAGAAGCAATTAGCCAAAGTGGGTCTGCTGGACAAAAAGGATGCCTTTCCCTCAAAATTATCTGGAGGACAAAAACAGCGGGTGGCGATTGCTCGGGCTCTGGCTATGAACCCAGATATTATGCTTTTTGATGAACCAACCTCTGCGTTAGATCCAGAGCTAGTTGGTGAAGTGCTGAGTGTCATTAAGAAACTCGCTCAAGAGCATATGACCATGTTGATTGTGACCCATGAAATGGGGTTCGCCAAGGAAATAGCGGATCGTGTAATTTTCATGGATGAAGGTGAAATTTTGGAAGATAGTGTTCCGAAAGAGTTCTTCGAAAATCCTCGTCATCCTAGGATTAAAACGTTTCTGGAGAAGATGCTGTAAATAAAGTGCCCGATCATTGCCTGAATTCTAGAGATGAGAGATCGTGAAAATGGTCCTAGATTGGTATTGCTGTGGAGTGCGTGGTAGTACTATAACGAGGTTGAAGATTGGTTGGAGCAAATTTGAGATTTTAACTTTCAAGAGGTATCTGTAATTTAAAAACAGGTGTTCTTGTAAATGTTTTGAACAAATAAGAAAACTTTAAAAGAAAAGAGAAGGATTATTTTAAAATGCGGAGAAATCTAAATAATAGGCAAGGATGAGTAGAGAAATATGAAATCATTCCTGTTTTATTTTTATAACAAACTGTTAGCTGACAGTGGGATTTATTACTTTAGAAAAATGACCATAGAATAGGAAGTAATGTGATGAATAATTCAGAGCTAGTCTATATAGTTTATATCTTCCTCCATTCGGCTAGGTAAAGTGCATAAGAGTCTTAAAGGTTTCTATACTCGTAATAACAGGAGGTAATATGTTGGATAAAGATGACCTAGATTATTTACAGCCAATTGAAATCTCAGAGGGGATATACTGGGTAGGCTTTGCGGACCTAAATGCTGGACTTCACTGTAATCCGTATTTGGTTGTGGACGGCGAAGAAGCAGTATTGATCGATGGAGGCAGTAGGAACGAATTTAGTACAGTAATGCTAAAAATTCTTAGAACCGGCATAGACCCCAATAATATCCAACGTTTAATTTATCAACATTATGATCCGGATTTGTGCGGAAACCTTCCACATTTTGAGGCCATAATTAATAATACAAACTTAAAAATAATCTCCCATCAAGAGAACAATATCTTCATTAATTATTATTCTTCCAAGTCTCCGAAACAATGTATTGAAGACTTGGGATATGTCTATGAATTTTCAAGTGGCCGGCGGCTAGAGTTCATTCGTACTCCTTATTCCCACTCACCTGGCAGCTTTATTACTTACGATTGCAAGACCAAGACGCTCTTTACCAGTGATATTTTTGGCAGTTATGATAGTAATTGGAGTTTATATCTGCGACTTCTTGAGGAATGCGTTGATTGCTCTCCTAGGGAAATCTGTCCATGGAACAATGGAAGCTGTCATCTGGATGGAATCTTGAAATTTCACCAGCGCATCATGACCTCATCAAAGGCTCTTCGTTATGCACTAGAGCAGATTGAAAAACGAGATATTGCCTTGATTGCACCACAGCATGGAAGTCTTATCGTATCAGAAATTGACCGCAAAGCTGTCATTAAGCACCTGAAATTGTTAGATAATATCGGGATCGATTATTTTCTGCAGGACGAAGTCTGATGAGCAAAGAGAGAGAATCTATTCAATCTATATTGATGGGCCCAAGAGGTGTATTTGGTTCTGGAGCAGATGTTCGAATGTGGCTTGATAATTTTGTGGACCAAATTGACAATCAAATTCAAAATCAATTAATGACAGACCTTATGATTAAATATTCAGAGATTTCAAGACACTTTGAAGAGAAGAATCACTTACTTGCCAGGAGTGAAGCCAGTCTTCGGGAAGTACAGAAGATTGCTATGCTTGGGAGTTGGGATCTGGATGTTGCAACCCGAACAATACTATGGTCAGAAACGATGTACCAAATACTAGAGATAGACTTGTCCCAAAAGCCAGAATATGATGTATATATGAGCATGATCCATCCAGATGATCTCGAAATGGTTTCCGAGGCTCACCTACAGCTATTGAAGAAAGCTGTAGCTGAGTCTCGGGAACGGCAATATCGTCTTTTGATGGTAGATGGCAGAATAAAGTGGGTACATGTGACATCTACGACAACCATTGATTCTGTTGAAAATCCCAGCTGGTCACACGGGACCATTCAAGACATCACCGATATGAAGCTGATTGAGGAGAAGCTGCAAAAGTACAATAACCACCTGGAGGAGCTTGTCAATGATAAGGTTCAAGAGATCTCGGAGTCTCAAATGGCAACCATCTTTGCGCTGGTTAAGTTGTCCGAATCTCGCGACGATGATACTGGAGCCCATATCGAACGAACCTCAAGTCTTTGCCGATTGATTGCAGAAAGGCTCAGGGCGCTACCCCATTATATGGACATCATCAATGATAACTATATCGATAATATTCACATGGCCAGTCCCTTGCATGATATCGGAAAGGTGGGGATTCCAGATGCCATTTTGCTCAAGCCGGGCAAATTAACTCCATCGGAATTCGAGATAATGAAGACGCATACTATCCTTGGATTCGATACTCTTTACCAAGTCCAAAAACGATATACCCAGAATTCTTTCTTGAAAATGGGAATGGAGATTGCAAAATACCACCACGAGAAATGGGATGGGACAGGGTATCCTCAAGGCCTGTCCGGTGAGAGAATTCCTCTCTCAGCCCGAATAATGGCTCTGGCAGATGTCTATGATGCTTTGCGTTCAAAGCGTGTTTATAAAGAAGCCTTCTCTCATGAGGAAAGCAGTGCAATTATTGAAGAAGGCAGTGGCAAGCATTTTGATCCGTTAATCATCAAGGTTTTTATTGAAAATCGCCAAGCGTTTCAGAAAATCCACGACACGCAAATTAGAACTGATTTTGAAGCATCTGCCGAATGAATGCAGGTGGTTTTTAAAAGGAGAGAGGGGGCTCTTTGAAATCATGGTCTAAATCGTTTTTTTCATAAAGAAAAAACCCTCCCAGGCTCTTAAGCCCGGGAGGGTTTCCACTATTAACGATTTACCAGTTGTTACGTGTAGGTGGTACAAAGCACTCGCGGCAATAAACAGGTTTGTCGCCAGACGGTTGGAAAGGAACCATTGTATCTTTTCCACAAGTAGCGCAAACAGCTGGGAACATTTGACGTTCTTGACGACCATAGCCACCGCCATCGTTTCTGTTTTGTGCTTTCTTAGCTGCACGGCACTCAGGGCAACGTCCAGGTTCGTTCGTGAACCCTTTTTCAGCATAGAACTCTTGTTCAGACGCTGAAAATTCGAAGTCCCGACCACAGTCTCTGCAATTTAGAATTTTGTCATTAAACATTATAAAAAAACCTCCACTAATTATATTACCCGTGCTACATGGCAAGTTCACAACTTCCTGAAGCCTTAGGCAATAAAGAAGGTTTGCTTGTATCCACTAGTTTTAACGAGCTTTGATAAGTATAACTGATGAATTGAAATATGTCAAATGTTATACTTAAAATAAAATGGAAAAGGTGTAAAATCTAAGAAATTAGTCTATTTGCCAGTCAAGCGGTTTTCTATTATTAGCGATTAAGAAATTATTTGCTTTAGAAAATGGTTTACTGCCAAAGAAGCCTCGACTTGCCGACAAAGGACTTGGGTGTACCGACTCAAGGATCAAATGCTTTGGATTGGTAATTAATGCTTTTTTGGAACGGGCATTATTACCCCATAGGATAAAGACCACGGGATCTACTTTCTCATTAACTAAAGAGATAATTTTGTCCGTAAAAATCTCCCAGCCTTTATTTTGATGAGAGTTGGGCTTTCCCTGTTCAACAGTAAGAGCGGTATTGAGGAGTAGTACCCCTTGCTCAGCCCATTTTATGAGAGAGCCATTGTTTGGTATAGGACAACCTAGGTCAGATTGCAATTCTGTGAAAATATTTTGTAGCGATCTGGGGAACGGGACTCCAATATTTACGGAAAAGCTGAGACCCATTCCTTGCCCAATATTGGGATACGGGTCTTGCCCTAAAATTACCGTCTTCGTATTCTCATAGGATGTGTAAACCAATGCATTAAACACATCATCCTTTTTAGGAAAGATGTGTTTTTGCTTATACTCATTTTTAACCCATTCTAACAATTGAAGATAGTAGTCTTTTTTGATTTCATCATCAAGTAACCTTTTCCAGTCAGTCTGGACTGCCATTTGTATACACCTCTTACATAACTAAATTCTCTTCCCTAATAAGTATTCTACTTAAGTGAATAAACTCCTTCAATATCAGTTTGAGTTCGGTTCCTGCGGCAATAGACGACTCTTTAGTAAATATTTCTAGTTAAGCCCACAGTTTTTTGTCTAGGACATGCACTATAATGAGAACATTAGAAGATATAGAGTGAAAGGGGTTAAGCGACCCATGCGAATCTTACATACATCAGATTGGCACCTTGGCCGGATGCTTGAGGGGCGAAGTCGAATTGAAGAGCAAGTGCAGTTTATCGATGAACTTTGTAGGATTGTGGAACACGAAGCAGTGGACCTTGTCTTGATTGCTGGAGATATCTTTGATACCGTAAATCCTCCTGCCATCGCCGAAGAGCTTTTTTATGATGCCCTGAATCGTTTATCTGCTGGTGGTAAGCGCGCTGTTGTAGCAATTGCTGGTAATCACGATAATCCGGAGCGGCTTTGTGCAGCAAGCCCACTTGCAGAACGGAACGGAATCACGTTATATGGTCTTCCGAAAGAAGTATTATCACCTAGTCTTTTGGCTCAGTCGAACCAGGGAAAGGTTGTCAGGGTTGCAGCAGGTCAAGGCTGGGTTGAGTTACATATTCCCAGTTGTCCGGATCCGGCGATCATTGCTATGCTCCCCTATCCTTCTGAATCACGACTCAATGAAGTCTTAAGCGAGAGCTTAGATGAAGAAATCCTGCGCCAGGAATACTCAAAGCGCGTTCAGCAATTATTTGCCACGTTCGGTAAAAATTTCCGCTCAGATGCGGTTAACCTTGGGGTAAGCCATCTCTTTGTGCGTGGAGGAATGCAATCCGAATCAGAACGTCCGATTGAACTGGGGAGCGCACCGACAGTTGAGGTTGAGGCAATGTCCTTCGGCGCTCAGTATGTCGCCCTTGGACATTTACATCGTGCCCAGGCTGTCAAAGGAGCACCCGTTCCGACCCGATATTCCGGCTCTCCGCTTGCCTATAGCTTTTCTGAAACAGGGTATGCCAAATCTGTGATCCTTATCGAGGGGTTTCCTGGACAGTCGGTACTAACTAGCGAAATCTTCCTAAATGCCGGTTACCCCCTGGTGAAATGGCAAGCTAAAGAGGGTTTAGCCCAAGTGCAGCGCTGGATAGACGAGGGGAAGGACCTCAACGCCTGGATTGATTTAGAGGTCTTTGTAACAAATGCGCTTAATTCCCAAGATATCCATACTCTTCGCCGTCAGCGGGAGCGCCTGATCAATATTCGACCTGTTTTTCCTGAAACGGAACAGATCGTAACAGAAGCACGTTCAAAGTTACCTATTGATGAGCTCTTCTGCAAGTTTTACCAGGACAAAACTGGAGGGGCCGAGCCAGAGCCGGAATTAGTCTCCTTATTTTTATCCTTAATTGATCCGGACAAAATTAAAGCGGATTATAAAAAGACTAGAGATGTCATTGGATATCATGAGCCTGACTGTGATTCTCAAGCTCAAATCATGGGGAATGAGGAGGTTGAGATCGCATGAGGCCGATTCGCTTAAGAATTGCTGGCTTAAACAGTTTTAGGGAAGTACAGGAGATTGATTTTTCGAAACTGTGCGAAACAGGTGTGTTCGGTATCTTTGGCTCTACTGGAAGCGGAAAATCCACAATTCTTGATGCTATTACACTCGCGCTTTACGGTACGGTCGAAAGGGCAGCCAACAATACGCAAGGGATTCTCAACCATGCGGAAGACCAGCTCACGGTTGAGTATAGTTTCTCTTTAGCTGCGGGAAGCCAGCGGATAACTTATCGAGCAGAACGGGCTTATCGTCGCTCTGGGGATCGGACAGTCAAAGCTTCAACCTGCCGCTTAGTTGAAATAACCAATGGAGTCGAAACCGTTTTGGCCTCAAAGGCCGATGAGATGACAAAGAAGATGCAGGACATATTAGGCCTAACCGTGGAAGACTTTACCCGAGCGGTTGTTCTTCCTCAGGGAAAATTCGCAGAGTTTCTAACCATAAAACCTAAGGATCGGCGACTGATGCTGGAACGCTTGTTTTCCCTTGAAGCCTATGGAAGGGAACTCTCCGCTCGACTTACAGAACAACTGGGAAGTGCTGAATTTAACTTAAACGGTGTGGAGCAACGGCAACAGGGTCTAGGGGATGCTTCGGTGGAGCGGGTCAAAGAAGCCCAAGCGGACTTGAGTGATGCACTTGCAAGGTCTGCCACTATCGCTAAGGGCTTAATGGACTTAAAACAACAGTATGATATAGCTAAGGAATTATGGGGTCTTCAAGAACAGCTCCAGCAGATACAGGAAAAAGAAGTTCAGTTGACAGCCGCACAGTCCAATATGGATCGAATGGCAGAACGCTTAAACCTAGCTGAACGTGCGGAATCAGTTCGCTCGATCCTGGAAGAAATCATCCTTAGGGAAGAAAGATTGAAAGAGGCCAAACGTCAAGTCGAAGATGCAGATGCTAGACTTAAAGCCGCTAGGTTCAAAAAGGAAATCGCAGAAAAAGAGTGGTCTGAGTCCAACCAAAAACGGTTAGAGGACGAGCCTCGCTTTTTGCGTCGACTAGAACAACTGGAACAAGCCAAAAGCTTAGAAGAGGATATCCAAGCACGCGATCAACGCTTAATCGAGACACGTAAGCAATACGGCGAGTTGGATCGAACTCGCAAGGACCTGGAAGAAAAATTTCAAGCCGCGAAAGCCATCAAGGTCGAGGCCGAGAAGCGACAGCAAGAAGTGAAAACCCAACTAGCTCAAATAACGGTAGATCCCGAGCAGCGGACTCGGGTTAATGCATCGGCCCAAGCTTTAGAAGGGTACGAGATGGTCTCCAAACAAGTGGTCGGCTTGCAAAGAGACTTTGAGAAGAATGCGACTGAAAGAGAAGACCGAAAATTAAACTTGCAGACCTTGTCGGACGAGGTTCAAACCGCTCAAGAATTAGTGGCTCAGTTGAAAGAGACACTGACCAGTAGGCAACAGGACCCGCCGGTCCGTGAGGAAATACTAAGTGAACAAGCACAGGAATTAGAACGTTACCGGCACCTGATCGCCAATATTGAGCGGGCAGAGCGGGAAGGGATCGAGGGAGAAGAGCGTCTGGCCATAATTTCTCTGGGCTGCCAGAAAGCACAAGTAGAAGCAGAAACAGGGGAGACAAAACAGAGCGAGATTTTCAGTGCTGTTCAAGCGGCTATCGTTCTCGTTGAGCAAAAAGCGGTTGAAGTCAGGGCAATAGAACAAACCAATTTGGCGGGACTACTTGTTGAGAGTCTGGTGGAGGGGCAAGCTTGCCCGGTCTGTGGCTCTGACCACCACCCTAAGCCTGCTCAGAGTTTGGATGATGTGATTTTAGACCGGGCGAGAAATGAATGGGAGCAAGCCTCCAAGGAACTCCAAACAATGGAGAGAAAAAAAGCAGACCGCGCGACCGAACTGGCCGTTGCCAAAGCACAGCTGGTTTCTAAACTAGAGCTGGAACGAACCCAGTTAAATCTCTCTGAAACCATGAAACGTGCCATTGACAGTTATCGTGAGGAATTACCCGAACCTGATCGTAGGAAGGATACACAGACTCTCAATGCCCAACGAGCTAACCAAGAAGCCGATTTAGCGAATAATCGCCAAGTATTGACCCAATGGAAGACAGATCAAGAGTTGCTCATTCATCAGTTGGAAGATGCTCAGCGCAAGCTAACTGAAGCGGATAATAAACAGCATAATGCTCAAGCTCAAATTGCTTCCACAGAAGGCGTTAGGCAAGATATTCATAATCGCTTAAACCGACTGCTTGAAGACCAGATCCAGCGCAAAGTTCGCTTGGACACTTTACGCGGCAGCATGGCTCTCTCGGAAATTTTGTTGTTACAAACACGATTCGCAACCTGGGACCAGATCATGAGGACGTTAAATCAAGAACTAGTCGGACTTGAGGCGGCTATAAGGGAATCAGACGTGGTCGAACAGCGCCTTCTTGGCGAGAAGACAAATTGTGAGCTTGAGCTTCAGAATTTAAGGACGGTCGGTAGTGAAGCTGCTCGCGAAGTGGCAGAGTTGAAGAGCAAATGTGATGCCTTAACAGAGGGAAAGCCTGCCCAAGAGCAGACTCTACAAGTTAAACATGCCTTGTCCCTTGTAACTGGGAATGAAGAAAAACTCAAGAAGGTCTATGAGCAGGCCAAAGAGGTATGGACACAGGCGGAACAAATTCAGGCAGTTAGCCATAAAACCTTGGAACTATCCCGCGAAGGGTTTGAGTTGGTTCAGCTCAAACTGGATCAGGGCCTAAAAACAGCACAATTCATGACAGCCCTTGCGGCACAAAGCGCATTATGTGATGAGGTTGAACGGCTGAATATGAATCATGATATCTTAGCTTTCCAACAAGACGTTGTGAGTCTTAAACAAAAACGTGCCGACGTCGAAGAGCGACTTAAGGGCCGAGGTCTTCGTCCAGAGGAGTGGCTTGCTTGGCCGCTTCGGCTTAAGGACGCTGAAAAGGCCCATACAGAAGCAATTGAGCGACGCGGTGCAACTCAACAAAGATTGGATAAACTAAAGGAAGAGCATGAAGAATGGATGCGCCTTGAAAGTGAAAGAAAAGCCTTAAGTCATCGCCGTAGCTTACTTAAAACATTGCAAGCTGTCTTCAAAGGAAATGCCTTCGTAGAATTCATTGCTCAAGAACAGCTGGCCAATGTATCCCTAGATGCGTCAGAGCGCTTAAAACAGTTAACAAACCAGCGCTATGCCTTGGAAGTCGATACCGAGGGCGGTTTCATCATGCGTGACGATGCCAATGGCGGAGTACGCCGACCCGTAAGTAGTTTATCAGGAGGAGAAACCTTCCTCACGGCTCTGGCCTTGGCTTTAGCTTTGTCCACCCAAATTCAACTTCGCGGAGAATCACCACTCGAGTTTTTCTTCCTTGATGAAGGTTTTGGAACGCTCGATGCCAATCTTCTCGAAACGGTGATGAACACGCTAGAAAAACTTCACCTGCAAAACCTAACAATCGGAATTATAAGCCATGTGCCAGAACTGAAAAATCGCCTTGCTCGCCGTTTGGTCGTTACGCCTGCTCAAGCCGGCGGAGCTGGAAGCTTGGTCAAGTTAGAGATGGCATAGAGAGAATTCAGAAGAGCAGAAATGAATTGAATAGCTCAGTTGATTAAAGGGGATAAAGTGGATAAAATTTATAAGGTTAAACAGATTACGAGCTTATATGAAAGCTGCAATGAATGTGGCTTGCCGCTCATTAATTGCATCTGTAATAAATCAGCAAAAGTAAGGACCAAAGCAAAGCTTTGGATTCTGTCGAGTGAAAGAGAGTTTTATCGACCTTCAAATACAGCAAGGCTCTTAAAGTTAATTAATCCAGAGGCAACCGAACTATTTCTCTGGGAACGAACCAAGAGTCCTGAGCAATTAGTTAGAAATATTAGTAGGGAGGAATATGCAACGTATGTATTGTTTCCAACCGAAAACGAGGAATTAGAAAGTAGAAAAGTGGAGTTCAAATCAACCGCTAAAATACCAGCCTTCATAATCTTAGATGGAACCTGGAAGGAAGCTCGAAGGATATTTCGGAAAAGTGACTTTTTAAAGGGTTTGCCGATTGTTTCACTAGAAGCTAACTATAGATCAAGTTATGATCTGAGAAGAGGAGGAACAGAAGGGAATCTGTGTACGATAGAAGCTGCAATTGAAATACTAAAAATGAATGAAGAGATTGATGCCGCTCAGACTATACAAAATTATTACAATTTGTTCTTAAAAAGCTACAAGGCGGGAGTCAGTGGACATAAATTACAAGGGTAGTTATTTCCTCAAAAGACACTACTCTTTTCGGAAGGGCGAAAGTGAATAGCAGCGATAACCATGGGATCGCTGGGCTGTTCCTTGGCGTTTAACGATTTGACCTGCTTCGGAGTAACTGGTAAAATTGGAATGAATTGAATATTAAGGAGGAGGATGTTGTATGTTTCTTTCCTTAGCTGGATTTCTTCAGGATTGGGAGAAGGAGGAGGAATCAACTCAACGAATTCTAGATGCTTTAACAGATGATTCCCTAAACCAATCTGTCACCGCCCAAGACCGTACGTTAGGGCGAATCGCTTGGCATATCGTAACTACGATCCCGGAGATGATCTCAAAAACGGGATTGGTTTTTGATAAGAGCATGGAGGACGCTCCAGTTCCGAACACCGCAAAGGAAATTGCCAATGATTATCGAGAAGCTAGCAAGACTGTACGGACAGCCATTAAAGCTCAGTGGAATGATCAATCTCTTTTAGAGAAAAGGGATATGTATGGAGAATCTTGGACTATAGGCGCCACATTAAAGGCTCTCATTGATCATCAAATCCATCATCGAGGTCAAATAACCGTACTGATGAGACAGGCCGGTCTAGGCGTGCCTGGAATTTACGGTCCCGCTAGGGAGGATTGGAGTCAATTGGGTATTGAGGCTCCTCTAATATAAATCAAACCTTGGCAGTCTTAGAACCAAGCGTAACAATCGTTTATGTTTGGTTCTATTTTCTAAACTGTAGAATAATCAGTTGTCTTAGAACGTTTCAATAGCTAAAAACGTATACGTAGTAAGGATAAGAGGTAAAAGAATGCAAATTCCAAATAAACCAAAAACCAAGACGGGGAAGGATAAAAAAACTTGTATTGAGGTAACTGAACAATCCGAACTGATGAAGTTCCTTATTTCCAAGCTTCCCGATAAGAGCCGTAGTGATATTAAGTCCCTGCTAGCCCATCGTCAGATTTCGGTAGACAATGAAGTTATTACGCAATTTAACCATGCACTCAAGATGGGTCAACAGGTCGTTGTGAATTGGGCTAAAGTGCTGATCGAAAAACAGCCTGAAGGGTTAAAAATTGTGTTTGAGGATCCCTATATTATAATTATTGAAAAGCAGGCTGGTTTGCTCTCGATCGCTACGACTACAGAGAAAGAACAAACCGCTTATAGTGTTTTAAGTGAACATGTGAAAAAAAGAGACTCGAAGAACAAGATCTTTGTGTTGCATCGTCTTGATAGGGATACTTCTGGGGTAATGATGTTTGCAAAGAGCGAAAAAATACAGCAATTGTTGCAAAACGCTTGGAAGGAAGTTGTTTTGGAGCGAAGTTATGTAGCGGTAGTGGAAGGTCAAGTAACCAAAGAGCAAGGCACAATCACATCTTGGTTGACGGAGAGTAAAGCCTTCATAATGTACTCCAGTCGTACCCCTAATGACGGTCAAAAAGCGGTAACTCACTATAAGGTTCTTAAGCAAAACAAGAACTATTCGCTTTTAGAAGTGAACTTAGAAACTGGACGGAAGAACCAAATCCGCGTCCATATGAAAGATATAGGACACAGTATCATCGGGGATAAAAAGTATGGCGCCACCAAGCACCCTATAGGACGCCTTGGACTTCATGCTCGGCTTCTTGCCTTCCGACATCCGGTAACTGGTGAAGAGGTGCGATATGAGACGGATATTCCTAAGGTGTTTTTAAGCCTGTTTAGCTAATTTAAACCTAATGGCCAAGACGGTAACCCAGAGAGTTTGGTGGGTGCGCCTTAATTTGAGTTTAAAGAAAACTAGACGGTCGCCATAGCGCTAGCTAAGGCAACCGCCTAGTTGTAAATGGGTCAGGCCTTGACTTGAATAGGGCGTTTATACCCGTTCTTTTCCTACGTCTTTTCCGATTTTATCAGCGTCAAAAGGAAAGGGAATCTTCTCTGTGTTATCTGGCTTGCGTGACTTGTTGTTCGTGGACTTAGTTTTCTTGGCCATTGGTTACCCCCCTTTGTTGTCACATTTAGGATTTCCTGATAAATAAATAATATGTATGACTGCCTTAGGATGGAGTCGAGCTGAAATGACAAATAGGTTAGAACGTGAAAAAGCTACTCTACAAATGATGCTAAAGATCTATTGTAAAGAGCATCACCATTCGGTTAAGGCATTGTGCTCAGAATGCCAAGAATTGTCCGATTATGCTTTGAATCGCCTGGCGAGTTGCCAATTTGGGGAAGGTAAACCAACCTGCGGCAAATGCACTGTGCATTGTTATAAACTCGTAATGCGTAAGAAAATCATCGATATCATGCGTTATGCAGGTCCCAAGATGCTTTTTGTGCATCCAATGGTTGCGATAAGGCATTTAATTGACGGTTTAAGAAAATAATTAATTATTCCTTGCTCAAGACGGGCTAATGGATAAAATCCATATCCACTGTAAAAGGTCTTTTCAGGAGATGAGAGGAGAACTTAGAATGTTAAAAGAGTATTCACTTGAAATGAGAGGTATGCCCCATAGAGACCTGGAAGAGTATTTTCTCTCAATCGGGGGAAAGCAGGTTGGACAAGGAACGTATGAGTTCTCGAACTGGAAAGTAGAACTGAAGGAAGAGCACTCCCTTACTATGGGATCGTTACATATTCCGGCAACGTTAGTGGATTTTCAGGTTGAGGAGGAAGATTGGCCGAAGATAGTGGATGCTTTTCATCTTCGTTTCCTTTCGGCTGGGGGCTAAAGGAGATTCTGATAATGGGGGAAGCTAATGAAAAAGAAGAAGTGGGAGATTTTTTTTGTCCTGGGTCTAATAATTGCATCGTTTACTATTTACTTTATAAAGAATCTCATTTTCCATGATGTACGGTCTATTTTAGGCGACCTGTTGTCCCAAATTGCATTTCTTCCTATTTATATCCTTCTGTCGACAATCGTGATTGATAGCCTATTAAGTCGACGGGAAAAGGGACAGAGAGTGAAAAAGCTTAATATGGTGATCGGGGCTTTTTTCAGCGAGGGTGGGGTTGCCATGATTCAAAGCCTCACCAAGTTTGATCGGACGAGTGAGGAAACGGCAAGAATAATCTTAATAGATGATTGGTCTCTAAAGGTTGCAAGAATGAAAAAGTGGCTTGAGAGAGACGCATTTAAGATGAACAGTCGGATAAGCAGGTTGGAAGAGCTAAAAGTGCATCTCTTGACGAAACGAGACTTTCTGCTGAGATTGATAGAAAATTCCAACTTGCTCGAACATGAATCCTTCTCGGAGCTCTTGTGGGCTATTTTCCATTTAACTGAAGAGCTAACCAGTCGTACGGATTTAAACCAGCTTAGTGATGCAGATTACAATCACCTTTCTGGTGATATTGAACGAGCCTATACGCTATTAATCCTTGAATGGTTGACCTATATGATTCATCTAAAAGAAGACTATCCCTTTTTGTTCTCATATTCCGCGAGAACCAATCCCTTCGATCCAGAAGCCCGAGCGGAAATCTCCGAATGACTAAGGGATCTGGTAAAGTGTTGATAATGCACAGGTGAGCTTAACGTCAGAATTTATGACCAGCCCTTGAGAAACGGAGTGAGATGCTTCGATCGCACTCAAAGTTAGCGCGGGGATGGGGAGCGACTTACATTCTTTTAATGTAAAAAAGCCTAGATCGCTAACTTCCTGCGGCTGAGCTTGAAGGTCACCGCCAAGAAATTGCATAAGAAAAATAATATAGGTGTTATGTTTTTCGGCAGGTCGATCGCGTAAGGCAATAATCGAGAGCGGTTTAGCCTTAATTCCGGTTTCTTCTTGAATTTCGCGTATGATAGCTTCCCCGATCGTTTCTCCATGATCCACATACCCTCCCGGAATAGTCCACATTCCTTTGCCCGGATTGTAGCTGCGTTGCACAAGCAGGACCTTGTCTTCGTGCCAAAGAACACCTCCAACGCCGAGAGAAAAATCCCCCCAGTTAATATAGGCACAGTTAGGGCATGTACCACGAGGGCGACCGTCAAGGATAGATTCTTGGAGGGATTGACCACATATAGGGCAAAATAGATACGGAGCAGTATAGTCAGACATACCTTTTTATTTCCTTTCCGTTGTTTGAATGGGTTATTAGCTTTAGTTTGGGTTACTTCAATCTTTTTGAGTCATTTAGTTTGTTGAAGCAAATGAAAGTGGTGAACGACTTTGCCGTAAATAAAAAACATCACCATTGATGCCCCCATAAAAGTGATTGCGAGCCCCCATACGCTCGACCCTCCACCAAAGTCATACATGATACCACCTAGTAAGGGCCCAATCATTCGGCCACCGGACGTAGCACCTCCGATAATGCCCTGATAAGCACCTTCCTTCCCTTGGGGGGCGAGTTGAGCGGCGGCTGCAGGTACCGCTGGTAAGATAAGCATTTCCCCTAACGTTAGAATGAGCATGGCAACAATATAGGACATGTATGGGAATTTACCAAGCAAAATGACAAATCCGATGGTTAAGAGAACGGAGGCCAGGTAAAATTGTCGTTTAAAAGATTGTGCCCAAGTTTGAATTACCCAATTGATGATGGGTTGCAAGGTTACGACAAAAATACCATTGAGCGTCCAGAGCAAACTGTAAGAAACCAAGGAAAAACCGAGTTGGTTCATCACAACAGGTAATATCGTAACAAGCTGAATGTACGCGCCCCAGACAAAGAATATTCCGCCACATAAGGAGAGGAGTACCTTAAATCCTTTGTCTTTTGTGAGCTGCTGGGTTTGCTGCTTCGGTGGAATCAAATGAATGGGCGTATTTCGTTTAGAAACTCCTATGATCACTAATAGTAAATAGATTAGGAAGGCTACAGCATTTAGCGAGAAGATGAGACGGAAAGAAACTTGAGCGATTATTCCTCCGATGGCAGTACCAACAGCTACGCCTGCGTTATTAGAGACATAAAGAAAATTGAAACCTCGCCGCCCTCCCTCTGGCCAAACGGCATGAATCAGAGCGTAAAGTGGTACGAAGATAAAAGCTTGGGCTAAGCCAAAGAGGATAAAGGCAGGTACATAGACCCTCCAGACAGGAAAGATACCGATAGCCCCAACGGAAAGCACTGCCCCAACTAGGCCAAAAATCATAATTCTCTTCGCCCCAAAACGATCGGCTAAGAAGCCACTCATAAATTGACCAAGGAGGGATACCGCGGATTGAAGAGCGAGAAGGGTACCGGCTTCTGTTAAAGTACGGCCCAAGACTGTATGCATGAAGAGGCTATTTAAAGGCCACATCAGAGAATTGCCGACCGACTGAATGAACCCCCCGATGATTAAGACTATTACAGCCCTCGGGATATCTAAATGTTTTACCTTCAACTGAAGACCACCTTTGGCTTATTAACCATACTTTAATTCGACATCTGTATAAAAAAACCTTTAATTTTGGCAGTCCTTGAAAAACGAATTCCGTCAATTGGAATCTGAATAAGCAGGATTATCGAGAAAAATCCCGAAAGAATAAATAAATAAGCTTACAGAGAAACTAGAGAAAAAGGAGAGTGAATTCATGAAATTCCATGAAACAGAAACATTTAAAAACCTGAGCAAGGCTTTTGCTGGGGAGTCTCAAGCACGCAATCGCTATTCTTTTTTTGGTGGTGTTGCTAAGAGTGAGGGGTATCAACAGATTCAAGCTGTTTTTGAGGAAACGGCCGCTAACGAAAGAGAACATGCCCAAGTCTTTTATAAACTTCTGATTGCGCATAACCAGGACGCAACCCAGGTCATTCATGTCGATGCAGACTATCCGCTGGTCTATAAAGACACTCTTACTAACCTAAGAGGGGCTGCAGCGGGGGAAAGAGAAGAATGGGCGGAAATTTACTCATCATTTGGTGCTATAGCAGAAAAAGAAGGATTTTCAGATATCGCCAAAGCCTTTCAAAAGATTGCTGAAGTAGAAAAACATCATATGACTCGTTTTGAACATTATGCGAATGAGATTGAAAATGGGACTATTTATAAAAAGGGCACGCCGACTGTCTGGAAATGTACAAACTGTGGTTACATCCATGAAGGCCCTGAAGCACCTGAAAGCTGTCCAGCTTGTGCTCATCCTCAGGGATATTTTGAAGAATTGCCCGAAATATATTAAGCATAAGTGCCGAGTAGGACGATTTTTTCTACTCGGCACTTATTTTAGACTATACTCTATGAAAAAAATTATAAAACATTGAGGATAATGTTAGAATAGGATAATATAAAGGTAATAACGTTAAGCTATTCCTAATTTAGATAATAAAGGTGGATGATTTTTTTGTTTAAAAGGATTCTCGTCCCTACAGACGCATCTGAATACTCTCGTCGTGCCTTAAAGACGGCCTTGGAACTGGCGCGTTCCTTTCAAGCGGAAGTGATACTTCTCCATGTTAGTTACACACCACAGGCCTATTGGGGCTATACCATCTCTTATGGTATAACTGTGACGCAAGAGCAGCTCGAAGAAAACGGAGAACTGGCCTTAGAGGCTACACTAATGGGCATGGACAGCACGGCGGTTACTTTACACAAAAAGGTAGAATCCGGGCATCCTGTAACCGTTATCTTAGAAGAACTTAAGAAGGAAAATATTGACTTGATTGTGATGGGAAGTCATGGTTATGGACCAATTTCCGGTTCGGTCCTAGGAAGCGTAAGTCAACGAGTCTTGCAACGGGCGAGTTGCCCTGTGCTGATCATTAAGTAGGACATAGTCTGACATTTTAGGATTTCTCACTATAAAAAGTCACGATTGTGGACACGCTATTGCTTGGAAAGAGATGCATAGCAAATTAAAAATAATTTTGTAAATATTTTAGGAAAAACGCCCCTGCTTTAATGGCAGGGATTTTTTCTGTTTGTCGCGAATAGAACATTTAGAGATAGTGACTTTAACTAAACACTGAAAAATGTGGGCAGATTAAAGCTCATTGAACTGAGGATAGATAAAACGTGGAGGCAGACCATGAAAGAGAAGGACATTTGGCTGAGTCCCGAGGAACTGCAACGTATGCTGCGAGGTTCATTGCAATGGAACGATGTCGCGGCTCATGTTAATAGGTCAAAAAACGGGATCCGAAAATTGGGTGCAACCAACTTAACTGAAAAACAACCGACTCCTAAACAGATCAAGCCAAAAGAGCTTGATCGATCAATAGAAAAAGGGCTTGATCGATCAATAGAAAAAGGGCTTGATCGATCAATAGAAAAAGGGCTTGATCGATCAACAGAAAAAGAGCTTGATCGATCAACAGAAAAAGAGCTTGATCAATCAATAGAAAAAGAGGCAGATTCAAAGCGGCTTGAAGGACAACCAGTTATTTGGCTGCTAGGAAGTGTTGGACTTCTAACGCTGTCCTCTTGGTTTTACTTTGTCTTATTTTCAAAGTAGTTTCAGGGTGAGTGACGTGCGCTTAGACAACTAGAGGGGTGAGTCTACATAGACTTGCCCTATTTGAGTAAATGTTTTTCAGAAATACTTTGCAAAATATTAGAAAATGGGTATCATATAAGTAGAAGGTCAGGAAAGGTCAATAATAAAATTCTAAGAGAATCCAAGGACGAAGATTATACAAACAAGGAGTGCATCAACAATGGGAAACCTTGCGGATCGCATTGAAGAATATTTGAAACGGATTTTAGAACAGACTTCAGACGGGTATATTATGTTACAACGTAGCGAGCTCGCTGGTGAGTTTTCCTGTGTCCCATCTCAGATAAACTATGTGCTGGATACCCGTTTTACAGTTGAACGGGGCTATTTGGTGGAAAGTCGCCGGGGCGGGGGCGGTTATCTGCGTATTGTTCGTTTAGGTCTAGGCCTTGAAGGGCAGTACCAACAAGTTATGCGGCAATTAATTGGAGAGCAGCTTTCGCGTGATCGCTTAAATGGCCTAATGGCTCGGTTAGTGGATGAGGAACTGATGACAGTAAGAGAAGCCGCGTTGATTAAGAGCGTACTTTCAGGTGATGCTTTAGTAGGAGAATTTAGAGATTGGGATGTTTTGCGAGCACGCTTGATGAAAAATATCTTAACGACTCTGAGTCGTGAAGATTTATAAGGAGGATTTTGCATGCTTTGTCAAAATTGTCAACAGCGGGAGGCAATAGTGCAGTTATCCAAAACAGAAAACGGGCAGACTCAAAATATTTTTCTTTGCGAAACCTGTGCTAAACAAACTCAAGAAGTAAGCTTTATTTTTGACATCACTATTGTGCCGGAGTTTTTACAAGCTTTGTTTGGAGTTAATCCCTCTTTAGTCGAAAAACTTTCGGAGGAGGCTTGTCCTAAATGTGGACTAACCTTTTCCAGAATAACTCAAGCTAGCAAGTTGGGATGTAGTACGTGTTATGAAACCTTTGAGACACAACTTGAACCGTTGCTGCGTCGTGTACATGGTGGTGGTCAAAATGTGGGCAAGGTTCCTATCAGACGTGGAGTTGCTATTAAAAACCGCATGGTAGTAAGGAAACTGAAGGAGAAACTTAAAATCTTAATTCAGCAAGAAGCGTTTGAAGAGGCTGCCGTGGTTCGGGATCAAATACGTCAAAGTGAACAAGCGAAGGGAGGGGAAGACCTTGGAGCGTAAAGCACTTCTCTTGGAGCACAGCGCTTGGATGGCCGAAACAGATACACCGGTGGTTATTAGCAGTCGGGTGAGGCTAGCACGTAACCTTGAAGATTTCCCCTTTCCTCATGTTTTAAGTTCAGAAGGTTCCAGTCAGGTCGAGCAGACTGTTTCGAAGGTTCTGAACGATACTTTGGTGGGTCGGGAAAAATTACCCTATATATCATTAACGGAGCTAAATAGTATTGAAAAGCAAGTTCTTATCGAAAAGCATTTGATCAGCCCGAGTCTGAGCGCCTCTGCTGGAGCACGTGGCGTGGCGTTAGCTCCTGACCATCGATATGCGATAATGGTTAATGAAGAAGACCATTTAAGAATTCAAGTACTTTTGCCTGGTAAGCAGCTTCTAGTGTCATTTCGTCTTGCAACGGCATTAGATGATGAATTGGAAGCAAACCTTGATTTCGCCTATCGAGAAAGCCAAGGGTATCTCACGTCCTGCCCGACAAATGTGGGCACTGGACTCAGAGCGTCTGTCATGGTTCATCTACCTGGCTTGGTAATGACCAAGCAGGTACAACGGGTTCTTGGGGCACTATCCCCCTTGGGCTTAGCTGTGCGGGGGCTCTATGGTGAAGGATCCCAAGCGTTTGGGCACATGTTTCAAGTCTCGAATCAGATTACCTTTGGGAAAAGTGAAGAGGATATTTTAACGCACTTAGAAGTAGTGACCGGACAAATTGTAGAGTATGAACTTCAGGCGCGCAAACTTCTCCAACTCAAAATGCCGATGCTTTTAGAGGACAAGGTCTGGCGTGCTCGAGGAACCTTGCAAAATGCGCGCTTACTCTCGGCAGAGGATGCTATGCATTTATTGTCCTATGACCGATTGGGATCTGATATGGGACTGCTTCCTAAAATTAAAGATGGCTTTGCCTCATTGATCGTCGACACCCGCCCAGGTTGTTTGCAATACATCCTCGATCGGGAACTAAATACCAGTCAGCAGGATGAGGAACGTGCTCGACTAATACGAGGACGAACCGAATTAGGATAAGAGGTGGATAAAACAATGGGCAACTTTTGGAGAGATCCTATCATTAGTCAGAGAGTTTCAGTTAGGCCACAACATCAACGTTTGACCACGAACCGCGAGGTTCCAACTATGTTTTTATTTGAAAGGATGAAGAAATGATGAAGGGACGTTATACAGAACGAGCGGAGAAAGTTTTTACTATAGCTCACAGTGAAGCCAAACGGATGGGACATCAAGTTGTGGGCACCGAGCACATATTGCTGGGTTTGATTCAAGAAGGTGAAGGAATTGCAGCTCAGGCCTTAATCGGAATGGGTCTGGATCTTGATAAAATTCGTAGTCAGGTTGAACAAATAGCCGGGGTAGGTCAGCCTTTTAATGGAGTTGTAGAATTTACCCCTCGAGTCAAAAGAGTTTTAGAGTTGGCCAATGAAGAAACACACCGCCAAGATGTTAATTATATCGGGACTGAACATTTGCTTTTAGGCTTAATTATGGAAGGAGAGGGAATTGCGGCTCGAATCTTATCGAACCTCAACGTGAGTCCTGAAAAAGTATGGAAACAAGTGGTTAAACTGCTGGGCGGTGAGTTGGATGATTCGGCCCTACCCGCGCCCAATTCTATACCGACCTCTAAAAATATTGGCCCAGCTAATACGCCTGCTCTCAATGAGTTTGGTCGTGACCTCACTGCGCAAGCTCGCGAAGGGCGTCTTGACCCAGTGATTGGCCGGGAAAAAGAAATTGAACGGGTTATTCAAGTCCTAAGCCGGCGTACCAAAAACAATCCAGCGCTGATCGGGGAACCTGGCGTTGGTAAAACCGCGATTGCGGAAGGCTTAGCACAAGTGATTGTTAGCAACAGAGTGCCAGAAATTCTAGTAAACAAACGAGTTATTACGTTGGACCTTTCCTCTATGGTGGCTGGAAGTAAATACCGTGGTGAATTTGAAGAGCGTTTAAAGAAAGTAATGGAGGAGATCCGTGCCGATGGGAACATCATCCTCTTTATTGACGAATTGCATACATTGATAGGTGCGGGAGCTGCAGAAGGGGCTATCGATGCGGCAAATATTTTAAAACCAGCTTTAGCAAGGGGTGAACTCCAATGCATTGGGGCTACAACGTTAGACGAATATCGAAAATACATTGAGAAGGATTCGGCCTTAGAACGTCGTTTCCAACCCATCACTGTCGGTGAGCCGACCGTAGAGGAAGCAATTCTGATTTTGCGCGGTCTACGGGATCGTTACGAGGCCCATCACCGAGTAAAAATTACGGATGAAGCTATTGAGGCTGCTGCCAGACTGTCTGATCGCTATATCTCCGACCGATTCTTACCTGACAAGGCTATTGATTTGATGGATGAAGCGGGTTCGCGTGTTCGGCTGGCAAGTTATACCGCCCCACCGGATTTGAAATTACTGGAAGAAGAAACTGAACGATTGAAAAAGGAAAAAGAAGCTGCCGTTTCCAGCCAAGAATTTGAGAAAGCTGCCCAAATCCGGGATCAAGAACACAAACTGCGCGTTCAGCTTGCTGAGCAGCGGGATGCGTGGGAGAATCAGCGTTACAAAGAAAGTGCCCAGGTAACACCGAACGATATTGCTCAAATTGTAACCAGTTGGACGGGAATACCTGTGGAAAAACTAGCTCAAGAGGAAAGTGAGCGCCTTCTCCACATGGAGGAACTTCTTCATCAACGGCTCATTGGACAGGATGATGCGGTTGCGTCAGTAGCGCGGGCAGTCCGTCGCGCACGGGCAGGGTTAAAAGACCCAAAACGGCCGATCGGTTCATTCATCTTTCTCGGCCCAACAGGGGTTGGGAAAACAGAACTCGGACGCGCCTTGGCTGAGGCGATGTTTGGGGATGAAAAGGCTCTCTTGCGCATTGATATGTCGGAATACATGGAGAAACATGCGGTCTCGCGGCTTGTAGGAGCGCCTCCTGGCTATATTGGACATGATGAAGGTGGTCAATTAACAGAGGCTGTAAGACGTAAACCATATAGTGTGGTCCTGCTGGATGAAATTGAAAAGGCACATCCTGAAGTGTTTAATATTTTACTGCAAGTCCTTGAAGATGGGCGACTGACGGACACCAAAGGTAGGGTCGTTGATTTCCGAAATACAGTAATTATTATGACGTCGAATGTGGGCTCTTCCTTCCTAAGAAAAGAAGCAATGGGGTTTGCCGCCAAAAAAGATGAAAAAATGGAATACAAAAATATGCGTGGCCATGTTATGGAAGAATTAAAACGCACCTTCCGTCCAGAATTCCTAAATCGTATTGATGAGTTGGTCGTGTTCCATACCCTCCAAGAGGAAGACTTAGGGAAGATAACGGAAATACTGATGCGTCAGGTAAACCTTCGCTTGGCAGAGCACGGCTTTGAACTAAAGGTGGATAAGAGTGCTATTGAATTGATTGCTAAAGAGGGAAATGATCCAGTCTTTGGAGCTCGTCCGCTACGACGTGCGATCCAACGCCTAATTGAAGACACTCTTTCTGAGAAAATACTAGAAGGTGAATTTAAAGCTGGAGACCAGATTAGTGTGGAAGCAGAGGATGGGGAAATGAAGTTCTCAAAGAATTAATAGGGATTCGTGAAACGAAGGATTGTAGGGGCAATTCATGAATTGCCCCTACGGGGAAGGAGGCTTTGTATGAAGGCTAAGTTTATTTATAGATGTTCGAATTGCGGTTCCGAAAGTCCGAAGTGGATGGGAAAATGCCAGAACTGCGATGAATGGAACACGTTTGAAGAATTAATAAGTCAACCCAAAACGACTTCTGATCCTATCAGGAGAAAGACGTCTGCGAAGAGGTTATCCGACGTCGTATCAGGAAACAGCGATAGAATTGTGACGAGCATCAGTGAATTTAACCGAGTTCTTGGTGGGGGAATCGTTAAAGACTCGATCATTATTTTGACAGCAAGACCTGGTGCAGGAAAATCAACCTTGCTCTTACAAGTGGCAGATGATGTTGCCTCTAAGGGATTCAAGGTTTTATATGCTTCGGCTGAAGAAAGCGACAGTCAAATTAAAAGTAGGTCAGAGAGAATCTTAAACGGAAGTAAAAGTAATATTTGGATATACTCTGATACAAGCATGAATCGCGTGCTTGATTCAATTGATGAACTTGACCCTGATTTGATTATCATAGACAGTATTCAAACATTTACGCTCGAAGAACATAGTTCCCGCCCTGGATCACCCATTCAGACAATGGAATGTGCTAATGAACTCCTAAAGATTGCCAAGAATAACAGCCGTCCAAGAGCCGTTATCATGGTCGGGCAAATGACGAAAGATGATGAAATTGCAGGGCTACGGGCGTTAGAACATCTGGTCGATGCTGTCCTAATACTGAATGGAGAAAATGGAGAGGAATTGAGGGGGGCATGGTGTTCAAAGAACCGGTTCGGGAGCACTGGAGAAATAGGCTTTTTTTCCATGACCGAACAAGGAATGGTATCAATTGATAACCCTTCTGAGTTTTTTATGACTCAAAGAGGAGAAGGGCAAAAGGTTGCAGGAAGTGCATTAACAGTGATAAAAGAGGGATCGCGCCCCATTATTGTTGAAATTGAAAGTCTCGTATCGAAGTCTTTTACTCCTTATCCTTCAAGGATTGCAGAGTGTTTGAGAAGAGATCAATTAAACACAATGGTTTCTATCCTAGAACAAAGGGGTAAAATTAACCTCTACGATAAAAATGTTGTGATAAAAACGACTGGAGGGCTTCAACTTAAGGAACAATCAGTAAGCTTAGCAATTATTATGTGTATTGTTTCATCTGTGAAAGATAGAGCTATTCCCAATGATACAGTTTTTGTAGCGGATGTAGGACTTACCGGAGAACTTAAAAAAGTCCCTTCAATTGAAGCCAGACTGCGCGAAATAGATAGAATGGGATTTAAGCGGGTTTATGTAGCCAAAAACACGGTGAAAGATCCCACGAGATTTAAAAATATGGAAATCATAGAGCTCAACACCTTGCACGATGTAATTTTGCACCTGAATATGTAACTGGAGCAACAAAAAAGCTCCCGCAAAAGCAGGAGCTTAATAGCTTAGGTCAAATTGAAAATGGTGAGGGTCTGGAGTTTTTTGTATTCCTGATAGAGGACGTCGCTCAGGGAAATATCCAAAGCGTTGGATAGTGCGGCTATATAAAACAGTTGTTTTCCCAATTCTGCTTCTATGATGTCACGGCAGTTATCGCAAAGGTATCCTTCAAGCTGGCTGTCCAAGAGTTCTTTCAAATCGGCGAGGCTTGCATCTGGGGGTAGGGATTTCTTATGCGCATTCACTGCATTGCAACCGCAACTTGTCACCGATTTAACAACGGCTCGGTTAACACGCGCTGAAGTTTCCTGCCCTTTGGACAAGATGTCTAAAATGCTTTGATGACGGATTAACAGAGATTTTACCGTGCTTTGGAATTGGTCAGTGAGTTGTTCCATGTGTGCTCTCCTCACTCCTTTCTGCCATCTCTATTATACCGAGACGGCTGGGCTGTTGTCAATTTCCAACAGGCCAAAAGGAAGAAAATAGGAAATTGACAGGCTAAAGACTTGTATGATATAATCTTAAAATTTTGACCCGGGCTATGTTCCTTGCTATAATGATATATAAGGGGGTGGCTGAATGTTTAAGATCGGTGACAAAGTTGTATATCCTATGCATGGTGCCGGTATTATTGAGTCGATTGAAGAACGGGAAGTTCTCGGGGAAAAACGCCAATATTATGTAATGCATCTACCCGTGGGGAATATGAAGTTATTTATTCCTTTGAACAACGTGGAAAACCTAGGTTTGCGGCAAGTGATTTCTCCTACGATGGTTAAAGATGTATTAGAAGTTCTTCGAACTAAGGATACGGCGGCTACCCTAGCCTGGAATCGTCGTTATCGTGCGAACTTAGAAAAGATCAAGAGTGGGAACATTTTTGAAGTCGCCAATGTTGTGCGTAGTCTCGCTCAAAGGGATAACGAGAAGGGCCTTTCAACTGGAGAGAAAAAGATGTACGAAAATGCCTGCCAAATCCTCATTAGTGAACTCGTCTTGACAGAAGGATCTGAAGAAGAAGCAGTCAGACAATGGCTTTCCAAGGCTTTGATTTTGGCTTAGGCTCCCTACTTAGACTTCAGGGCTCAACGAAGTAAACCTGGCGGGTTCCAAATGCCTTAGCGAAGGCGGTCGCTTCTCGCCATCCATGGCTACAGCGACACTCGGCCATCCGTGGCCAGCGGTCACTTCTCGCCACCATGGCCGGCGCTCTAATCTCGAACGTCCTGTTCGAGTCTTGGCTCCAGTGACACTCGCCATCCGTGAATAGGTCTCTTCTCGCCATTGCGGCGCTTTGCCATCCTTGACTGCAGGGATATTTGGCCAACGGTCTCTTCTTGCCAGTACGGCGCCTAGCCGTCGGACATCTAGCGGCCGATTAGTTTTCTTTGGATATTTTAGCCTGAACTGAAGCTTACCTATCTTTATTCTTCGTGGTTCGCTTATACTGGGAGAAGCCAGTATCTGAAATAAATCGGGAAAAAAGTTCCTTTACTTGAAAATTAATGGTAATTAACAGTATAATGGGAAAGACTTTTAGTCAGACTATGTTAAAAGGAGGTGAAATGATGATTCGCAATTTGATACGCGGCATCATCACTCTGTTATTCGGTGCATTAGGATTTTATCTCGATAAATTATTTCTGAGCCTCAATCTTCTACAATCCCTAGGATGGAATTTACCTATTGTCTGGACTTACGCAACGGTAACCATTTTATTTTCCATTATCGGGTTTTTAGTAGCTCCAATTAGTATTCGTTCATTTCTCTCCTTAATGCGTTGGATGGACTCGCAATTAACTAGGGTCCCCACGCATGATCTTATGAGCGGTGCTGTTGGGGGAATTATTGGACTTATTATTTCAACTTTATTTAGTAGCTCATTTGTTGGAATTGGATTTTTTGGTCCGCTTTTGGCGGTGCTTTTGAGCGTTTTCTTGGGTTATCTGGGTTTGACGATTGGAATGAAGCGGAAAGAGGATGTACTAGGTTTCTTTAACTTTTTTCCACGATTTCGTGATCGAGGAGATAAAGCTGATAAAGCTGACAAAGCAGACAAACAAAAGGAAGATAAGGGTGAGCGTCCCCAAGATGTTATGCAATATAAAATTCTCGACACCAGTGTAATTATCGATGGGCGGATTGCAGACATTGTTAAAACTGGATTTATTGAAGGGATATTGCTCATTCCGAGTTTTGTCCTGGAGGAACTTCGACATATCGCAGATTCTTCCGACTTACTCAAACGAAATCGCGGACGCAGAGGCCTTGATATTCTCAATCAAATTTCGAAGGAAACAGTGATCAAAGTTCATATTCATGAACAGGACTTTGAGGACATAAATGAAGTCGACAGTAAACTTGTACGCTTAGGGCAAGTCTTAGCATCACCGCTTTTAACCAATGATTATAACCTGAATAAGGTGGCTGAACTTCAAGGGGTTAAGGTTTTGAACATCAACGAATTAGCCAATGCCCTTAAACCAATTGTTTTGCCTGGTGAAGAAATGCTAGTTCAAGTGATGAAAGAAGGAAAAGAGCCTGGTCAGGGTGTCGCCTATCTAGATGATGGAACGATGATTGTGGTGGATATGGGTCGACGTTATATGGGACAAAATGTCACCGTTTTAGTAACGAGTGTTCTACAGACGGCTGCTGGACGCATGATATTTGCCAAGCCGAAAAGTGTCTTGGAAAAAAAACGGATGGGCATTTCCTCGAATGATGAGATGAATGCGATTGGTTAAGATTGGAATCGTTATTCCTGCAGCTGGTCAGGGCAAGCGGATGGGGGTCGGATACAATAAGCAATTTTTGACTTTAATGGGACACCCCATCTTAGCTCATACGGTTAGACTCTTTGAAGAGTGCAAATATGTCAACGAAATTATTATTGTTGGGGCAGTAAGCGATATCCCTATCATTGAAGATCTTGTTCATCGCTACAAGTTTAATAAAGTTTTGGCCGTATGTATCGGTGGAGTGCAACGTCAAGATTCCGTTCGCGCAGGGGTGCAAGCTTTAGGTACCACTATCCAGCGGGTAGTGGTACATGATGGGGCGAGGCCCCTTTTGACATTACACGAGCTTAACCGATTTCTGGAAGAAACGGAAAGATTCTCTGCTGCAATTATGGGGATTCCAGTTAAGGACACCATGAAGAGGGTTGATATATCCGGTAAAGTATTGGAAACCCTGCCACGTGAAGATTTGCGGGCGGTGCAGACACCCCAAATCTTTGATCGCGGGATTTTGGAGGAGGTGCATCAGCAGGCGGCAACCGTAGGGTATTATGGAACGGATGATGCGACTTTACTTGAGTGGATGGGGTATCCTGTACAAATCGTAGAGGGTTCCCAGGAAAATATTAAAGTGACTACGCCTGATGATTTATGGTTAGCTGAACGAATTCTGGCGATGCGCGAGGCCCAGAACTCGCAGTAGTGGGGGGAGACGATCTCGGACCTCTGAAAGGGTGTGTTGGTGATTAGGGTTGGAATTGGATACGATGTACACGCTCTGGTTGAGGGGCGGCCTCTAATTCTTGGAGGGGTAGAAATCCCCTTTGATCGTGGCTTACTTGGGCACTCGGATGCGGATGTTCTTATTCATGCGATTATGGATTCTCTTTTAGGAGCCTTGGCCTTAGGGGATATCGGAGCCCATTTCCCGGATCATGACCCGCGTTATTGTGGCATTTCAAGTCTCACTTTATTGGAACACGTCATGGGACTCATTAATGCCCAGGGATATCGAGTCGGAAACATGGATAGTATCATTGTAGCAGAACGTCCGAAGTTGGCCTCATTTATTCCACAGATGCGGGTTAATCTTACCCGAGTTATGAACATAGGTGAATCGTGTGTGTCAGTGAAGGCAACAACAACAGAACGCTTGGGATTTGCCGGACGGGAAGAAGGTATCGCTGCGCAGGCGATCGTTAGTTTAGAAAAGGTTGGAGGATGATTATGGAAATTCGCGTTAGGTTTGCACCCAGCCCGACAGGACCACTTCACATCGGAGGGGCAAGATCCGCTTTATTTAATTATTTATGGGCCCGTAAAAATAAGGGGAAATTTATTGTTCGGAGTGAGGATACTGATTTAGAGCGTTCCAGCCGGGAATCAGAACAAAATATTCTGGCAGCACTTCGGTGGTTAAATATTCAATGGGACGAGGGAATCGAGGTTGGTGGAGAGTATGGCCCTTATCGCCAAACTGAACGATTAGAACTTTACCAGGAATATACAAAGAAGCTAATGGATAATGGGCAGGCCTACTTCTGTTACTGTTCGGAAGAAGAGCTGGAACAAGAACGACAAGCCTTGATTTCTAAAGGGGAAACGCCTCGGTATCTGGGCAAGTGTCGTCAATTAACGTCTGAGCAACAGGTAGCATTTGAGGCTGATGGTCGTAAACCTGTTGTGCGCTTTCGTGTGCCGGAGGGGCAAGCAATTCATATTAATGATCAGGTTCGGGGGGATGTTGTTTTTGATAGTGATGGGATTGGGGATTACGTAATCGTTAAGTCGGATGGGATCCCCACCTATAACTTCGCAGTTGTTGTCGATGACACTACCATGAAAATTACACATATCATACGTGGGGAAGAACATCTCTCCAATACACCTAGACAAGTACTGATTTATCAAGCACTAGGGTTGTCTGTACCTGAATTTGCGCATGTTTCCTTGATCCTTAATACAGAGGGCGGGAAAATGAGCAAAAGGGACGGAGATACAGCGGTCATGGACTATCAAAAAAAGGGGTATCTCCCGGAAGCCATCGTAAATTTCATTGCCTTCCTTGGGTGGGCACCACCCGGAGAAGAAGAATTTTTCACCCTAGAAGAATTGACAGAAGTCTTTTCCTTGGATCGTGTTTCTAAGAGCCCAGCAGTTTTTGACATTCAAAAGCTGAATTACATTAACGCCCATTACCTTAAAAAAGCAACCCCGGAGCGTCTAGCCGAAATAGCGTTACCCCATGTGCGTGAAATGAACATTCTTCCTCAAGCGGATCGGTCCGCTGAGCAACAGCAATGGTTTATTAGTTTTATCGAAGCCATCTCTGAGAAAATATCCTATATGGCAGAAGTTAAGGATTTCATTCATTATTTCTACGGTGAGGTGCCCTTGGAACCGGAGGGGGAAGCCCTTGAGGTACTAAGAGGCGAACAAGTGCCGAGTGTATTGGCCTTATTCAGGGATAAAGTACGAGAAGTCGAACTACTTTCTGTGGCAACGGTTAAAGTACTCTTAAAACAAATGACGAAAGAGTTAAAACTTGGGGGCAAATTAGTATACATGCCACTACGAGTGGCTTTGACAGGACAGATGCATGGACCGGAACTTTATGATGTCATCCCTTTACTCGGGCGCGAAAATGTTGTGAAACGGCTTGAAGTTACAGAAAAGCGTTACTTAGTTTGAGGGAAACGGTAGCTAGTTTAATTGTTTTAATTGACAGGGGTTCGAGACTAATATATGCTATATACTAATTATGTTTTAGTTTAAGTAATTTAATAAATGATTTAAACGATGATGAGAAAGAGTACAGAGACGAATTGCAACGAGCGAAGATGGGTTGGTGGAAGCCATTTGCAAGGAACTTTTGGAAGTGCATCTCGGAGTTGATTGGCAGAAATACAGAAGTATTCCAATCCGTAATGACTGCGATAAAGTTATAAGCTGGAACGATTTGTTCGTTCAAACAGAGTGGGACCGCGGAACTTTTCGTCTCTGGACGAAAGGTTCCGCTTTTCGTGTTAACTTTACCATATTGTGTACAGGGGTGAAGGGGGATGCTAGAGATGTTTCGACAGATTAGTCGCGATATTCGAGTCATTTTTGAACGAGATCCTGCGGCAAAAAGTATTGTGGAAGTTATTTTATGTTATCCCGGGTTTCATGCCGTGCTTTCTCATAGAATTGCTCATTGGATGTATTGTCATAAGATGGTACTCTTGCCGCGTCTGCTTTCCCAGCTCTCGCGATTTTTTACAGGAATCGAAATTCATCCGGGTGCAAAGATTGGGCAAGGCTTCTTTATCGACCATGGAACGGGTGTGGTCATCGGTGAGACTGCGGAGGTCGGTGACAATGTGACCCTCTATCAGGGGGTCACGCTAGGCGGGACGGGCAAGGAAAAGGGCAAGCGGCATCCTACCATTGGAAATAATGTGGTAATTGGGGCCGGGGCAAAAGTGTTAGGTTCTTTTAAAGTTGGAGATAATGTAAAAATTGGAGCAGGGTCTGTCGTGAATAAACCAGTCCCCAGTGATACAACTGTGGTGGGGATTCCAGGGCGGATTGTTCTCCACCATGGGATTCCGATTAAGGACCCTGATCTAAGACATGATCAACTTCCTGATCCGGTAAACGAGATGTTGAAGTGTTTAATGTATCGAGTGGAAGATTTGGAGAAACGATTAAACGAAGAGGAGAGTCGGTATAATGTCTTTGAAATTGTACAACACAATGACTCGACAAAAGGTAGAGTTTCAGCCCCGGGAGAGCGGGAAGGTAGCAATGTACGTTTGCGGCCCGACGACCTATAATTATTTCCATGCTGGGAATGCGCGGATGTTTGTTGTATTTGATATGATTCGTCGCTATTTCATGTACAAAGGGTACGATGTTCGCTACGTTCAGAATTTTACAGATGTAGATGATAAGATTATTCAACGGGGAAACGCAGAAGGAATGGAACCGTTGGCCTTAGGTCAAAAATACATTGAAGAATATTTTAAGGATGCCTTGGCTCTGAACATACTTCCAGCGACTGTACATCCAAAGGCTACAGAGCATATACCAGAAATGATCGAAATTATTCAGGGGCTTACGGATACAGGATTAGCCTATGAAGTTGAGGGAGACGTTTACTTCGCGGTGGATCATTTCCCTAATTACGGTAAGCTGTCCGGCAGATCGCTCGACGATATGAAGGCTGGGGCGAGAGTTGAAGTGGACGAGCGTAAACATTTTCCGATGGACTTTGCACTTTGGAAAAAGGCGAAACCTGGAGAACCGTTCTGGGAAAGTCCCTGGGGTCAGGGGCGTCCAGGCTGGCACATTGAGTGCACAGCGATGTCCTTAAAATATCTTGGAGCAGGTTTTGATATTCACGGTGGGGGGGGAGACCTAGTTTTCCCCCATCACGAAAATGAGATTGCTCAAACAGAGGGATACCTAAAAGGAGAGACGTTTGCCCGTTATTGGATGCACAACGCTTTTCTGACAATTAATCAAGAAAAGATGTCTAAGTCCATGGGCAATTTTTTCACAACTCGGGAGCTTCTTGTGAACTATCCAGGCGAAGTTATTCGCTTTTATTTACTGGGAACGCATTACCGCAGTCCGTTGGATTTTAGTGATGAAAACCTTGTCATGGCTCAAAAAGGGTTGGAACGATTGCAAACCAGTATCCGTCTGGCGCAGCAAGCTTTGGATCGCCAGGATTCTTCAAAAAGTGAGCGGATTGAAGCAGAATTGTCTAAGGCTGCGAAAGAAGCGCGTGAAGCGTTTGAAAAGGCTATGGATGATGATTTTAATTCAGCATTGGCGTATGCAGCGCTTTTCGAATTAGCTAAAACGATGAATGGACATGTCCAGGAAAATCCTGTACCTTCAGAAGGGTTGGCAGAAGCTCAAAAAACCTTGATAGAGCTTGGAGAAGTGCTTGGTTTCGACCTGCTTCATCCTACCCAGGTTCCTGTCGAAAAAGATGAGATACTTACTCAGGTTATGGAGATCGTATTACAGATCCGTTCACGGTCACGTCAGAAAAAGGACTGGGAAATGTCAGATTTCATCAGAGATGCGCTAAAAGATAAAGGCATCCTAATCGAAGATACCCCGCAAGGCGCGAGGTGGCAAATCAAGGCATATGAAAGAAAATAACAATTCAAAGATGCCTTGGATATTTTGCGTTCGACGCAGTATGACACGAAATAGACTGGCAACGGATTGGTTATTTTCTTGAATGTGCCTAGGAAGTAGTTGAAAGGTGACTGTATGCGAAAATGGCAAGAAATGAACGGCCTGACTCTAGCGTATTTAGGGGATGCGGTTTATGAACTTTGGGTACGTACCCATCTGATGGAGCTAGGGCATGAAAAAGTTAAAGAACTTCACAAGCAGGCAATAAGCTATGTTCGTGCTGGTACCCAAGCTAGGCTGTTACACGTCCTCTTGCCGGAACTTGACGAGGTTGAGCAGCAGGTTGTTTTGCGCGGGCGAAATGCCAAGGGCGGGCATCCCAAGAACGTCGATGTCGTGACCTACCGACATGCAACGGCGTTTGAAAGCTTAGTGGGCTATTGGCACTTGAATGGAAAAATTGATCGCATGCAATGGGCTTTCGATCAAGTGGATGGGATGCTCCAGGATGATTTGAGTCAAGAAACCGAGAATGGGGAAGATGAGAGTGGAAAAGATGAGAGTGGATCTTATTCAGTACACACCTGATCCAGAAAAAGTGGTGGCTGCCGCCGCTCGCTTATGCTATTCATCTAATCCTGTGCCCGAACTTTTGGAACGATTAGATGACGAAGTGACGGCAAGTTTAGTTCGTAAGTTAAGGCATATGGGTCATCTTTCAACGTTTGAGCATGTGAGCTTTCAGTTTTCAATCGATGGTGTCTCGCGGGCCTTATCACACCAATTAGTGCGCCACCGGATTGCCAGCTATTCTCAACGTTCTCAGCGTTATGTGAAAGAAAATGGGTTCGAGTTTGTCATTCCGCCGAGTATTAAGCAAAATCCTGCAGCATTAGAACACTTTGAGGCGGTTATGGCTCGCCTACAAGAAAGCTATCAGGAACTGTTGAGCAGCGTGCCGGCGGAGGATGCGCGCTATGTTTTGCCGAATGCTTGTACAACCTCTTTGATGGCAACGTTTAATGCCCGGTCATTGTTGAATTTTTTTGAACATCGAACCTGTAGGCGGGCTCAATGGGAAATCCGTTCCCTAGCGGAACAGATGCTTGAGCTGGTGAGTACTGTAGCTCCTAATCTTTTCAGCGAAGCGGGGCCAACCTGCTTAACCCAGGGAGTCTGTCATCAGGGTACGTACAGTTGTGGAAGGCTGAAAACTTTAGAAGGAAAGAGGTAAACACTTGAACGATGAAATAGTTTATGGGAAAAACCCGGTTCTAGAGCTCCTGAAAAGCGGGAATCCCGTTAATAAAGTTCTCTTTTTGGAGGGACCAAGTGGTCTAAATCAAGAAATTATCTCGCTATTGCATGAACGGAGTATTCCTTATCAATTTGTAGATCGTCAGACGCTTGACCGTTTAACGAATCGAGAGAGGCATCAGGGTATGCTTGCGTATATAGCAGCGCGGGAATATGCAAGCGTAGAAGACATTTTGGCCTTGGCGGAGGAACGGGGCGAAGATCCCTTTATTTTGATGCTTGATGAAATTGAAGATCCGCATAATTTGGGTGCGCTATTGAGGACCGTAGATGCAGTCGGCGCCCACGGGGTTATTATTCCAAAGCGTCGTAGTGTTGCCTTGACGGGTACTGTAGCCAAAACATCCGCTGGAGCGGTTGAACATGTGATGGTCGCCCGAGTAAGTAATTTAGTACAGACTTTGCAGGAGCTAAAGAGGAAGGGGTGTTGGGTGTCTGGGGCTGAAGCAGGTGGGAAAGAAGCATTCCAAGCGGACCTCACTGGCTCACGGGTGATTGTAATCGGCAGCGAAGGAAAAGGTATAAGCCGTTTACTTCGGGAGAACTGTGATGAAATTGTAAGTTTACCTATGAGAGGAAAGGTCACTTCGTTGAACGCTAGTGTTGCGGGGTCTATCGTGCTATATGAGGTCCTGCGGCAAAGAATCAGTTTGAGGCAGGAAACACGAAACCTAAAATGCGAGGGGTGATAATCAAAACACGAGGCACTTATTCTGGTTCCAAACTTAGGAACTCTTTATTTTGCATTTCCGAAAGTTCGCTTTTCGCACAAGTTCGGACCGCGTGCCTTATCTTCAAGCATCGAATCGCGCGTATAGCGACAGAACAACCAAAACTTCGCCTTGACGCTTTTCTTTAGGGTCGAGTATAATGAGAATGTTCTCGTGGACAAGGGCGAGGCGAGATTGCGTCTTCTTCATGACGACATTGTAGGGGGGATCAACTTGACTCTTCAAGCCCAATCAGAACTACCGGAGTGTGATATCATCGACGTTATCGTAGATGAAGAGGTGGTTGAGTTTGCCAAGGAAGGCAACGCTACAGCGCTGGAGTATTTAATCAACAAATATAAGAACTTTGTTAGAGCCAAAGCTCGTTCTTATTTTCTTATCGGAGCCGATCGTGAAGATATTATCCAAGAGGGTATGATCGGGCTCTATAAGGCCATTCGGGATTTTCGTGGCGACAAACTTTCTTCCTTTCGGGCTTTTGCCGAATTATGTATTACTAGGCAGATCATCACCGCGATTAAAACGGCGACCAGACAGAAGCACATTCCCTTAAATTCTTATGTTTCGCTAAATAAGCCCATTTATGACGAAGATTCTGACAGGACCCTTCTTGATGTAATTTCGGGAACACGAATTACGGACCCAGAAGAACTTATTATTAGCCGGGAAGAATTTGACGACATCGAGGAGAAAATGGGTGAAATCCTCAGTTCTTTGGAATGGAAAGTGCTGATGTCTTACTTAGAAGGGAAATCTTATCAAGAGATTGCCGTAGACTTAAAAAGACATGTGAAATCTATCGATAACGCCTTGCAGCGGGTCAAAAGAAAGCTTGAGCGCTATCTGGAGCGACGTGACGGATAATTTCACATAAATGATCATAAAATGACTTGCGTTAACATGACATGTGTGGTAGACTAACGAAGTGCCTTGCGCTCATAACTCGATTTATTTGCATAAGAGCTGTGATACATTCTATGTAATGTCGTTGTTAGGCGTGGTATAGATGCCGAAGTAGCTCAGTTGGTAGAGCAGCTGATTTGTAATCAGCAGGTCACGGGTTCAAATCCTGCCTTCGGCTCCATTAAAACAATAATATGCATACATCATCGCGGGGTGGAGCAGTGGTAGCTCGTCGGGCTCATAACCCGAAGGTCGTCGGTTCAAATCCGGCCCCCGCAACCAAGTAAAATCAGACAGCTGAGCTGTCTTTTTTGTTATCATAAGATGTTCCTTGACAAGGGGAATATCTTATGATAGAGTATTTTGAGTAATGAGTAAGATAGGCGTCCGACCATTGTCTGGGGGAGGTGTTCGTGAATGCGTGTGGGAATTATTTTAGCGTGTACGGATTGCAAGCGCCGTAATTATGCTACGATAAAAAATAAGAAAAATAACCCTGATCGCTTGGAAGCCCAAAAGTTTTGCAAGTTCTGCAAGAGCCATACTCTCCATAAGGAAACAAAGTAATTTTTTTTTGTAACGGTTTAGACTGTACGCCAGGAAGCGTTGTCACAGTGTCGATGACACCGATGTCGTGTAAGGATGTGAAATGGTGGGCGCGTTGAAGAAACCAGCCAATACTCAGAGACAGACAGAAAAGGCTGCGGAATATTTTCGCGGGGCTTTAAGTGAATTGAAAAAGGTTCATTGGCCAAGCCGAAGGCAGTTGCTCACCTATACCGGGGTTGTATTTTTTGCGGTGGCAATTGTATCCGTTCTGATGTGGATTGTTGATAGTGGCTTAAGTATGGCCTTGACTAAGCTACTGCCTTAAGCTATTCTGCGGCAGTGTCTGAGGAGGTCACTAAAAAATGGCAAAAGACTGGTATGTTATTCACACGTATTCCGGATATGAGAACAAAGTGAAAATGAATCTGGAAAAACGAGTTGAGTCCATGAACATGGAAGAAAAGATTTTCCGCGTACTCGTTCCGATGGAAGATGAAATCGAGTTCAAGAACGGGAAACAGAAAATCACAAAGCGTAAGGTGTATCCGGGCTACGTGCTCGTAGAAATGGAAATGACGGATGACTCTTGGTATGTTGTGCGTAACACGCCTGGAGTAACCGGGTTCGTTGGCACTGGGACGAAGCCAATTCCATTGCTTGATCACGAGGTTGTTAAAATTCTCCAACAAATGGGACTGGACGAAATCCACAGGCGGGTTGATTTTGAGATCAATCAGAGTGTCCAGGTCATTGATGGTCCATTTAAGGACTTTGTTGGAGTAGTTCGTGAAATTCTCGCAGACAAAGGCAAGTTACGAGTTGAAGTGTCTATGTTTGGGAGAGAGACTCCGGTTGAATTGGAGTTTGCACAGGTTCAAAAACTCGACTAGACTAACTAGTGTTAGGGATTATCCTAATAAGGAGGTGTAATGACAATGGCAAAAAAAGTAATTGGGTTAGTAAAATTAGCGATTACGGCAGGGAAAGCGACACCGGCCCCTCCAGTTGGTCCGGCTCTTGGTCAGCATGGGGTCAATATTATGGCCTTCTGCAAAGAATACAATGAGCGTACTAAGGATCAAGCGGGACTTATTATTCCGGTAGAAATCACTGTCTATGAAGATCGCTCCTTTACCTTTATTACCAAAACTCCACCGGCAGCGGTGTTGCTTAAGAAAGCAGCTAACATAACTTCAGGCTCTGCTGAGCCAAACCGCAAAAAGGTCGCGAGTGTTCCTAAATCAAAAGTGCGCGAAATCGCGGACATAAAGATGAAGGATTTGAATGCAGCAAGCATCGAAGCAGCAATGCGCATGGTTGAAGGTACAGCACGGAGCATGGGTATTGATATCGTCGAAGGTTAAATAAGTTGTGGGAGGGCCAAGGTCCGCATTACCACAAGGAGGTTAAAAGAATGGCTAAAGTAGGTAAAAGGTATCAGGAGGTTGTAAAATCTTTTGATCGCAATGCACTCCACGAACCCGCAGAGGCATTTGCAATTGTCAAAGCTAACGCAAACGCAAAGTTCGATGAAACAGTTGAAGTTGCTTTTAAATTGGGCATTGATACCCGTCAAGCAGAGCAACAAATACGTGGCGCAATTGTGCTGCCGAACGGAACGGGCAAAACCCGGTCAGTTTTGGTGTTTGCTAAAGGGGAAAAAGCCAAAGAAGCAGAATTAGCTGGGGCAGACTTTGTCGGCGCTGAAGACATGATTGCAAAGATCGAACAAGGGTGGTTTGGCTTTGAAGTTGTTGTTGCAACGCCAGACATGATGGGAATGGTCGGTAAACTGGGTCGTGTTCTCGGACCTAAAGGACTTATGCCAAATCCGAAAACTGGAACAGTGACGCTGGATGTAGCTCGTGCGATCAAAGAAATCAAAGCTGGTAAGATTGAATACCGTGCGGAGAAGGCTGGTATCATCCACGCACCAATCGGTAAAGCCTCATTTACTGCAGATCAATTGTTAGAGAATTATCGTGTGTTAGCGGAGACTTTAGTTAAACTTAAGCCTGCGTCCGCTAAGGGTCAGTATATGAGGAGCATTACGCTTTCCTCGACCATGGGACCTGGCGTGCGTATTAACGCTGCAAAAGCCCTGTAACATTAGGTTACTCTTGACAGTATCCTGTAGATGGGATAGACTTACCAGGAATTGAACAAAGACCGCTGTAGAAAGCAGGTGCCGCAAGGCTTAATGTCCTGCCGAGGTTGGAAGATACGCCGATAGATATTTACTTGGCATTCTTAACCTCTGCAGTCGCGGAGGTTTTTTGCTGAGTTTATCTTAAGGAAGGAGGTACACAAAATGCCTAATAAAGAAGAAAAAGCTCTAGTAGTCGCGGAAATTAAAGAAAAATTCCAAAATGCTTCAGGAGTTGTCTTAGCGGACTATCGTGGATTGACTGTGGCCCAAGTAACGCAATTGCGTACGCAATTGCGTCAAGCTGGAGTGGAATACCGAGTCTTGAAAAACTCACTGGTACGTCGCGCAGCCAGCGAGATTGGGGTAGAAGGCCTTGACTCCTATCTTAAGGGACCGACAGCACTGGCCTTTAGTACAGACCCTGTCGCTCCAGCTAAAGTTTTAATGGAGTTTGCGAAAGTAAATAAGCTTAAGACTTTAAAAATTAAAGCGGGAGTTCTTGAGGGAAAAGTAATCGGAGTAGAGGGCGTTAAGGCTCTCGCTGAACTTCCTTCTCGCGAAGTTTTACTATCTATGGTTCTGCGTGGTATGCAAGCGCCTCTCGCAGGTATGGCCAACGTTCTCCAAGGACCGATTCGCAAAATGGCTTATGCTCTGGAAGAAGTACGCAAGCTCAAAGAAGCTCAATAAGAAAATGATTTTCTGAAATCAGAAAAGCGTTTATATTTTAAGGGGGAAATTAAAATGTCTAAAGTAAATGAAATTCTCGAAACCGTTAAAGGTTTAACAGTTCTCGAACTATCTGAACTCGTTAAGGCGTTCGAAGTAGAATTTGGTGTAAGTGCATCAGCACCTGCAGCGTCAGCAGCACCTGCAGCAGCTGGAGCAGTTGAAGCCGCTGAAGAAAAAACTGAGTTCGACGTTATGCTCATGAGTTGTGGCGCTTCCAAAATCAGTGTTATCAAGGTTGTTCGTGAAGCAACTGGCCTTGGTCTGAAAGAAGCCAAAGATCTCGTAGATAACGCTCCAAAAGCAGTCAAAGAGAAAGTTTCAAAAGACGAAGCTGAAGCTTTAAAGGCTAAATTAACTGAAGCCGGTGCGACCGTCGAAGTTAAATAAGGTTTAGTGAAATAGAGAAGGTACTCTCCTCAAGGAGGGTGCCTTCTTTATTATATAAAAAAGAATCACGAATAACAATATAATACTTGACAGGTAACCTCGACTTTGTTATAATCTATAAATGTTACTGTTTGCAAATGGAATTTATTACTTAATCTGTCCATGCTATGGTATAGCTAGCTAGCATTGGGAAATAAGGAGATATTATCTTTGATTTGTCACTATGATGGCGGAACTACATAAACGGTGAAGCGAGGTTCTATTAAAAGGCCTTGCTTTTGCCTGTTTATGTCAATATATAATACCTCACTGAGAAGAAATCGCACTGAGGGGTGAAGCGTAAATGTTCTATCCTGTTAAGGTTGGGACACGGGAGCGCTGGAGTTACTCCAGGATCCGGGAAGTCCTTGACATGCCAAATTTAATCGAAATTCAGCAAAACTCCTATCGATGGTTTCTTGATGAAGGGTTGCGCGATATGTTTCGCGATATTTCACCAATTCAAGATTTTACAGGCAATCTCGTTTTGGAATTCATCGATTATAATTTAGGGGAGGCTAAATACGAGGTAGAGGAGTGCAAAGAACGCGACGTTACTTATGCTGCACCTCTACGCGTAAAGGTGCGACTGATTAACAAGGAAACCGGTGAAGTAAAAGAGCAGGAAGTCTTTATGGGGGATTTCCCGCTAATGACCGACAAAGGTACCTTCATTATTAACGGCGCCGAACGTGTTATCGTAAGCCAACTTGTACGCTCGCCAGGAGTCTATTATGCAGAACAAATTGATGCAAGTGGTAAGAAACTCTATGGGGCTACAGTTATTCCAAATCGTGGAGCTTGGTTGGAATTCGAATCGGATGTGAACGATAATATCTTTGTAAGGGTTGATCGAACACGAAAATTACCGGGTACAGTTCTTATTCGAGCTTTGGGTTATTCAAGTAACGCCCAGATCCTGGAGCTGTTTAATGACAATGAATATATCCGTGCTACCTTAGAGAGAGATAACTCCGAGTCTACAGAAGAAGCTTTGGTTGAAATTTATAAACGGTTAAGACCAGGTGAACCTCCGACTGTCGACAGTGCCCGTTCATTGTTGGAAGCACTGTTCTTCGATGCCAAACGCTATGACCTGGCTAAGGTTGGTCGCTATAAGCTGAATAAGAAACTAGTGGATTTCCAAAATCCCGACGATTTACCTCCGATGGAGGTCCGGCATTTGACCCGTGGGGATATCATAGCTAGCGTCAAACGGATGCTTGCTTTGATGGATGGTGAAGGACACAAAGATGACATTGACCATTTAGGGAATCGCAGGCTTCGCTCAGTGGGCGAACTTCTCCAGAATCAGTTTCGGATTGGATTGTCACGCATGGAGCGCGTGGTTCGAGAACGGATGACGATTCAAGATGTCGAAGTAATTACACCTCAAGTTTTAATTAATATCCGACCGGTCGTAGCTGCAATTAAAGAGTTTTTTGGGAGCAGTCAGTTATCTCAATTTATGGACCAAACAAATCCTCTGGCCGAATTAACCCATAAGCGTCGCTTGAGTGCTTTGGGACCTGGGGGATTGAGCAGGGAACGCGCTGGGTTTGAAGTACGTGACGTCCACTTTTCTCACTATGGAAGAATGTGTCCGGTAGAGACTCCAGAAGGCCCGAACATTGGTTTGATTGGTTCTTTAGCGACGTTTGGACGGATTAATCCATATGGTTTCATTGAAGCTCCTTATCGTAAGGCAGATAAAGAAAATGGTCGAGTGACGGATGAGATCCATTACTTAACCGCTGACGAAGAAGAACATTATGTCGTAGCACAGGCCAATGCTCCGCTAGATAAAGACGGCAAATTCCTGGGAGAAAAAGTTGATGGACGTCACGGCGTGGACTTCGTTCACGTGTCGCCAAATCAAGTTGACTACATGGACGTATCTCCAAAGCAAATGGTATCCATCGCAACAGCTCTTATCCCGTTCTTAGAACATGATGATGCAAATCGAGCCCTAATGGGGTCTAACATGCAACGTCAAGCTGTACCGCTTTTACGTACGGATTCACCTTACGTCGGAACAGGGATGGAGTATAAGACAGCGAAGGATTCTGGAGTTTGTGCAATTACCAAAAATGCTGGAGTTGTAGAGCGGGCGACTGCTGATGAAATCATCGTCCTTCATGATGATGGAACAACAGAGAAGCACAAGCTACTCAAATATTCACGTTCCAACCAAGGGACCTGCATTAACCAGAAACCCATCGTTATGAAGGGGGAACGGGTTGAAGCAAGCCAGATTATTGCGGATGGTCCGTCGACTGATCATGGAGAGCTCGCCCTGGGACGCAATGTACTAGTGGCCTTCATGACTTGGGAAGGGTATAACTATGAGGACGCGATCCTTATTAGTGAAAAGCTCCTGAGAGAGGATTACTACACATCTATTCATATTGAAGAGTATGAATCTGATGCGCGTGATACGAAGCTTGGTCCAGAGGAAATTACGCGTGACATTCCCAATGTAGGGGAAGATGTCTTGAAGGACCTTGATGAGCGTGGAATTATCCGTATCGGAGCAGAAGTTCGTCCAGGAGATATCTTGGTCGGAAAAGTAACCCCGAAGGGTGAGACCGAGCTCACAGCAGAAGAACGTCTGTTGCGCGCTATCTTCGGAGAAAAAGCACGTGAGGTGCGTGATACATCGTTGCGTGTCCCTCATGGAGAAGCTGGAAAAATTGTTGATGTAAAGGTATTTACCCGCGAAAACGGGGATGAATTATCTCCCGGAGTTAATCAACTCGTTCGTGTATATATTGCCCAAAAGCGGAAAATATCTGTCGGTGACAAGGTGGCAGGACGACACGGTAACAAAGGGGTTATTTCACGAATCATGCATCAAGAGGATATGCCCTTTATGCCTGATGGCACGCCGATTGAGATTGTTCTCAATCCCTTGGGTGTACCATCGCGGATGAATATTGGTCAGGTTCTAGAAACTCATCTTGGCAGAGCAGCCAAAGCTCTAGGAATCCGCATTGCCACGCCTGTCTTTGATGGTGCTACTGAAGATGATATTTTTGAGACTTTAGAAAAAGCAGGCATTCCGATGGATGGCAAGACCATGTTGTATGACGGACGTACAGGAGATCCGTTTGACAGTAAGATTACCGTTGGTTATATGTATGTGCTTAAGCTTCACCATTTGGTTGACGATAAGATCCATGCCCGTTCGACGGGTCCATACTCGCTCGTGACACAGCAACCGTTGGGTGGTAAAGCTCAATTCGGTGGACAACGTTTCGGGGAAATGGAAGTATGGGCGTTAGAGGCCTATGGCGCAGCTTACACTCTGCAAGAAATTTTAACGGTGAAATCAGATGATGTCGTTGGGCGTGTGAAAACGTACGAGGCAATCGTCAAGGGTGAGAACATCCCTGAACCAGGAATTCCAGAGTCCTTCAAGGTTTTGATTAAAGAAATGCAGAGTTTGGGACTTGATGTGAGAGTCTTGTCAGCGGATGATCAAGAAATTGCGATCCATGATACTGATGAGGATATTTCGGAAACTGCTAAGGAACTCGGGATTGATCTGCATGAGGAACTTCCACCACCGGCAACTCGCGTGATTGCTAAAAATGTTGATGAAGAACTCGATTTAGATGTGGACGTAGATGAGGAAGTCATCATTGACGAGACAGAGCCACTCGAAGATTTAAATGCAGAAGTCCTAGAGGAAGAAGATATAGATCTTGGCGATCTCAAATAGTCCCCCGGACGAAAGGAGCGATAAGGATTGCTAGACGTCAATAACTTCGACCGCATGCGTATCGGCTTAGCTTCACCGGATATGATTCGTGAGTGGTCATTTGGAGAGGTAAAGAAGCCTGAAACCATTAACTATCGGACCTTAAAACCGGAACGGGAAGGTTTGTTTTGTGAGAAAATTTTTGGTCCAACTCGGGACTGGGAATGTCACTGTGGTAAATATAAACGTGTCCGGTATAAAGGCATCGTTTGTGACCGTTGTGGAGTCGAAGTAACCCGTTCTAAAGTTCGTCGTGAACGGATGGGGCATATTGTACTTGCAGCACCGGTTTCACATATTTGGTACTTTAAAGGAATTCCAAGCCGCATGGGTCTGCTTTTGGACATGTCTCCTCGGGCCTTGGAAAAAGTCTTGTATTTCGTCTCTTACATTGTGACAGATTCAGGAGATACTTCTTTAATGAAGAAACAACTTCTGACTGAAACGGAGTACAGAGAGTATCGTGATAAGTATGGAGATCGTTTCCAAGCGCAAATGGGAGCAGAAGCAGTTAAACAGTTGCTCGGAGAGATGGATTTAGATAAACTTAATGACGAACTTCGAGTAGAATTAAAAGAAGTCTCAGGACAACGAAAAATACGAGCAATCCGTCGCCTCGAAGTTGTAGAAGCGTTTAAAACGTCTGGAAATCGTCCAGAGTGGATGATTATGGATGTTGTGCCTGTGATTCCGCCTGAATTGCGACCCATGGTCCAGTTAGATGGCGGGCGGTTTGCAACGTCAGACCTCAATGATCTCTATCGACGGGTTATTAACCGGAATAATCGTTTAAAGCGTCTTTTGGATCTGGGTGCACCCGATATCATTGTGAAAAATGAAAAGCGGATGCTGCAAGAAGCGGTTGACGCCTTAATTGACAATGGTCGGCGTGGACGTCCAGTGACTGGGCCAGGCAACCGTCCTCTAAAATCCTTGAGCGATATGTTAAAGGGAAAACAAGGACGCTTCCGGCAGAACCTTTTGGGAAAACGCGTCGATTATTCCGGACGATCCGTTATTGTTGTTGGACCAAATCTCAAACTTCATCAGTGTGGTCTGCCAAAGGAAATGGCCTTGGAGCTTTTCAAACCGTTCGTGATGAAAAAACTTGTTAATGAGGGTCATGCTCACAATATCAAAAGCGCCAAACGCATGGTAGAAAGAGTGCGACCAGAGGTATGGGATGTCCTTGAAGAAGTTATCTCCGATCACCCTGTACTACTGAATCGTGCCCCAACTCTTCATCGCTTAGGTATTCAAGCGTTCGAGCCGATTTTAGTGGAAGGTCGGGCTTTGCAGATCCATCCCTTAGTTTGCACAGCTTATAATGCGGACTTTGACGGAGACCAAATGGCGGTCCATGTTCCATTGTCTGCTGAGGCTCAATCTGAAGCGAGATTGCTTATGTTGGCATCTCATAATATCCTAAATCCCAAAGATGGACGTCCCGTCCAAACCCCTACCCAAGATATGGTTTTGGGCTCCTATTACCTAACCATGGATCGTCCAGGTGCCTTTGGGGAAGGGAAAATATTTAAAGATTATGATGAAGCTGTCTTGGCTTATGATTCAAAAGTAGTTCATTTGCAGGCCGCCATTAAAGTTCGCCGAGACGGGAAACTCTTAGAGACAACCGTTGGCCGCTTGATCTTTAATTCCGTCATTCCGCCTGAAGTCGGCTATTTCAACGAAGTCATCGGCAAAAAAGGTCTCGGAGACATTGTGGCTAAAACCTACCGCAAGTGTGGCTATGAAGCGACAGCCTCATTGCTCGACGGGCTAAAGAGTCAAGGGTTTAAGTTCTCAACTCGGGCAGGAATGACCGTCGGGTTGACGGACATTACGGTTCCGAAGGAGAAGACGGAGATTCTGACCAAGGCGGATGCTGCAGTTGCCAAAACAGAACTCCAATATCGCCGTGGTTTGATTACGGATGAAGAGCGTTATAATCTTGTCATTGATACATGGGCTAAAGCAACCAAAACAGTGACTCAGGCCTTGATGGATACTCTTGATCAGTTTAACCCAGTGTACATGATGGCGACGTCGGGTGCGCGTGGTAATATTCAACAACTGAGACAATTAGCAGGAATGCGGGGACTTATGGCAGATCCATCTGGACGAACCATCGAGTTGCCGATTAAGGCAAACTTCCGTGAAGGACTAACCGTTTTAGAGTACTTTATTTCCTCTCACGGTGCACGGAAAGGTCTTGCAGATACTGCGTTGCGAACCGCTGATTCAGGTTATCTGACACGTCGTTTAGTTGATGTATCTCAAGACGTGATTGTGCGCGAAGAAGATTGCGGAACATCGCACGGTATTATGGTTGAAGATATCAAAGACGGCCCTGAAATTATTGAACCTTTTATAGATCGTCTTGTCGGTAGATTTGTCTTGGAAGATATATGTCATCCAGAGACGGGAGAAGTAATTGCATCTCCTGATAATGAAATCACTGAAGAACAGGCAGAAGATATCGTCAAAGGATTTGATTCAGCCATCATCCGTTCGGTTCTTACGTGTAAATCACGCTATGGCGTCTGTAAGAAGTGCTATGGTCGTAACCTGGCAACTGGACGTCCGGTTGAGATGGGTGAGGCTGTTGGGATTATCGCAGCCCAATCCATTGGAGAACCAGGGACGCAGTTAACCATGCGTACGTTCCATACCGGTGGTGTCGCTGGGGATGATATAACCCAAGGTCTCCCACGGGTAGAAGAACTGTTCGAAGCCCGTAAACCTAAAGGGCAAGCGATTATTTCAGAGGCTATTGGTAAGGTGTCGATCAGCGAAGTTAAAGGGCGACGAGAAGTTGATTTGCTCACTGAAACCGAAGAGCATATAACTTATTCCATTCCTTATGGTTCGCGGCTCTGTGTTAAAGAAGGACAGATGGTCGAAGCAGGCGATGAGCTGACAGAGGGAAGTATTAATCCGCACGATATGTTAAAAGTTAAAGGTCCGCGTGGAGTCCAGGTTTATCTAGTTGGCGAAGTTCAACGCGTCTACCGACTCCAAGGGGTGGATATTAACGACAAACATATCGAAGTCATGGTTCGACAAATGTTGCGCAAGGTGAAGATCGACGATGCTGGAGATACAGGTTTACTCCCCGGTGGCTTAATTGATGTTTTCGATTTTCAAGACGAGAACGCAAAGGCCATTGGCGGGGGTGGAGAACCAGCAGTAGCACACCCTGTACTGCTGGGGATTACGAAGGCCTCCTTGGCAACAGATTCCTTCCTCTCGGCGGCTTCTTTTCAAGAAACAACTCGAGTTCTCACAGAAGCAGCTATTAAAGGAAAAGTTGATCCCTTACTTGGGTTAAAAGAAAATGTCATCATCGGTAAATTGATCCCTGCTGGAACTGGCATGTCGAGATATCGAAAGATAAAAACATTGGAACCAAAATAGGATTCATTATTGACACCTTAGAGTGCAAATGCTAAACTACAATAGTGTGATTAAGGGGGAAAGCATTTTGATGCTTGATGAAACCTTCAAACACGCCAAACTGAAAACAGTTGGGTTGAAACAAACTCAACGAGCCCTGGAAAAAGGGCTCGTTCGGCGTGTGTATATGGCCAAGGACGCAGAAGCACATATTCTTCGTCCGATCCTAGAATGGTGTGGTAGCCATAACCTAGAATGCCTTGAGGTTCCTACGATGAAGGAACTGGGTAAGGCATGTGGGATAGAAGTGGGCACAGCCATAGCGGCTATACTGGAAGATTAATGAGCCGTAAAAATTCCTAGAACTATATAGCAGGTTTTGGATTTGCTTGCCGAATGCTGTCGCAAGCAACTCCTTGTATATTGATATGATCAGAAAGGAGGTGGAGACATGCCGACAATTAACCAACTTATCCGTAAAGGTCGTGCCACAATCACGAAAAAATCGACAGCTCCAGCTTTACAATGGGGCTATAACTCACTTAAACGTAAGCAATTTCCATCAGGAGGATCCCCTCAAAAACGAGGAGTTTGTATCAGAGTATATACAACAACTCCTAAAAAACCAAACTCTGCACTTCGGAAAGTTGCTCGTGTGCGTTTGACCAATGGGCTTGAGGTAACCACTTATATCCCAGGGATTGGACATAACTTGCAAGAACATTCCGTGGTTCTTATCCGTGGTGGTCGTGTTAAGGACATACCTGGTGTACGTTATCACGTCATCCGTGGCGCTTTGGACACAACTGCTGTGCAAAAACGTGCGCAAGGACGCTCGAAGTATGGAGCTAAACGTCCGAAAAAAGCGTAAATAACTATGAAATTATGCCCTGAAGGCATTTTCAAGATAAAGACAAAGGAGGGAAATAAATGCCACGTAAAGGATATGTTGCGAAGCGCGAAGTTCTGCCCGATCCGATTTACAAGAATCAGACTGTTACAAAGTTCATTAATCAAATTATGTTAGATGGTAAAAAGGGAACGGCAGAGGCTATTTGCTATAGCGCATTTAATATGATCCAAGAAAAATCTGGCAAAGACCCCGTTGAAGTTTTCGGCACCGCGCTGAAAAACGTTATGCCAGTATTAGAAGTCAAGGCCCGCCGAGTTGGTGGTGCGAATTATCAAGTTCCTATCGAAGTACGTGCAGAGCGTCGTTCGACACTAGGTCTGCGCTGGCTTGTCGCTATGGCCCGAAAACGCGGCGAGAAAACAATGCAAGAAAAGATTGCTGGAGAATTACTCGATGCCTCTAACAATACCGGCGGTTCTGTCAAGAAGAAAGAAGATATGCATAAAATGGCAGAGGCCAATAAGGCTTTTGCGCATTACAAATGGTAGTTTGATGCATACTGATTCTGACAGAAAGGGGGATTCACAGTGGCAAGAGCATTTTCACTAGAAAATACACGTAATATCGGAATTATGGCCCACATTGATGCTGGAAAAACAACAGTAACGGAACGTATCCTTTTTTACACGGGTCGTGTTCACAAAATTGGAGAAGTTCATGATGGTGCTGCAACAATGGACTGGATGATCCAGGAGCAAGAACGCGGAATTACTATTACTTCTGCGGCTACAACTTGCGAGTGGAGACATAACCGTGTCAACATTATCGACACACCAGGGCACGTGGACTTCACGGTTGAAGTCGAACGTTCCTTGCGGGTGCTTGATGGTGCAGTAGCAGTGTTCTGTTCTGTTGGCGGAGTTGAACCTCAATCCGAAACGGTCTGGCGTCAAGCGGATAAATACAAAGTCCCGCGGATTGCTTTCATTAATAAAATGGACCGGATGGGTGCAGATTTCTTCCGTGGTGTTTCAATGATCGCTGACAGGTTGGGTGCAAACCCTGTTCCAATTCAGTTGCCAATCGGCGCTGAGGAAGGCTTTAAGGGTATCGTGGATTTAGTAACCATGACCTCTACTGTCTATACAGACGACTTAGGTACAACTGAAGTGCACAGTGCAATCCCTGACGACTTAGTTGAATTAGCCACCGAGTATCGTGAGAAACTTGTTGAAGCAGTCGCTGAAACGAGTGAAGAACTTATGATGAAGTATCTCGAAGGAAAAGAAATCACTGAGCAAGAGATTCGTATCGGGATACGCCGCGGAGTCATCGGGAACAAGTTTATTCCAGTTCTTTGTGGTTCAGCATTCAAGAACAAAGGCGTACAACCACTGCTGGACTGTGTTGTTGATTACATGCCGTCACCTCTAGATGTACCACCTATCAAAGGGATACATCCAGAAACCGGAGTAGAAGATCATAGGACTGCTTCGGACAGTGAACCATTTTCAGCATTGGCCTTCAAGATCATGTCTGACCCATTCGTAGGTAAGTTGGCATTTTTCCGAGTGTATTCTGGTGTGTTAGGTTCTGGCTCTTATGTTTATAACTCGACTAAGGGCAAGAAAGAACGCATTGGACGCATGCTCCAAATGCACGCTAATCACCGGGAGGATATCCCTGAGGTTCGTTCAGGCGACATTGCAGCAGCAATTGGCTTGAAAGACACCACGACTGGGGACACCTTGTGTGATGAGAAAAAACCTATTATCTTAGAAAAAATGGTGTTCCCTGAGCCAGTAATTGACGTGGCAATTGAGCCTAAGACGAAAGCCGATCAAGAAAAAATGGGCGGTGCACTTGCTCGTCTTGCTGAAGAAGATCCGACTTTTAGAATGCACACGGATACGGAAACTGGTCAGACAATTATTGCTGGAATGGGCGAACTTCATCTGGAGATTATTGTTGATCGCCTACAACGGGAATTCAAAGTACAATGTGACGTAGGACGCCCACAAGTTGCTTATAAAGAAACCATCCGGAAGACTGTCAAATCCGAAGGAAAGTTTGTACGGCAATCTGGTGGTCGTGGACAATACGGACACTGTTGGATCGAGCTTATGCCACTTGAACCAGGAAGCGGTTTTGAATTTGTCAATAAAGTGGTCGGCGGAGTTATTCCTAGGGAATATATTAATCCGATCGGTGCTGGTATCCAAGAGGCTTTGGCAAATGGTATCCTCGCCGGATACCCTGTTCTTGACCTGCGTGCTACCGTTTATGACGGTTCTTACCACGATGTCGACTCTTCAGAAATGGCTTTTAAGATTGCTGGGTCAATGGCTTTCAAAGCTGGTGCCCTCAAGGCAGATCCTGCAATTATTGAACCTGTTATGAAAGTCGAAGTGACAGTTCCCGAGGAATATATGGGAGATGTTATTGGTGACATCAGTTCACGTCGTGGACGCATAGAAGGAATGGAAGCACGAGCCAATACCCAGGTTGTTCGTGGCTTCGTACCCCTCTCCGAAATGTTTGGCTATTCGACCGATTTGCGTTCAGCCACACAAGGACGTGGAGTATATGTTATGCAGTTCGACCACTATGAAGAAGTGCCCAAAGGCATTGCCGAAGGCATTATTGCCAAGCGTCAAGGGGCCTAATCATAAATAATTATTAAGGAGTGAAAAGAAAATGGGAAAAGCTAAGTATGAACGCACAAAACCACATGTTAACGTTGGAACCATTGGTCACGTCGACCATGGTAAAACCACAACGACAGCGGCAATCACCACTGTTCTCTCCAAAGTCGGTGGCGCAGTAGCCACAGCATTTGATCAAATTGACAAAGCTCCAGAAGAGCGCGAACGTGGAATCACAATTTCTACAGCTCACGTTGAGTATGAGACTGAAAATCGTCACTATGCTCACGTGGACTGCCCAGGCCACGCGGACTATGTTAAAAACATGATCACTGGCGCAGCGCAAATGGACGGTGCCATCCTCTGTGTGTCGGCTGCTGACGGCCCAATGCCACAAACTCGTGAACACATCCTCTTGGCTCGCCAAGTAGGTGTTCCAAGTATTGTTGTTTGGCTTAACAAACGAGACATGGTTGACGATGAGGAACTTATTGAACTCGTCGAAATGGAAATTCGCGAACTCTTAACAATGTACGAATTTGATGGAGACAATGTGCCCATCATTCCAGGTTCTGGTCTTAAAGCACTACAATGCGGTTGCGGAAAACGCGAATGCGAGTGGTGTGGAGATATCTGGAAACTGATGGATGCGGTTGATTCTTACATTCCTACTCCTGAGCGCGACACAGATAAGCCTTTCCTGATGCCTATTGAGGATGTCTTCACGATTACTGGTCGTGGTACTGTTGCTACGGGCCGTGTCGATCGTGGTAGGGTTAAAGTTGGAGACGAAGTTGAAATCGTTGGTTTAACGGATACTTCTCGTAAGACTATCGTTACTGGGGTTGAAATGTTCCGTAAACTTCTAGATTCAGCACAAGCTGGAGATAACATCGGTGCGCTTCTCCGTGGTGTTGAGCGTAAAGACATCGAACGCGGACAAGTTTTAGCTAAAGCCGGATCCATTAAACCTCATACAAAGTTTTCGGGTGAGGTTTATATCTTGAATAAAGAAGAAGGCGGACGTCATACACCGTTCTTCCACAACTATCGTCCTCAATTCTATTTCCGTACAACGGATGTAACTGGTGTTATCACTCTTCCAGAGGGTACAGAAATGGTTATGCCGGGAGACCGCGTAACGATTGATGTAGAACTCATCACCCCAATCGCTATGGAAGAAGGACTTCGCTTTGCTATCCGCGAGGGTGGCCGTACCGTTGGTTCAGGTATTGTTGCCAAAATCAATGCCTAATCGTGAACTTAGTAGATTTAGCTAGAGAGGAAGAGAGCTCTTCCTCTCTACAAGCAGAAGTCGGATAATGGTGTGCTGGTATATCGAGTAGTACTCATCCAGCCTCCGGCCTCCGATTTCTGATTCTGACATGGCGTAGAAGGTTGCTGGGCAGGTGACTCCGCTTGTGCTAGGGAATTTTTACGCTCGAAACCCGTGTAACGGGAAATATGAGGAGGTAGTTATAAACTTATGAGCCAAAAAATTAGGATTCGCCTTAAAGCCTTTGACCACAAAACTCTTGACCAATCGGCCGAACGCATTGTAGAAACTGCAAAGCGGACCGGGGCGCAGGTCAGTGGTCCGATTCCCCTACCGACAGAGAAAAGCATCTATACAATTTTACGCTCTCCTCATGTCAACAAGGATTCTCGCGAACAGTTTGAGATGCGCACTCATAAACGTTTGATTGATATTCTAGAGCCTACACCAAAAACTGTCGATGCGCTTATGCGTTTAGATTTACCTGCTGGTGTCGACATAGAAATTAAACTGTAATTAGCACATTTTGCTCTGTTTTTGAGTAGCCAAACTTTAAATTGTGTGATATAATGTCGTTATGTTTGTTACGAGAAACGCCCGGTAGCGTGGAGTAGTTGCCGAGGGGATCACGACAAAATAAATAAAACGACGCTCTCGTGCTCTGGAACGATCTGGCGCACTTCAAAGCGTTTAGGAGGTGGCATTCGTGTCAAAAGGAATTTTAGGTAAAAAAATTGGTATGACTCAGATTTTCACAGCGGAAGGTAAGGTAGTTCCAGTCACAGTTGTGGAAGCTGGTCCTTGCCCAGTGGTACAGAAGAAAACTGTAGCGACCGATGGCTACAACGCTATTCAAGTCGGATTTTCACTTCTCCGCGAAAGCTTAAGTAATAAGCCTCGCAAAGGGCATTTCCAAAAAGCTTCGTTGAAGCCAATGCGTTATGTTCGAGAGTTTAGATTCAATGATGTTGAGAGTTATGAAATCGGCCAAGAAGTAAAAGTGGATTTATTCACTGTTGGCGACAAAATTGATGTTGTCGGCACCTCTAAGGGTAAGGGTTTCGCTGGAATGATCAAACGTCATAATGCTAGTCGTGGACCGATGGCGCATGGATCGAAATATCATCGTCGTACAGGTTCCCTTGGCGCGAAGGGCCCGGCTCGAGTATTTAAAGGTCGTAAACTACCAGGACGTATGGGTGGCGAACGTGTTACTGTACAAAACCTGGAAGTTGTACGAATTGATGTAGATAAAAACCTGATCTTAATCAGAGGAGCTTGCCCAGGAGCGAATAAATCGTTGCTCATTCTGAAGCCTTCTGTCAAGGCGAAGTAACACTGAGAAAGGAGGAATAAGCAATGCCGAAAATTCAAGTATTAAATATGCAAGGCACATCGGTCGGAGAAATCGAACTTAGCGAAGGTGTGTTTGGAATTACCCCGAATATCCATGTGCTTCATTCAGCAATTGTGTCACAACTTGCTGGAGAAAGGCGGGGAACACAATCTGCCTTGCTACGCGGGGAAGTGCGCGGAGGTGGACGCAAACCTTGGCGTCAAAAAGGAACAGGTCGTGCCCGTTCTGGTAGCACACGCTCGCCATTGTGGAGAGGCGGCGGTGTAGTTTTTGCACCGAAACCTCGTAAATATGGCTTTAAATTACCTAAAAAAGTTCGCCGATTGGCTTTGCACTCGGCACTTTCTTCGAAGGTTATGGAGCAACAGCTGATTGTACTGGACACTTTGAACATGGGCGAAGCAAAAACCCGTGAAATGGTGAAAGTACTCAAAGCTCTTAATATTGACAAGAAGGCTATGATCGTGATGGACGATGTGGATGAAGCGGTACAACGTTGTGCTCGCAACCTCGTGGGTGTGAAAACAACGGATGTTGCAGGAATGAACGTGAGAGACTTACTTCATTATGACGTTCTTGTAATGACCAAGGCAGCTGTATCAAAAACAGAGGAGGTGTTAGCGTAATGCGCGACGCACGTGATGTCCTCAAAAGCCCGGTAATCTCAGAAAAGTCTGTTGGACTTGTCGAGGAGAATAAATACTCCTTCTGGGTAAATCCTGCTGCGAACAAAATAGAAATTAAAGCAGCGGTCGAAAAGATGTTCAAAGTATCGGTAGTCGAACTCCGCACAATGAGTGTCAAAGGCAAAGAAAAGCGGGTCGGCAAGTATGTCGGGAAAACATCTAACCGCAAAAAAGCGATTGCTACGCTTAAAGCTGGAGATAAGATCGAAAACTTCGCGGGCCTGTAAGCAGCTTGAAGCAAAGGAGGAAAATGAAAACCGATGGCATTAAAAACATATAAACCCACCTCACCAAGTCGTCGTAATATGACAGGATCGACGTTTGAAGAGATCACAAGAACTGAACCTGAACGTTCTTTATTGAAGCCGTTAAAGAAACAGGCCGGTCGCAATAATTCCGGACGTTTAAGCGTGCGCCATAAAGGCGGCGGACATAAACGAATGTTCCGTGTCATTGATTTTAAGCGGAATAAAGATGGAATCCCTGCTCGTGTAGCGAGCATCGAATATGATCCAAACCGTTCAGCTAATATCGCATTGCTTTACTATCAAGATGGACTTAAAACTTACATCTTAGCACCGAACGGATTACAAGTTGATCAAGTGATTGTTTCCGGCATAGATGCAGACATTAAAGTTGGAAATGCTTTACCAATCAAGAACATTCCTGTGGGAACTTTGCTGCACAACATTGAGATGAAACCTGGCAAAGGAGCTCAAATGGTTCGCTCGGCTGGTGGATCAGCTCAGTTAATGGCTAAAGAAGGGGCCTACGCAACTTTAAGACTTCCGTCTGGTGAAATGCGCATGATTCGTCTCGAATGTCGCGCCACCATTGGTCAAGTCGGCAATTTAGATCACGAGAACATCAACGTCGGTAAAGCCGGTAGGTCTCGTTGGTTAGGTATTCGTCCAACAGTTCGTGGTTCGGTCATGAATCCTTGCGATCATCCACATGGTGGTGGTGAAGGCCGTAACTCAATCGGACGTAACCCATGTACTCCTTGGGGAAAACCTGCGTTGGGTGCAAAGACTCGGAAGAAGAAGAATACTTCAAGTCGCTTTATTGTGAAGCGACGGACTAAGTAGTCGAAAGGAGGCCCATGAATGAGCAGATCTCTGAAAAAAGGACCTTTCGCCGAACCTCGTTTGCTCGAGCGCGTAGCAGCAATGAACGAATCAGGTGAAAAACGCGTTATTAAGACGTGGTCCAGACGCTCAACTATATTCCCGATAATGGTCGGACTCACCATTGCAGTACACGACGGTAGGAAACATGTTCCCGTCTACGTTACAGAAGACATGGTGGGACATAAACTTGGCGAGTTTTCGCCTACACGCACCTTTAAGGGCCATGCTGGAAGCGAAAAATCCAGCGGCTTACGTTAATTCGAGAGGAGGCTAAAGGCACATGCAAGCAAAAGCAGTGGCAAAATATGTACGTATCTCTCCTCGTAAGGTGCGCCAGGTTGTCAATCTGATCCGTGGCAAAAAAATCAGTGATGCGTTCGCAATTCTTCAGTTTACACCTAACGGTTCCACAGATGATGTGGCAAAAGTGCTGAAGTCTGCAGTCGCTAATGCAGGACACAACTATGACATGAATGTTGATGATCTGTATGTTACTGAAATTTGTGTTGATCAGGGACCAACTTTAAAACGCATCAAGCCTCGAGCCATGGGACGTGCGGACCAGATCCGGAAACGGACAAGTCACATTACTGTGGTCGTGGGCGAGAAGAAGGAGGGCTAAACAGTGGGTCAAAAGGTAAATCCCAAAGGCCTTCGCATCGGAATTATCCGGGACTGGGAAAGCCGATGGTTTGCAGATAAGAACTACATGGAACTTCTTCACGAAGACTTAAAGATTCGTGCATTTGTAAAAAATAAACTCAAGCAAGCTGGATGCCCGAAAGTAGAGATTGAACGAGCAGCCAGTCGCGTTAAAGTGTCAGTTCATGCGGCTAAACCTGGTATTGTTATCGGTCGAGGCGGTATTGAAGTAGAAAATTTGCGCAAACAACTTGAAGCTATAAGCGGCAAACAAGTTTCGGTGAATATTGTTGAAATCAAGAAGCCTGAAATGGATGCCACACTGGTAGCCGAAAACATCGCACTACAACTTGAAAAACGGGTGTCTTTCCGTCGGGCAATGAAACAAACTGTTGGCCGAACCATGCGGACTGGCGCACAAGGAATCAAAATTCAATGCAGCGGTCGTCTGGCTGGAGCCGAAATTGCCCGAACCGAATGGTACCATGAAGGAAAAGTACCCCTTCACACCCTACGTGCAGATATTGACTATGGTTTCGCTGAAGCCAATACTACGTATGGAAAAATTGGTATTAAGGTTTGGATTTATAAAGGTGAAGTTCTTCCCGCCAAGAAGGTCGTCGCTCAGGTGGAAGGAGGAAACTAGATGCTAGTCCCATCCAGAGTGAAACATAGAAAACAACATCGTGGACGTATGGCCGGTAAGGCAACACGTGGTAACACCATTAGTTTTGGGGAATTTGGTTTAGTGGCATTGGATTGTGGCTGGATTACAAATCGCCAAATAGAAGCAGCTCGTATTGCGATGACTCGTTTTATTAAACGGGGTGGTCAAGTTTGGATTAAAATTTTCCCAGATAAGCCTGTTACAGCAAAACCTGCTGAGACCCGTATGGGTAGTGGTAAAGGTTCACCAGAATACTGGGTTGCTGTAGTAAAGCCAGGTCGTGTAATGTTTGAATTGGACGGCGTATCTGAGGAAGTAGCTCGTGAGGCTCTTCGCCTAGCAATGCATAAGCTCCCAATCAAATGTAAGATCGTTTCCCGTGCTGATTCAAAAGGAGGTGACGCAAATGAAAACTAATGAACTCCGTGATTTGACCAACGAAGAAGTACTCAAGGAAATCGACGAATTTAAAACGGAACTGTTTAATTTGCGTTTCCAATTGGCAACGGGTCAACTCGATAACCCGATGCGAATTCGGGAAGTCCGCAAAGGTATCGCCCGCGGTAAAACGATCCTTCGTGAACGCGAGTTAAAGATCGAACGTGTCTAAGTTGAGAAAGGAGGGTTTTTAGCGTGGAGAGAGCCCAACGTAAAGTTCGGACTGGCAAGGTAATCAGCGACAAGATGGATAAAACTGTCGTAGTATCCATTGAGATTACTGAGCGTCACCCGGTTTATAAAAAGTCAATTACTCGCACGAAAAACTATAAGGCTCATGACGAAAACAATGAAGCTCATACTGGCGACACTGTTTCGATTATGGAAACTCGCCTTTTGAGTAAAGATAAATGCTGGCGTGTTGTTGAAATACTCCAGAAATCACGTGTTCTCTAAAATTTGATATATTTAGTTCGGAAGGGGGTCAATGGGAATGATCCAGGTACAAACTAGGGTTAGAGTTGGAGACAATTCGGGCGCTAAAGAGCTGATGTGTATTCGTGTGCTAGGCGGATCAATGCGCCGATATGCATCGATTGGTGATATCATCGTTGCTTCTGTTAAGCAAGCAACGCCAGGGGGCGTTGTCAAAAAGGGCGAAGTTGTTAAAGCCGTTATAGTGCGGACAAGAAAAGAAATCAGACGTTCGGACGGTTCTTATATCCGGTTTAGCGAAAACGCTGCTGTCCTCATTAAAGATGACAAAAGCCCACGTGGGACCCGTATTTTCGGACCAGTTGCACGGGAGCTACGTGATAACTATATGAAAATTATTTCCCTAGCACCGGAAGTTATCTAAGACCCCATGACATATGGAGGTGAAGAAAGTGGCTGCTACAAAGCACAAGGTACCAACTGCAAATATACACGTCAAAAAAGGCGACTACGTAATGGTGATCACTGGTAAAGATGCTGGCAAAAAAGGCAAAATTATTGATGTGATTCTCAAGAAGGGTCGCGTGGTAGTCGAGAAGGCGAATATGATTAAGCGTCATACGAAACCTTCACAAAGCATGCCTCAAGGTGGCATTGTTTCCAAAGAAGCTCCAATGGCCAGCTCGAACGTCATGTTATATTGCCAAGAGTGTAATTCCGTGACTCGGCTCAGTGTCAAGATGACGGAAGACGGAAAAATTCGAGTCTGCAAAAAATGCGGCGTGAATCTACCGGATAAACACTAATCGCGAAAGGAGGGACCCCTAGTGGCTCGTCTGAAAGATAGATACCTAAACGAAATCGCTCCTGCTTTACAGCAGAAGTTTGCTTATACAAATGTCATGCAAATACCCAAAGTTGATAAAATTGTTATCAATATGGGTGTTGGTGAAGCAGTTTCAAACTCCAAGGCGATTGATTCCGCTCTTGGAGACCTAATGAAGATCACGGGACAAAAACCTATTGTCACGAAGGCCAAGAAATCTATTGCGGCATTCAAACTTCGTGAAGGAATGCCAATCGGATGCAAAGTTACGCTACGTGGTCAACGGATGTATGAATTTATGGATCGCCTTTTAAACGTGGCTTTACCTCGCGTTCGTGACTTCCGTGGTGTTTCAGCGAAGGCATTTGATGGACGTGGGAATTATACATTAGGAATCAAGGAACAGTTGATCTTCCCAGAGATGGAGTATGACAAGATCGACAAACTACGTGGAATGGATGTAGTATTTGTAACAACGGCTAAAACGGACGAAGAAGCGCGTGAGTTGCTTCGTGGGTTCGGAATGCCGTACCGTGATTAGAGAAAAGGAGGTTCAAGAGCGTGGCTAAGACATCAATGGTTGTCCGCCAAAACCGTGGACAAAAATTCGCCGTGCGTTCGCATAATCGTTGCAAGCTTTGTGGACGTCCCCATGCTTACATGCGAAAATTCGGAATGTGCCGGATTTGCTTCCGGGACTTGGCCCATGCAGGGGAACTTCCTGGGGTCACGAAGGCCAGTTGGTAAAACATTGTAAGGAAGGGGGACGACTGAAGTGTCAATGTCAGATCCGATTGCAGACTTTTTAACACGTATCCGCAACGCGGGAATGGTTTACCATGATAAAGTTGAGGTGCCAGCA
>Ga0209123_1000226_pt1 | contig 84565 bp, 78 predicted proteins | sample BarGraIncu00431A_FD_184500 | JGI IMG/M metagenome (GOLD analysis project Ga0209123, IMG submission 184500) | Arctic peat soil microbial communities from Barrow, Alaska, USA - Barrow Graham LP Incubations 004-31A (SPAdes) (version 2) | ecosystem: Environmental > Terrestrial > Soil > Wetlands >... | reverse complement strand
CGTGAGGTAACCAGTAATGGAGCCAGCGGCCGAAGGTGGGATTGATGATTGGGGTGAAGTCGTAACAAGGTAGCCGTAGGAGAACCTGCGGCTGGATCACCTCCTTTCTAGGGAGTAGATGCTTTGATTTCGGTCAAAGTACAAGAAAAACATTAATTTGTTTTTCAAAAATTCTATTGTAAAACTCGTTCCTATTTCTCTGTTTAATTTTGAGAGACTAATTCTCTATAAATAAAAAAGCAATTGTATGAACACAAATTCGTGTTTATATAATTGTTTTTTTTTATTATATTAAATTATTTATCATAACACTTATGTTAAAAAAATGATAATGATGCAAAAAAAACAAACTCTCACATATTGAGAAAGCTTGTTTTTAAGGTTATAAATAATCATAATACTTGCTTAATAAGCAAATATTAGTTTACCTAAAGTAGTAGAAACTGGTTTTGAAGTTAGCCACTTGTTTGTAACAGTATTATCGAAGAAATATAAGGCTCCGTTAGTTGGGTCATTTCCCTTCAAAGCTTGATATGCTGCATTAGTTGCAGTTTTAGTTGCCGCTTTATCAATCATACCGTTTTTTACAGGAGTAAATTGATAGTGTCCATCACTTACTTCGTTTATTACTGAGCTAATGTTACCTGGGAACTGTGTACTTTGAACTCTGTTGATTACCACTGCACCTACAGCGAGCATAGCATCAGAACTCTCACCAGAGGCTTCGGCAGTGATTAATCTAGCTAATAAATCCACATCGCTATTAGAGTATTTTATAACAGTAGAAGCGTCACGAGGTGGAGCTTGTCCATTATCTGCTGTAGTTGGAATTTTAATAACATCTCCAGGGTGAATAATATCATCCCATTTATTATTTGCGACTCTTATCTGCTGCACAGATATACTATATTTCTTTGCTATGAAAAATAGCGTATCTCTATCAACTACATTGTAAGTGTTAGTTGGAACTTCTAATATTTGTCCTAAATGTATGACATCGCTTGATAGTCCATTATTTTTCATTATAAAGTTTGTATTAGTGTTATAAGCCTTGCTGACCTTATATAACGTATCACCTGATTCAACTTTATAAGATGCAGCAAATACTGAGTTGCTACTAACTAAAGTTAAGCTTAACGCTAATAAAGTAGTTTTTAAATTTAATTTAATAATAACGAGTCCTCCCTTATTTGCCTACGAGGTTAGTTGACGGATTCGGGTTAAAGGCACCCTACTCTATAAAAGAGATTCACCCCATATTGAAATCCCCCGTTCTTCATTAAGAAGATTTGGCAATGTAATAGCTATATTGTAACATAAATCGACAAATTAACCTATGTTAAAAAATGGTACCATTAATAAAGAGGTGCTTACCTACGGAGCACCTATACTTCTAGGGGCAATGTTTATGCTCACATATAAAAAAGAAGTTAATCATAAGAGGTAAGTAAACAAATATGTGGAGTAGATAATTAGTAGTAAAAATTTAAAAAATATTGAAAAAAGCATCTTTAAAACATATATATTTATATTTTGCGGATACTATATGTTAAGTCATGTATTAAGAGAGTGAAGCAAAAAAGAAAAGGAGGTTTTTAATGTGGATAATGATAATAATAAAAAGGTGAGCAAAGAAAAGATTACTGAAAACAAAAAGACGTTTGTAAGTGAAGTTCAGGAGTTCAAAAAACCAGAAGGTTATGATGACGCATTTAAAGAGTATTATCCTAAAGAAAAATAAATATATATATTTCTTTAATTTACAAAATATAATAGGGAAGTTAACATCTCAAAATATACAATAAATTAAGGAACGAAGCTCTGTTATAAAGCTTCGTTCCTTAATTATTTTATAAAACAAACAAATGTATAATCTTTAATAATTAATAAGCCTATTTTTAATTGCTGGATTAGTTACAATAAGTTTTTGAAGGAAAAAACCTATGAAAGTATTAATTACGCAGGTAGGGAGAACTATGGTTACAAATAAGATTAAAAATGGTGCAGGCAACCCAGAAAGCAAAAGAGCAGAACCTAGAAAAATACTTCCACTTATTAAAGTTCCAATAAAATAAATACTTGCAAGTCCTAGTGTAGAAGTAGGTTTAAAGTTTTTATATATTATACATACAGTTATTGAAGTTATTATCTTGTCTATAATGTTAGGAAGTTGCCCACCAGGGAAAGTTGTGGTTAATGCACATAAAACACCAGCTGCAATTCCTGTAATAAAAGTAATTTTTAAGTCTTTAGTTATAATTATTGATAGAATCATAAATACCAATAATAAATCTGGTTTCATGCCGAAAAATATACCAGGTGTGATCTGACGTAGAATAAGACCTGTTGCAAGAAGTATAGAAGTTATAATAATTTTATTTATTTTCATAATAATTAGCTCCTTTTTAATATTATTTTGGTTTATAGGTATTGATATTATTTTAAAACCTAGTATCTTTCAGCAGATCAAATTGAACACCACCTTAACCTTAAATTTTTTAAACAAAAAAAACCTTCGCCCTATATTAGGGCGAAGGATATTCGCTGTACCACCTAAATTATGCTGCAAAATAACAAACATATTTTATAATTCGAGTACAAAAATACTCTAGCCCTTTTAACAGTGGGCATCCGGTAACTACTACTCTCAAAATATGATTTCGGGTTACTTCTAGCAGGTCCATTCACTAAAGTTATCAATACTGAGATTACACTATCCTCAGCTCTCTTAAAATGCATCACTTTAACTACTCTTCCTGTTCAACGAATTTATAATTTTATTATCCCCTATATGGGACTCAGTAACTACATCATTTTGATATATCGTTACTCTTTAAATGTTATACAAATTATAGCATTAAAATTATTAAATGTAAACATATATTTTATTTGATAAAAATTATGTTTTTGTAAAATAAATATAAAAAAATGGTGGTTTTTAGTGGAAAAGAATGTTTTTTAAGTTTATAATTACTGTAAATGTTATCAGCAAGGGGGGGTGAGGTATTTATGTTAGGTACAATAGTAAATGCGTTATCAATATTAGTCGGAGGACTCATAGGTTCATTATTTAAGAATAAAATTTCTGATAAATACAATGAAACAATTATGAAAGCGCTAGGGTTATGTGTAATAGTTATTGGACTAAAAAGCGCGCTTTTAGTAAATAACATATTGTTACTGATTATTTGTGTTACATTAGGGACTCTAATCGGTGAGGTGATAAACATTGAAAAAGGTATAGAAAATGTTGGAGCCTGGCTAGAAAGTAAAATTTCAAGTCGAAATGGACTTGCAAATGGGTTTGTAACAGCCAGTTTAGTATTCTGCGTAGGTGCAATGTCTATAATGGGATCACTTGAGAGCGGTCTATCTAAAAATTATAGTATACTTTATGCTAAATCCTTATTAGATGGTATATTCGCAATAATATTTTCGTCTTCATTAGGTATTGGAGTATGTTTTTCAGCTATTTCAGTGTTTATATATCAAGGTATAATTACTTTAACAGCGTCACTTATGAAGCAATTTTTAATAACTTCTGTAGTAAACGAAATGTCTGCTGTTGGGGGATTATTAATTGTAGCAATAGGGGCAAATATGCTTGATATTAAAAGAATTAAAGTAGGGAATATGCTTCCAGCTATTTTTATGCCACTTATTTATTTTATATTTAAATCAATAATCGGTATTTGAAAAATCTTACACATTAGTTATACTTACTGAGGAAAGTATAGGAACAATTGCTTTTATACCATTTACGAAAGATGAGCTTGATAAAATAGAAAAGTCACTAGTATAGATTAAGATATTCAATATTTTTGCATGAAAATTCCCATAAGAAAAGACTTCAACGATTTAAATCGTTGAAGTCTTTTCTTGCATTGCAATATTATAGAAATTCTATAGTGCTATTATCAAGCCAAGTCCACTCAGGTTTAAAGATCTTCACATCAGCTAGAAGCTTATGGAAGGCTACATCTGCTTGTTTTGCCTCTATAAGTATATCTAAGTCCATGCCTAAAGGAATACATTTTTCAATGAATTCTATGAAAGATGCTGGATCAATGTTGTCAGCATGCTTTTTATCTTTTTCTCCAGTTTTTGGGCTTGAAAAATGTACTTTTGGTGCTAATGGTTGATCTTTCCAAGTGGAAAATATTTCTTCAAGCATTGGTTCTAGTTCATCGCCACCGTTGTTACAGTTATGATGATGTACATCTAGTACCATAGGTGCATTTATTTCTTTACATATATTTAAGACTTCTTTGGTAGTAAAACTTTTATCATCATTCTCAAATATTAATAAATCAGTTATTTCTTTTGGTAAGTTATTAAAATTCTTAAAGAATCTTTCTGTAGCAGCAAGTTTTCCGCCTTCTTTACCTCCAATATGTAATACCATTTTACCTAAAGGGTAATTAATATCTTTAAAAAGATTAGCGTGAAATTGAAGATTCTTTGCGGTAGTTTTTATTACTTCTTCCTTAGAACTATTTATAACATTGGATTCATCAGGATGAGTGTCTACTCTTAAATTATTATTGTTAATAAAATTTCCAAGCCATTCAAAATCCATTTTTAAAATTCTTCTAAATTCCCAGTCTGTAACTTCAGGATGAGTCGCTAAAGGGATTAGTGCAGAAGTTATTCTGTAAAAGTGGACATTGTTTTTTACGGTATATTCTAGAATTTTATACAAATCATTGACGTTTGATACTGCTACCTTTTGTAATTTTTCAAGTTTATCTCTAGCCGTCGATTGTTTAGTATATGTAGAAAAAGTTACTGTGCTTGCTGAAGTTATTTTTGCTGACTTTAAAGCTGTAGCAACGTATCCTAATCTTATTTGCATAATATCACTCCTCTTATTATATGGTTATATCCTTGAATATAAATTAAAACATCTCTATTAACTGATATTCTTTAATATATTTTAATTGTTTTTTTTTATATCAAAATCCATTCTGTAAATTATAAGATAATTTAGTAAGTGAAGTTTTATATCAGTAGACTATCAATAATGAATCAATTCTAAATATCAAAATAATATATTAAATAAACGTTTGATAATTTACCAAAGAGATAGCCTTTTATAAATTGTCATAGTTTAAGAGATATAAATAATATTTTGAAAGATTCTTTAAACTTTCTTATTAAACAAATATAACCCCTGAACAGATTTAATAATAAACCCAAATTTAATCATATCACATAACTACAGTGTATGTAAAACATTATGCATAGAATTGAATAAATATTTGTAATGTTTGACGATTTTCAATGAAATAAGGTTAAAATATAAATATAAAGTTGCTTATTTATTTTATATTTTAGAAATATAGCTTTTTCAAAGAAAATCATATATTATTATTTATATATGTAAAATATGGACAAAATAATTGTGGAGGTGTTAACATGGCAGATATTAAATATGAAATAAAAGAAACTTTAGGAGAGCTTTCTGAATCTAGTAAAGGTTGGAAAAAAGAAATAAACCTTGTAAGTTGGAACGATAAAGAAGCTAAATATGATATTAGAGATTGGTCTCCTGAACATGAAAAAATGGGAAAAGGAGTTACAATATCTAAAGAAGAACTTGTTAAACTTAAAACATTGCTTAATAATATGAATCTGTAAAAATATATAATGACGAGTAAACTAGAAAAGCAGAAATATACTTTGGTTAATCTTCTGCTTTTTTATATTTAAATTTATTATTTATTGGAAGTCCAATGCTTATTGTTGTGCCCATTTCAGGTTTGCTTAATACTACAATAGAGCCATTATGTTTTCCTATAATCCATTTCGCGATAGATAGACCAAGTCCTGTTCCACCACTTTCTTTTGCTCTTGATTTATCACATCTATAAAATCTATTGAAAATATAGGGAAGATCTTTTTTAGGAATCCCCATTCCTGTATCTATAATATCAATAATTAAGTTCTTTTTTTTAATGTAGCTATTTATTGTAATCTGTCCACCAATTTGAGTATATTTTATGCTATTATCAACGAAAATTCGTAAGGATTGTTTTATTAATTTTTTATCTGCAAAAATAGTTGCTTTTTCATTAATGGTAATTGAAATTTCGTGATTAGAGTCAATTAGTTTTGTCTCTTTTATGATTTCGTCTATTAATTCATTGATATAAAACTCTTCTTTGTAAATTTTTTGAGTATCATTATCACTTCTTGCAAGGAAAAGAAGTTTTTCAACTAATTGCTGCATATTTTCAGACTCACCCTTAATAGCCATTATAGATTCGTCTAGTACAGATTTGTCATCTTTTCCCCAACGGGACAACATATTTGCATAACCTTTTATAACGGCTATGGGGGTTCTAAGTTCATGTGAAGCATCTGATACAAATTGGTTTTGCATTTCATAAGAATTTTGAATACGATCAAGCATCTCATTAAAGGTTTCAGCTAGTTGCTTTAGTTCATCATGAGAAGTGCTGACATCTAACCTTGTTTCCAAGGCATTAATTGAAATAGCTTTTGTGGTTTTTGTCATGTTTTTAATAGGCAAAAGCATTTTTTTGCTTGTTTTAGAACCAATACTTAATGTAATAACTAAAGAAAGTATATTTATTATGAAAATAATAAAAGTAAAAATACCCCAATAATCATTTTCCGTTTTTATATTTTTAGAAAATTGAAGAAAGATAACTTTATTATTAAGAGTTAGTTTGTTGCTTTTAAAAATAATTTGCTGATTTGAACTGTTGAAAGCCGGGTATACTGGAGGGTCATTTTGAAAATACAAATCTTTTTTATCTTTTTTAGTAGTATACATAAGAGTTTCTTTGTCATCAAAAATACTGAAGGTTACATCTTTTATATTAGAAAAAATATTAACATTTGTGCTTTGAATGTCTTTGTTTAAAATAGCATAATTAATAGCTACTGCGCTATATTTACTAAGCTCACCTCTGGCCTCATCTATTAAATAGAACCTAAAGCCTATAACTAAGCAAGCACTAAGCAGTAATAGTGTTATTGAGAAAATAAGAGTGTAAACTGCAGTCATCTTAAAACTAATTGAAAATCTTAGACGTTTTTGTATTATGGTAGTTACCTTTTTTAATAGTTTTGGTATAAACCAAACTATTAATTTTGTTAATCTAATAGTAAAACGCATGCATTGCAATATAAACCTAAAGATAAATTTTAAATTATTCATCTTTTATAAGATATCCCACCCCTCGTACTGTATAAATAAATTTCACGTTAAATTTATCATCTATTTTACTTCTTAAATACCTAATATATACATCTACTACATTAGTATCACCCATATATTCATATCCCCATACTGTATCAATAATTTTATTTCTTGTTAGAACAATATTCTTATTTTCCATTAAGTAATTAAGTAGGTCAAATTCTGTTTTAGTTAATTCAATTGGATTGTTTTTATATGTAACCATCCGCTTACCTAAGTCTATATTGAGTTCTTTAATAGATAATACGTTCAAACTTTTTTTAGAGACAGTAGTATTCTTTAATGCTGTTCTTATTCTTGCAAGTAACTCTTCAATGGCAAAAGGTTTAGTCATATAATCATTGGCGCCTATGTCAAGGCCCATAACTTTATCCATAACTTCATCTTTTGCAGTAAGCATTATAATAGGTACTGTTGATACTTGCCTTATTCTTCTTAAAACCTCTAGACCATTTAGCGTTGGCAACATAATATCAAGAAGTATGAGGTCAAAAATTTCATTAGTGGCTACATCCAGCCCAACGCGTCCATCATGACATTGATGCACGCTATATCCCTCATACTTTAGTTCAAGTTCAAGAAAGCGGGCTATTTTTATTTCATCTTCAATTATTAGAATTTTTTGTCCACTCATATATAACTATACCTCCAAAATATAATATATTAAAATACTTTGTTATATTATTATTTACGTTTGTTGTGTAAATTAATAATAATAGTATTATTATATATTAATTTATATATAATTACAGGTAATTTGCTTGATATAAAACACTTATAATTTTATTATTTATGATGTAATACAAATAACCTACATTTTATCAATGTAGGTTATTCTGGCACCGTGGTTCTAATCAGTTTTCATTTCTTTAGTAATTTTTGTTGTAACTTTATTAACAGCAACAGACATCTTATCAAAAATTTTGTTTACCTCTGAATCTTCATCATTATTTTTTTTGATTCTTATCTTATGATTAGTCACCAGAGCAAATATTAGTGCTACAATTGCAATCGGTGGAGCTACTACAGTTATTACAATTGCCATAGTTACGCAAATATTTAAGACAACTATATCCTCTTTTTTAATTACTAATTTGGTTTGATTCCCTTTTTTTATGAGCTTTTTAACCTTCTTTAAAAATATGCTTTCACTACAAGGATTTTGCTTTGGTTTAATTTTGTTTTCTTTTTCTAGATATACCAAAGCGTCAATAAGGTTTCCAGAACTTTTCTCTAAGGCGTTTTTAGCATCCTCGTATGTTACGTTGGCTCTTTTTCTTAATTCATCAATTTGTTCTAAATTTATAGACATTATAATTCCTCCTTTTTTATATTTGTAAAATTAGAAATTGCTAATTAATATTAAATATTATTTTTATTAATTAGCTTAGTAAGTATTTTCTATATCTTTATTATAAAATAGAAAAATTAAAGATTTATTATCAAGACATTAAAATCACATTAGAATTTAAAAAATTATGGATTGATGTTACATTTTTTTATATAACAACTTCCGAAGTCTAATAATGACTTAGAGTTACTGAATAATATTTTCTTTTAGTGGTACTAATAAAAGTGATATATTTAATGTATGTTAATAAATTTTAAAATGGAGTGATAAACATATGATTATGCTGACAGAGCAACAAGCACAAAGTATAGTAGATAGAATGATGAATGTTATACCATATAACGTAAATATTATGAATGAAAAGGGAATAATTATTGGAAGTGGAGATAAAAATAGACTCTATAAGTTGCATGAGGGAGCTATGGAAGCTATATCTAATAAAAAGATGGTTGAAATTACGCAGAGTGGAGTTGGCACAAAGCCAGGAGTAAACTCGCCAATAATTTTTCAGGACAAAATCATTGGTGTTATAGGGATTACAGGTGCACCAAGTGTGGTCCGTCCTTTTGTTGAACTCGTTCGAATAACTGCAGAACTTCTAGTTAATCAGGAGTATGTTTTATTTCAAAGAAGAATTAATGAACAGTTAAAAGATGAGTTTTTATATGAATTAATTTATCTAAACAAAAACTATAGTCCGGATTTTAAAGAAAGAGGAGAGTCGTTAGGAATTGATATATCTGTTCCTAGGGTAGCTGTGGTTTTAACTTTTCGGGATGAATACTTAGAAAAAGTAAAAAGTAAATTAACTAATTTCTTAAGGAGTGATGAATTTTATCTTAAATTAAATCCGTTAACTATAGTAATCTTTATGTTTTATGATGGGTTTGTTACTAAGAGATTAGAAAAATTTTTATACAAAGAAGAAGAGAATAGTATACAAATAGGGATAGGAATTAGTGAAAATATTTTTAGTATGTCATTTAAGCAAGCAACAAAAGCACTTAAAATCGGGAAAAAACTTGAAAGCAAAAGTAGAATTCATTTGTATAAAGATATAGCTTTTATTTCATTATTATCAGGTTTTAAAGGTAATAATGATATGAAAACAATAATCGATAATTTAGAAAGCGAGAGTCAATTAAACTTACTTTCAACATTAAGTACTTATATAAATATGAGTGGACAAGTAAATAAAAGTGCTGATGCACTACATATTCATAGAAACACACTGAATTATAGGTTAGAAAAAATTGAAGAAGTTACTGGGAAAAATCCTAAAAACTTTATTGACTTGTTCCAATTATATACTGCATATATCTTATCCAAACTATAATTGTTCAAATGCACAAAAATTATGGGGTAATTATTAAACAAGTGCCTAATGTTTATTTTCCTGAATTCGTTTACTATAGAGAAAGAAAACAAAAGGAGGAATTAATATGCAAGTAACTTCATTAGGCGCAATTATTGCACTTATATTAGCAATTTTTTTAATAATTAAAAAAGTTCATCCAGCGTATTCACTTATATTAGGTGCAGTAATTGGTGGTCTAGTAGGTGGAGTGGGACTAACAAACACAGTAATATTTATGATTGATGGTGCAAAAGGTATAATGCCAGCAATCCTTAGAATACTTACTGCAGGTGTTTTAGCGGGAGTCCTTATAGAATCTGGTGCAGCGGCAAAGATAGCTGAAACTATTGTAGACAAAATAGGCGAAAGTAATTCCTTAGTAGCTCTAGCAATAGCAACGCTCGTATTAACATCTGTAGGAGTTTTTATAGATGTAGCCGTTATTACGGTAGCGCCAATCGCAATGTCCATTGCCAGTCGTGCTAATTTATCTAAAGCATCGATTCTTATTGCGATGATAGGTGGGGGAAAGGCAGGAAATATTATGTCTCCTAATCCTAATGCCATAGCAGCTTCAGATGCATTTAAAGTGCCACTAACATCGGTTATGGCAGCAGGGATAGTTCCAGCAATATTTGGGCTTATTGTTACATGTGTAATAGCAAAAAAGTTAATTAAGAAAGGAAGTTTTGTTAAGAAGAGTGAAGTTGATAGTGAAGTTGAACAAAAACCAAGCTTTTGGTCAGCAATTGTTGGACCACTAGTTGCTATAATATTACTTTCACTTAGACCATTATTCAAAATTAGTATAGATCCATTAATTGCATTACCAATTGGAGGAGCAGTAGGAGCTCTTGCTATGGGTAAAATAAAACATCTTAATAAATATTCAGTTGTTGGACTAACTAAAATGAGTGGAGTAGCTATTTTACTTATTGGGACAGGAACTCTTGCAGGAATTATAGCTAATTCTGGGCTCAAAGACGTAATTGTTCAAGGACTTAGTTCTTCAGGTCTTCCTGCATATGTATTAGCACCAATAGCTGGAATATTAATGTCTGGTGCAACAGCATCAACTACATCTGGTACTGCAGTAGCAAGCACAGTATTTGGTGGAACCATACTAGAACTTGGAATTTCACCTATTTCTGCTGCAGCAATGATTCACAGTGGAGCAACAGTTTTAGATCATCTTCCACACGGAAGTTTCTTTCATGCTACAGGTGGTAGTATATTCATGGATATGAAGGAAAGATTAAAACTTATACCTTATGAATCATTAGTAGGTTTAACTATGACTTTAGTGTCAACTATAATATTTGGAATAATGAAATAAACTATAAGTAATTTATATAAACGATTAATAATAAAACTTAGACTATATAGACTTAAATTCGTAATTAACTTTGGAAAGGATAGATATATATGAAATTTTTGTTAGCACCAGACTCATTTAAGGAAAGTATGACGGCAAAAGAAGTAGCAGATGCTATGGAAAGAGGAATTAAAAAAATCATTCCATATGCACAATGCGAAAAAGTCCCAATGGCTGATGGTGGAGAAGGAACGGTGCAGTCACTAGTAGATGCAACACAAGGGGATATATGTAAAACAATAGTTAGAGGACCCCTTGGTGACGAAACGATAGCTATATTTGGAGTGCTTGGCGATAAGAAAACAGCAGTGATTGAAATGGCTAGCGCTAGTGGATTACATCTTGTTCCTAGGAAAAAAAGAAATCCACTTTTAGCTTCAACTTATGGTACGGGAGAATTAATTAAAGCTGCGTTAGATTTGGGGGTTAATCATTTAATTATAGGAATAGGTGGTAGTGCTACAAATGATGGCGGAGCAGGGATGATACAAGCGCTTGGAGGAAAGTTATTAACAAAGGATAATGAAGAGATTAATCTGGGAGGTGGATATTTAAATCTTCTATATAAAATTGATTTAAGTGGACTAGATAAAAGACTTAAGGATACTATAATTGAAGTGGCTTGTGATGTTAATAATCCTTTAACAGGGCAAAATGGTGCTTCTTCTATTTTTGGACCTCAAAAGGGTGCAACTTGCGAAATGGTGAAAATATTAGATGATAATTTAAAACATTATGCAAAAATTATAAAGCAGCAGTTAGGCTTAGATATTGAAAGTATACCTGGATCAGGAGCTGCAGGGGGACTAGGGGCAGGGTTTCTCGCTTTTCTAAATGCAGAACTTAAAAGGGGAATTGATTTAGTTACAAAGCATACTGATCTTAAAGAGAAAATGAGAGATGTTGATTATGTATTTACTGGAGAAGGCAGTATAGATGGACAAACACTTTGTGGAAAAACACCTATGGGAGTAGCATTAATAGCAAAAGAATATAAAATACCGGTGATAGCTTTTGCAGGACGTATAGGTGATGGGATAGAACCTTTATATGATCAGGGAATAAGTTCGATAATAGGGATATTATCTGAGGCAAGTACAATTGATAATGCACTTGAAAAAGGCCCTGAAAATGTAGAGAGAACTAGTGAAAATATAGCTAGAATTATTTTACTTAGTAAATAGGTTTGAAACAAATAAAATAGTTGTTGATAATCCCTTAGGATTTGTCAACAACTATTTTATTTATGATAATACTTATTTTCATTAACACATAATTGTACCACTGAATATATCGTATTGAGCCTATTAATAAAACTTGATTAGAGTCGTAGAATAATTGCTTTTAGAGGTTTTACTACAATAGTATGTAAAGACTATGAATATATTCATTATCCTTTTTTCGTATAAATTAGTTATATAAAATCAAATAATTCAGGGTATATTTAAAATTATGAGAGGAATTATAAGTTTAAACATGGTATAATATAAACTTATGAGTCGAAAATTAATTTAGTATATACTTAAAAATTATATATGAAACAAAGAGGGGTATTTAAAATGAGTAACATAAAATTTGAGGAATTTAATATTAGTGAAGAAATATTAAAAGCAATTAATAATTTAGGGTATAAAAATCCGTCAGAGGTCCAAGCGCAGGTAATACCAATAGCACTTAAGGGTAAAGACCTCATAGTTAAATCACAAACAGGTAGTGGGAAAACAGCTGCATTTGCTATACCGCTTTGTGAAAGTGCAGATATAGAGGAAACAGAACCTCAAGCATTAGTACTTACGCCAACAAGAGAACTAGCGCTTCAAGTAAGCCAGGACATAACTAATATAGGCAGATATAAAAAAATTAGAGCAATAGCTGTTTTTGGTAAACAACCTATAGCGATGCAAAAGAAACAACTTAAGCAAAGAGTGCACGTAATAGTAGGTACTCCAGGAAGAACATTAGATCATATTGAAAGAGGTTCTATTAAATTAGATAAGGTAAAATATTTAATATTAGATGAAGCAGATGAAATGCTTAGCATGGGATTCATAGAACAAGTAGAAGAGGTTATTAAAGCTGTCCCTAAAAATAGAGTTACTATGCTTTTTTCAGCTACAATTCCTGAATCTATTGAAGCGATTTGCATGAAATACATGGTAAACCCTGTTAAAATAGAAATAAACCCTCAGAAGTTAACCGTTGATAAAATTGATCAAGTATGTTATGAAGTTGAAGAAGATAAAAAAATCAGTTTGCTTAAGAGAATATTATATATGGAAAACCCAGATTCTTGCATCGTATTTTGTAGAACAAAGGAAAATGTAGATTCAATAACAGTTCAAATGAAAAATCGTCATTATTCATGTATTAAGATACATGGAGGGATGCTTCAAAATGATAGATTAGATGCTATGGAAAGATTTAAAAAGGGCGAATTTAGATTTTTAGTGGCCACAGATGTTGCTGCTAGAGGAATAGATGTGGAAAATATAACACATATTATAAATTATGATTTGCCGCTTGAAAAAGGTAATTATGTACATAGAATAGGTAGAACAGGGCGAGCAGGAAAACAAGGCAAAGCTATAACTTTTGTAACTCACCATGAAAATAAATTTTTACAAGCAATAGAGGAATATATAGGCACGCAGATACCTAAAGCGGCAATTCCAACAAAGGAAGAGTCAGAGCCATTCAGAGAGGCTTTTTATAAAAAACATGATGCTAAGCCTGAAATTAAAAAAACCAAAGCATCTAATTTTAGCAGTGACATAATGAAGATATATATCAGCGCAGGTAAAAAGAAAAAAATAAGGACTGTGGATATAGTGGGAACTATTTGCAATATTGAAGGTGTTAGCGGTGATGATATAGGTATTATAGATATTCAAGATAATTTTTCACATGTAGATATTATGAATGGAAAGGGCAAGATAGTATTAGAAGTCCTTAAAAATGGGTCAATAAAAGGAAAAACTATTAGAGTAGAAAAAGCAAACAAATAGTACTTAATTAAAGTATAACTCAATATTATAATTGACTTTATAAAATGATAAATGAGGTAGATAATTTGATTATCTGCCTTATTTTTATATTAGATATAAAAAAATAAATATATTATCATGATATTTTTAGTTATAATATACATCTTAATTTGACAGAATAACTATAGAGTTATAAAATTGTGTATAAATATAATTTAAATATTCTTGAATATGTGTTAAAATGTAAAAGTTGTGAGAAAGATTTGGTTAATGGTGGATTTTTTAAAACAAGGACTTGTCGGTATTTTATTCGCAATTACAATATATAATAAAAAATATTACCTGTTAAAAAGGAGAGCTATAATGAAAGCATTTCAAGATTTAGTTAATGAAACAATGGATGTTCAAGATTTAGAGGAATTAGAATCAGCAGCAGATTTATTTCAGTTTGGTATTGAAAAAGGATATTATAATAAACGCCAGGCAGACCAATTTAACATTACATACTGGAAAATGAAAAATAAATGCCTTGCTTATGAAGTTGCTAAAGAAATTAAAGGCAACAAATTAGATATAATTACAATGGTTACAAGTGCTCCAAATGAAATAAAAGGTAATATGCGTGAATTAACAAATTATGTGAATGGACGAGTTAAAGCGCTAAAGGGGAAAATGAACGGTATCAGGTAGAATTGCTACTACTTATAAGGGTATATGTCTGTGCATGCAGATATATACCCTTATTAATATAAGTCGCCTGAAAGCTTTTCTGATTGGCTTTTATACAAGAAGGGGGGAATTTAAATGTACAAAATATCTGCAGTTGTTATAGGGATATTAATTGCTATAATGGTGTCTTTTAATGGAGTGTTATCAAATTATACAGATCAATATATCTCAATACTTATAATTCATATAGTGGGTCTTATAGGTGTAACTACTATCTTAATATTTAAAAGAGAGAAGATTAATATTCCCAAGAATATTCCATTGTACTTATTCAGTGGCGGGTTTCTAGGGGTTTTCATGGTTTTCTTAAATAATTTATGTTTTAACTTGATTGGAGCTTCTTTAACCTTATCATTAGGTATCTTTGGACAATTAGTATTGGCAAGTTTTATAGACCATTTTGGTCTTTTTGGATTGGATGTGTATAAGTTTAAAAAGAAAAAAGTCATTGGATTTATTATAATATTATTCGGTTTAGTTACAATGATAATCTATTAATAAGGAGGAGAACAGATATGTTATATATAATTTTAGCAATTTTATGTGGCTGTATTACTATAGTATCCATGATTTTAAATTCGCATTTAGCTAAAGAAATAGGGTTTATGCAGGGAACTCTTATAAACTATATTGTTGGATTGAGTAGTACTATATTACTTATAGCAATAGTTAAAAATCCTGTAGATTTATCTTTTAGTAGCTATAGGAGCATACCAGTATGGGCTTTTTTTGGTGGGCTAGTAGGGGTTATTGTTGTTGCAAGTACTAACATTGTTATTCCGAAAATTCCTACTATCTATACTACTTTGCTTATATTTATTGGTCAGCTTTTTACAGGCATAATGATTGATTATTTCAGGAGTGGGTCTATTTCAAATGGCAAAATCATTGGTGGACTATTAATTTTATTAGGAATAATATATAATTCTAATGTGGACAAAAAAGAAATGATTGTGTAATGAAATAATAAACACAAATATATTATAATTTTTATGTTTATTAATATAAAAACTATTGCATATAATATAGTGAAATGTATTAATATAGATAGATAAAGTTTAAAAGGAGAGAATTATGGAAAATGAAATTAAAGAAATGTTAATACAAATGCAAAAGGAGATTAAGGATATTAGTAAACGCCTTGAAAATATTGAAAATAACCAAGTAAATGTGGCAAATGGTGAACATAAAAATTGGCATATGCTAGCTGATAAGCTAGGTCAATATGATTTGATATTACATAAAATTTATGGGAAAAAGGTTTCTGAAAAATAAAAAAGTAAACCTGAAAAAATAGAATCTATTTTAAATGTTAGGGCGAATATCAATAAGATATCTTCCCTAATTTTTTTATTTTAATAAAAGATTGACAATTCTACTGGAAAAGAATACTATATTATTAAATGATATATCGTTAAAAGATATATAGTTTAATAAGTGATATCATGGAGGTAAAAAAGTGGCTAGAGGAAAAGCTTTAGATGATGATATATTAACGGATTCAACTTACTGTATTCTGCTTACATTAGTAAAACCTATGCATGGATATGGAATAATGCAAGAGATTGAAAAAAATTCAAAAGGTGAAATGATAATTGGGCCAGCAAGTCTTTATACAATTATAAAAAAGTTACAGGGCGCAGATTTGATTAAGTTATTAGAAGATAATGAGGAGAGACGTAAAACATATACACTGACATTTAAGGGGAAAGAATTGTTAAAAAAAGACATTAAAAGAAGAATAATAATGGTAAGACATGGAGAGGAAGCTTTAAGATATTTAGAGGGGGATGATATCAATGGAAAAGAAAAATAGGTATATTTTGAATTTGGGGTTTGCTTTTGATGAAGAAAGGGCTATGAAAAAATTAGGCCTAATGGCTAAAGAAGGTTGGATTCTCGAGGAAATGTCCTTATTTAAGTATAAATTAGTAAAAAGCCAACCAAAAGAAATAGTTTACTCTATGGATTATAAAAAACTGGATGGAGATGGCGACGAATATTTTGAATTATTTCAGAGTAGTGGATGGGAAAATATGTGTTCTTATGGTGATTTTCACTTTTTTTGCGCCCCACCGGAAACTGTTGCTATATACACTGATAAAGAGAACTATTTAGATAAATATAAAAGTTTAAAGGATGGATATAAAAAAGCAGCAATTATATCTATTTTAATGCTTAGTCTAGTAATTTTAATTGAAATTGTACTAGGAAGTAAAATAGAAAGAAAGTTTATAAAAAATATGTTGGGTATTACAGGCACTATTTTAGGAATTATTGCACTACCTTCACTTTTGGTAAGCATAACATATCATTTTAAAGAAAAAAGAATTATAAAAAGTAATAGCAAAATGAATTAGTGTTTCAAAGTTATAATCGAGTCTATGCTAAAAAAGAATAAAGTATAATAATACTAATTTATAGTGAACTTTTTGATAAGTAGTTACGTTAAAGTATTGCTAGGGGGTGATTATTATTGGATGAACTAGAGCTCATTAATAAAGCTAAGGATGGAAATAAAAGCGCACTAAATTCACTTTTAAAGGATAATCTTAATATTTTAAAAGGGTACGTTGTTAAAATGGTAGGAGACCCCCATTTAGCACAAGATATTATCCAAGATGCGCTGCTTAAGGCAGTAATTAATATAAATAAATTCGAGCCTAAAGCAAAATTTTCTACGTGGCTTATAAAAATAGCTACTAATGTATATAGAGATTATTTAAGAAAGAATAAAATTTCCCAGGTAGTAGAGGGAAATTTAGCTGATAGAGGTAAACAAGTAGAAGATATTGTAATAGCAAATTACGAATATAAAGAGATAATGAAAATCATTTTAAAGTTACCATATGAAAAAAGGGCTGTATTCATCTTAAAACACTATTATGGGTATAAATACGAGGAAATATCACAAATTATAAACTGCCCCATTGGAACAGTTAGATCAAGACTTCATAATGCAGTGAAATTTATAATAAAAGAAATTGAAAGAAAGGAGATTATGTAAATGGATGGTTATGATAAGACAAAAAATTCTCTGCAAAATAAAATTGAAAATTCTTTGATTAATGAATTTTACAATGAAGAGTATGAGAAAGTGGATGAAAAATTAAAATGTAGTGATGGAGCTTTTGAATTTAAAAGTAAATTAAATTCCACAACTTTGAAAATGGCTGTGTTAAATGAAGATATATTTGATTTCAAGATAGATACCTTAAGTATAATAGAGCAAGGAGAGTCTATAAGAGAAAATAATAAGGCTAATAAAGAATTCATTTTGTTTATATTAACATCTTTTATAATTCTTTCTTTATATGCCATAGCCATAATAAAAATAGATCCTAATATACTAATTATTTCGCAGATTTTTATTGTAATTATTGTTCCTTGGATAATAATACCTATTGCAGCTATTAAAAGAAGGGGAAGTGAAGTTTAGTGGTGATTTCAAATACTCAACTAATTATATTATTAGCAATACTCATTCCTATCGTATTAATCGAGGCGGCTTGGGTATTTAGAGACGCCAGAAGGCGTAAAGAAAAGTACTATTGGCTTTGGGGGATTTTTGCACTGATGAATATAAGTAATATCCTTATTTATCTATTAGTAACACGGGTAATATTAAAAAATAAAAAATAAAAAATAAAAAAGTATATATTACTATTAATGCATTATTCGTAATATGTACTTTTTTTGTGCATAAAAATCGAAATATAAATAAAATGAACTTTTTGATATTGATTACGTTAAAGTTATGAAAATATAAAGGGGGGAATAAAATATGTTTGAAGGAATGGATTTACTAGAAATAATAAAATTATTTGCACCTATAATTATTATGGAAGTTGTTCTTGTGGTTTTCTGTTTGTACAGATTAAAAGTGGATAGAGTAAAATTCTTACCTAAGTGGGCGTGGGCCTTAATAATAATTTGTATTCAATTAATAGGCGGAATAGCTTTTTTATTAATAGGAAGAGAGCGTGAATAATATGATTAAATTAATAAATGTGAATAAAAAATATGGAAACTTTGAAGTATTAAAGAATATATCATTTGAAGTAAAGAAAGGAACAATTTACGGATTTTTAGGTCCAAATGGAGCAGGGAAAACTACAACTATGAATATACTTTCAGGATTAATTGATTTTAATGATGGGGAAATTTATTTAAATGGGGAGGACTTTAAAAACAATAAAAGAAAATTATTACGGAAAGTAGGATATCTACCACAAAATCCAGTTTTTTATAATTATATGAATGCTAACGAATACTTGCACTTTATTGGTGAGATAACTAGAATGCCTGAGAAGAATATAAGGGAGAGATCTATAGAAATTTTGGAAATCGTAAAGCTTAGCTCACAAGCTACGAAAAAAATAGGTTTATATTCAGGCGGAATGAAGCAGCGTCTAGGAATTGCGGTTGCACTATTTAATAAGCCGGAAATAGTGTTCTTAGATGAACCTACCTCTGCACTAGATCCTGAGGGAAGAATGGAAATTTTAGAATTTATAAAGGGACTTAAGTCTGGGGGAACCACTGTTTTTCTCTCCACTCATATTTTGAGTGATATAGAAAGAATTTGTGATGAGGTAAGCATCTTGGATAAAGGGCAAATACTTTTATCTGATAATCTAGTGAACTTAAAGAACAAGTATATTCAACCTATAATTGATATTGAGTTCGAGAAACAATGTGAAGACTTAAATAAATTTCTTTTAGACTTTAAGTGGGTAGATAAAATTTTGATAAATGAAAATAAGGCCTCTATCTATGTTAATAATTTAGATGTTGCTAAAGAGCAAATTCTAAAACTTCTTGCTACGCGAGAAAATGTTATTTTATCATATAATATAAGAAGAAGTAATCTTGAAGATATTTTTATGGGGATGGTGAATAAAAATGACAACCTTTAAGGCTTATTTAAAAAAAGAAATGATGGAATCCAGTAGACAATATAAATATATAATACTTGCAGTAGGAATAATTGCGTTTGCCATTTTAGATCCATTTATGTTAAAACTACTCCCTAAAATATTAGAAAAACAGTTGCAAGGAGATTTAAGTTCGCTTTTTATTGCTACTCCTAAGAGCGCTATTAATAATTATATCAAAGATCTTTTTCAGATTGGAACATTATTTATTATATTTACAGTGGCAAGTACATTAACTGATGAAATAAATGGAGAAAAACTTGTGTTCCCATATTCTAAAGGAAGTAGCCCACGTGGGATAGTACTGGCAAAGATAATTCATTATACTATAATGGTAATTATATTTACATTTATAGGGTTTTTAACTTGTTATTATTATGCACAAATGTTGTTTCAAGGAGAAAAGGTTAGTTTATCAAGTGTTATGAACTCAGCTACTTTAATGTCTGTGTATAATGTATTTAATATAACTTTGGTTGCATTTTTTAGCAGCTTTGTTAATAAAAGTGTAGTGGCGGGCTTTATAACTCTTATGATAACCTTTCTAAGTGCTCTACTTGTAAATTTGAATTACATTGGAAAATTTATGCCATACAAATTAGTTCAAGGCGCTAATTCATTTACTCTAGAAAACTATTATTGCACTATAGTATTTTCAATTGTATGTAGTATACTTTTTATAATATTCACCATATTTAGGATGAACAAAGTTGAGGTGATTTAGTAAGCAGTTATAATGAACTCGCCTAAAGTGAATTACATCTTTATGCGAGTTTTAATAAATGATGATATGAAACTGAAAAACATCGTAGCGCAAATAAATGAAACAAATGGTATAATTTAAAAATGGAGTTAGACGAATATAATAGTTATTAGGGGTGATTTTCATAACAACCAGTATGTTAAAAATTATTGCATGTTTATTAATGTTAATTGACCACATGGGTGCAGCGTTATTTCCAGAAGTTATAATCCTAAGAATGGTAGGAAGATTGTCATTTCCTATATTTGCTTATTTAATTGCTATGGGATATTCTAAAACAAACTCATTTTTAAAATATTTCTACAGATTGTTGATATTTGGAGTTATATCACAAATACCATTTTCACTAGCTTTTAATGAACAATCTAGTGTTCACAGTTTTTCTGATTTTCTAAGATTTCTTATGGGGAGTCCAAGTCCACATCTAAATGTATTTTTCACCTTAGCAATTGGGCTACTCGCAATACGTATATGGGACACGGGAGAGTCAAAATCTTTTAAAATATTAGCTGTATCAGGTTTGGGCTTACTTGCTGAAACTTTATTTACCGATTACGGAATCTATGGAGTTGTTATGATTCTAGCATTTTATGTTTTTAGATATAGCAAAATTAAAACAGTCATATCTCAAGTTATTGTATATATAGTATTTAATACGCCAGAAATATTAATTTATATGTACAAATATAAAGGCTCGACAATAGATTTGGTTTGGTTTATTCAAGCACTAGCTATTTTTGCTCTAGTGTTTATATTTAAGTATAACGGCAATAAAGGGAAAAACCTTAGATACTTCTTTTATGCTTTTTACCCAGTACATTTATTAATAATTGGATTAATAAAAAAATTAATATAAAGTTTTATACATAATTCTATTAAAGAATAATTAAATTGTCTAAATAAGCATAAGGGGAATAAAAGTATGAACTTTGAAATAAAAAAATTTGATGAGCTAAGTGGCGAAGAGGTATATGAAATCTTAAAGCTTAGAAATAAAGTTTTTGTTGTAGAGCAACAATGCATTTATGAGGATTGTGATGGTAAAGACAAGAATTCATATCATTTATTTGCAAAAGAGAATGAAAGAATTATTATGTATTTAAGAGTTTTAAAAAAAGGAGTTTCTTATAATGAGATATCTATAGGAAGGGTATTAGTTGATAATGAATATCGTGGCAAAGGGTTAGCAAAACAAATGATGGAACTAGCGATAAAATTTATTGAAAACGAATTAAATGAAAATAGCGTTAGAATTTCTGCTCAAGAGTATCTATTAAAATTTTATTCAAACCTTAAGTTTGTAAAAGTTAGTGATGTGTATTTAGAAGATAACATACCACATGTTGAAATGTTATATAAGCGAATCTAATTGTATATTGTAACCTAATTATCTATAGCTAATTAGGTTTAATAAATTTAGTTTATAAAATTTAACTTAAAAGATTCTATCTGCAAGCGGATAGAATCTTTTAAGTTAAATATAAATATATTAATTATTATCGTATGGAAGGTAAATCATCTAAACTTTTTAGCACATAGCCTTGGCTTTCCCACTGCGTAATTACATCATCTAATATTTCTGCATTGGTTTTTGATACTGCATGCAGCAACATAATTCCACCGTTATGAGTTCTTTGCATAATTTTTTTCATTGCTACTTCATGGGAAGGTTGATTATTTGTAATCCAATCCATATAAGCGAAACTCCAAAATATAGTTTTATATCCGTAATTCTTGGTATAGTTTAATGATAATTCACTATACTTTCCCATTGGAGGTCTAAAATACTTAGCAATCTTTTTATGAGTAACATTTTCAAATGCCTCCTCTACATCAGACAATTCCTTGTTGAATTTTTCTTCATCTTGTATAGAAGCCATTGAAGGATGGTGATTGCTATGATTACATACTAGGTGACCTTCAGAGACCATTCTTTTAATTAAGTCAGGGCTAGAAGTAATATAGGGTTTAACTACAAAAAATGCTGCCTTTGCATTGTGTTTTTTTAAAACATCTAGTATTTGAGCGGTATATCCGGCTTCATATCCCTCATCAAAAGTTAGGTATAATACTTTTTTTGATGTGTCTCCTAAATGATAACAATCATACTTTGACATAAGTTGACCTGTTTCTTTAGGACCACTCGGCGGAGTATTATCATTTCGAGGTTGAAAATACCAACTATATTCTTTAGTATTTAACCTGTTATGTGTTTCATTATTACTAAAGACATTTTTGAAAAAATTTATTGTGGGAGGTGTTTTTGTACTTTTATCATTATAATACTCAATATATTGATTTTTTGAATCTTTAAGTGATACTTTTTTTAATCCCTTACTGTATGAAATAGTTGAAAAACAACTAACAAAGAGAGCCCAAGAAATAATAACACTTAATATTTTTCCTTTCACATTAATCACCTCTAGTACATTTTATTTAGATAAGTTATAAATTAATATATGTTTTAGTATGCTCAGTAAATGTATGTATATATTCATAAATTAAAGATTGTGATATTGGTAATTTTATATAAATTTTTATAAAAATTTTACTTTGAGGTTGATGTTATTGTATACTATTAGTATGTCCACAGTGGAGGTAATTAAATGAAATTGAGTTTAGAACAACAAAAGATGATTTGTGATAAGCCATCACGATATAGTTTAATAAGAGGAAACAAGGGATCAGGCAAAACAACTGCGGTTATTTATAGAAGTCTTTACCTAAAAAATCAATACTGTTTATATGAAGAAGATAAAGTATTAATGATTGCATCTTACGACGCAGATGTTAATTATATTAAAAATATATACAACCTAGCACAAGAGGAAACAAGGCTTGAGTATTTGAGCTTGTTTTCTAGTCAAGAAAGAAAATTTCATGTGTTTACATTAGAAAATATTTTATATAAGTATTTTTTAGGATATAAAAACAAACATAAATTAAAAAAATTAGTACTTATAGAAGATGATAAAAAAAATGGTATTATGAGAGAGTGTATATTGAAGATTAAAAAAAATTATCCAAGGCTAAGGATATTATGTGCTGACTATACTCAATTCTTTGTAGATGAGATAAAGTGGATAAAAAGTTGTAATTACTTAAAACCGGAACTCTATTTACCAATAAATAGAACGGGAAGGAAATGCGAAAAAGGAAAAGGACCGCAAAGAATTCTTAAAAATTCGACTGCAAGAAAAGCAATATTTGAACTGATGGTTATTTATAATAAAAAACTTATATCAGAGGATTTAGTTGATAATGAGGATGTTAATATATATGCATTGCATATGGCAGAGTCCATTACAGAAGGCAAATATTCTCACATTATAATTGATAAAGGCAATGATTTAACTAAGGTACAGTTAGATTTCATTAATTCTTTATTTAATCAAAAGTCTTATTCTAGTATGACGTTTCTTGTGGATGTGAACGGCGATCACAAAACGAATTCATGGATGATAAAAGGGAAAAGAATTAATGCTAAACCAATAGGCGAAAAATCAAAATCTTATACTTTCAAAAATAATTACATAATACAAGACAATCCTTTAAAAAAACGTGATGATATCATTAGTGAAAATATAGATATTAATTCATTAGAAAACTTTCAGTATTGTGATATAAGACATAATAGACAATATGATTTTATGAGAGATTACAGTAGAATATCAGATATTATAGTAGATGATCAAAATGGTGAATATGAGTACGTAAATGATGAACTGCTGGAATTACCTGTATACAGTGACATAGCAGCAGGTGAGCCCATACTTATTAATTCTGAAATAGAAGGTAAGTTTTATATTCCAAGATATTGGTTAAAGGGAGTAAAAAAACCTTTTATTCTAAAAGTTAAAGGTGACAGTATGATTGGAGCTAACATTAATGATGGGGATTATGTAGTAATACGGCAGGAACAATCGGCAAATAATAATGATATCGTAGCTGTTGACATAGGCGGAAATGCCACTTTGAAAAGACTTTCTATAGGCAGTGACAGAATATTACTTATGCCAGAAAACGAAAAATATCAACCAATTGTAGTAGATAGTGAAGACACCTATATTATTGGTACAGCTATAGGGATTATAAAACATAAACATTAATTTTTAAAAAGGGGATTTAGCAAAATGAAAATATTTTTTATGTCTGACATACATGGTTCTTTATTTTTCTTAAAAAAAGCGTTAGAACGATATAAAGAAGAAAAGGCTAAATATATAGTGATTTTAGGAGATGTGTTATATCATGGTCCAAGAAATCCATTACCTCGTGAATATAACCCAGAGGCGGTAGCGGACCTTTTGAATGAATATAAAGATAAGATAATAGCTGTTAGAGGAAACTGTGATAGCGAAGTGGATCAGATTTTGATAGAGTATCCTATGATGTCTGATTATTCCATAATGCTTTGCAATGACAGAAGGATATTTTTAACTCATGGACATATTTTTAATGAAAATAATTTTCCAAGTTTAAGTGAAAATGATGTTTTGATTCATGGGCATACACATATTCCTGTAGCCAAAAAACACAACAATATATTTGTGTTAAATCCAGGATCTTTGGCACTACCTAGGGATAATATACCTAATTCATATGCAATACTACAAGATAATTTATTTCAAATAAAAGATTTAGATGGAAATGTTATGAAAGAAATCAAACTGTAAAAATTAATACCCCAGGATATCCTGGGGTATTAATTTTTAGTTTTTAAGAAAAAATGCAAATTTGTCTTTTGTTGTAGTTGTAACAGATAGATTTCGTTTATGAAGTATATTATTAAATTCTTCCATTTGTCCATCACATATATAGGCATAATCAGTTTTACCCTCTGTTACCCAACCCATAAATATATATGCGTGTGAAGGGACACCAGACTTTCCTGGCATATCCGTAGTGAAACATATATCACCTTTTTGTAATTTAGTGGCATCGTTGTTCTTTTTCCAACTCATTGCAGTTAATGAGTTCATCAATTTTTCAACTGTGTTAGTATTTGCATTGATAGCAACATCATTAGTTCTTAAAATTTCTGATAAGAGGTGTACTGTAAGACCATTTTTACTTCCGCCATTTAATTCAACTGCTTTTTTTAGCAGGGTTGTTCTATTTGCTTCTATGTTTAAATATTCAAAAATCTTAGTTGAAGTTATAATTGGCTGAGCCACTTTCGTTTCAACAGGTGCTGTCTGTGTCGTAGTTTTTGGAACCGGAGTGCTTACAACTACATCTTGTTTTGGTTTCATAAACGAGGTGTTCATTAAAACAGAAAAAATAATTACGGATACTATAACTATTCCAAGTCCTAAAACAACTACATTGTTTTTAAATTCGTTTTTGTCTGCAAGCTCATGCATTTCTTTTATATATTTTTCACTTTCCTCATCTTCTTTTAATTTAGTTATTTCATTACTTTTCATTTTAAGGACGTCTTTTTTTGATTTTTGTTTATTTGAGTATAACTCATCTATAAGTTCACTATTCTCTTTATTTTCTTTACTTAATTGCTCATCTTTACTTAATTTGTTATCGTTATTCATATTTTTCTGCTCTCAAATATAGGTAGGAATATTAGCACTTAACCCATATTTTATGCAGCACCTCCCTTAAGTTATATTGATTATGTTAAATCCTAATTATACTTTTAAATTGGCAAAGTTTACTGAAATATTTATATCACCTACTTTTTTACACTGTTAGTATACCATATGGAGAGGTACTTAAGTATTATTTAAGTGATATTTGTAGAAATTTAAAGTAATTTAATAGTTTATGAAATTAATTACATTTTATGTAATGTCTAATATTCTGAAAATATGATTTTTCACGTTCAATATGAGTTAAATTATAAAAATAAGAGTGGTCTTCGCTCAGAGACACTAATTTCATAAGAACCTAGGGTATTGTTAAGCGCTATACTGTAGTATAATATTATTAATAATTGATAAGTGAGGGATGGATAATGTCTGTAAAAATAGTAACTGATAGTACATCATATATTAGGGAAGAACTAAGGAAAGAGTTTGATATTTCTATAGTTTCATTGAGTGTTAAATTTAAAGATGAGGAATATAGAGAAATCAATATTGAAAATGAAAGTTTCTATAAAAAATTGGATGAAAGTTTAATGATACCTACTTCGTCGCAACCATCGCTCCAAGAAATGTACAACATCATGGAAAAACATGTACGCGATAAAAATGAAGTGGTAGGTATTTTTATTTCGTCAGAAATGAGTGGCACTTATTCAAACGCATGCCTTGCAAAAAATATGATACTAGAAAATTTCCCCAACGCATTAATTGAAATTATAGACTCGAGAGCTAATTGTATGCAATTAGGCTATGCAGCATTAACAGCAGCAAAGGCATCAAAACAAGGGAAGTCAATAGCTGAAGTAGTAGACATAACAAAAGACAATATAAAAAGAAGCAGGTTTTTGTTTATACCAGATACTTTAGAATATTTAAAAAAGGGTGGTAGAATAGGCGGGGCAAGTGCCTTGCTTGGTGATATTCTCCAAATTAAACCTATCCTTACTGTAGCGGATGGAAAAACTGCATTGTTTAAAAAGGTAAGAACTAAAAAGCGTGCTTTGCAAACTATGACTAACAAATTTATTGAAGATATAACTAAACATGGACTAGGAGAAGTGATGGTTCATCACATTAGTGACGTGGATGGAGCACTGGCTTTTGCTAAAACAGTTGAAGAATGTATAGGTGGAAAAATAGATATAGCTCCCATAGGACCGGTAATTGGAACACATGTTGGTCCTGGAGCATTAGGAATTGTATATTACACGCTAACAGATCTTTAACAATTTAGAATGAATATTAAACATGATTAGTAAGTTAGTTTAGGACATTATACTTGATACATTTCCCCAGAATTAGTTAATATAAGAATTATGTTTTTAATATTGAAGTTAAATACTATTATTTAATATTAGACCATCCAAAATTATAAAATATTGAATTATAAATATAAGAATTTACTGTATAAATTATAGTTATGTATATTTATGCAGTGAAAGTTTATAACTTTGTATAATTATACATTGACAAATCCGAAAATTTAACTTAGAATAAAGGAAATAAAAAAAATATTACACTTTTAAGTTAGTCCTGTGAGGCTAGAAAGGAGTAGAGATAATTATGGTACGTGTTTTTTGTTTTGCTAATTTCAAATTTAATACTATTAAATGTAATACAGTTATTGATTTAGATAATAAAACTGTAGGTATATTTTTTATTGCATTAATAAATGTTATGAATATATTAACAAGGATAATAGACTGATTATTTTGATAATCGCTTTGTTATCTTTATTAATATATTAGGGGAATATATAGTTTTGTTTAATCTAAGGAGGATTTATTATGAAAGGCAAGTTGATTTTAGAGAATGGAATAATATTCGAAGGTAATCTATTTGGGTATTTGGAGGAAAGTGTTGGGGAAGTGGTTTTTAATACGGGTATGACCGGTTATGAAGAAATATTAACGGATCCATCTTATTATGGGCAAATAGTAACAATGACATATCCACTTATTGGGAACTACGGAATTAATTTAGAGGATGTTGAGTCAAAATCTCCAAAAGTTAAAGGCTTCATAGTTAGGGAAAAATGTGACTATCCTAATAACTTTAGATGCGAAATGGACCTTGAAGGATATTTAAAGCAGAATAAAATAATAGGCCTGGAAGGAATAGATACAAGAGCGCTCACTAAAATACTTAGAAAAAATGGTACTATGAAAGGAATTATAGCTACAAAAGACCTCACAGAAACCCAGATAAAGCAAAAGCTTGTCAGCTTTAATAACAAAGATGCAGTTATGAAAGTTACGCTTAAAGAGAAATACACAATAGAAGGTACTGGGAAACATGTAGCTATTATGGATTTTGGAATAAAAGAGAATATAATTCGCTCATTTATCCTAAGAAATTGCAAATTAACAGTTTTTCCTGCAGATGCTAAAGCAGAAGAAATATTAGATGTTAATCCAGATTTAATATTTTTATCAAATGGACCAGGGGATCCAAATGATTTACAAGAGGTAATTGCGACACTTAAAGAGCTTGTAGGCAAAAAGCCGATTGTTGGGATTTGTCTTGGACACCAGCTTTTAGCATTAACTCTTGGTGGTCAAACGCAAAAACTTAAATTTGGGCATAGAGGTTGCAATCATCCTGTTAAAGATATAGAAGAAAACAAGGTTTATATTACATCGCAAAATCACGGATATTATGTAAGCAAACTTCCAAAAGATATGGAAATTACGCATGTCAGCGTTAACGATGGAACAATAGAGGGAATGAGACATAAGAGTCTTCCAATATTTAGTGTGCAATTTCATCCAGAGGCTTGTCCAGGTCCTAAAGATATAGATGTGATTTTCGATAAGTTTCTTGCAATAATATAAAGATTACTTAAATACGTAATAATGATCCATTTTAAACACTAAAAATAATCAATGTATATAATTTAGATTTTAACGATGTACAAATATAATTTAACGAGAAATTATACAGGGGGTATTCATATGCCATTAGATAATAGCATTAAAAAAGTACTAGTAATTGGTTCAGGTCCAATAATAATAGGTCAGGCTGCTGAATTTGATTATTCTGGTACACAAGCTTGTCAAGCATTAAAAGAAGAAGGCGTAGAAGTAGTACTTGTAAATAGTAATCCAGCAACAATAATGACTGATAAAGAGGTTGCGGACAAAGTTTATATAGAACCTTTAACAATAGAATTTTTGGAAAAGGTTATTAAAAAGGAAAGACCAGACAGTTTACTTGCCGGTATGGGCGGGCAAACGGGTTTAAATCTAGCTGTAGAGTTATCTGATAATGGTATTTTAGATAAGTATGATGTTAGAGTAATAGGAACCTCCATAGAAGCCATTAAAAAGGGTGAAGACAGGGAACTTTTTAGAAATCTTATGCTGGAAATTAATCAACCAGTTGTTGAAAGCACAATTGCTACAGATATAGCTGGAGGAGTAAGTTTTGCAAGTGAAATAGGTTATCCTGTAATTGTAAGGCCCGCATATACTATGGGCGGAAGCGGAGGTGGAATTGCTGATACAGAGGAGGAGTTAATTGAAATCCTAGAACTGGGTTTACAATTAAGTTCTATAGGGCAGGTATTATTAGAAAAGAGCATTAAAGGATGGAAAGAAATAGAATATGAAGTTATGCGAGATGGTAATGGAAATTGCATCACCATCTGTAATATGGAAAATGTGGATCCAGTTGGAATACATACAGGAGATAGTATTGTTGTAGCACCAAGCCAAACTCTTTCAGATAAAGAATATCAAATGCTTAGAAGTGCCTCTATAGATATTATAAACAGTGTTGGGATAGAGGGTGGTTGTAATGTACAACTTGCTCTGAATCCAAAAAGCTTTGAGTATGCAGTAATTGAAATTAATCCAAGAGTGAGCAGATCATCCGCACTGGCATCAAAAGCTACAGGATACCCAATTGCAAAAGTAGCTTCAAAAATTGCATTAGGATATTCATTAGATGAAATAAAAAATGCAGTAACACAAAAAACCTATGCTTGTTTTGAACCTTCACTAGATTATGTAGTTGTTAAAATTCCTAGGTGGCCTTTTGACAAGTTTGATAGAGCGAATAGAGTTTTGGGTACAAAGATGATGGCAACAGGAGAAATAATGTCAATTGGAAGCAATTTTGAAGCAGCATTGTTAAAGGGAATTAGGTCACTCGAAATTGGTCAGTATTCGTTACAATATAATGGCTCAGAAGAAAAAAGTTTAAGAGAATTAAAGAAAAGGGTAATGGAACCTGATGATGAGAGAATATTCTATTTAGCTGAAATGCTAAGACGTGATTACAGGGTGGAAAAGGTTTCTGAAATTACAGGAATAGATAATTTCTTCGTAAATAAAATCAAGTGGATTGTAGATCAAGAGGAGAAAATTAAAGCATCTTCACTTAGAGATATGAATAAAGAGTGGTTACTAATACTTAAGAAAAAGGGATTTTCGGATAAAGGAATTGCAGATTTATTAGGGGTAAGTCCTAACGAAATTTATGAACTTAGAAATACCTGGAATATTAAGCCAGTGTATAAGATGGTAGATACATGTGGAGGAGAATTTGAAGCATTATCACCATATTACTTCTCAACTTATGATGAATATGATGAAGTTGAGGTAAGCAATAGGAAAAAGGTTATGGTAATAGGTTCAGGCCCTATAAGGATAGGTCAAGGAATTGAGTTTGATTATGCATCTGTTCATAGCGTAATTGCTCTGAAGAAACTAGGAATTGAAACTATAATAGTAAATAATAATCCTGAAACTGTAAGTACAGACTTTAATATTTCAGATAAATTATATTTTGAACCACTAACAGAGGAAGAAGTATTTAATATTGTTGAAAAAGAAAAACCAGATGGAGTTATACTTCAATTTGGAGGTCAAACTGCTATTAAACTTGCTAAGTTTTTAAAGGAAAAAAATATATCTATATATGGAACTAAACCTGAGAATATAGATGCAGCAGAAGATAGAGAAAAATTCGAAGCACTCCTTGAAAAATTAAATATAAATAGACCAAAAGGAAAGGCTGTTTGGGATTTAAAAGAGGGACTAAAAGAAGCCGAGAATATAGGATATCCTGTATTGGTTAGACCATCTTATGTATTAGGTGGACAGGGAATGGAAATAACATATGAAGAAAATGAATTAAAACATTACTTAAGGAATGCATTTGAAAAAGATAAAAAAAATCCAGTTCTAATAGATAGGTATTTATTAGGAAGGGAAATAGAAGTTGATGCTATTTGCGACGGCGAGGAAATATTAATACCTGGTATTATGGAACATTTAGAGAGAGCTGGGGTTCACTCAGGAGATAGTATTACAATATATCCAAGTCAAAACATATCAAGTGCTATAAAAGAAAAAATATTAGAATACACAAAGAAAATAGCAATAGGACTAGAAGTAATAGGCATGGTTAATATTCAATTTATAGAATTTAAAAATGAATTATATATAATAGAGGTTAATCCAAGAGCTAGTCGAACAGTTCCATATATTAGCAAGGTTAGTAATGTTCCAATAGTAGAACTTGCAACTAGAGTTATGCTAGGAGAAAAACTAATGGACTTCGGCTATGGAACTGGAATTTACAAGGAACCTAAATTAGTGTCAGTTAAGGTGCCCGTATTTTCAACACAAAAACTTCCTGAGGTTGAAGTATGCCTTGGACCCGAAATGAGATCCACTGGAGAGGTTTTAGGAATAGGAAGAAACTTTGAAGAAGCTTTATATAAAGGATTTGTTGCTTCGGGAATGAAGGTAAAAAAAGAAAAAGGCGTTATATTGGCGACAATTAATGAACAAGATTATAAAGAGTTTTTATATATAGCTAAATCGTTTAGTGAACTTAATTATAAATTTATAGCAACTGAGGGTACAGCTAAATTATTAAGAAACAATGGAATAGATGCAATTGACGTTAAAAAAATTACCGAGGGTCATCCTAATATTATTGATGTAATAAAGAGTAGAAAAGTTGATTTAGTAATAAATACTCCTACTAAAGGAAATGATTCAAAAACAGATGGGTTTAGAATAAGAAGAACAGCTATTGAGAGTTCACTTGGCATTATAACATCACTAGACACTGCTAAGGCATTGGTAGATATTATGAAGAAAAATATTGACGGTGAAAATTTAGAAGTATTTAATATTGCAGAATAATATAATTAAATGGCAATAAACTATTAGGAAGATGACCCTAACTCAATATGAGTTAGGGTCATCTTTTTAGCCTTTACCTAGCATAAATAAGTTATATTAATTAGTTTGACATCAATTTGGTGGATGCATGCATAAACATTGTATAAAATAAATAGGCAATAATAAAAAAACATTGCATTATTATAAGAAGTAATATATAATAAATTAAAGAAAGCCAGTTAAACCAGTAATAAACACAATCAAATAAATGATGATAAATGATTAATAAAAATATATATTATTCATAAAAATGTATAAATATTCATAGCTTATTATATTATCAAGGGGGAGCGGTTAAATTGAAAAAAATTATGACAATTATATTAACTATTACTATGTCAGGGGTATTACTTGTAGGATGTGGGCAAAAACAAAGTGGTAATTCGCTTGCAGCAGTTCAAAAGGCTGGTAAATTAACTATAGGACTTGATGATTCTTATCCTCCAATGGAATTTAGGGATACAAAAAATGTTTTAGTTGGGTTTGATGTGGATTTAGGTAATGAAGTAGCAAAAAAATTAGGTGTGAAAGCAGAATATATTTCTACTGATTTTAATGGAATAGTTTTAGCTCTTAACGCATCAAAATTTAACATAATACTCTCAGCTATGAGCATTACAGATGAAAGAAAAAAGATTATAGATTTTTCTGATTCATATGTAATGGGTGGTCAAGTTGCAGCTATAAAACAAGGAAATACAAAAATAAAAAGTTTGGATGATTTAAAAGGGAAAACAATAGCATGTCAGTTAGGGTCTACAGGAGATAAAGCAGCGACTGCAATGAAAGGTTTAAAAGAAGTTAAAAGGTATGACAAGATTACAGAGGCCTTCCAGGAATTATCAATTGGAAGAGTAGATGCAGTAATTATGGATGCTCAAGTCGGTGGATATTACGTAGCTAAGAAGCCTGGTGAATACGAAGTGTTAACAGAAAAGATTAGTGAGGAACCAATTGGAATAGGATTTAAAAAGGATGATAAAGAGTTAAATGAGGCAGTACAAAAGGCTCTTGATGAACTTAAGGCTGATGGAACTTTATCCAAAATGTCGGTAGAATGGTTCGGATTCGACGCATATAAAAAATAAAAACAATTTATAATTGTTAGCGCGACCAGAGGAATGCTAGGAGGAACAAGAATGGATATAAATGTTATAAAGAATGCCTTTCCTGTATTATTAGAAGGAAGTTTAATGACCATAGAATTAACAGTATTGTCAGTAGTGTTTGGAACAGTAATAGGTATAGTTACAGCATTACTGAAACTTTCTAAAAATAAATTTATGGCTGGTATTGGGGGATTTTATACCTGGATATTTAGAGGGACACCAATGCTCCTTCAATTATTTGTTATTTATTATGGGTTGCCATCTGTAGGTGTTAATTTGTCGCCTTTTCAAGGGGCGTTAATAGGACTCAGTTTGAATTCTGGAGCTTACATGGCAGAAATAATAAGAGGCGGAATACTTTCAGTAGATAAAGGTCAGTTTGAAGCTTGCAAGTCATTAGGGTTTACTTTTTTTGATACCATGAAAAGGGTAGTGCTGCCTCAAACTTTCAAAATAATTATCCCGTCAGTTGGTAATGAGTTTATAACAATGCTTAAGGATACATCATTAGTATCAGTTATTGCTATGGAGGAAGTTATGAGATCTGCGCAAATTTTATATGCTTCAACTTTTAGGCCGTTAGAAATTTTCTTTATAACAGCATGTTTGTATCTTTTAATGACAACAATTTTCACTACAGTTTTTTCATATTATGAAAAAAAACTGTCAGTATATTAGCAGAGGTGATTCAGGATGTATATGATAGAAACTAAAAATTTAACTAAAAAATTTGGAAGCCTAACTGTATTTGAAGGATTAAATGTAAAAGTTAAAAAAGGTGAAGTACTGGTTATAATAGGACCTTCCGGATCAGGGAAAAGTACATTTTTAAGATGTTTAAATCATCTTGAGGTACCAAACGGTGGAGAGGTTTTCATTGAGGGAGAAAAAATAGACGCTAAAAACAAAAAACATATGAGAAACACTATAGAAAAAGTAGGTATGGTGTTTCAAAGTTTTAATCTCTTTCATCATATGACTGTAATGCAAAATGTTATTGAGGCTCCAATTACAGTTAAACATGAAAATAGAGAAGAAGTATTAAAGCGGGCTAAGATAATTATTGAGAAGGTGGGTCTAAGTGAAAAGGTTGATGACTACCCGTCAAAGTTATCAGGAGGGCAAAAGCAAAGAGTAGCTATAGCAAGGTCACTAGCTATGAGGCCTGATATAATGTTATTTGATGAACCAACATCTTCCTTAGATCCTGAACTTGTTGGAGAGGTTTTAGGAGTTATGAAAAACCTTGCTAAAGAAGGCATGACTATGGTGGTTGTAACACATGAAATGGGATTTGCGCGAGATGTGGCAGATAGAGTTATTTTTATGGATGGTGGAAAAATAGTAGAAGAGGGATCGCCTAAAGAGTTTTTTACAAATCCAAAAGAGCAGCGAACTAAAGAGTTTTTAAATAAAATACTCTAGGTTTAATTTTAATAACAATAAATAATTTTAATATAGGATAAACAAATTTGAAAGGGGATATAAAAATGAAAGAAAAAGTGGTTTTAGCATATTCAGGAGGATTAGATACGTCTATAATAATAGCGTGGCTAAAGGAAAACTATGATATGGATGTTGTAGCAGCTTGTATAAATGTTGGACAAGAAGATGATATGAAGGCAATTGAGAAAAAGGCTTTAAGCTCAGGTGCTGCTAAAATATATATTGAGAATGTAACAGCTGAATTCATAAAAGATTATGTATTTAAAGGGGTTAAAGCAAATGCTACATATGAAGGAAAGTATTTATTAGGTACAGCTTTTGCAAGACCATTAATTGCTAAAAAACTTGTGGAAATTGCACATAAAGAAGGGGCAAAGTACATATGCCACGGATGCACAGGTAAAGGAAATGATCAAGTTAGATTTGAAGTTGCAATAGCTGCTATAGATCCTTCTATAAAAATTATTGCTCCATGGAGAATTTGGGATATAAAATCAAGAGAAGATGCTATAGATTATGCTAATGCTAGAGGTATAGAGATATCAGTAACTAAAGAAAAAATATATTCAGTTGATCAAAATTTATGGCATGCAAGTCATGAAGGTGGAGATATTGAAGATTTTAAGAATGATCATAAAAGAGATATGTATCTTATGGTTACACCTCCAGAAAAAGCTCCAGATGAACCTACTTTTGTAGAAATATATTTTGAAAAGGGAATTGCAACAAAAGTTGATGGAGTTGAACTTGAACCAATAGATATCGTTTCTAAATTAAATAAAATTGGTGGAGAAAATGGAATAGGTATTGTAGATTTAGTTGAGAATAGACTTGTGGGAATGAAATCAAGAGGGATTTATGAAACTCCAGGTGGTACAGTTCTTTATGCAGCACATAAAGAACTAGAAGAAATAACCATAGATAAAGATACTCTTCATTTTAAATACTCAATATCACAGAAATATGGTGAACTTGTTTATGATGGACTTTGGTTTACAACTATGAGAGAAGCCCTCGATGCATTTGTAGATAAAACTCAAGAGACAGTAACAGGATCTGTTACATTGAGACTTTATAAAGGAAATATTATGGTATCAAGTAAAGAATCACCTAATGCGTTATACGATGCAAGTATATCTTCTTTTGGTGCAAGTGTATTATATGATCATAAGGATGCAGAAGGATTTATTAATTTATTCTCACTTCCAAGCAAAATTAAAGCATACAAAAAATTAAATAAATTTTAGAAAAATACAAAATTTACAGAAGGTAAAGTAGGTGTTAGTATTAAACTTTGGGGCGGAAGATTCGAAGGTAACGAAAGTAAGCTTATGGAGGACTTTAATAGTTCTCTAAGCTTTGATAAAAGATTGTATTATGAAGACATTATGGGTAGTATTGCTCATGTTAAAATGCTTGCGAAATGCAATATTTTAACAGATGATGAAAGTATAACTATAGTTAATGGCTTAAATTCTATTTTAGCTGATATTCAAGAAGGTAAACTTAAAATTGAAGGTGACTATGAAGATATTCATAGTTTTATGGAAATACAACTTACAAAACTAGTAGGTGATGTAGGTAAAAAACTCCATACAGCAAGAAGTAGGAATGACCAAGTTGCAGTAGATATGAGATTATATTCAAAACATAAAGCTGGCGAAGTTATAGATAATATTGATAACATTTTAAACACTATAATTAAATTAGGAAATGACAATGCATACATGATGCCTGGATATACACATATGCAAAGAGCACAGGTAGTAACATTTAAGCAACATATAATGGCATACTACAATATGCTTCGTCGCGATAAGAAAAGGCTTACTAGTGCCATAGAAATCATGGATGAAAATCCTCTTGGATGTTGTGCACTTGCTGGAACAACTTATGATACGGATAGAAATTTTACAACTAAAGAATTGGGGTTTAATAAACCTGTTGATAATTTTATGGATGGAGTAAGTGATAGAGATTATTTATTAGAACTTCTATCAAATTTTTCTATAATAATGATGCATTTAAGTAGATTAAGTGAAGAATTTATTTTGTGGAGTACAAAAGAGTTTGATTTCATTGAAATTAGCGATCAGTTCTCCACTGGTAGTAGCATAATGCCACAGAAACGAAATCCGGATGCAGCAGAATTAATAAGAGGGAAAACTGGAAGAGTGTACGGAGACTTAATGGGCCTTCTTACTACTATGAAAGGAATACCACTTGCTTATAATAAAGATATGCAAGAAGATAAGGAACCCTTCTTTGATGCGGTTGACACAGTTTTAAGCTGTATAAAGGTTATGAACGAAATGCTAAGAACTTTAAAAGTGAAAAAGGATAATATGCATAATGCAGTTAAAAGAGGTTTTTTAAATGCTACAGAAGCTGCGGATTATCTTGTTAAAAATGGAATGGCATTTAGGGATGCTCATTCAGTTATAGGTAACATTGTTATTCACTGTGAGAAAAAACATACGGCTATAGAAGATTTAAGCATAGATGCGCTTAAAAACTTCAGTGATTTATTTAATCAGGATGTATATGAATTTATTGATTATGAAAACACTTTAAATAGAGGTATAAAAAAGGAAATGTAAAGTTCACATTCTAATTAACAATATCTAATTTAAAAAACACGCAACAGGTGATTAAACCTGTTGCGTGTTTTGCGTTATATAATAAGTCATAAACCTCTGAGAAGCCGGTGCTTTTTATAATCTTCGTCCCAGTTTTCAAGGAACTTTGCTGCACTAGTTTCACCAGATGTATATAACTCCAAAATTTTTTTACGTTTGATATTAAAATCTGTAGTTTTAATATCAAGAGTATTAATTTTTACAGTTCGCAAAAAATCCATTTCTCTTATGTGAATATCATCTTGTGCCTCTAGCATTGTCTCAATGATAGAACTAGTAAAATTTAAGATATTTGTGATTTTATGTTCGCGTACTTCTTTACTTCCTCCTAGCTTAAAACCAATAGTTGGCCAGCGAGGAATACCATTTACATCGAAAAGCCAAACCGGGTAATTGCTTAATACTCCACCATCGACAATGAGAGATTTTTTATTTGTATTCAGATTGTTTAATTTTACTGGTTGAAAGAAATAGGGAATAGATATACTCATTCTGATTGCTAAACTCACCTGGAGTTCATCAGGATTTATTCCATAATCTGCGATATCCTCTGGTAGAATTAACATCTTCCCACGACTTACATCCGTCGCAATAATATGCAGTTTGTATTTTCTCTTATATTTTGTATTATTTAGAAGAATACCATTTTCTTCTGGAACAATCAAATCTCCAAAAGTTACTTTTTTTGAGTTTGCAAGTTTAAGTTTGTTTGATAGGGCTTCATCAATCCATGTTTTTATATAATCACCTTTGAAAATACCCTTTTTAAAAAGTAAATTACAAGTACTCGAGAATAATGGTATATTACAACGATTTTTATCAGCAACTTTTGTGTAATCCAGCTCTAACATTAATTTTTTTATTTCATCAGCAGTGTAGCCAACAGCAACAAGTGCTGCTACAATAGAACCAGCGGAATTCCCGCAAATGTTTTTCCAGTTATATCTGTTTTGCTCAAATGTTTTTAAAGCGCCTACAAGTCCAATACCTTTAATCCCCCCACCTTCAAAGACAATGTCCGCAAAGTTAGTATTATTTGTATTATAAATATTCATATATAACACCCCTTTAAGAATAATATATGTATAAATGGTGTTTTGTGTCATGTATTATGTGGAATTATTTAAAAATATAATATATATCTAAATTATGTTTGACTTATACTACATTACGAGGTATACTATATCTCGTAGTGCAAATGACGAACACTAATTTGGCTCCTTGGTCAAGAGGTTAAGACACCACCCTCTCACGGTGGAATCAGGGGTTCAATTCCCCTAGGAGTCACCATTAATTTGTTCTATTGGGGTGTAGCCAAGTGGTAAGGCACTAGACTCTGACTCTGGCATTCGCAGGTTCGAATCCTGCCATCCTAGCCAAATTTATTTAAATTATTTTAAAAATGAATATAAGCAACTCTAGCAGTAATTAATATGTTAGGGTTGCTTTTTTATATATTGTACGCTTAGTTCGTAAGCATTTATGTATATTAAAGTATTAAATAGGGTAATATAATTAATGCTGTATTTAAACTTAAATTATTTTGTGTATTAGGGAACAAGGAGGGAAATATATGAAAACAGATGTAATAAAGTGGTATGATGCTGAAAGAGAATGTGAATTTGTATTTGCTCAATTGGAAGACAATAGAACTGATGACTACTTAGTAATTAATGGAGTTGGATCAAATGAGGATTTACTTGGTGGCAAAGAAGCTAAATCCGCTGTAATAGATGGACTTAAATCATCTCAAAACTAATATTTAAAAAATATATAAGTATAATTTAAAAATATTAGAATAATATAAATTATTGAATTTTGGCACACTCTCTTAATTGGGGGTGTGTTTTTTATGATGAAATTTAAACAATAAGACTAATAAAATCATGGCTAAATTTATGCTTATATGATTTATTTGTGATCATAGTATATAATGGTATTAAAGGTGAATAATTATAAGATATAACAACTAGATAAAAAAACTCGATGGGGTGAAATGTTTGATTGATATAAATGAAGATATTATACGGAAAAGAACTAATAAGGCTTCCTACAAAAGTGGGAGAGAGTATTATTTAAATAATAAGGTTAAGGATATAGATATAGAAATAAATGAGCAGGATGATTATACCCAAACTGATATAAATTCAATTGTAGAGTCATCAAATTTGACTTTATATAAAGTAGATGTGAGTTTTGATAATGTTGATTTTTTTATGAATTATAGTTGCGATTGTAGTAACAAGTTTGGGTTTGGTTATTATGGGCATAGAGATATGTGCAAACATGTAGTGGCTACTTTATTGAAGCTTTTTTATGAGAAAGAAAAAATTATTAAAGCAAAAAAAATGGTTAAAACTAGTAATTTAATTAAGCAAATAACTAATAATACAATCGTTGCGTCGAGAGCAAAATTATATTTAAACATAGAAATAAAATATGAGCATGAACCAAGTCGTGATAACCGAAAATCTTTTGTGAGTCTTAAAGTTGGAGAAGATAAACTTTATGTAGTTAAAAATATAAAAGAATTTTTCAATTGCTATTGTAAAAGTTTTGAGCCTATGGAGTTTGGAAAAAAGTTTACTTACAATCCATATGTGCACTCTTTTAAACAAGAAGATTTAAGCATAATAGAACTTTTCAAGGAGGCAAGCGAACTACAGGAGGTGGCAGGGGCAACAGACACATACAGAGGGAATTCAATAAGATTTTTATCTGGTAAAAAAGCTTATTTTACGGATAGTATGCTTAAAAGATTATTTAGGTGTTTGTATAATAGGGAGCTAACCATAGCAATAGATGGCGAAACATTTACTAATGCACATATTGCAAGGGAACCTATGCCACTAGAATTTCAAATAAATAGAGAAGATAATAAATTTATACTTGAGCAAAAACAGCATATGCCTACAGCACTTAGTAGTGATGGTGAATTCTTTTTTTATGGTGGCGTAATATATGAGTTACCAATAGATCAAAAGGATGCATATTTGCCTTTTTATAATAGATTCAAACAAGAAAAGAATAGATGTATAGAATTCTATGAAGAAGAAAAAGATGATGTAGCATCATTTGTACTTCCAACTTTAAAAATGATAAGTAATAAAGTGGATATAGATACTTCCTTAGAGAATGAATTTTATATAAAGGAGCTTCAGGCAATAGTTTATTTTGAAAAAAAATCTGAAAATGTAGAGGCACGAGTAACCTTTAAGTATGGGGACATAGAAATAGATCCTTTTAATAGCAAGGCAAATAAAGCACAAGAAGGCAGAGCACTAATAAGAGATATGGACAACGAAATGAATATCATAAATACATTTCATGAATTTGGATTTGAGAGTACAACTAAAGGTTTTGAAATTCAAGATGAAGATAAACTGCTAGAGTTTTTAGTTTCTGGACTAGAAAAACTTAAGCAACTGGCAGATGTATATTATTCTGAAGATTTTAAGAAAATCAAGGTACATGGTAGCTCTGGATATAGGTCAAATATAACACTCAATAAGGATGATTTATTAGAATTTAGTTTTAGTATTGAGGGGGTAGATAATACTGAACTTAGCAATATATTCTCATCATTAAGAGAAAAAAGAAAGTATCATAGGCTTAAAAATGGAAGCTTTGTATTACTTAATTCAAATAATCTATTAAAGGTATCTCAAATGATAGATTATCTAAATATTAAGGATAAAGATATCTCAAAGAATAAAATTATACTTTCTAAATACAATGCCATATACATAGAGGAAAAATTAAAAAGAGAACAAATGGATTTTGTGGATACAAATAAAAAATTTAAAGACTTAGTAAACACAACACTGAGCGCAAAAGATTTTAAAGCAGTAGTCCCTAAAACTCTAGATAATATAATGAGAGATTATCAAAAGGTTGGATTCAAGTGGTTAAAAACTCTTGCAAAATGTGGATTTGGGGGAATACTTGCAGATGAAATGGGGCTGGGTAAAACACTTCAAGCTATAGCATTTATTCAATCAGAAGTTGAAAGAAATGCTAACAAACAACCAACCCTTGTAGTATGCCCTACATCAGTTGTATACAATTGGAAGGATGAAATAGAAAAGTTTGCACCGTCGCTAAATTGTATAGTAATATCAGGAAGCAAAAATATTAGAGAAGAGCAAAAACAGAATATTGCTAATGCCGATGTAGTTATTACATCATATTCACTTATTAGGCGAGATATTGAGGATTATGAAAAAATAAAATTTAGACACTGCTTCTTAGATGAAGCACAGTTTATCAAAAATTTTAATTCTCAAAGTGCTTTTGCTGTAAAAAGTATAAATGCTTTATGTAAATTCGCACTTACGGGGACGCCAATTGAAAATTCTCTTACGGAGCTTTGGTCAATTTTTGATTTTATAATGCCAGGGTATATGCTAAACCATAGCGCTTTTTCTAAGAAATACGAGACACCAATTGTAAAAGATGGAAATGAAAAAGCTCTTGCGGAACTAAATAATCATGTAAAGCCATTTATACTCAGAAGAACAAAACTTGAGGTTGCAAAGGATTTACCTCCTAAAATTGAACATAGAATTTCAGTAGAAATGACTGAGCAGCAAAAGAAGGTATATTTAGCATACTTAAAGGATGCTAAAGGAGAATTAGAAGAAGATATTGAGGCAAAGGGTTTTAATAAAAGTAAGTTTAAAGTATTATCAATATTAACAAGGCTGAGGCAGATATGTTGTGATCCTTCTACTTTTATCGAGAATTATGATGGAGGTAGCGGGAAAATGGAAGCTTTAGATGAGATTTTAGAAAATAGTTTGGAACAAGGACATAGGATATTAATATTTTCTCAATTTACACGGGTATTAAAGAATATTTTAATCAGGCTAGAGGATAAAGATATAGAGTATATGTATTTAGATGGTTCAACAAAACCGGAAAAAAGAGTGGAAATGGTGAAATCTTTTAATGAAGGTGAGTCTCAGGTATTTTTAATTTCCTTAAAAGCAGGAGGTACAGGTATAAACCTTACAGGTGCAGATATGGTAATACATTTTGATCCTTGGTGGAACCCAGCTGTGGAAGCTCAAGCTACAGATAGAGCACATAGAATTGGGCAGAAAAAAACAGTTGAGGTTATAAAATTAATAGCAAGAGGAACTATAGAAGAAAAGATATTTAAACTCCAACAAAAGAAAAAAGAAATTTCACAAAGTGTTATTAACGATGAAACTGGCTCTGAATTATTGCTCTCTCAAATGAGCCGAAACGATATTGAAGATTTATTTGCTTAAGGATATTGTAACGCTAAATGCTATTATTTTATAACAAATGGTTTTATGCGTAAAAAAAGTATATATTACTATTAGCGAAGTGAATGCGTTAATAGTAATATATACTTTTTTATTTTTTATTTACAATCATCTAATTTTACAGTTTGACCAATATCAATAATTTTTATGCTTCCGTCATTTAGTCTATTTAAAATATCTGTGGTAACTTCATCCTCATCCTGAGCTAAAATGTAGGTTTTATAATGAATTGGAATCATGAATTTAGCTTTTGTCATTTTAAACATTTTAAAGCTCTGCTCAGGGGAACAATGCATTTCCTGGTATTCATCAGGTTTATAGCAACCTACAGGCATTATAGCAATATCTGATGTTAAATTTTTATAAACATCAGTATATGCAGTATCACCTGCAAAAAATATCTTTTTAAAGCTACTTTCAATTATATAGGAGTTACTCGGAGCTTCAGCTCCCCAAGGATATCTTCTACCATCATGATTTGCTTTTAATGCTTTTATTTTTATGTGATTGTCACTATATATTTCATCATTATTTAGAAGGGTTATATTTTTGAATCCTAAAATTTTCAAGGGAATATTTAAATTTTTAGGAGCAATAACTTTAGCATTTTTATTTAACTTAAACAGGGTGGAGTAACTCAGATGATCCATATGACCGTGGGATAGCAAGATGTAATCAATATTAATAGATGCTAAATTTAGTGACGGTTTTACCAATCTTTTTAGTTGACCAAGATGTATACTAGTTACAGGATCAGTTACTATCACCTTATCAAGTAGATTAATAACTACAGTAGCATGGCCTACCCAATGGATAGAATTTGTTTCTAAAGGCTCGCATGAGGGCATACTGATGTGTTTAAAGTACAAAGCAAAATTTCTACGATGTAATTTATACATATATTCAAAGATCTTAGCAAGTTTTAAAAAGCTCATTTTATACCTCTTAATTTTTAATATTTTGTTTTATAGTATGTGATTATATTGTATGTAGATAAATTACATAAATAGTATAAGTTAATTATACCATAATACTGTATGTGATTTATATTTTTAAAAATGTTAACCAAATAAAAGGCACTATATTGTGAATTCACAACATAGTGCCTTTTATTTGGTTAAAAAAAACAATGAACTTTCACCAATTTATGAATAACCTCATATAGTATTGATATAAGGAGTATAAGGCTTTAAGACTAAGTAATTATAAGTATTAGACTAATACTCTGTAATAAACTTAATTAAAATTAGAAGAATGAACTTTCAATTTACTAATGATAATTATTGATTAACGGATAAGTGTATAAGATAAAAAATGTGATACTATCAAAGAGGAGAATGTGATGATATGAATATATGCGTTATTGGAGCTGGTTATGTAGGACTTATAACTGCATTATGTTTTAGTAAAAAAGAAAATAAGGTAATTTGTGTAGAAAGAGATTTACAAAAATTAAAGATGCTTAAAAATGGAATACCAACTATTTTTGAAGATGGATTAGATGAATTGTTAAAGGAGTCAATAAGTTCAAATAGTGTTCAGTTTACAGATGATTTAGCACTAGGAATTAAGTCTTCAGATATAATTTTTATTGCAGTGGGAACTCCAACAAAAGAAAATTGGGATGTGGATTTAAGTCAAGTAGATGGAGTGATAGACTTAATTTCAACCTATATAGATAAATATAAGATATTGGTAACTAAAAGTACAGTGCCAGTAGGTACTCAAAAATATATAAAGACTAGATTGCTTGAAAACAATGTACCAAGTGAATACTTTGATGTGGTTTCTAATCCAGAGTTCTTAAGGGAAGGGAAAGCCATAGATGATTTTTTTCATGGTGATAAAATAGTTGTAGGTTGTGAATCTATAAAAGCCGAAGAGATAATGAGAGAATTATATGAGTCATTTAAAATAACTATGGTATTTACAAGTCCAGAAACAGCAGAGCTAATTAAATACACCTCTAACGCAATGCTATCAGTAAAAATTTCTTTTATAAATGAAATAGCTAATCTATGTAATAAAGTTGGAGCAGATATTGATGTAATTGCCTATGCTTTAGGACTAGATAAAAGAATTTCACCGCTATTTTTAAAGGCGGGGATAGGATATGGGGGCTCTTGCTTTCCTAAAGACACAAAAGCTTTAGTTAAGTTATCAGAAAACTATAATTGTGATCTTAATATTGTAAAAACAACTGTTGATGTAAATGAAAAACAAAGGATACTACCAGTAAAAATATTGAAGGGACATTATGAAAAAATCGATGGAAAAACAGTAGCTATACTTGGGCTAACATTTAAACCTGATACTGATGATATTAGGGAAGCACCATCTTTATATATAATTGAAGAATTGTTAATAAATAAAGTTAAAATAAAAGCTTATGATCCTATGGTTACAAAGGAAATACAAAAAATATTTCCTGATATAGTTTATTGTGATGATATGTATGAATGCCTAACGGATGCTGATGCGATGATAATCTGTACAGAGTGGAATGAATTTCTAACTATTGATTTATTTAAAGTAGAGCAGCTGATGAGGAAATCTGTAATAATAGATGGAAGAAATATATTGGATATGAAAAAAATACAAGAAGCTAAAATTAATGCATATTATTCTATGGGAAAAGGTAATATTAAAAATTAAATTATAAAAACAGCTAGTACTTAGAAAATAAGTACTAGCTGTTTTTTATCATAAAGTAGTTCTAAACCACTTAACAAATTTTTCAATACCATAATCAAAATTAGTTAATGGATTATAACCTAGAATTAATTTAGATTTAGATATATCGGCATAAGTTATCGTAACATCGCCGGGCTGCATTGGTAAATATTTTATATTAGCTTTTGTGCCTATTTCATATTCCAATTTCTGCAACATATAACTAAGCATAATAGTACTAGATTCTCCTAAATTAAAAATTTCATATTTATGAGTGCCTGTACTTGCCCAGGTTATAGCTTTATCTATACCTTGAACAATGTCACTTATATAGGTGTAGTCCCTTTGCGTTGTACCATCTCCAAAAATGGTAATTTCTTTTCCTTCTAATATGGCTTTTGTAAATTTATAAATAGCAAGATCTGGTCTTTGTCTTGGCCCATAAACTGTGAAAAATCTTAAGCAAGCAATATTAACTCCGTAAAGGTGGCTATAAACATGACACAAAAGTTCACCAGATTTTTTAGTAGCAGCATATGGTGATATTGGCAAATCTACGGAATCTGTTTCAGCAAATGGAAGTTTTACACTGTTTCCATATACAGAGGAGGAGGAAGCAAAGATAAATTTAGTAATTGCAAATTTATTACATAACTCTAATAAATTTAGAGTGCCTAATGTGTTTACTTCGTTATACAAAGTGGGGTCTATAATAGAGGGTCTTACACCAGCCATAGCTGCAAGATGAACTATCACATCTATATGATAACCTGCGAATACACTTCTTAAGAAACTAATATCTCTCAAATCACCTTCTTTAATAATTAAATTAGTATGAGGGATATTATGGATTTTCATTAGATTTTTTATAGCAGATGTGTTATTTCTTTTTATTTTAGGGTCATAGAAGTCATTAAAGTTATCAATAATTATAATTTTATTATAATTTTTCAATAAATAATCACATAGGTTTGAACCAATGAATCCCGCTCCTCCAGTTACTAAAATTGTATTTGGCAAGATGATACCTCCTAATTTAAACTAAATTATTTAACACTATCAAAAAGTTTTAATAAATCATCGGCTAGTCTATTAAAACTATATTTTTCCATTGCTAGGTTTCTTCCATTTTTGCCTATAGTAAGTGCTAAATCCTTGTTATCAAGAAGACTAACTATATTTTTCTCAAGAAGTCTTGGGTTTTCATAATCGTTCATTACAAAGCCATTTACACCTTCAACCATTACTTCTGCATTACCTCCACGATTTGTAGTTATAATAGGAAGACCAGCAGCCATAGCTTCATAGTGAACTCTTGCTAAGGGTTCTCTCCATTGTGACATATTTACAAAGATATCTCCTATGCTATAATACTTTGGGATTTCATAAGGATTTAAGAAACCCGTAAAAATAACTGGCCCTCTAAGATTATTAGCTAATCTCTTTAATAACCTGATATAATCAGTGGGCTCATTTCCACCATACCACTTACTTCCTATAATCATTAAAGCAGTGTTTGGATGTGACTCCATAATTGAATTCATAGCATCTAGGACTATATGAGTGCCCTTTTTCGGTGTTAACCTGCCTACATATAGTACTGTTTTATAATTTTGCAAACCATATTTTTCTCGTAATATCGTTCTATACGAATCCTTATCATTTTCCCAAATTGGTTTATATATATTACAATCTACTGCAGAATACACTGGATGAAGTTTGCTTGCAGCTGTTGGATACAATTCTTTTACGCCATTTGCAATAAACTGACTAACAGTTGTAATAAAACTCACCCTATCAATACAGGCATTGGACATGGCTGCACTTATTTTTTTTACTGGAAACATTTCATTATGCAAACTTAAACTAAAGGCACAAGTTAAATCTTTACTTAAAAATGGAACCCAACGAGGTCTGTTGAATACATGAACTAAATCAAAGTCATTTGTAAGGTATTTTTTCACACCGCGTACGTACTCATCTGTAGTACTTGATGGCAATCTTATATATTTTACACCACTTAACGTATCTCTATTAGGTAGCTTAGTATCTTGTATACTAAACACAGTTATTTCATGAAACTTTGATAACATAGGCAAGGCACCTTCGAGATACATTTGAACAGCTCCGCCATTTATAGGAGGGAAGGCAAGCTTTTCTGTACAAATCATTGCTATTTTCATAATAGGCCTCCTTTAAAGCCATTTCTGCAAAGCAGAAAATTTATTTTGCTCAAAACGCGTTATTTCAGAAATTCTGTTATTATCTATTTGTTTAAGATTTTTATGCAAATTTTTTATTAAACCAAAAAACCAGTGAGGGAACATTAAATCTATTTTTAAAACCTGTCTTTGATCAAGTGATAGGATGTTAGTTACTTCATAACACTTTAAGATAGTTTCAAAGCTATTTATACTAAAGTCATTTAATTTAAGCATTCTCTTTCCGATAATTTTTCTTAAATCTCTAGCAGGCAAATCATAGGTAACGCTATCTAAATCTATAACTACACCAGTCTCTTTTGATAGCATTACGTTCCCTGTGCCGAAGTCTTGATGACATAAGCAGGATTCATTTTGATTAATATTACATAAAGTACTATAAGGTGAATTATTAATTAAAATAATTGTTTCGTTGCAAATGTCTATTATGGGATCTACATTATTTATATAGCTTGAATAAGATGTTATATTAGGAGGTTGTACACAATTTTCTTTTATTTTTAGCATCCTATTTTTCATGGATGCATATTGTTTTGGCCAGTTTCCAAGCTTTGATGATACTATGGCAGCAGAAGGGGGATTATAACCAATTGAGTGCATATGGAATTTTGAAAGTGTTCCTAAAGCGAGTGCTAAATCTTTAGTATTTTCTAAATTCATATCGCGTCCATCAATCCAACTATATAATATAAACAACTGTCCGTTATACTCAGTAATAGGGTTTCCTTTAGTATTAGGATAAATTTTTGGCACATCACCTCCATTATTCAATACATATATTTGAGCATTAACAGAGTAGAGTGCTTGCCCATATGATTGATTTAATCTTTTAAGGCATAGTAGCCTATTTTTATACATCACCTTCCATAATGTTTTAAGTCCTTTACTTTGAAGTAATTTTAAATTTTGTGGGCTTATATCATATTCTAGAAGAACTTTGCTTGCAAGTTGTATATAATCTTTTAAATCTTTTTCCAATATAAATGCCTCCCGTTTTAATATAAATGCTTTCCATTCTATCCTATGAAGGTATTATGCTTTCAAAGTTTTCTAATATTGGTTCTATAGACTTTTCAACTTTGATCATTTCTTTTAGTCTTCTCACATATTTATCTTCTACCCAAGTAGAATCGCGCTGCTCATAATATTTGCTCATTATACCTACAAAAAGATGAGGGAAAATTAATGATTCTTTTAATACTTGCCATTTCCAGTGTTCCAATGGATTTACGATATTGTACCAAGCGAGTATTTGTGATGTTAATTTTAAATCCCATTGGCCTTTCTTTTTCATTATTTTATTTAAAAATTTTCTTATATCTCTTGTGGGTAAATCAATAGCAATAGAGTCTATATCTAGAACAAAGATTTTGTTTGAACTTGTAAGAATTAGATTACTAGCAGTAAAATCTTGGTGACATAGACAATTTGTATTTTTAGCCTCGAGAGCCCATTTATCGTATCCGGATTTTTCATTTTCAGTTATAGAAGCGAGTATTCTTTTGTGAAAATAAGGAAATACATCTATTATAATTTGACCAAATTCTGAATGCTTGGGTTTAGTTTTTTCTGCATTATAAAAGCTTTCTAATTTAGTCATTTGACTCTCAAATTCTTCCTTTTGAAGACCTAAATGTTTCCTTGGTTTGCAATCATTAGAAAAGGTGAAATTATTAGAAGCAGAATGAAAAGTTGCTAGTGCGTCAACTATCATTTTTAATTGTTGAGGTTTGTCCTCATTTGGGGTATTACCAATTATAGCCTCGCTTAAAACATAACAGCAGTTATCTCCTTTTATATAATTAGTATTATCTTTTGTTTTAATAATTTTAGACAAGTTAACTTTTCCGCTTCTGAGGTGCTCAACAGCTGATAATATGAATTCAAGGGTTTTAGATGAACAGGAATGTTTTTTTAATATTTTATCATCACCGCTGGTCTTTATCCACCAAACGGCCTTCTTACCTTTGTCTGTTTGCTTTTTTATCTCTATAACATTAATGTCGTATTGTGATAATATTGAATTTATATTTTCGTCTACCATAATTGACCTCCTTGTAAACCTATGCTATGAATAGCAACAAGTAATTCATAAGCATTTGATTGTAAAATTTATATATAAAATAAATCTATAGTTATACACAAAACCCTGAGGAAATTTAATAATTATTGAGGAAAAGAAAAGTTGTATAAAATTATATTTGTGAATATACAAATTCATGTTTTATAATACATCCTCAGGGTATGTGAAATTAAAACTTATTAAAACTCAAATGGTTCATTATTGAATTCACTGTTTGTGTTTTCTTCTAATTCCTCAGGTTTTTCTCCCCACTTAACTTTGATTGTAAGATCACCGTAATCTTCACCACTATCAATTTTAATTTGAAAATCTAATTCTTCATTATCTGGCAACGTTATAAGGTTACCTTCTATTTTGAGGTTATCTTTAAATAATTTTATAACCTCATCCTTTAAGAAAAAGTAAAACTCTTCTTTAGTTCCATTATATTTTTCTTTATAATTCATGAACATAGCCACCTTTCATTATAAAGTATTCCGATTTAAGTATAAGGGTGAGTAATAACGTGTACTAAATATAAAAAGGATCCAAATAAATTTTTTTTGAATTATATGCTTAGTTTTTTTAAAATTATTACACATTAATTTTATAATGTGCAATAATATGATATATTATTATTAGGGATTTACATAGTTGATAAAAAATAGTGAATAGTAAATAATAAATAGGTAATTTATTTTTAGATTATAATTATGGAAGGTTGGCGTTTTTGTGAAACTTTATTCATGGAATGTAAATGGAATAAGAGCTATAAAAAACAAAGGATTTATTGAATGGGTTATTAGTGAGCAGCCAGAGGTTTTATGTATTCAAGAAACAAAAATCCAAGAAAATCAAATATCTTCTGAACTTAAGAACATAGAAGGTTATTACTCATATTTTTCATGTGCCGAGAAGAAAGGCTATAGTGGAGTTGCTATATATACTAAACAAAAACCACTATCAGTCAGTTATGGCATTGGAATAGAAAAATTTGATAGTGAAGGTAGGATATTAATAGCTGAATACGAAGAATTTATTCTTTTTAGTATATATTTTCCTAATGGACAAAAGGATGCAGATAGATTAAATTATAAAATGGAATTTTATGATGAATTACTAGCTTACTGTGAAGTATTGAGAAAAAAAGGAAAAAAATTAATTATATGTGGCGACTACAATACGGCACATAACCCAATTGATCTTAAAAATGCAAAGGCAAACGAAAAGTATTCAGGATTTTTGCCTATTGAGAGAGCTTGGATGGATAAATTCATATCTTATGGTTATGTTGATACATTTAGATACCTCCATGACTCGGAAATAAAATATTCTTGGTGGAGTTACAGATTTAAGGCTAGGGAAAAAAATGTAGGGTGGAGACTTGATTATTTCTTTGTAACTGAGGATTTATTAAGTAAGGTAAAGGAAGCTGATATTTTAAATGAGGTTGTAGGATCAGATCATTGCCCTGTGAGCATTATTTTGGCGTGTGCTTCGCGAGATATATATGAAAGGAAGTTTTAGTTATGAACGATAAGATAAATCTATATCCTGTAAAATTTAAAAAAAGATATGGATATATAGATAAGGAAGGTAATTTACTTATAGAATGTAAATTTAATTATGCAGAGGAGTTTGAAGGAGATTTAGCAATAGCTTCAATCGATGAAAAGTATGGTTTTATAAATAAGGCTGGAGAGTTTGTAATTGAGCCTAAATATGATGAAGTTCAGCAGTTTAGTGAAGGACTTGCAGCAATAAAATCAGAAGAAAAAAAAGGGTTTATAGATTTGACAGGAAAAGTTATAGTGGACCCTAAATATGAAGAGGTTAATTTCTTTATAGAAGGTAGAGCTGCTATAAAAAGTGGATATATGTGGGGCTACATTGATAACACAGGCACAGAGATTGTGAAACCAAATTATTTAGATGCAAGTGATTTTAGTGAGGGACTTGCAGCAGTGCAAGTAGGTGGTAAAATAGCTTATATAGATAAAGAGGGCAAAGTTATTATAGATGCAAACTACGATTATGCACATCCATTTAAAGATGGCGTGGCGCCAGTTTGTCTAAATGGAAAGTACGGATACATAAACAATAAGGGCGAAGCCATCATACCACTTAGATATAATGTTTGTGGAGAGTTCAATGAGGGCTTAGCTCCAGTTGAAATAAGGGAAAAATATGGTTTTATAGATTGCGCGGGTGAACTTGCTATTAAACCTAAGTTTCAATGGGCAGATAGATTTTATAATGGAATAGCTACAATTAGTGAGGACGAAAAATATGGTTGCATCGATAAAAATGGTAATATTGTAGTGCCTACCAAATTTGATGATGTAGATATTATGAGTGAAGGTCTAATAGCTGTGCTAGTAGGAGAAAAATGGGGTTACATAGATGTAAAAGGCGAAATAGTTATAGAGCCAAGTTATGTTGAAGCGTATGAATTTATTGATGGAATTGCAAGGGTCGAGATAGGAAAAAGAATTGGATATATTAATAAATCTGGAGAATATATTTGGGAATTACAATCATAGATTTTGAGGAAATGGAAGGAGTTGCAAGTTTATGCGTAAGGTAGATGTAAAAGAAATTGAAAATGCTATAAGGGACATGAGTATAAAGACAAATATATATGTTGGAGAAGATGTATTAAATGCTTTTAATAAATTTCAAAAAGAAGAAACATCTCCCGTTGGGAAAGAGATTATAGCAAATTTGATAAAAAATGCTGAAATTGCGGCAGAAGAGCAAGTACCAATTTGCCAGGATACTGGTATGGCTGTAGTATTTGTTGAAGTAGGTCAAGAGGTACAGCTAATCGGAGGAAATATTACTAGCGCCATAAATGAAGGAGTTAGGCGGGGATATAAGGAGGGGTATTTAAGAAAATCTGTTGTTGAAGACCCTTTAATTCGAAAAAATACAGGGGATAATACACCAGCCGTAATCTACTATGATATTCTACCGGGGGATAAAGTGAAAATAACTTTAGCTCCAAAAGGGTTTGGTAGTGAGAATATGAGTAGATTAAAAATGCTTAAACCATCGGATGGACTAGCTGGTGTACTTGATTTTGTTGTAGAAACAGTTTCTATTGCAGGTCCCAATCCATGTCCACCTATTGTTGTAGGTGTTGGAATAGGAGGCACATCCGATAAAGCAACTTATCTTGCAAAAAAAGCATTAACAAGAGATATTGGTAGCCATAATAAAGCAGAGCATTTAAGAAACATTGAAATAACATTACTTGAGAAAATTAATGCATTAGGAATAGGACCTCAAGGACTAGGAGGAAACACAACAGCCCTTGCCGTTAACGTGGAGGCTTTTGCAACACATATTGCTGGATTGCCTGTGGCAGTAAATATTAACTGTCATGTGGCAAGACATGAGGTAACTATCATATAAGGAGGCGAGAAGATGAAAATAAAGCATATATCTACTCCATTATCGCATGAGAAGGTTAAAGATTTAAAAGCGGGAGATAGTGTTTTAATATCAGGAACCATGTATACAGGTAGAGACGCAGCACATCAGAAGCTAATAGATGCAATTGATAAAGGAGAAGTTTTGCCTTTCGATATGAAAGATGCAATCATATACTACGTAGGTCCTGCTCCAGCTAAACCAGGGCGAATAATAGGATCTGCGGGACCAACTACTAGTTATCGTATGGATGATTTGACCGTGCCGCTACTTGAACTAGGACTTACTGGAATGATTGGGAAAGGCGCTAGAAGTAAAACGGTAATAGACTCAATGAAAAAGAATGGCGCTGTCTATTTTGCAGCAATAGGAGGAGCTGGAGCCCTAATTGCCAACACTATTAAGGAATGCGAAATTATTGCTTATGAAGAATTGGGCCCAGAGGCCGTTCGTAAACTTACAGTAGTAGATTTCCCAGCTGTTGTAGTTATTGACAGCCAAGGTAATAATCTTTATGAAACAGAAAGAAAAAAATATCAGAAAATAGACTAAGAAATAATTTTCTTCTATTATTCTATAACAAAAAGTATATATTGCTGGAATGGATTCTACGCAATATATACTTTTGTTAGCATAATAGAAGAAAAAGCTTTAATACTTGAAAAAATTTTTATAATGCATTCCGCACAGAGAGTATAAATTTGGCTCTGTCTAGAGGGTTTACACCAATTCGCTCGCGGGTAGAGCCTATTTCTAAGAGGCAGGGCTCATAACCCGAAAATCTTGTTGTCATTATTGCTTTGCCTGAAGCAATTTTACTTAAGTCGCTAGGATATTCAAGTGAGGTGGATACAGGCATTTTCCCTTGGATTGTAAAAGTATCGTTGTGGATAATTGGAGTTTCAAACGTACCACGCATTTTTACAATATCATTTAAAACCCTCCCACCAACATTTTCAGGTACAGTAATTCTAAACTTAATTATGGGTTCTAGAAGGGTGGTGCCTATTTCTCTTAGACCGCGCATTATGCCCATAGCGGCTGAAGTAGCAAAGTCTCCTGTTCGAGAATGCATAACATGGTCTTCGCCTTTTATAAATGTTATTTTTAAATCTATCACTGGCCATCCGTAAATTCCTTGACTTAAAATTGTATCAAGATTATCTACTATTTCCCTTTGGTATTTTAACTTTACTTTTTCTGTTCTTACCTTTGATTCATAGATTAGCCCACTTCCTTTTGGTAGTGGCTCAATTAAAAATTCAACTATAGCCCAGCATGGCTTGGGCATCGTGTACCGTGATTCACCATATCCACTTGCTATAGGAGTTTCTCTGTAGATTACAGAAGGAGTTCCAAATGTAACTTCTAAATTAAATCTTTCCATTAAAATAGCTTCAATATATTCAATTTGAATTTTACCCATAATTCTAAGATGGATTTCTTTTTTTTCTTTTACCCATTGCATATTAAGCAGTGGATCTTCTTCTTGCAGGATAGTCAAAGCTTCAACTAAAGCAATATAGTCTTCCTCAATTTTCGCATAAATTCTTAAGGTAAGAAGGGGAGTTGTAATAGTTTTGAGGCTGGGAATATGGGTTTTGCTTCCCAGGATATCATATGTGCTACAATTTAAGCCACTCACCATTACCAAATCACTACTACTTGCTGATTTAATATCAACAGATTTTTGGTTAATTACTTTTTTTATCATAGTAATCTTTTCACTTTTATTAGTAGTTACATTTAAAATATCATCTCTTGTTGATATTGATCCACTAAATATCTTTATATGAGCTATTTTACCTAATGTTTTATTATGTGAAATCTTATATACCAGTGCCGAAAGCTCAGAATTATCTAAATTCAAAGGCCCAGGGAGGTAGTCTATTATTCCATCAAGTAATTCCTTAATTCCTTCACCTTTTAGAGCAATGCCATAAAGCACAGGGTAGATTTTGCCACAAGTAGCCTGAATGGCTATTTCATTTTTTATTACTTCTAGGGTTAAAGTACCATCAAAGAACTTACTTAAAATCTCTTCATTATTATTGCCTAGCACATCTATTATGTCCTCAAGTAATTGAATGCACAATTCATCTTTAATTTCTATTATATTTTTTAAGCATCTTTCCTTATTAAATACATTATCTACAATAAACTCGTTGTTCTTTTCAGTTACAAGCTGCAGGGGCACAAGTCTGCTTGTAAGAAGCTTTTTCATATCTTTAATAGTTTTAGAAGGGGAGGCCCCAATACGATCAAGTTTATTTATAAAAAATATTGAAGGCGTATTTAATTCTTTTAGAGCATTAAAATATACCTCTGTTTGTGGTTGCACACTTTCTACGCATGACAACACTACTATAGCTCCATCTAAAACTCCTATGCTTCGTTCTACTTCAGAACTGAAATCTATATGGCCAGGAGTATCTATAACATGGATATTAGTTTCCTTATAAGTGAAATCAGTTTCAGCAGCTTTTACTGAGATTCCTCTTTGCTTTTCCATATTTAAAGAATCAGTATGAGTCGTCCCTTTATCTACGCTACCTAGAATTCTGCTAGAACCACTTTGATAAAGCAATTGCTCAGTTAAAGTTGTTTTTCCGGCATCTACGTGGGCAACAATTCCAATATTTCTAATGCTATTTTTTATTATCATATTCATATCTCCATTAGCAATTTTTTTAGGCTAGGTATCCTCGTAAATACAAATAGGAGATATCTAGTCGATTTTCATTATATTCCATTATTTTAATTGTGTCTATGGGATCAAAATGTGTAAAATGATATAATGTCTTAATTTATTACAACTTTTACTGTATAATAAGATTTAGAAGACTTATTAGGAGAGATGCAAATGAAGAAGATTGAATTACTAGCCCCAGCTGGAAGCATGGATAGCATATATGCAGCAGTGCAAATGGGAGCAGATGCAGTTTATATAGGCGGAAGCAAATTCTCAGCAAGAGCTTATGCTTTTAATTTTGATGAAGAAAATATCACTAAGGCAGTAGACTATTGCCATATTTATGGAGTGAAAGTATATGTAACTTTAAACACACTAGTTAAGGATACTGAACTAAAAGAAATTATGGAGTATGTAGGATTTTTATATACCGTAGGAGTAGATGCATTGATACTGCAAGATACGGGATTAATATATTTAATAAGAAATAATTTCCCCGGTTTTGAAATTCACGCATCAACACAGATGACAATTCATAATGGCGAAGCTGCCTTGTTATTAAAAGAGATGGGATTTACTAGGGTAGTTCTTTCGAGAGAGCTTAGCTTAAAGGAAATTGGGTACATATCAAATACACTAAAAGTGGAGACAGAAGTTTTTATCCATGGAGCTTTATGTATATGTTATTCAGGGCAATGCCTTATGAGTAGCATAATTGGAGGTAGAAGTGGAAATAGAGGTAGGTGTGCTCAACCATGTAGATTACCTTATACGCTTATAGATAATGTTTCTAAAAAAGAACATAAGGCATACATTTTAAGTCCTAAAGATATTTGTACTTTAGACACCTTAAAAGATATAGTCCAAAGTGGTACATCTTCAATAAAAATAGAGGGAAGAATGAAAAGAGCCGAATATGTTGCAGGCGCTGTGGAAATATATAGACGAGAGTTAGATAATATATATGGGAATAATAAAATACAAAAGTTAGATAAGGATACTAAAGTTTTAAAACAGTTATTTAATAGAGAAGGTTTTTCAAAGGCATATATATATGGGAATAAAGGCAAAGATATGATGGCATATAATGTTCCTAAAAACTCTGGTCTACTAGTAGGTACTGCAAATGTTGATTTGTCAGTGACTCTTTTAGAAAATGTAGCACTAAAAGATGGGGTAATGTTTTTAGATGATGGTTTTGTTATTGCTAAAATTATAAAAAATGGTACAGAGGTTCAAAATGCAGTGGCTGGAGAAAGAGTGTTACTAAAACCAGCTAAATTTAAATCAGGTGATGTTTTATATAAGATATCCGATGCAAAGCTCATGGATCAGCTTTCTAAAAATTATAACGATAAATATAAGAGAAAAATAGGGATAAATCTTTCAATTGAATTTAGTATTGGCAAGCAGATAAGCATAAGTACTAGTTATTTGGGGAAGAACTTTAGTGTTAAGGGAGACGTGGTTCAAGAAGCATTAAATAAACCAATTGAAAGAGATCGTATAATCAAAAATTTATCTAAAACTGGAGATACTCCTTTTAAAATAAATGAAGTGGAGTTTAAGAGCTTTGATGAGGGGTTTGTGCCTATGGCCTCATTAAATTTAGTTAGGCGAGAATTAATTGATCTCGTTTTAAAACATATAATAGGGGAATCTAAAAGAGATAACGACAAGTCGCAAGTTAATTATAACAAAGGCCTTAGTTTGATAGGTGAAAAGGGAAATGTAAAATCCAATGAGATAAAAGATAACATTATTCCAGAAACTCTTATATATGTAACTAGGGAGGAACAATTGAGGGCAGTTATTGAAATGGGTTTTGATAATATTGTTATAAATCCTTTTATGAGACAATGTAACATAGATTTAGACAAGTATAATGTGAATATTTATATTAAGGTTCCAAATATCATTAAAAGTGAGTTTGAAAGCATTTGTGAATATATTGATAATAGCTTAGGCAAAATAAAAGGAATTATTACTGCTAATCTAGGAATAATTAGTAGATATAATAAAAAAATTGCAGTAATTGGAGATTATAAGTTAAATGTTTTTAATAGTTATTCTGGAGAATTTTACAAGGATTTCTTAACAGGAACCTGTATTAGTGCAGAGCTCAATTCAACTGAAATCAAGAAAATTGCATCTAAAAGTTCTTTGCCACTTCAAATTATGGTTTATGGTAGATATGAGCTTATGGTTAGTGAGTATTGCGCTATTGGAAGTGTTTTTGGTAACAAAAGTGATAATAAGGCCTGCATAGAAAATTGTGTTAAAGGAGCTTATACACTTAAGGATAGAAAAGGTGAAGAATTTAAAGTTGATACTGATAAGTATTGCAGAAGTTATATCTACAATAATGTCCCACTCAACTTAATTCCTAATATAGATGAAATAAAGAAAAACAATATTTCCTCATTTAGATTAGATTTTATCCATGAAAATTATGAAGAAACTATCGAGGTACTTCGTAATTATATAGAAAGAAAATGGGATGGAGAATTTAAAAACTATACTAGAGGACACTATAAAAGAGGAGTCGAATAAATAAGGTTTGGCATGTAATGTTATAAATGAAGGAAAGACGGTGAAATTGTGAACATAAAATCATTAAAGGTTTTAGAATATTACAAAATTAAAGAGAAAATTAAAGAGTATGCAAAAACTACTGCAGGTAAGGATATTATAGGAAATTTAGAACCTTACACTAATATCTATGAAGTGCGCGAACATTTACAAGAAACTAATGAGGCATTGCTGCTTTTATCAAAAAAAGGGAGTGCTCCTTTTGAAGGTATATATGATGTTAGAAGTGCAATAACCAGGGCATCTAAAGGTGCCACGCTTATGCCAACACAGCTTCTTAGGGTAGCTCAAATGCTTAGATGTGCTAGATTATTCAAAAACTATGTTGGAGAAGTTGAATCTGAACTCGCTTCTAGAGTTTTAGAAGATATATGTATCGGAATTGTTCCAATAAAGAATTTGGAGGATGAAATATTTATAGCAATAATAGGTGATGATGAAATTTCTGATAGGGCTAGCAGTTTACTTTTTAGTTTAAGAAAATCCTTAAAAGAGAAAAATGCTTCTGTAAAAGAAAAGGTAATATCCCTTGTTAGATCTAATGCTAAATATCTTCAAGAAAGCCTTTATACCATAAGAGGAGATAGATATGTAATTCCTGTTAAGGTAGAACATAAAGGAAGTGTTCCAGGGCTTGTGCATGATCAGAGCTCATCTGGAGCTACATTATTCATTGAACCAATGAGCTTAGTTAATTTAAATAATGAAATCAAGGAAATAATGCTTAAAGAAAAAGCTGAAATTGAAAGAATTTTAGCAGAGTTATCCTACAAAATATATGAAAATATAAATGTTGTCCAAAATAATGCAAATATAGTATGGGAATTAGATTTTATTTTTGCAAAGGCAGGGTATGCAATAGAGCTTAATGCTATTATTCCAAGGGTTAATGAAGAGGGAGTAATAGATATAATTGAAGCAAGGCATCCTTTAATAGACCCTAAGGAAGTTGTTCCTAGTAATATTTATCTAGGGAAAGACTTTACATCACTGATAATAACAGGACCCAATACTGGTGGTAAAACAGTAACGCTCAAAACTGTAGGATTAATTCAGTTAATGGCTATGAGTGGAATTTTAATTCCAGCTAGAGAAGGTTCCATGGTAAGCTTTTTTGATGAAGTTTTTGCAGATATTGGAGATGAGCAAAGCATTGAGCAAAGTTTATCTACTTTTTCTTCTCACATGACCAATATAGTAAATATAATTGATAAGGCAGATATAAAATCATTAGCTTTATTTGATGAATTAGGAGCTGGAACAGATCCAACAGAGGGAGCTGCTCTTGCTGTTGCGATTCTTGAAAATTTAAGAGCGAGAGGTACAAAAGTTGTTGCAACAACACATTACAGCGAATTAAAAGGGTATGCTTTAAAAACTACAGGAGTAGAAAATGCCTCTGTAGAGTTTAATGTAGATACTCTTAGCCCAACATATAGACTGATTATTGGTGTTCCAGGTAAATCAAATGCCTTTGAAATTTCTAAGAGGTTAGGTCTACCTGATTATATTATTAAAAACGCAAAAGAAAATATTTCTAAAGAGACGTTGGACTTTGAGGAATTAGTTCAAAGTTTACAAGAAAAAAGTATAAAGGCGCAAATGGATGCTAGAGCGGCAGAAGGTCTTAAACTTGAAGCAAGCACTCTTAAAGAAAAATATCAGGACAAATTATATAAATTACAAAACATCAGAGAAAATGCGATGTACGAAGCTCAAAGAGAAGCAAAAAGACTTATAAAAGATGCTAAAGAAGAATCAGATGTAATTCTTAAAAACATGAGAGAACTTGAAAAACTAGGATATTCGTCAGAAGCAAGGCAAAAACTTGAAGAAGAAAGAATGAAAATTAAAAATAAGCTTGATAGCATAGAGAAACATGTAGAAAAATCCAGCGATGAACTAGGAGAAAAGCTAAAGAATGTAAAACAAGGTGAAGAGGTATATTTACCATCTCTTAACCAAAAGGTTATAGTTATTTCTAAACCAGACAAAAAAGGTGAGGTGCAAGTTCAAGCTGGTATTATGAAGATAAATGTTAAAGTAGATGATCTGCGCAAATCAAAAATTACAGACGAGGACAAGAAGAAGGCAAAGATAATTAGAAGAGAGCTTAAACTTAATTTGAAAAATGTATTAAGTTCTGTAGATTTAAGAGGCATGGATTCAGAAGAAGCAACGTTTACTGTTGATAAATATCTTGATGAAGCTTATTTAGGCGGACTTAAAGAAACTACAATTATACACGGTAAAGGCACCGGAGTCTTAAGAAAAACTATTACAGATATGTTAAAGAGGCATGGTCATGTTAAATCATATAGATTGGGTAATTATGGTGAAGGTGGCACGGGAGTAACTATAGTTGAACTTAAATAAAGTGGACTAAAAAAGGACGGTTAGAAATGATTATTGTAAGTGCATGCCTTTGTGGCATAAATTGTAAGTACAATGGTGGTAATAATTTAGACGTCCGGGTACTTAAACTTTTAAAAGAAGGGAAAGTAATTCCGGTATGTCCAGAACAACTAGGAGGGCTTGAGACTCCAAGGGAGCCACGTGAGATAGTAAATGGTGCTGGGCTTGATGTGCTTGATGGTAATGCTAGAGTCCTTGGAGCAAGGCGAAATGGTGATGTAACGTCTGAATTTTTAAAAGGGGCACATGATACTTTGAAAATAGCACGAATTGTTGGTGCTAAAATTGCTATTTTAAAATCTGGAAGTCCGTCTTGTGGAGTTTCTTTAATTTATGATGGTACTTTTAGTGGAACAAAAAAAAATGGTAATGGTGTTACAGCGCAGCTGTTGTTATCAAAAGGCATCAAGGTTTTTACTGAAGAAAATTTAGACGAATTGGAATTATAACGCATTTGGAAAATAAGGATTATAAAGATGTTTAAAACGATTTTAAGAGAGGAGGAATGTAAATGCCACTATATTCACTAGCATCTAAAGAATTATTAGATTCTATAAAGGAATATATTCAAAAAGGCGAAGTAGTTAAGGTATCTGAAATATTGGAATATAACGACGTATTATATAGAGAAATTATATTTAGTAAAAGGGTATTTAAAAATTTAGGTAAAGAACATTTAGGCTTTCTGTTTATGGATGAAAAAAATGAAATTGTCACTGAAAAATCACTCCAAGAAAAATTATCAAAACTAGCTTATTTTTCAGAAATATTTTATAATACAGAAAATAGAAGCTGCATAGTGAATGCATTTCAAGATGAGGCATCCGTCCAAAAGGATATAGAGGACCATAAATTAGTAATTCAAGGTTTAGATTATCTAACTTGCGAAGGAATAAATGATCTTGAAAAAGTAGAACAAATTGTTAATAAGTTGCCAGTTATTAGGAATAAGAACAATGATGCTTTAAAAAGGCTAATGGATATGAGTAATGGGAAGAATGACGAAAAAAAACATTTTAATGATTTTAGATTGGAAGAACTATTACCAACATATAGAGAAGCCTTAAGCATTAATCTACAAAAGATAAGACTCGTATATTCCCAAAAAGATTATTACACACATATTAAAGTAGTTGCGGACAAAAAAAGAAAACAAATGTTTACTAGACTTAATGTTAATTTAACAAAACCTTTAAAAAAGGTAAGTTATTTAATGGACTATTTTATTAAAATGATTAATACCTGTGAAAAGATAAGTAAAATGTCAGACGTTAAGTATTTTAAGTACTTGGGTACTATTGAAAAAGAAAATATAAATTTTAGAGTTAAATTAAATAGAAGCAAAAAGAACTCCTAATTTGGAGTTCTTTTTACTTTTTATTCTACAGTTATATGCAAAGCGTCTTCTTCTCTAACAACTTTAATATATTCAACTTCAGGGTCTTCAGTTCCCTGAACATACAAGCCAGTATTTTTTAATTTTTCAACATAATCTACAATCTCTTGGGTTATTCTCTCACCAGGACAAAGTACTGGAATGCCAGGCGGATAAGCCATTAGGAATTCGCCGCTAATCATACCAACACTCTTTTTAATTTCAACAGCTGTGTTAATACTGTTGAACGCCTCACGAGGAATTTGAACTTGCTCTGGAATACTAGGTATATCGATGAAATCAGTTTTCTTTGTGCCTTTACCATAATATTCATTACTTATCTCGCCTAAGGCCTTAAGTAATGATTCCATAGCGCCCTCTGTATCTCCAAAGGAACCAACTGCTAATATGTTATAAAGATCAGATAACTCCATTTGTATATGATATTTGTTAGAAAGTATCATATCTAAGTCATAACCAGTTATACCTAAATCTCTACAAGTTATTGTAATTTTAGTTGGATCAAAAGCATAAGCTCCAAGTCCGTTTAAAACCTCTTCACCAAAACAATAAAACCCAGGGATTTTATTTACTTCATTTCGTACATAATTACATAAATCAATAGTTTTCTCTAAAAGCTGCGTTCCATCTAATGCAATTTGTCTTCTTGCACAATCTAAGGATGCCATTAGTATATACGAAGGTGATGTTGTGTGCATTAGGTTTATTAGCTGCTTAACTCTAGCTGGGCTTACAAACCTAGAATTAACATGTAACATTGAGCTTTGAGTTAATGAACCTATAATTTTATGTGTGCTTTGAGCGCAGATATCTGCACCAGCCTCCATTGCAGACATTGGAAGTCTGCTATTAAATTTAAGATGAGGGCCATGAGCTTCATCAACTATTAAAGGAATGCCGTATTCATGTACCATATCTGCAATTCTTTTAATATCAGTTGAAACTCCATAATATGTAGGGTTAATTATAAGTACAGCTTTTGCATCGGGATTGTTTTTCAATGTTTCTTCAACTGTCTCTGGAGAAACTCCATGTGCAACTCCTATTTTCTTGTCTAGCTCTGGTTGCATATAAATTGGTACTGCACCTGATAAAATGATACCACCAGTTATTGACTTATGTACATTTCTAGGTACAATTATTTTATCACCAGATCCAACTACAGACATAATCATAGCTTGAATAGCACCAGAAGTTCCATGAACTGAGAAAAATGATGCATCAGCACCATAAGCATCTGCTGCGAGTTCCTGTGCCTTTTTAATAGGTCCCGTTGGGTGGTGAAAACTATCAACAAGTTTAAAAACTGTAACATCAATTTTAAATGGGTTTTCACCCATGAATTTTCTGAATTGTTCATCAGCACCTAAGCCTTTTTTATGGCCAGGCACGTGAAAAGGTATAGTTTCTCTGTCAACATATTCCATGAGAGCATCAAATAATGGAGTTTCATTTTGATTTAATCTATACAATTTATACACCCCTTTCAAAAGAATTTATGTTAATCTTCTTAAATTACTAGTTATAATATATTAATTCAACCAATTTACAATTATAAAGTATTAGATATATAAATGCAATTATAATCATTTATATAATTAAAATAAAACAAAATATATGTCTCGCAAGCTAGGTAATTGGGTTTTTAGAAGAAAATAAAATAATTTGAAATATGTAAAAACAGGCTATTTGTCAAAAATGCCTTTTATTTGTAATGAATTGATAGTATAATATGGTAGACTAAAAAGAAATTAGGGGGAATAGCAACGTGGATAATAATTGTTATCTGCTTAGTGAAAGCAAAAGGGGGATAAAATATGACATATAAAGAAAAGTATAAAACTTGGGTTAACTCAAATTCTATAAATATAGAATTAAAGAAAGAACTTGAGCAGTTAGTGGATGAAAAAGAAATTGAAGATAGATTTTATAAAGACTTATCATTTGGTACAGGCGGATTAAGAGGAGAAATTGGGGCAGGTACAAATAGAATGAATATACATACCATAGGTAAAGCGACGCAAGGGCTTGCTGACTACCTTAACTCGAAGTATAAAGAAAAGATATCAGTTACTATAGCATATGATTCAAGAAATATGTCAGTTGAATTTGCAAGTGCCGCAGCAGAAACCCTTTGTGGAAATGGTATTAATGTTAATCTTTTTGAAGAATTAACACCAACGCCAATTCTATCTTATGCTGTACGCGCACTAAAAAGCAAGGCGGGGATTGTTATTACTGCATCACATAATCCTAAACAGTACAATGGATATAAGGTTTATGGTGATGATGGTGGACAAGTTACTGATGAAGTTGCAAAAGATATTATTACTTGCGCAAATAATGTAGAAGATTTTTCTAAGGTTAAAACTATGGATATTAATAGTGCCAAAACAAATGGAATGCTTAAAATAATCGGAGAAAATATTTATAAATCATATATGGAAAAGGTTAAGAACCTAACAATGAGAAAAGAACTTATAAATAAATATGCCGATGATTTAAAAATAATCTATACTCCTATACATGGATCTGGAAACAAACCAGTGAGAAGAGTTTTAAAGGAACTAGGGTATAATAAAGTTTTCGTAGTAGCTAAGCAGGAAAAACCAGACGGCAATTTTCCAACAGCACCGTATCCTAATCCAGAAGACCCAAAGGTATTTAAATTGGCACTTGAGATGGCAAGGGACATTAATCCAGACATTATTTTTGGTACGGACCCTGACTGTGATCGAATTGGAGTAGTAGTTAAAGATCAACAAGGAGAATATAAAGTCTTGTCAGGCAATCAGACAGGAATTTTATTAAGTGATTATATACTAAAATCATTAAGCGCCACCAATAAGTTGCCTGTAAATGGTGTAGTAATAAAAACAATTGTTACCACCGATATGGTAGAGAGTATTGGGTTAAAATATAAAACTTGCGTAATAGATGTGCTTACAGGTTTTAAATATATTGGAGAAAAAGTTAAAGAGTATGAAAATTCGCGTGAAAAAGAATTTATATTCGGATTCGAAGAAAGTTTTGGTTATTTAGCAGGTGATTTTGTTCGTGATAAAGACGCAGTAATAGCAGCAATGTTAATTTGTGAAATGACACTTTACTATAAAAACAAAGGCATGAGCTTGTATGATGCGCTGATGGACCTTTATAAAGAACATGGATACTACGTGGAAAGTTTAGTTTCTATAGAACTTGCAGGTAAAGATGGTGCAGAGAAGATAGGTAGTATATTGGAACATTTGAGGGTCTGCGTAAATGCCTCAATTGGAAACATAAAAATATTAAAAAAGATGGATTTTAGATCTGGATTAGAGGTAGATTTAATTAATAAAAATGAAACTATAATTAAATTACCAAAATCAAATGTATTAAAGTTTATATTAGAAGATGGTTCTTGGTTTGTAGTTAGGCCATCGGGTACAGAACCAAAAATGAAAATATATTTATCTGTTAAAGGAAATAGCTTAGAAAATGCATCCCAAAAAATAATTGAACTTAAAGAAAATGTTATGTCTATAATAGATGTGGCACGTTTAGATTAAAATTAATAAATTTATATTAAAACTAATATATTATTATTAATATGAGCAATAACACAATAAATATTTAAGAGTAGCAGGGGAGAGTAACCATGGACATTAAAACTTATTTTTCTGAAAAATTATCAGCCCTTCTTTTTTTAGAAATAAAAAAGAATAGCAAAATCAATGATTTTGTAATTTTAGAAGACGTATATTTTCCAGTTAGAACAAATGAATTAATTCAGAAAGTAAAGAAAAAAGAAGATTTCGATAATATACCAGTCAATTTGTTTGTAGAAGGGATGTTCTATGTTTTAGGAGCGGATAAAGATTTCAAATATAATGATGTGTATAAAAAAATTATATCCACTGTTCCAAATTCAATAGGTTTCATAAAAGGTGTGATATTTAAAGAAATCGAAAAAAAGAATTATGAAGAAGCATTTATTATTTTAAAAGGGTTGTTGATTATAGAAGAAAGTATAGATAATTATGATAAAATCTTTCTCATAATCGATAAACTAAGAATCACTAATATTATGTTTAAGGATGAAGAAATAAGACTTATAGAAAAGGCCAAGGAAATTACGAATTATAGCAGTCCATATTTATATGAAGCACTTGTTTTCGATAATGAAGGTAAACATGACTTGGCATTAATGGCTATAAGAAATTATATAGCAAATGGTGGCAAGCAAACCACTGAGGTTATTGATCTTAAAAGCAATCTGGAAACTATTACAAATTTCCAAAAGGCGAAAGAACTATTGCCTAACAATCCAAAGGGTGCACTTGAAATGCTAGTGCCTTTAATGGAACAATTAGGTGACAATCCAGATATATACTACCAAAGTGCCGTTGCCTATAGGATACTCCAAAACCACGAGAAGGCTATATATTATTTAAACGAAGCAGCAGCAATTGATAAGGATCTAATTGAAGTAGTAAATGAATTTGGAATTAATTATGCCTGCCTTGAAAATTACGAGGTAGCTATTCAGTACTTTAGGAAGGCATTTGAGGTTACAAAATCAATAGAGATATGTACAAATCTGGTTATGTGTTATTTAAATATTAATAACATTGAACAAGCGAGGATACATTTAGACATAGCTAAAAAAATAGATCCAAAAGATGAAATTGTAATAGAACTAGAAAATCAATTCGCGGAGGGTAAATAATGGAAATAATTGAATATTTTAATATAATAAAAAAGAGAATGTTATTAGTAATTTTAATTACCATAGGAGCAACGGTGCTTAGTGGAGTTTTAAGTTATTTTGTTATTACGCCTACATATAAATCTGACATATCTGTAATAATTGGGAAGCCACAAACCAATTCGGAAGTATCTCAAGGTTATAATGATGTAATGATGTATCAACAATTGGTTAAAACTTATAGTGAGTTTGTTACATCAAGAAAGGTTTCTGAACATGTTATTAAAGCTCTTAATTTAAAAATAGACCCTGCTCAGTTACAAACAATGGTAACAGTAGCACCTAAAGGATCCACTGAGTTTCTAACAATAACGGTTGCCTCTAAAGACCCTAAAGAAGCTATGGATATTGCTAATCAGTTTGCTAAGTCATTAAAATATGTATCAAATGATGTTAAAAAAGTAGATAATGTGCAACTTTTAGATGAGGCATTAGAGCCTACATCACCAGCTAATCCTAATCCAAAGTTAAATATGGCAATTGCTTTTTTCATTGGACTTATGGTTTCCCTTGGAATAGCATTTTTACTTGAGTATTTAGATAACACTGTAAAAAGTCAAGAGGATATTGAAAAATTAACTGGAATACCAGTTATAGGTATTATTCCCTTTACTGACGATAAACAATAGGAAGGTGAGAATATGTTAAAAAAATTAATAACGCTAAAAAATCCTAAATCGAGAACAGCAGAAGCTTTTAGAACATTAAGAACTAATATTCAATTCTCCTCCTTAGATAAAGTGCTTAAATCAATAGTAGTTACCTCGTCTGGTTCTGGAGAAGGAAAAAGCACGGTGATGGCAAATTTAGCAATAACAATGGCTGAGAGTGGTATGAAGGTTATTCTTGTAGATTGCGATTTAAGGAAGCCATCCGTACATAAAAAAATGGGAATTACAAATTCTGTAGGACTTACAAATGTATTAGTTCAAGGTGTAAGCAAAGATGACTGTTTGGTTAAGACGGATATTAATAATCTTTCTGTACTTACTAGTGGCCCAGTGCCACCAAACCCAGCGGAGTTATTAGGAAGTAAAAAAATGAGAGATTTTATTGAAGACTTAAAGAAGGAATATGATTTAGTTCTTATTGATGCACCACCTGTACTTGCAGTAACAGATGCACAAATTTTATCAACAATAGTCGATGGTGTGATTTTTGTTGCATCTTATGGCGAAGCTCAAAAAAATGCATTAGTAGATGCTAAAAATTTAATTGAAAAAGTTGGTGGAAAGATACTCGGAATAGTATTTAATAAAGTTCCTGAAGCTGTAAGTGGATATCATGGGAAGTATTACAAGGGCTATTATGGAAATGAAAACTAACATTTTAGAAGGTGTAATTTTATGATAGATTTTCACAGTCACATAATTCATGGTGTTGACGATGGGTCAAAAAGCTTAAGTATGTCTCTTGAAATGCTTAAAATTGCTGAAAAAGAAGGAGCCGAGTATATTTGTGCTACGCCCCATTTTATAACTGAGGAATTTGAAATTAGTCGAGATAAATATTTTAAAAAACTGGATGAATTAGTTTCAGCGTCCAAAGAAGAAAATATTAATATTAATATTTTATCTGGACTTGAGATTTATATGCATCCCAATTTACCAAAACTATATAAGGAAAATCAGATTTGGGGAATTAATGGCTCAGAGTATTTACTTATTGAGCTTCCAATGGGTCAATTCCCTATGTATACGGAAGATGTATTTTATGAATTAATGTTACTGGGAGTTAAACCTATTTTAGCTCATCCAGAGAGAAATCTTAAAATTATGAAAGATCATAATTTAATTGTTAATTTAATTAATCAAGGTGTACTTATGCAAATTAATGCTGGGAGCCTACTTGGCGATTATGGCAAAGAAGTTAAGAAAACAGCTTTAGAATTTGTAAAAATGAATATGATACATATTTTGGGTAGTGATGGGCATAATATCACAAGTAGAAAAACTAAAATAAAAGAGGCTTTCCAAATTGTTGAACATTCAAATAAAGAGGCATATATTTGGATTACTGAAAATCAAACTAATATTATTCATAATGAATCCATTATGGAAATTTTACAACTAAAACTTAAAAGAAAGAAAGCGAAAATTTCTTTCTTCAATATTTTTAAATAAATTATTAAAATAGTGATTAATACAAATACATATTATTTGATGGGAGAAGAATTATGAGAGTAAAAAAAGCTATAATACCAGCAGCAGGACTTGGCACACGATTTTTACCAGCTACAAAAGCGCAACCAAAAGAGATGTTGCCTATTGTTGACAAACCAACAATACAATATATTATAGAGGAAGCTGTTGCGTCAGGAATTGAGGAAATATTAATTATAACAGGTAGAAATAAAAGAGCAATTGAAGATCATTTTGATAAATCTATTGAACTTGAACATCAACTTGAGCAAAACGGTAAGGATGATGTCTTAGAAATGGTTAGGGATATATCGAATTTAGCTAATATCTACTATATAAGGCAGAAAGAACCTAAAGGGTTAGGCCATGCAATTAGTTGTGCAAAAACTTTTGTTGGAAATGAACCTTTTGCCGTAATGCTTGGTGATGATGTTGTAGATAGCGAGGTGCCTTGCCTAAAACAACTTATAGACTGTTATGATGAACATAAAACTTCAATTTTAGGAGTTCAAAAGGTTCCATTAAGTGAAGTTTCTAAATATGGTATAGTTGATGGAACATCAATGGGCGATAGGGTTTACAAGGTTAATGATGTTGTTGAAAAACCTAAGACCTCTGAAGCGCCATCAAACATAGCAATACTCGGAAGATATATTATAACACCTAAAATATTTGATATTTTAGAAAATACAAAGCCAGGTAAGGGCGGAGAAATTCAACTTACAGATGCTTTAAAAACTTTGATATCAGAGGAAGATATGTATGCATATGATTTTAAAGGAAGAAGGTATGATGTAGGGGATAAAGAAGGATTTTTAGAAGCAAATGTAGAATTTGCACTTAAAAGAGATGACCTTAAAGAAGCCTTTATGAAATATCTTTTAACTATTAAGGACAACGATAAGTTTAAAGAGGTTTACAATAAGTGCAACAACAAAGAAAAATAGATAATACAAGTGAAATAATATAGAGTGGGTCTAGCGAATAGGTGATATAAAATTTTATAAGTAGCTATTATTTATAAATAAATCACTATTTTTAGACAGGAGGAATTACAAAGTGAAAATTAAAAGAACACTGGGCTATGTTCTATATATTATTATTGCTAAGCATTTACCCGTTTCATATGCACCTTTCCATCTATTTTCAAAGCAAATTCGGTACGTATGTGCAAAACTTATGTTGGAAGAGTGTGGCACCAATGTGAATATTGAAAGAAAAGCTACCTTTTCAACTAGATTAACTATTGGAGATAATTCTGGTATTGGAATTAATGCCTCAATAGTTGGTGAAGTTCATATTGGTAACAATGTGATGATGGGGCCTGAATGTATTATATATACGCTCACACATTGTTCTGATAGAATTGATATTCCAATGTGTCTTCAAGGAAGTAAAGCTGACAGACCTGTATTTATAGGAAATGATGTTTGGATAGGTGGCCGAGTAACAATTTTGCCAGGAATTAAGGTAGGAAGTGGCTCAATTATTGGTGCAGGTTCAGTTGTCACAAAAGACATTCCGAGCTATGCAGTAGTGGGAGGAAATCCGTCGAAAATACTTAAATACAGAAATGAGAAAGTTACTGTAGACTAATTATTAAAGTAATATCACATAAAAAAATATAAAAATATAGAGGCTATGAATATTATAATCATATTCTCTATATTTTTATATCTTTTGAGTTTAGCTTACAAATTTTAAAATGTATTAGGTAGCCTATTTACACCAAGAAATTTAGTAAAATTAACATCATAAGGTAACAGTCTATAACCTAAGATATAAAAAAAATAAAAATAACAAAATCATTAATAAGATTTTGTACCATTTTAAATGAGGTGAAATAGTGAAGTTTATAAAAAAAACATTGTTCTTATTAACATGCGCTTATATTATGTTGTTACCCTTAATTCCACAAGAAATTAAGTTAAATGGAATACCATTTACAGATTTATTTCTAGCAATATTGATTTTTTCTTACATTATTTCCTTAATATTATCTATAGAAAGTAGAAAAAAATTTATTAGAGGTATTTTAGATTTTTTTAATGATAAATTGGGTATATTTATGGCAATATTATTATTTATAATGCTTGCATCTATTATTTATGCGGTAGATAAAAAAATAGCGTTAAGTGAAAGTGTGAGATTTGCATCTTATATCTTTATGTATTTTGTTATAAAATATGAGTTAAACAGTAGAAGACAAATAAATATTTTATTGAAATGTTATATATTTATTTCATTTGTTTTAAGTTGTATAGGTATTGCGCAGTATTTCACAGGTTTTGCATTGGATGAAACATTTAAAAGAAATAACGAACTTGGAAAAGGTATTAAAATAGCAGCAACACTAATTAATCCTAATGCTTATGGTGCTTATTTAATACTAATAATTTTCCCAATAATTATGTTAAGTATTTATGAAAAAAACAAGAAAAAGAAAATAGTTTACACATTACTTTCAATTTTGGTTTTTACTAATTTATTGATGACTTTTTCTAGAAATGCTTTACTAGGGTTTGGATTAGGCTTATTGGTACTTACGTTAATTTATAGCATTAAGTTAATATTCGCTATTGGTGGGTTTGGTATTTTAACATTAATTCTTCCTTCCGTTTTTCAAAGGGTTAAAGCTATTGCTAGTTTATCACAAAATGAATCAAGAATTAAAATTTGGAAAACAGCTTTAAAAATGATACAGGAACACCCATTGATTGGTGTTGGTAATGGAAATTTCGTTAGTAGATATAATGAGTATATTACCAAATATAAAGAATTGAAATATTATAAGTATCAGTCATTTACAACCCACAATTCTTATTTGAAAATACAAAGTGAATTAGGTATAATAGGAACAGTATCTTTCTTGGGTGTTGCAGTAATAGCGTTATGTAGAATTAAAAAATTATATAATACAACTAAAGATAAATTTAACAAACCTTTTTATATTGGAGTAATGGCAAGTATGACTGCTTTCCTATTTATGAACTTATCAGATAATTTGCTATTTGTGCCTAAGGCAACTACATATTTTTGGTTTTTAATAGCCACTGTAGAAGCATTATTAAATAATAGTGACCTGGAAGTTTTAGATGAAAAAGATGGCAATTAGTAGTAAATAAATTGTTGATTTAATTATTTATAATATAGTTTATATATTAAACTATTGGGGAGGTCTTATGACAACAAGGATACTTAAATACAAAATTTTTAATGAGAGCATAGAAGAATTAATTAGAAATATAGATGCTTCTGGAAAAGTGCATATTATTTCAGGAAACCCAGAAGTGCTCCTTAATGGGCTACAAAATGATATGTTGCTTAATAATTTCACAAGTGAGAATTCTATTATAATTCCAGATGGAGTTGGAACAGTGATATGTTCCAAGATTGTAAGGCAACCGGTGAAACAAAAAATTGCTGGTATAGAAGTTATGGATAGAATAATAAAAAGATGCGAAAAAGAAAATCAAGGAATATATTTGTTAGGGTCAACAAAGGAAACAGTAGATATGTGTAATATTAACTTGCGAACTAAATATAGTAATTTGAATATATTAGGAAGCCATGATGGTTATTTTGATTTAGAGGGCTGTGAAGAAATATTAAATGATATAGAAAAAACTAATCCTCAAGTCTTATTTGTTGCAATGGGATGCCCAAGGCAAGAGATATTTATTGCAAAGTATATGGACAGGCTTCCTTGTAAAATATTTATGGGAGTGGGAGGAAGTTTTGATATTATTGCTGGCAATGTAAAACGTGCACCTAAATGGATGATAAATGTAGGACTGGAATGGTTATATAGAGTTTCAAAGGAACCGTTTAGGATTAAAAGATTAGCATCAATACCTAAGTTCATTTTAATGGTAATAAAGGACAAATATAAACGTAAGTAATGGTTAGTTATGACAAGGAGGAGATTAATATTAAAGTTTTGCATATTATATCCGGCAATGATAATGGGGGTGGTGGAAAACACGTTTTAAACATATGTAGTAACTTAAATAAAAAATTCGAAAATATAATTGGGTGTCTAGGAGAAGGTCCACTATACTATAATGCTAGAGATATGAATGTTAACTTTAATCTGTTTAGCAACAAGCTTAATAATATGGAACTTGTTAATTTTATAAATAACAACTCAATAAGTATAGTGAATTTTCACGGAGCAAAACCCTTTCTAATTCATTTATTTTTGAAAAATAAGATTAAAGTCCCTACAATTGCGGTAGTTCATAGTGATTTTAGATATGATTTCCTTAATAATAAATTTAAATATATCTTTTTTACCCCCCTAAGTATTAAAGGTATAAAGAGTTTTGATAATTACATTTGCGTATCAAATAATTTGAAGAACTTATTAGATACACAGAAAATTATAGGAAATAAGTCAGTTGTAAATAATGGTATAGATATAAAAAATGTCAACATTGTAACAACTGGAAATGAAATACGAGAAAAATTGAAATTCACGCATCATGAGTTTATATATGTTATGGTAGCAAGGTTACATCCTATAAAAAATCATAGGGAAGTTATAGTGGCTTTTAGCAAACTAATGCTTGAATTTAATGATGTAAAATTGTTATTAGTTGGTGATGGAGAGCTTAGGCCTGCACTAGAGAAATTAATAAAAGAATTAAAAATAGAAAATAGTGTTACTATGACAGGAAATGTATCTAATCCAATAGATTATATAAATGCTTCTAGTGTTAGTGTTTTAGCTTCGCTAAGTGAGGGTGGAGCACCTCCACTTACTGTCTTAGAATCAGGGATTGTAAGGAAATCCTTAATTTATACAGAGGTTGGGGACTTAGAAAGTATATTGGATTCTCAGAGCGGGTATAAAATAAATGGTAAGGATAATGAAAATATCTACAAAGCTATGAAAAAAGCATATTTAGATAAGAGTGAAATAAAACATAAAGGGGAAAATTTATATAATATTGTTATAGATAATTTCACTATAGAAAATTTTTGGGAAGATTATTTTAAAATATATACAGATATATTAAAAACTAAGTAAGTCTATTTCTTCCTACATTAATAAATTTAAAATAAAAAATAAAATTCTATTAAAAAAATAGCTACATCATTTATATGACAGTTAGGCATACTAAAGAAAAAGGAGTGTGTTGTATGGAATTTTATGATGTAGTCGAGGGCAGGAAGAGTATTAAGAAGTTTAAGAATATTCCAATAAATGCAGAAAAATTAGCTAGAATGATTAATGCAGCCATGATGTCACCATCTTGGAAGAATAATACTTCTTATAAATTTATTTTAGTTGATGAAAAAAATGAGTTAGAACAGATTTCTAAATCAATATTGAATAAAGATAACTCTGCAGCGCAGTCAATAATAGATGCACCAATGACAGCAGTTATAGTATCAGACCCTAATGCGTCTGGAGAAATAGAAAATAAAGAATATTATTTAGTAGATAGCGCAATAGCTATGGAGCATTTTGTTTTAGCAGCTACTAATGAGGGTTATGGGACTTGTTGGATTGCCGCAATTGATGAAGAAATCATCAAAAAAACATTATCAATTCCACAAAATTACAAAGTAGTTGCAATAACTCCTATTGGAGAAATTGCAGAAAGTAAAGATCATTACGATAAAAAAGACGTAAAAGAGATTGTATTTTCGAACACTTGGGATAATGTTTATTCTGATAATATAAAATAAATTGTATTTTAAAAAACTTTTATAAGGTTCTATGCCAGCTGATTGCAGGCATAGACCTTTTGTTTTATTTTAAAGATATTTAGAAAGCATAGTATTTTGTTTTTATATAATGTTATGAATTACAATTGTATAAATATTTATAAAATTTGTATATAAATGATGAAAAATTAACGCAAAAATGGTACAATTTTAATAGCTAATAAAACTTTATTTGTTTTTAATCGCTTAAATTAAAACATGGAGGAAAATATGGACAAAACAAAAGGAATTTTATATATTATTTTATCTGCTTGTGCTTTTGGTATTATGCCAATTCTAGCAAAGCTATCATATATAGGGGGCGCCAATACATATACCACATTGTTCCTTAGGTTTTTTTTCGCAGCTATTATGCTCTTATATTATTTAAAATCTAAGGGTATATCTATGAAAGTAACTAGGAAACAATTGTTTTTGGTAATAATTATAGGCGTATTTGGATTTACACTTACAACATCTAGTTTATTTATGTCCTATAATTATATAAGTATTGGGATGGCAAGCATGATTTTTTATACATATCCGTCTATTGTTACTTTGCTTGCGTTTATGTTTAATAAAGAAAAGATATATAAGCGAAAAATTATTTCTTTAGTTATTTCCTTAATAGGTATTTATATTTTAATTGATACGGGAAGTGTTAGTTTTAATTTAAAAGGAATAATACTAGCGGGTACAGCAACACTTCTATATTCATTATATGTGTTAGGAGCGTCTCATAAGGAATTTAGAAATATCAACAGTTATGTGTTAACATTTTATATTTCATGTGCATCTGCAGTTTTTATGTTCATAACAGCAAATGTTACTGGTAATTTTAACATTCACATTTCGTTTTATGCTCTTGTGTCAATATTATTATTAGCATTTATATCCACAGTAGTGGCTTTAATGGCATTTTTAGAAGGAGTTAGAATAATAGGACCGTCTAAGGCATCGATTTTTAGTACTATTGAGCCTATAGTTGGGTTAATATTAGGAACATTAATTTTAAAGGAACCTATTTCAGTTAGGATTGTAATTGGAAGTGTATTTATACTGCTATCAGTAATCATATTAACAAGAGAGTAATAAATATTGGGGCTAAAAAGGAGGAATACATTATGTTAGATAAAAAAACTGTTAGTCAATTTATAGATGAGCTAGGGTCTAATTCACCTGTACCAGGAGGTGGAAGTGTATCTGCATTAGGAGCAGCTTTAGCTAGTGCATTGGGGTCTATGGTGTTAAATTTAACTGTAGGTAAGAAGGTTTATAATGAATATGGCGATGAAGAAAAAACAGTTGTTAAAAATAATTTAGAATTATGTCTTAAAAACCAAGAAAAATTTTTAGAACTAATGAATAAGGATAAAGAGGCTTTTTTATTTTTAATGTCCACGTTTAAGCTTCCCAAGGAAAGTAGTGAAGACAAAAAAATAAGAAATGAAAAAATTCAAGAAGGATACCAGGGAGCATTAAAGGTTCCATTAATTGTTGCAGAAGAATCATATAAAATATATGAGCATATTGATATAGCAGCTAAATTGGGAAACAAATATGTGATTTCTGATGCTGGTGTATCGGTTTTAATGCTTCAAGCATCAATCGAAAGTGCTATTCTAAATGTGAAAATAAACCTCTCTAGTGTTAAAGATGAAACTTATAAAGAAAAGATTGAAATGCGATGCGAGGAATTGATTAAACAAGGAAGAATTAAACGAGATAAAATATTATATATTGTTAATGAAAATTTATAATTCTTATAATAATAAGCCACTCTAGTTTTATTTTAGAGTGGCTTATCGTAGGTGGAATTTAAATTAAAAACATAGTAAGTGTGATCTTGCTTATTATATTTTTATAATAAGTATTACATCTTTAGACCTTTTGCAATTCTATTTCCAAATTCCTTGTTTGCTTTCATAAAGTGAACAAGCATCCTTTCTTGTATAGGTTTTATTGCTGCACTTAGTGATTCAACTATGTTTGAAACTAGATGATCCTGTTCAATGGTATTTAGGTTGCGATACCGTTCACCAGCTTGGGCATAGTCGTTTTTTTTGCTTATTGGTATGCGAACCTCATTACCTTTAACATAAGAGCTTCCAGGAGTCCCATTTTCAGGTGCCTGCATTGGATGGCCAGATCCAAGAGAGTTTGGATAGTAATTTATACTACCATGGTTTGGCATAATTTGCATAAGACCATCCTGTTGATTATTGTTGACGGGTACTTTGGGTCTATTAATGGGTATTTCTAGATAGTTTGTGCCAAGACGATACCTTTGAGTATCAGTATATGAAAAAACTCTACCTTGTAGTATCTTGTCATTTGAAAATTCGATTCCAGGAACAATAGTAGCTGGACAAAATGCAGATTGTTCAACTTCTGCAAAGAAGTTTTCGGGGTTTTTATTTAAAACTATTTTTCCTACAGGCATTAATGGTAATTTATCTTCTGGCCAAACTTTTGTATCGTCTAAAGGATCAAAATCAAATTTATCTTCATCTTCTATTTCCATAAGTTGAACAAATAATTCATATTCCACTGGTATGCCTTTTGCAATTGTATCAAAAAGATCACGACTTGCAATGTCTGGGTCAATACCTGCTAGTCGTTTGGATTCTGCACTATTTATAGATTGAATTCCACCAAGAGGTTTCCAGTGATATTTAACATAAACAGCTTTTCCTTTTGCATTAACCCATTTATATGTGTTAACGCTAAACCCTTCAATAAATCTATAGCTCTTAATTGTACCTATGTCCGAGAATAAATAGGTAAGCATATTAGTTGCCTCAGGTGTTAAAGACATATAGTCCCAAAAACGACTATTTGCAGAAGAATCACCTGGTATATTGGAAACAGGATCAGGCTTTAAAGCATGAATTAAATCCGGAAATTTTATAGCGTCTCTGATAAAAAAGACCGGAATGTGATTTCCTACTAAATCATAGTTTCCCTCTTCGGTGTAAAATTTTATAGCGAAACCTCTTACATCTCTTACTGTATCTGCAACTCCTTTTGAACCTACAACTATAGAAAACCTTACAAATATGGGTGTTTCTTTTGATGGTTCTTGCAAGAAATTTGCTTTTGTAAAGCGAGACATATTTTTATAAGGCTTAAAATATCCATGTGCGCCTGCTCCTTTAGCATGAACTACTCTCTCAGGGATTCTTTCTCTATCAAATTGGGCAGTTTTTTCTAAGAGTACATTATCCTGGATTAATACTGGACCCCTTTCTCCTACACTTAGTGAGTTTTGGTCATCAGTAACGGGAGCACCTTGGTTGGTAGTTAAGTAATCTTTTTTCATCTAAATCTCCTCTCTATAAATGCGATAAATTTTAACATTCAGTCATAAAAAGCACTCATATATTATAATATGAGTCATCAAAAAAAATATGCATGTTAATAAAGTTTGAAGTTTTGTAGGAATTAAAGAAATGGTAGGAGAGCACCTAGAAAAAATTATAAGGTAAATCAAGTTCAACATATGTCATCATGGCATTAATTTATGATATACTTTAGAAGAGCTTTCAAATAAATTTATATAAAGTTAATAAGTTTATTTTAATAACATAGGTGGGAGACAATAAATGCTTAATTCGTTAAAACAGAGAATATGTGAACTACATAATATTATATTAAGTCCAATCGATGATATCTTTAAAACCACTGCTATAAAAAATTATAAGAAGGAAGCAGAAATTTCACAGGAGGAAAATTTTAGTGAAGTCTATTATGAATTCATCAAAAACAATAAAGAAAAAGGCACGGTGTATACTCCGGAAGGTATAACGACATATATGATAGAAAATACTATAAAAGCAAACCATATAATAGAAAATCCTTTTATGAAAATTGTGGATCCTTCATGTGGCACAGGTAATATATTAATTTGCTGTTATAAGTATCTAAGGAACTTATATAATAATAATTTAAGTGAAGTAAACAAAATAAATGGATTAAATTTAACTATGCAAAACATTGATGAACATATTATAAATCATAATTTATATGGTTTTGATATTGATGATATAGCAATAAAAATTCTTGTTATAGATTTATATGACTTAAGTAATGGCATCATAATGCGTAACATTTTAAATACAGATTTTTTATTATATGAAAATGAGTTTAAATATGATATGTTTATAGGTAATCCACCTTATGTTGGTAAAAAATCTATAGATAATGGTTACGCAGCTTTTTTAAAAATTAGATACAAAGAAGTCTATAGGGACAAAGGTGATTTATCATATTGTTTTTTCAAAAAAGCGCTAGAAGACTTAACCCATGGAGGAAAGCTGACTTTCATTACTTCAAGATACTTTCTAGAGTCACCTAGTGGTGAAGATTTGAGGAAAGTTTTAAGAGAAGGATGTACCATAAAAAAAATCGTTGATTTTTATGGGATAAGGCCATTTAAAAATGTAGGAATAGATCCCGTAATTATGTTTATAAAAAACTATAAAAATAAGAATAATGAAATTGAAATTATAAAACCATTAAACACAAATGGTAAAAATAAAAATGGATTTTATGACAGTGTTTTCCTAAAAAGTGGGGATGCATTTAATAGTTTTCTTCTTGAAAAAAGTAGATTAGATGATAAAGGTTGGATTTTAATAGACGAACAGAAACGAAACATAATAAATAAAATAGAGAAAAGAAAATTTACTAATCTAAGTAGTATATGTAACAGTTACCAGGGCGTAATAACTGGGTGTGATAAAGCATTTGTAGTGAATAATCATATTGTTTTAAGCGGAAATATTGAAAAAAGTATAGTAAAACCTTGGATTAAAAGCAGTTATATAGAAAAGAATTCAGTTTCAAGACAAGATAGTTACATAATATATTCAGATTTAATTTGTGACCCACAAGAGTATCCAATGGCAATCTCTTATATTGAACTTAATAAGGAAAAATTATTAAAAAGAAGAGAATGCCAAAGGGGTATTAGGAAATGGTATGAACTTCAATGGGGCAGAAAGCAAAATATATTTGAAGGACAAAAGATAGTTTTCCCTTTTAAGGCAAGTAGTAATAGATTTGCTCTTGATATAGGAAGTTATTTTAGCGCAGATGTTTATGCGTTAATATTAAAGGAAGATAGTATTTTTACTTACGATTTCTTATTATATATATTAAATAGTAAAATCTATGAATTTTATTTTAAAACCTTTGCAAAAAAATTAGGTGAAGACGCGTATGAGTATTATCCAAATAATTTAATGAAATTATGCATTCCAACTATGATGGAAATTAAAGGCAAAGATGAAGATTATTTATATGATTATTTTAACTTAAGTCAAGAAGAAAAAAATGTTATACTTGGAGAAGTACCTTTTTAAAAAACTTTATAAAATAGGAGGAAATGTAATGAAATTATTTTCAATTAAATCTCAAATCCATAAATTTGATTCTGCAAAAGAGTTTGCAGAAACTTTTAATATAGGTGAAGGAGATTATGTATTATCAAATGAATTTATATATAATCCATTTTTCGGAGTCCTAAAACTTAAAGCTGAAATAGTTTTTTTAGAAAAATTCGGAGTTGGAGAACCAACAGATGAGATAATTGATGCTGTACTCGATACTATTAAGGGTAAAACTTTTAAAAGGATTATCGCAATAGGTGGCGGTAGTGTTATAGACATAGCAAAACTTCTAGTTATAAAAGGTGATAACACAGCTTTAGATTTATTTGAGAAAAAAGTTCCGTTTATAAAAGATAAAGAACTTATATTAGTTCCTACAACTGCTGGAACAGGGTCCGAAGTTACAAATATTTCTATAGCGGAAATTAAAACTAACCATACAAAAATGGGACTTAGTACAGATGAATTACTCGCTGATCATGCAGTGCTAATTCCAGAACTTGTAAAAGGACTTCCTTTTAAATTTTTCGTTGCTAGTTCAATAGATGCTTTAATTCATGCCATTGAATCATATGTATCTCCAAAGTCCAATCCATACACAGAATTATTTAGTGTAAAAGCAATTGAACTTATTTTAAATGGTTTTGTAAAAGTTACACAAAATGGAGAAGAATACAGAAAAGAAATAATTGAGGATTTTGTTATAGGTAGTAACTATGCTGGTATTGCATTCTCGAATACAGGAGTTGGTGCTGTTCATGCACTATCGTATCCACTAGGAGGAACATATCACGTACCTCATGGAGAAGCAAACTATCAGATGTTTGTTGAAGTATTTAGAGCTTATAATATGAAAAAGCCAAATGGTAAAATTAAGGATGTTAATAAAATACTTGCAGATATTTTAAATGTAAGTATAAAAAAAGATGTGTTTGAGGCACTTGCTGGCGTCCTTGATAAATTATTAGTTAGAAAACCTTTGAAAGACTATGGAATGAAGGTAGAAGAAATTGAAAGTTTCTCAGACAGTGTCATTGTAGGCCAACAAAGACTTTTAAATAATAATTATGTACCTTTAAGTAGAGATGAAATCAGGGACATTTATAAGATTTTATATTAGGTCACTAATAGAAGTGGATATGTTAAAATATCCGCTTCTATTTATTTTAAACATCTAGTTTTTGATGAAATTTCCGGACATTTCACATTGCAATTGAATAGTTAAATTGAGGACTCTATTTACATATACAAGTAAAGTAATTTAGTGTATAATGAAAGGTATAGGTGAAGAGAGTTCGAATTAGTATGTTTGAATTAACTATCTTGTAGAATGATTAGCTACAAGGCTATATTTTATTTTTTTTGATATTTGTGAAATAAATCACAATGTTTTAATAATATATATTAAAATGTAGAAAATATGCTAAGCAAAAGCACTTTGATGTTTCAATGATGCTTAGGTTAGTGTAGCTCTAAAAACCTTATGTATTTTTGATAACTTTTTGTTCGGGCTTTAGAAATGTTCATAAATTTAGAAACTGAATTTGAAGGAATACTAGTTGTAAAATTTGTAATTTGGGAGAGTGATATGTATGAACTTAGAAGAAATTTATAAATCAAAGGTAATTACAGCAAATCAAGCAGCAGGAAAAATAAAATCGGGAGACAGGGTAGTTACAGGACATGCTTGTGCAGAGCCAACTGAAATTATAGCTGCAATGGTTGCTAATTATGAAGCTTACGAAAATGTTGAAATTGTACACATGGTCCCTATGGGGAAATCTGCATATGCAGATGTTGGGATGGAAAAACACTTTACGCATAATGCATTATTTATAGGGGGACCTACTAGAAAAGCCTTTGCTCAAAAAAGAGTGGATTTTACACCATGTTTTTTTTCTAGGATACCTGAACTATTTAAGAATGATTATCTACCAATTGATGTTGCAATAATTCAAGTTTCGTCACCAGATGAACACGGCTATTGTAGTTTTGGAGTATCAGTAGATTACACTAAGACTGCAGCAGAATGCGCAAAAATTGTAATTGCAGAAGTGAATGATAAAATGCCAAGAACTCTTGGAGACTCTTTTATAAATGTATCAGATATAGATTTTATTGTAGAAGTAAATCATGACATAATAGAGCTTAACCCTCCTAAAATTGGAGATGTTGAAAAAGCTATTGGAAAGTATTGTGCTTCTTTAATTGAAGATGGTTCTACACTTCAACTTGGAATAGGTGCTATTCCTGATGCTGTGCTTTTATTTTTGAAAGATAAAAAAGACTTAGGTATACATTCGGAAATGATTTCTGACGGTGTTGTGGAACTAGTTGAGGCAGGAGTTATAACAAATAAGGCTAAAACAATTCATCCAGGAAAAATAGTAGTAACTTTCCTTATGGGAACCAAAAGACTATACGACTTTGTTAATAATAACCCAATGGTCGAAATGTATTCTGTTGATTATGTAAATGATCCAGTAATAGTTTCAAAAAATAGTAAAATGGTTTGTATTAATTCTGCTATCCAGATAGATTTCATGGGACAAGTTAATGCAGAAACTATAGGATTAAATCAGTTTAGTGGAACTGGTGGGCAAGTGGACTTTATTAGAGGGGCTGCTATGGCAAAGGATGGCAAGGCTATAATTGCAATACCTTCTACTGCAAGCAAAGGGAAAATATCTAGAATTACACCTTTTCTTGACGAAGGCTCCGCAGTTACAACTCTAAGGAATGAAGTTCAATACGTAGTTACCGAATATGGAATTGCAGAGTTAAAGGGTAAAACATTAAAAAATAGAGCAAAGGATCTTATAAATATTGCTCATCCAGATTTTAGACCATCACTTATTAAAGAATGGGAAAAAAGATTTGATTGTAAGTTTTAGTAAGGGATTTTCTAATAATCATTTAAAATATTAGGTTTAAGCTAAGGCAAGTAGGATGATAATGTATTTATCCTCTACTGTCATAGCTTAAGCTTTTTTATATTATACAATTTTAATGATAAATAACTTTTAAGGATGAAGAAAAATCATTTTATTATAAAGCATTAGTCTTCAAGTCATAAAATAATCCGGGCCAGATTGTAATAATTAGTATAAATATGGTTATTTTATAAAAAAATGAAAAAATATTACAAAAAAAGAAGGATTATCATATAAGTTATCGAATATAGAATATAGGTACATTATTTAGACAATGCTGAAACAATATTTTAAATTCAAAAGATTCGGGAGGAAGAAAATGCATTTAAATTTTGAAAATAACGAAGATAAATTGATAGTTTACATGTCTGGAGAATTAGACCATCATAGTGCTGAAGAAGTAAGGAATATCATAGATGATAGGTTAGAACGAGATAACTACAATAAGTTGATAATGGATTTTGGAGAAGTGACATTCATGGACAGTTCAGGCATTGGGGTGGTTATTGGAAGATACAAAAAGTTACATATGAGAAATGGTAAAGTATGTGTAACTAATATTAAATCTTCAGTAAAGAGAGTATTTGAATTATCAGGAATGTTTAAAATTATTATGTCATATGATGATGTAAATCAAGCTGTAAATAACATTTAGTGGGGGGATTAGTATGTGTTACAATAAAATTAAGATAGAATTTTTAAGTAAATCGCAGAATGAAAGTTTTGCAAGAGTAGCAGTAGCAGCATTCGCTTCACAATTAGATCCTACAATTGACGAAATTACTGATGTTAAAACAGCTGTATCAGAGGCAGTTACAAATGCAATTATACATGGATATGAAAGTGAAGAGGAAATGGTTACTATAGAAGCCATTATTGAGGGAACTCAGTTAACGGTGATAGTTAGTGATTTAGGTAAAGGAATTGATAATTTAGAGCTTGCTATGCAACCATTATACACTTCTAGACCAGACCTCGAAAGGTCAGGAATGGGTTTTACTGTAATGGAAACTTTTATGGACAGTTTAGAAGTAAAGTCTGATAAAGGTAGGGGAACAAGTATAATAATGAAAAAAATATTTAATCCTTTAAGTTAGGTGGAATATTATGGATCAAAAAATAGTAAGA